>Ga0208410_1000122_pt1 | contig 47766 bp, 36 predicted proteins | sample ETN02SmetaG_3_FD_185787 | JGI IMG/M metagenome (GOLD analysis project Ga0208410, IMG submission 185787) | Marine microbial and viral communities from oxygen minimum zone, Eastern Pacific Ocean - ETNP2014F10-02SV257 (SPAdes) (version 2) | ecosystem: Environmental > Aquatic > Marine > Oceanic ... | reverse complement strand
AGTGGAAATCAATGCGTCAGTGAATCCCGAACGATTGAGCTTTTCAATCGCCCTCCATCCTTGTCCGTTTCCACTTCCCCTAGTATCTCATCTTGGGGGATAATGCATCTTGGTAGAACTGCAAATGCAACTATCTCACTCGAGGGGAGCAGCGACCCTGAAAACGACCCACTAACTTGTTGGATTGAAACAAATTACGGATTTTCTACAGCAACCGATCAAGGTTGTCCAATGATTTTTGATATTGATTTCCCGAACGCACCATCGCAATTTACTCTTACAATTTATCTCTCTGATGGAAATAACCCAGATGTGACTTGGAGTTTTGATGTTAGATTATTCAACGAAATCCCAGAGCCTGAATTTGAGGTATTACGAGCCGGTGAGACCTCTGCTCACCTCATCTTATTGGACGGCTCGATGGTAACGGATCCTGAGGGAGATGAGGTTCGCTTCGAATTCTGGAGCGACTTGGACGGTTTACTCTCTTCGGGTGTCACTCCTAGCGATGAAATCGAGTGGCAGGGTTGGTTGACTAAGGGATTGCACACAATTACCATGTACACCAGCGATGATAGATCAGGCCACGTAAATACGTGGAACTCAATAACTGAACAAGTAAGTGTAAACAACTCAGTTCCGATTTCAATAATTGCTCAACCAGCCGATCAAATCCTCACCGATTCTGGTGAAATAATTCGCTTTGATGCCACAGGCTCTGGGGATTGGGATTTGGCCTGTAGCGATTTGCCTGACAACGGCAGCGGATTCGTTTGCAGTCCAACTGCGGCATCTAGCAATGATTTGGTGAGCGTAGTCTGGACTTCAGATAGAATGGTAGAACCGATAGGAAGTGGATGGGTAATTGATTCTCGATTACCTAAAGGATACCACACAGTCACATTGACCATAGACGACGGCTCAACCGAAGTGGATACCTCATCAATTGTTGTAAGGGTAGAGGAATCGGCTCCAATTCTTGTACTAGATTCACCGATTCCGGACGTTGAAGTTTATTCAAACTCTCCAGTTCTATTCGATTTCAGGCAGTCATTTGACCCAGATGGAGATGAATTTACAGTTACCGTAACCTCAGATCTTCTAGCCGAACCAATTCTTCAAGATAAGACGACGGAATACTGGTACAATGACTATCTTCCTGCAGGTGAACATCGACTAACTTTCGAACTAAGGGACTCAACTGATAGGGTTCGCACCCATACTCAGACTCTATTCGTAATGGAGACCGGCCCAGTTGCACTAATCGATGGATTACTAGATAGTCAATACATTCCTCCAGGTTCTTCAATTACTCTAGATGGTTCCCAATCATACGATTATGATGATGATATAGTTCTCTACCAATGGACCACTGGAGACGGCCAGACACTTGGTAATAGGGAAATTATCGAAGTCGAATTCACCCCCGGGCCAATTAGAATTGACCTATTAGTGAAAGACTCTAGGGGAGCATCCTCTACCACATCGATCAATTTGACTATTGGCGCATCTTCTCCGGTTCTAAGTGAAATGATGATTGTACCAAATGAGATAGAGCTCGACAACCCAACTCAAATGAGAATCACAGTTAATCTCGAAGATGCTGATGGAACAACTCAGGAAGTTAGAGGGGTCATGAAAATTAGTGGCTTAGAACTAATACTGATATTCCAAGATGATGGAATGCGAGGCGATGACATCGCTGGAGATGGAATTTGGACTTATGTTGGCACTTGGCTAATCGAAGACGAGGGTTGGGTCAATGTTGAGGTTTGGGCTATTGATGGTGAATTCACCAGTCCAGCCCTTGTAGAGACTATCTCAGTCGAGGAACCCCAAACTACCTCGTTAATTTCTTGGCTAGCGGGTAGTGGACTTCCGTACCTTATTGCCGTAGTGGTAGTCTTCATCTTACTTGGAATGGCCTATCAGAAGCGAAGGAATGAAGTAATTCGCCGAGACTTAGAGATGATCGAGTCATGGTCAACCTTTGACCCTAGAGAATTAGATGATGATTTCGATTCCGACTAAACATTGAAGGTCACTTATCTTCCCTGCGTGATTATGCATATAATGACCAAAGTGACACTCAGCCTTGGCGCCGTACTATTTGTGATTAGCGGCATAGCTTTTGCAATAGGGGGTGCACAAGTGGATTCTGCCTTCGGAGATGTAGCCCCAAATAGTGTCGGCGATGAACAATTTTGGACAGGAGACTCCTATAGTGATTTTAATGGGAAATTAAAGTGGGACGCAACGTATTATGTATTTGTTGAAGAAGGTTATGAAGTAGATGTGGATGTTTCAGGATTTGGTTATTTTACATCCTGTGAAGAATGGGGCGATTGTGATCTTTTCGATGTTATTCCAGGATACGATTACATCGGGGATATAGGAGTTGATACATCTGGAAGTTATGAAGTCGATTTTTCTGAAACACAAGGCCGAAATGTAGACGTAAAAATCACTGAAGAAGATATTCCAGTTGACGGTTTTCTGGGATTGGGTGTAGGCTGTTGTGGCATCTGTGGGGCACTTTTCCTCCTAATTGTTGGGGGTGTTATGGCCCTAACTCTCAAGGATCAACCAAAGGTTCAGACTAGTATTCAGTTTGATAATGAATTGGTGGTTGTTAATGAGAACCCTGAAGGTTCAGAATACGACCAAGACGATTCTACTTGAGAATCTACTCAGGGCCCCAAGACGTGATTTGTCGAGTCAGCCCTAGCCTGTGGGTGAAAAGGAATCTGAGATTTAGCAATCCATCTCCCCAGGTGTTGATTTCAGCCTCTCCAACTCTCGGCCGGTATGGAACACTGACTTCCGCGGTCTTCTTCTTGCCGAGGTAACGGCGAGCACGGATCTTGAATTCTTGAGAAAGAGGCATCCCATCGTGGCGAGGTCGGACCCTCTCGTCCTCGAAAATTGACTTACGGAATACCCACATTCCGCTCTGAGAATCATGGACTCCATACCAATATAGGAACTTTGCAGTAGTAGATAATACCCAATTTCCAAATCCGTGTAATCCGGGCATAGCACCTTCTTCGGCTCTTCGAAGTCTATCACAGGTAATCCATTGCAAATCCTCTTGCATTAGTTTACGGACCAAATCAGGAACTTCTTCTCCAGGGTAGGTACAATCTGCATCCATAGTCACAATCACATCACCTGGTGCCATTGCAAATCCGGTCTTGTATGCGCGACCGTATCCCTTGCGGGGCTCTAGATAGACGCTAGCACCTTCTTCTTCCGCCAACTCTCTGGTTCTGTCAGTAGAGTTGCCATCGACAATCAGGAAGTCTAACTTCTCACACCAACCATCGTTAGGAACAGATCGAATAGTATCAACGATAGCCGCTTCTTCATTGCGAGTTGGGATGACCACAGTAACGTGTACAGGGAGTGGTTCAGACATCTAAATCGAATTTGGCGACCTAACCGGCCGCTATGAATCATACTGGCGCTAGGACTACGGTAATTCAAACATAAATTGTCAAAACTAAGCAAAATCTCTAGCGACGGGAAGGCCATTCGTTTGAAATGAGCATCCCTTGAGCGAGAGATGGTTGAGATGGGTCTGCACATCGCTATGCTGTCTGCCGAATACCCCCCAAGATGGGGTGGTATGGGCTCAACAGTATACCATCTCTCGGCCGCTTTGGTTGAACTCGGACATCGGATAACCGTGATTACTCGAGACGGAGGCGGAGAATCTCTTGAACAAGAAGGAGTCAACATTCGAGAAGTAAAATGGCTATATGCTCCCATGGCATTCACTAAATCTTACGGTAAGCATGCACTTTCCGATCTAAAGAAATTGCATTCAGAAGATTCAGTCGACATAGTCCATCTTCACTGTCCAATGATTTCGTGGACAGAATCACAATTCACTGATTGCAAAGAAAATGTTGCTCCAATTGTGTCATCCCTCCATGGCTCATGGCTCGGCGAAAGGGACGGTTTACGAACCGCAGCTGAACAGAAAGAAGCCGCGGTTTGGGCGAATCCGAATGACCTTGCAATTCTACTGAGTGCCGGGCATTATGCGAAATTTGAGCGAGCCGCAGTTAATGGATCAGATATTTGTGTGGCAAATTCCCATGCGACTAAGGAGGACTTTCTTGAGAGATATTCTCCTCCTACAGATTGGAACTGTCAGGTGATTCATTGGGGCGTAGACACGGATATGTTTCATCCAAGTGTTACACCGAAGGATACCGAAACTAACCGCATCCTTGCAGTGGGTCGATTAGCAGCTCGCAAAGGATATGGTTCTCTCCTACGAGCCTTTGCTGAAGTAAAGCAGAGAAGTCCGAATACAGAACTGCTAATCGTAGGCCGAGGCAACCTGAAAAAGAGACTGATAAAACAGGCAAATCGTCTTGGGATTTCCTCTTCTGTTCGAATAGAATCAGGAATACCCTTCGAAAAACTGGCAGAAGAGTTTCGTAATTCAGATGTTGTTGTATATCCTTCCTATTACGAAGGACAGGGTTTGATACCTCTTGAGTCAATGGCCTCTGGAACACCCGTTGCAACTGTAGATCATGGCCCACTGCCGGAAATGGTCGATGATTCTGTAGGGGCGTTATTTACCATGGCAGATATCAATTCAATGTCGAGCGCTATTCTCAGCCTTCTTTCCGATCCAAAAGATCTCGAAGCTCGTGGTAAAGCGGGGCGTGAAAGAGTTCTAGAGAATTTTACATATAGCCAGAACGCCGAAGAATTTTCACAAATTTATTCTCAATTAGCAAACTGATTCTGGGGAGAGGTTGATGGGGGGTTAACCTTACGGAACTCCATATGGGCGCAACAAACAGCAGGTCATTCCGCGGTGTAGAAGTCAGCACTTTGAGTCATATTGCAATACTTCTATTGATTTCAATTCTAGCAATTATTCACCTAAAACCTATCATTCAACCGCTAGTAGTTGCGACTCTGTTGTTTTTCCTAATTCGCCCCCCTGCTCAATGGTTGGAGGAAAAATACGGCCACCCATTGGCAGCCTATGGAATCCTAACTACCGGCGTGGTGATGGTGTTCTTTTTCGCTGGAAATCTTCTCTATCAAAGTTTACAGGCTTTCAGCGGTGAGGCAGCGGTGCTTGAGGAAAAAATGACTGAGAAAATTCAATGGTTTTCCGATCTTGAAGTCTACGGTTATTCAATTGACACAAGTGCACTTACTGGATTAGTTACGGTTGAACGAATCAACACCATTACCTCCGAATTCGTAGGGACATTAGCGGGATTCACTGGAAGTGCAATCACAGTATTCATCTTCTTAATTTTCATTATCGTTGAAGCCGAAACTCTTCCAAGAAGACTTCAAGCCGCCTATCCTGATGAAATGGATAGATTTTCCTCGATAGTTCAAAACGCTGGTGCGGGGATTAACACTTATGTGATAACCAAGGCGACTGTAGCTTTTGGTCAGGCAATAATTGTAGCAATTATCCTTAGTTATATGGGAATTCCTGGTTGGTTTATGTGGGCCTCAATCACCTTCCTTCTAGACTTCGTGCCATATGTAGGGGCTCCACTCTCCTTCATTCCTCCAACGATAATATCCTTTATTCTGTTTGAGCCTGTAACCGCCTTACTTATTCTTGGGGCATTATTCGGAAACCAAGTTGCATGGGGTCAATTTATCGAGCCTCAACTTGCCGGTCAGAGGCTCGATATGTCGCCAATAGTTCTATTGATTCTAGTCGCATTTTGGGGCTGGGCATGGGGGATTATGGGGATGATTCTCGGGGTGCCTCTTGCTGTAATTATGAAGTTAGCATTGGAGAGTGACCCAAGAACTCGCCCAATCGCAATGTTACTATCTTTGAACCCAAATGCAAGTGATGAATCTTGATTTTAATTTAGGACTGAAAAATAATTGCCAGAATCCCATCAGTAGTGATACTGATTTTTTCTCCTATTGATTGGTTATGCAGACCTTTGGTTGAGAAATTTAATGCCTCTGAATCCAGATTCCAGCGGGCGCCAGTTATGCTAACTTGTTGACAGGATTCTAATGCGAATACAGAGAATTCATCCCCATTTGGAATAATAAAATCTAGAGTTCCATCATCAGGGTGTAATCTCTTGGTAATTCCACCTGAATGGTGCAGTTGAATGGATAGACCCACAGGGGCCTCTGTTAGAGTAGCCCAAGTTCCGAGGATATGATCGGGGCTACCTCCATCAATTCCTACAACATCTACTTCAGTGAAGCCTCTATCTAACAATAGGCCAAACGACTTTGCCAAGTCACTGGATGAATCGTCTGCGAGAATATTCGAACGGTCTTTCCAATCTGCAATATTGACTGAGTCTAAGTCTCCTAGAACCTCAGTGACCTCAAATCCTGCTGCAATTGCTTTGTCAGCACCACCATCGACCCCGAACAAGGTTGCACCCTCGAGTAATTTACTGATCATATTGAGATTGGGATTTTCTCCATTACACCAGAGAATAGCCCGCATCATCTCACCTTTGCAGTTACTTTACCTTCGACAAGAAGGTCAACATCTTCCAATGCTACAGTAGCCTTTCTGCAAACACCTCTGATGTGAATTGGGACATTGACAGTTCCACCAAGTGCCATATTATTCCCGAAACCGAGGTATATAGCCCCTCTTGAAACTAAATCCTCCAAAGGATTGCCAATGATTTTAGCTCTAGGATTCATTCCAAAACCAAATTCTGCCAGGTTACCTACCATCGCTGCTTTTGATGGCCTAAGTCCTGAGCGAGTATCCTCCAATTGTTGCCAAATTGCTTCGGCTTTTTCATCACCGCTAACATCAGTGATAATTCCTTCTTCAATCAATATCGAGATTGATTTTTCCAATTTTTCACCTTCCCAAGAACCATCTACGACAATTCTACCAGTTGCAGTACCTTCCTTTGGTAGAACAAACACCTTTCCCGCAGGTAAATTTGTGATTGCCCCTGGACGATTACAAATCCCATTGTCTTCCAAAATCCATCGCCCGCCTGTGGTGAATTTCAAATCGGTTCCGGCCTCGCTGGTTACGTGAACTTCTCTTCTTCTTCGAAGTATCGAATTGAGTCCCGAAATTTCTTTCTGTAAAGCATTGTAATCTGCTGTCATGCCTCCGTTTGCAAAAGTCTCTGCATCTATGCCAGGTAGTGAAGCAATTCTCACATTCTCCCGAGATGCATTAGCTCTTGCTCTTGTGTGAGTTAGTGAGTGTTTAGTCGCCATTAATACAACATCTTGGCGGCGCATTAAGTCGGCGACCGGATTTGGAGGTTCGTTCCCTTCACGATGACTAGGCGGCATCATCATCATCAGAACTCTATCAGTCACCCTAGCGGTCGCCTCGTAGAGTGATCTACCAATCTCCGATGACTCCGGGTCTGTGAGGATTAACACAGATTCCACTGGCCTCACTTGCATACAAGTTCGAACAACCGAACGCGCGGCCGTGAGCATCGCTTCCTCGCGCTGCTCCTCAGCACTAGCTTGAGCCTCATCTGCTTCGTCCATATCGACAACCTCTCGAGGGCGGCCCCCCTTATTGAAAGCCGCTCTGAAATGTCAAATCATCTCACCAAGCGCCTCTTATTCTCCTCAGCATACGAAGAGCCATGGATGGAGTATCCGCAGTTAGGGCTTACACACTAATTGCGGTGCTTGCAATAGTAGCCGGTGGCTGGATGCTAAATGAGGCCCCAGAAGCAGATTTGATGGAAGTGGAAATGGATAATTTTGCAGAAATGGAAGCGACTCCAGCCTCTGCAGAAGACGATTCAGAAAGTGATGAGTCGCCGGAAATGCGGAGTGGTGGTGAACAAGAGGAAAAATCGGAATCCCCGAATAATCTCCCTACCAGTCTAGTTGCAGGTGGGGGGGCTGCTCTTGGTTCCCTTGCAGTCGGTTCGATTCTCTTTGAAGCCATGCGCGTCACCGTTCTAGTCGCCCTTGCAACACCGCTGCTTGCGAGGATGAAAGCAAATCAAGAGGATTTGCTAACCCGTGGTCGAATCTTGGGTTATTTGGAGGCAAATTCAGGAATTCACTTCTCTGCTTTACGAGACGCATTGGGTCTAGCAAACGGCGTAACAGCATACCATCTTCATACTCTAGAAGGACAAGGTGAAGTTATTTCTTGGAGAGATGGAAAATTACGTCGTTATGCAGTTTCGAGTCTCACTAAGGAAGAATTGAGTAGAATCCGCAATCCGATTGCGGGTACCAGACTAGCAATCCTCGAGGTCTTGGCGGATTCTGGTCAAATTGGATTGAAGGGAAGTGATATCAAAACTAAGTTGCAGATTTCGCGTCAACTACTAAGCCACCACCTTAGCGAGTTAAAGTCTGCAGAACTTGTTGAGCCAGCAAGTGAAGCTCGAAGACCAAATTGGCGCCTATCTTCGATTGGCTTGGAGACACTATCCAGTAGTCGAGAACTAGCTAGATCCGAGGCCGTAGGCTAAGACGGATTTCGGCATACCTCTCCGTATTCCGGAAACCAATTTCTCACAGACTCGCAGTGCTACGAATAGAGGTGAATTGTCTTTGATGCAGGAATGGAAGTTGCTTAAGTCTTAGACCACATTGTACTCGGTTGATGACCTATAACGCGGACATACATTTTGCTGCGCTGATTTTCATGGTCGGTGCAGGAGGCCTAGCCTCCGTATTGGAGGTGGGCGTAGCTGAAGAGACGAAAGCCCAGGAAATTGATGAGGATGATACAGATGATCCCGCCCCATCAAACGAGTTAAATCTAGGTGTTCCGAATAAGTTTGGTCCATCCTTAGATTATTGATATGTCAAATCATTGAACCAACCGCTTGATATCTAAAACTCAATTCGGAATTTACATGATGCAACGAAACGCTGCCATACTCGTGCTAGCAATGATGCTGACATCTGGATGCCTCGGTGCAGTTGATGACATAGAAGATGAACTAGATAGAACAATCCAAATTATCGTAGAAGATTATCCACAATTAGATCTTCCAGATAGAACTCGAACCCAACCAACTTTGCAGACATATGACGAATGTGATGCATTATTGTTGGACCTCAAGAATTCTCTTTTCGATGAGATGTTAGTTCGATTAGACCAGGAATCCTACTACCACTGGATAGGTGGGCCTTGGATGTGGAGAGAAGGTGGAGTAATGTTTGGTGACGACGTTGCAGTAGCAGAGTCAGCGGCAGACGATGGAGGATCAAATTCCGCCCCCGAATCCCGAGAAGGAGAATTCTCGGGAACAAACAATCAGGAAGCTGGTGTTGATGAGGCGGACTTCCTCAAGACAGACGGATTCCACATATACATGCTGAACGGACAAAGTCTAGTCATTATGGACGTACCAGAATTTGGTCAAATAGGCCTTTCCTCAGAAATGGAAATCGAGGGCAGCCCTCTGCAAATGATGATTGATGGTGACAAACTCGTCATCGCTTCGATGATTTATGCCTGGAATCTTCCAGAAGACCATCCTCTTCACGACCTTCTAATCGAGGAGGTACAATGGGGTGAAGGAAAGGAGACATACACATACTACCGCACTCAGAACCTAGTGAAGTACACAATTGTCGATATTTCCGACAGAACCGCTCCTGAAGTAGATCGTGAGTTGTACATTGAGGGCTACTACCACACCGCACGAATGGTCGATGGTACAGTCCGCTCGGTTACTCACAACTATGCTAACTTCGATGGACTACGATACTGGGTAGACCTACCTAGTGAATATTGGGAAATAGAAAATGAAGAAGATAGAATCGCTGCATGGCAATTCCATCTACAAGAGACAATCCAGCATAATCAGGATGTCATCAATGGACTAACGCTAGCAGACTTCGCTCCTCAGATGTACGAAATGACAGAATTTGGAATCGCTTCCCTTCCAATAACATCCGAGGATTGTTCAGAATTCGCAGCCAGCACTGACAGTGTCTCCAAGGGCTTCACTTCGATCATCACTTTCCAGCTATTGGATTCGGATGTTGAGATGGAAGTTGATCACATCGCTTCGTCTTGGGTACACGTGTATGCCTCGCAAGATATGCTAATCCTAGCAGAACCAGCTAACGATTGGTGGTGGTTCTGGCAAAACACTGATTTTGATGATGCAACAAATATCCACGCCTTCGATATCTCAGATTCGACAACAACCAGCTACCTAGGCTCAGGCCGTGTAGATGGAACCGTCCAAGATCAATTCTCTATGTCAGAATATGACGGTTCAATCAGAATTGCAACTACATCGGACATTTGGGGTCGATGGTGGCTAACCGACGAAGTTGATCCTGAAACGGGGGAACTAGTCTTCGATGGTCCAACCAACGGAGTTACTGTTCTTCAGCACGATGGCCAGGTCGGACTCGCTGAGGTAGGTAAGGTCGATGGCATCGCTCCAGGCGAGACAATTTGGAGTGCCCGCTTCATCGGTGATAGAGGATACCTCGTTACTTTCGAGACCATTGATCCACTATGGGTAATCGATCTTTCAGACCCAACCAATCCGACCATTCTTGGAGAATTGGAAGTTCCTGGGGTCTCAACTTACATTCATCCTGTGGATGAAAACACCCTGCTTACAATTGGTATTGGACCAGGTGAAGACGGACTAGGATTGGACTGGTCTATGACTCAGATTTCGCTTTTCGACGTCAGCGACCCAACTAACCCAACTCTAGCAGATTCGCTACCTCTGTCTCCTGCTTACACAGACGAGAACTGCGATGATGTTCGAACATGTGGATGGTCATGGTCATGGTCAGAGGCTACATATGAGCACAAGGCATTCACCTACTGGGCTCCAGAGAACTTGCTTGCAGTTCCTCTTTCCACTTACCGATATACCTACGATGTCGATGGAGGATATGGATACGAGTATGTATCTATGCTGAAATTGATCAACGTAGATGCGGAGAATTTGAGCCTCTCAGAACATGGAGAAGTAGATCACTCTCCATTCTACAACAACGATGATTCAGATGTACATTGGTGGTTCTCTTACTCTACCAACATCCGAAGGTCGATTTTCATGGGTGATTATGTCTACGCTTTCTCAGCTCTTGGAGTAACTATTCACAGTACTTCTGACCTAAACCCAATCCAAGAATTGGATATTCCAGGTCACGAATTACCTGATTGGTATTACTACGAGGAAGATGATGTTGAGGAATCAGAATCCGAAGGTTCCGATGATGGAGCGGTAGAGTCTGAATCCAATTAGTTGAATTTCAGAACTCTACCTGTACTTCCTGGCCTGGCAATAGGCGTGCCCCTAAGAGGTCCACCAGCCTCGCGCTTGTGAACAAGGTCACCATCAACTATGGTGTACGTTGGCCAACCTGTCAATTCCATTCCATCATATGGTGTCCAACCGACTTTGGTCCATGTATCGGCATCGGTAATTGTTCGACGATTTTCTAGGTCAACCAAAGTCAAATCGCCATCGTAGCCTTCGATAAGGGAGCCTTTGTTTTTCATACCGTAAACTCTAGCGGGGCCGGCACACATCCACTTTGCTACATCATTGATGCTACACTTACCATTCATCGCATGAGTAAGCATCAACGGTAGAGATGTCTCAACGCCCGGCATACCAGCTGGAGCGTTTGGATATCCCACAGATTTTGATTCAAGGGTATGAGGTGCATGATCTGTGACCACGCAATCAATCGTGCCATCTTTGAGTCGCTTCCATAGAGTGTCTCGGTCTTCAGTATAGCGAATTGGCGGATTCATAAGGGCTCTAACTCCTAGAGATTCCACGTCATCTTGGTCGAAAGTCAAGTGTTGGGTACAAACCTCAGTAGTGATGAGTTCTCCTTTGTTTTTGTTTAACCAGTCGGCTTCAGTTGCACTTGTTAGGTGGACTATGTGCAGTCGATGATCATGGTCTTTGGCAAGAGCAGCGGCCCTCTTTGTGGCAATGAAAGCACATTCTACATCTCGACATTCCGCGTGTAATCTGATGTCATTCTGATTACCAAATTCCGCGATACGTTGCTGAAGTCTTTCCTCATCTTCTGCGTGGGTTGCAATTATACCACCAGTATTTGCAAAAATATTTTCCAAGTCTTTTTGTTCATGAACAAGTAAATCCCCAGTGCTACTTCCCATGAATATCTTGATTCCGCAAACTCCATCCATACCTTCGATATCTTGTAAATCTCTGACATTATCTCTTGTTGCTCCAGCAAAGAATCCGAAGTGATTTACCGTTTTTGATTCAGCAAGGGCAATTTTAGATTCTAAAGTAGCACGATTTGTTGCATTGGGCACATTGTTTGGCATATCCAAGAAAGCTGTGATGCCCCCAGCGGCAGCGGCTCGACTACCGCTTTGCAAATCTTCTTTCTCGGTATTGCCTGGTTCTCTGAAGTGAACGTGGGGATCAATTGCCCCTGGGAGTAGGTGTAATCCAGTAGCATCAATCAGCAATTCACTATCTAAGGATTCTAAACCACCTCCGATTGCTATTGTTTGGATAGAGCCATCGGTCACTCGAAGGTCACCTTCGGCAATGGTATTAGCCAAAACTAGGGAGGCATTCTGAATCAGGACATTGCCTTGCATGGTTGGTTCAGATGTTGCCGGAATGCTGGCATCTCAAGACTGTTCCCATCTCTGAATCGGAATTAGGTCGTCCCGCGCGCTTCAAATAACTGAGGCATCAGCGAGGGGACAGCGAGTTGGAGTAGCCAGGTTATCTCGTCGGGCTCATAACCCGGAGACCGGTGGTTCAAATCCACCACTCGCTACCAAAATAAATTTGCAAATAGTCGATAAGATAGATGGAAGTAAATGAAAACTAAAAGTGAAAAATGAGACCACTGCAAGGTTATACAGTGTTAAGTACACTTTCAATTATCCAAAAGGGGTCCGTTTGTTGTTCATATACTGTCTAGCATTGAGGGATAGTGAAGGAAAGGTGAGAAAGATGGCCAAGAAGACCGCAAGTGAGAAGTTAGATGAAGAAGATGGCTCAATAGTGATAGATGCAGATGAAGAGCAGGCAACTATAGATGATCTGCCAGGTGTAGGACCAGCTACGGCGGAAAAATTACGCGAGGCTGGTTTTGAAGAATTACTCGCTATCGCAGTAATGAGTCCAAATGAATTAGCCGAACAAGCCGAATTGGGTGAAGCGGTATCTTCCAAGATTATTCAGGGCGCTAAGAAAATGGCAAACATTGGCGGATTCGTATCAGGTAACAAATTACTTGAACGCCGTAAAGAAGTCCAGAAATTAACGTCGGGGTCAGCCGCTCTTGACGAATTGCTAGGAGGTGGATTTGAAACCCAAGCAATAGTTGAGGTGTATGGTGAGTTCGGAAGTGGAAAGACACAGATAGGTCATCAATTAGCCGTTAACACGATACTTCCTACTGAACAAGGAGGATTTGATGGAGAGATTTTCTACATAGATACTGAAGACACGTTCAGACCTGAAAGAATAGCCCAAATGGCAGAAGCTGTAGGTTTAGATCCAATCTTGGTTCTTGATAGAATACATGTCGCTCGTGCCTACAATTCGGCGCATCAGATGTTGTTAGTAGATGAGATCAAAAAGCTCTCGAAGAATATTGATGTCAAGCTGGTAATAGTAGATTCACTCACTAGTCACTTCCGCGCAGAATATGTAGGCCGCGGAATGCTAGCTACAAGACAGCAGAAACTCAACAGACATCTGAAAGAATTAAAACAATTATCCGATGTACATAATGCTCTAGTTTTGGTAACTAACCAAGTTATGTCAAAACCAGACGCAATGTGGGGTGATCCGACAAAGGCCATCGGAGGCCATATTGTTGGACACGCCAGCACTTTCCGTCTCTACCTCAGGAAGTCAAAGGGAGGGCGAAGAATTGCCCGACTAGTCGACAGCCCCAATTTGCCTGAGGGAGAGGCTGTGTTCACCGTGACTGCCGAGGGTCTCAGGGATTGATTCTTGAGAGGCCCTCGGGGTCCGAGTGTGAAAGTCATGCAGGTAATTCTGCTAGTGCTTCATCGATTTCTCTGATGAGTTCACCAACGTAGGATTCGGAAAAGGATAGTTCTAGTCCGCTCGCTTGAAACAATTCAGTCAGCCCTCGGGTGTAACCCAATGAAAGGCCGGCTTTGTATCTATCAAGAGCGTCTTGGGTATCTCTTCGATGATACTTCCACATCTGTAGTGCACCAAGTTGTGCAATACCGTATTCCACATAATAGAAAGGTACCCCAAATAAATGCCCCTGACGTTGCCAAGATACTTTGTGTATATCCTCAAATCCAGTCATGTCCACCTTAGGTCCAAAACGTTCTCCAAGTTCTAACCACTTCTCTGCTCTCTGCTCTCTCGAGTGATTTGGGTTTGCGTATACCCAATGTTGGAAGGCGTCGATTGTCGCCATCCATGGCATAAAAGAAATGATGTCTTCTAGGTGTTTTCGTCTTGCTCTATCAGCATCTTTGCTGTCATAGAATTCTTCCCAATGAGGGTGGGTTAGAAGTTCCATTGACATACTAGCTACTTCGGCGAATTCAATGGGGGAATCTCTCTCATGGATTAGATCTAGGTGACCTGAATAGAACGAATGGAAAGCATGGCCAGCTTCGTGGATCATGGTCTCAATATTCCGCTGGGTCCCAGCAGCATTCATGAAAATAAATGGTAATCTACTCTTTTGCAAATAATACTGATATCCTCCAGGTGCTTTTCCCTTCCGACTATCTAAGTCAAGGCAATCATTGGCATCGAGTTGGTCGAAGTAATTTCCGAGTTCTTCCGACATGTTGTGGAAAATACGAGAGCAACCATCTACCATTTCTTGGACATCATTGAATGGCTGAAGTGGAGGTCGACCTTTCACATCGACACCCATATCCCATGGTCTTAACGAATCAACTCCTAAATCTCGCATTCTTTCTCCATCAGTTCGATGTCGCAATGGTTGGCATACAGTTTCGATTGACTCGTGGAATTCTAAACAATCTTCTATACTGTAATCGAATCGGTGCATAGAGGCGAACATATACTGTTGAAATCCTTCAAAACCTGCGTTTGTGGCCATTTTATGGCGTATCTGAATCAATTCATCATAGATTTCCGAAACTCTTTCATTGTCTTCAAATCGTCTCTCAGAGACAGCTTTCCAAGCGTCCTCTCGGATTTTCCGATCTGTATTCTCAAAGTAAATCGCCATTTGAGCAAAGGTCTTTTGTTCTCCATCAAATTCTACCATTTGCGCTCCGCATATCTCATTATATTCAGTGACGAGTTTCGTTGCTCGTGTGCTTAGTGGTATATTCTCCTCTCGAAATATCGCGATATCAGTCTTTATTCCATTGACTAATATGCCAAATCTCTCAGGCAACTCATCCAATGCTTCGTGTTCAACAAGTCGTCGATTTAGAATATCGCTGTACTCTGATAATTTTGGTTGGACATTTTCTACGAACTGCATCCAGGATTTTTGTATATCCTCATCATCTGTGTGGCAAGTCATATCGATGTAGAGTCTAGCTCTAGCTTCTGAGATAACTTCGGATAGGCTAGATCTATCGGCGATGAAAGTTTCTAGACAATTTGAGCAACTCAATTTACGGTCTCTAAGGTCATTCATGAACGGTTCTATGGATTCCCAAGAAGAACCATCTAGATCTTTTGGAACAAAACTCATGTTTCTTCCTCAATCTTTCTTAGATGACATAGGCCCAGTTGGTAAAGGACCCTCTTTTCGGCTGTACTTCTGTCTCTTCCACTTTGCCGCAGCCTCCCTGTTTGCGGCTCTAATTTCATCAACACCCTCATGCTTGGGGTTTTCCTTTTCAATCCAACATGCGGTGCAATACCTCTTCCCTCTGTGGTCAACAAAATTACTTGGGGTACAGCTTTCATTGCAGACATTACAGGTACGGAATCCATGGAATCTCGACATAATCTCATTTGAACCCTAGAGGCCTTCGTCTATCAGTTTGACTCCAAAGGGGTCAAGTGTTCATATCTGCCATAGCCGCGTGTAACATAAACGCAGATTCAAGGTCCAATAGATTAGAGTCTTCAATTTTAGATTCATATCCTAATCTTTGCAATCCAATGTTGGTTGGTATTGGTCTTTCAGTTACTAGATCGGATTTTAGATGAAGCATCAAACGATTTGCATCCAAAGTAGCATCATTGTATGTGTCTCTTGGGATTTCCAATGTCTCATTATCATTAGTAAATGGGTAATCTGTGCCAAACTCCGGAAGGTAGACAATCCAAGCAGTTTCATCACCCTGCGTTAGTCCAGCTCGCTCAAACGCGATTCGTATCTGGTGAGTGCCGGAAATCAATCTTAGAAATTCTGTGTCGACATTATTTCCAACCATTGAGTTCCGCAATTCTCTCCTTCTCAGAGCGTGCCAAACCGTCCATAGATGAATCTCGCTTGCGGCGGCGGAGTAGGAGAGTAACAACCAACGTTGATTCGGTCTCCATTCATTGAATATTGAAATTACATCTTGAGGGTCATCTAATGGCTCTGGAAAACGTATTCCCCATGCGGGGAACCAAGGCACTCTATGGCCCTCTGCCATGCTTTCCGATGCGGTCTGATTGATGAATTATACAGTTCAACCTAATCGTCTAATCGATCTAGCCGCAGCCTCTACCAAATTATCCACTAGTCGAATACTCCAACCTCTTTGACTTGCTAGGTTCTCTCGGTCCTTTTCGGTTAATGAAGCGACATCGACGGCGTTCTCAACGCCTAGTAAGTTAACCATCTCTCTAGCCCTTGTTCGACCAATCCCTCTAATGCTAACTAATCCAAGTAGGTCCGATTTACAGCCATGTCTAACCCTACTGTGCAATTCGCTGACCAAATCCACTAGAACCTTATGTTCTGAGGGGCCTAATTGCCTTAACTCCTCATCGTCGTTGAGAATTTCTTTCATAGCATATAGTAACCATTCGGCCAAATCAACCCTGCTCCGTACATCGCCTGGTTGAACATTCCAATTATTCTCAAGATCTTCCATCTTCGCTTCATTAATCCAATCTTCAAGCACCAAAACGCCTTTCATTCTACGTTCAATGTCTGCATCCAAAGCTTCTGTTAGGAACTCTCTCTGGTGAGAATGGATAGCCACATGAATTCTCTCTGCCTCTTCTTTTCTAGGCCAAAGGGCAAGAAAATCTGGAGTACAGGCTACTAAGTGAAGCAAACTCATTGGAGATAGTTGGCGTACATCATCGGTTCCAATCATTATTTTCATTGCCTTTTGTATTCCATCGTGTATCATTCTACCAGATATCGGATTGAGATAAAGTCTAGCGACACGATGGCCAAGAGGGGTGGAAGAGTACGTCATTGAAGCAGGGTCGGGGAGTATTGGTTCACTGGTAATTCTTTGACTAGCCCTTGAAAATCCAAAGATTGCGGGTCCTTTCCTAGGAGGTAGTGTGGTTGTTGACTCGATATCTGATTTTGATATCTCTAAGCCAGGTACACTTTCGCCCGTCTTAGCCCATTCAGGCATTTCATCTTGCCAATCTTCTGTCTCAGATGTTGAATTCTCTCTTTCTTTAATTCTCGATAGAACCTCATCAGATTCTCCTTCTCTAGTAATCATTCCATTTTCAGCCAACCAGCCAATAACATCGTCAAGTCGTGCTTCCAAACTTTGTTCATTCATGTGAGTAGCAAGGAAAGTTTGGTCAAAAAATCGTGATATTGAATCTCTATCTCTTAATCCTCCTGTTGCCATAACCGAAAGAAGATGAGTCAGTAATGCGGGGTCCTCTTCCGCACGAATTGCCGAGGGGTTAGCCAATTTTGAAGTGACTTCTTCAGGTTCACTTAACATATACAGTTCGACGATATTCAGTTCATCATCCTCGTCTTTTGCTAGTATCCATGCGTCACCAGAGTCGTCAAATTTAGGTCTCCCAGCTCTCCCTAACATCTGTCGTATTTCCATCACTGGAAGAGGCATTGAACCTCCGCCAATAGAACTCCATCTTCGATGATCTCGAATGATTACTCTTCTAGCTGGTAGGTTTACTCCCTGTGCGAGGGTTGGAGTTGCAACAATTGCTAGTAAAGTGCCCTGTCTAAATGCCTCTTCTACAGCCTTCCTTTGGTTATGAGTTAGTCCAGCATGATGGAATGCCACACCTCCTCTAATCACTTGTGCTAGTGATTTACCCATAACTGAAGTATCTTCTCGACGAGTTAATCGCTCGGCGAGGTTATCCCACTCATCGATTAGTTCAGTATCATACTTCGTCGAATCATCGGAAATTTGTTTTCTAATATGTTTAGACAACTCCCTAGCTTCTTTTTGGGCGGAAACTCTAGAGTTTACGAATACAAGCATTTGTCCACCAGTAGAATATGAATCATCTAGGACTGCCTGCAACCTTTTTGTGCTCCTCCCCTCAATCATTCTAGGTTCTGGCCATTCCACATGATTGGGTCCATCTATGCGATGAATCTTGACATTAAGTCCAGTTAATGTTCCCGATTGGAGTTGTATTGGCCTCCAACTAGATTGGATTAGTTTTGCATCTAACCAATCCGCCATATCTTGAGAATTTCCAACCGTCGCTGATAGGGCAATGATTTGGGCTTCGGGCTGTGAGTGACGAATTCTGGATAGAAGAACCTCCAACGTTGGCCCTCTAGAAATATCATGTAATAGATGAAATTCATCAGCCACTACTACACCAATTTTTTCCATTACTCCATCACGAGTTCGTAATATCGAATCGAGTTTTTCACTCGTGCAAACTAGAATATCAGAATCATCGATACCACTGTTTTCACCACTTCTATCTCCAATTGCTATACCGACCCTAAGTCCGACTAAACTAGCCAACTCCTGTAATTCCTCGACTTTCTCAGATGCCAAGGCTTTGAGTGGAACGATATACAGGCCTCTGGCTCCATTTAGGTCAGAAATTAGTCGTTGTATCATTGTCAGATGAGCAACCAATGATTTTCCGCTAGCCGTGGGAATAGTAAGCATCACATTGTGCCCGGCCAGTGCGTATGGTAAGGCTTCACGCTGTGGTGGAAATAGCTCTTCAATGCCCCATTCAGATCTAAGGTGTTGGACTATTCTCTCATCCACCTGTAGGTCTGCGAGACTTACCTCTGCGAGGTCTTCGTCTACCGCCACGTAGCGACTTAGAATCCGCCGTTCTAAAGGATACCGAATCTAATTGCTTAACTCAGATAAAAAACTAGAGCACTTTACTTACTAATTCCATCGATGGTATGCAGGATGCCCTTCTTTTACCGCAACGAATAGACCCTCTCCAATGGCGCATATTTTCCCATCAGAGGTTAATTCCATCTTGACTTTGGCTCTATCATCAGCCAATTCGATTACCTCTCCAGTTACTATTATTTCATGTCCGAAAGGAGTTGGTCTACGGAGTTTGATGCTGTAATTGGCAGTAACTGTGCAAGGGGGTTCGGCATCTCCAGATTGGTCCATGAGTGCAATCGCAGCGGTCCAATTACCATGACAATCCATCAAAGTTCCAATTATTCCTCCGTTTATCATACCTGGAAATGCTTGATGTTCAGCAGAGGGGTTAAACCGCATTTCTAATCCATTTTCGCTCCTGAAGGAGTGTATACGCAGTCCTTCTGAGTTAGCCGGACCACAACCAAAACAGATACTATTTGGAGCGTGTAACTCTTGAACAGACTTCCCCTTTGCGGCACTCATTGTTCATCCGGCGCAATAAGCGGAATACAAGAATTACTCAAGAATAAAGCAAAATTTCACTCAATCCTTGTATGCTAATCCTCTTATTTGGTTGACTCCACAGAGTGGTATTGGTGGATTCCGAAGAGACACCTAAGTCATCGAAAAAAGGTGACGGGAACGTTCGAGTTCCAAGGGCAAAGAGGCGGCGCCATCAGCCAATAAAGGTCTCAAATCAAATTCCAACAAGTCGAAGAAAAGAGATTGAGAAAGCATTGGAAGAGCCTAGCAGCACTCCGAAATCATGGTCTCGTACTAGTGGCTGGAAATCGCATCGAATAGGACGCAAGCTTGTGAAACCAGGAACAATTCGACAAATTGAATACGACTTAATGGACGTAGAAATTGGTGAATCTTGGCCCATTCCAATTACTGTAATTCATGGTTCTCGGCCTGGGCCGGTAGTTACCCTAATCGGAGCACTTCATGGAAACGAATTGGTTGGTCCGTTAGCATTGACTTACTTACAATCGCACGCAATCTTGGGAGAGGATAAGCCGATAGATCCCACCACGGTTGCAGGAACCATTAGGATTATCCCGATTGTGAATATGCCGGGATACCGTCGTCGAAGCAGATACATGACTGATGGCCGAGACTTGAATCGTTTCTTCCCAGGCAAAGAAGATTCAAACACAACTTCTAGGGTAGCAAACAGATTATGGAATGAAATTTTCTCTAAATCTGACCATATTCTCGACCTACATACTGCGGCTCTGGGCCGTACAAATATGCCACAAATTAGGGCCAACTTGGCTAATCCAGCAAGTAATCGAACCGCCCGCTCCTTCGGAATCGAGGTAATTCTAGACAGTGAAGGTCCGAAAGGCTCCCTAAGAAGAACCGCTGATAACCATGGAATTAGTTGTATTACCTACGAAGGTGGTGGTTCAGATGAAGCAGACCCTGAATCTATCCAGATTGCTATGTATGGGGTTCTGAATGTATTGAGGAGTTTGAAAGTGATTCCAGGTTATTCTAGTCGACCACGATTTCGACTACTCGCATCTGGTTCGGTATGGGTTCGTTCCGACTATGGTGGTCTCCTAGATGTATTGACTCCTGCTGGCTCTTGGGTAGAGAAGGATGAATTGGTTGCAACTGTCTCGGACCCCGAACACCCGGGTATTTCAATGGAAATACGCTCACCCACAGAAGGTCTACTGATTTGTACAGCAACGCACCCATTCGTAACTACTGGTACTCCAATAGGTCACTTATTGCCGATTTCAAAAGGAGTCAAGACCGTAAAGAGACGTTTGGATGATGAAGGTGTGCTAGTGTTAAGCGGAGCCGATGGAGAACCTCCATGGCGCGATGATGATGAAATCGAGGACATCTCGGTTGTAGGTGAATGGGAAGGTGGGTCACCAGATGCTGAGTGGGGTGAAAATCTTCCTTCGGCTGCCGAAGAAGAAGCGGATGAAGCCTGAGTTTCATTCTTCTTCGGACAAATCCTCAATCATTACAGGAGTGGCATCGACTGTGACTACAGTTGATTGAAGCATCGGAACAGATTCTACCATAGGGGGATTGTTATCACTGTGTTGACTCAGTAGATCGCTGAGATCAGGAGCAGATGGCAGTTCAACTGCTCGATGCTCGGGAGTAACGCCTGGTGGGTTTTGGTTGACTTTGAATTCTGCATAGGCCTCAGCAATCATTCTGTTTTCTCTAATCTTCATTCCGGCAAATGCCACTCCTCCAACAAGCGTTAGAATAACGAAAAGAATAACAATAATTCCGGAAGTAGAGCCTAAGAATGAGAATAGAGATTCAATCAAAGTTGGTGCTGGGACGTAGACTTCTACATCGACAGTCCATTGTATCTTGGTTTCAAATCCAGAATCTGTTATTGTGAGATTTAGTTCTCGCAAACCACTACGCTCAGAGCAAAGAATTTCTGCTAATTTCCAATCCTTCGATTTGCAATCGATTTCGTTTAGAATTAATGTCTGACCATTTTCACTCAAGTTGGCAGACAAAATTACCCCTTCCATCTCCCAGACCATTTCCTTACTAACAGTACTCGGGATACTTCGAATATCGATACGAAGTGTATCATTTACAGAGTCCCAATTTGCGGTACTGGTTCTGCTAAGGGACGATTCGATTAAATCAGCTCGATTCAACGAATCATCGACAACATCGTTACAATCGTCATCCCAACCATTCCATGTCTCAGTAGCATCTGGGTTGATTGTTTCAATCAAATCCTCACAATCTTCGAAGGCATAGTAACCGTCTTCGTCACGGTCATGATCGAAGACCAATGGGTCTGAGCCAGTTTCTATTACTTCCTTGCCATCACTCATTCCGTCATTATCAGAATCTGAATCTGTTGGGTCTGTAGATAAATTGTGGAACTCATCGTAATCCCATAGGCCATCTTGATCTGAATCAATAGTACGGAAGTCCTCGTCTACCTGATCATCACAATCATTGTCCTTTGCATCTAATGATTCTGCGAGTAGAGGAGCTCTCTCAGCATCATCATCTTGGCAATCTTGGAACCAATACCAGCCGTCTCCATCATCGTCAGGATCAGCCCAAAGTGGATTCGAGCCATACGTCTTTACTTCGAGACCATCTGGCAATCCATCATCATCGGTATCGCCATCATAGGGATTACTTGTGACGTTGTGATATTCGTCGTAATCATCTAATCCATCAGAATCGGAATCCAAATCCCAAAATCCATCGTCGATTACCAGGTCACAATCGTTGTCTTTGTTGTCTAACAATTCAGGCAGGGCAGGATTACGATATTCGTCTTCGTCGTCACAATCTAGGAACCAATGGTATCCATCCGCATCCGCATCTGGATCGTAAGATAGAGGATTAGAGCCATAAGTTTCCACCTCGATACCATCCTCCAATCCATCATCATCGGTATCAGCGTCTTCAAAATCTGTTCCATGGATGTGATATTCTGGCCAATCCAATAGGCCGTCAGAATCTCTGTCTGTAAAATTGAAACCTTCATCAGTTAAATCATCACAATCATCATCAATTCCATTCAATCTCTCGTATGTGCCCGGATTAACGTCTGGATTATTGTCGTTACAATCTTGGAAATGATAGAATAAATCATTGTCGGCATCGGGGTCGTAGTCCAGAGGATTAGTCCCCCAATAATTTACTTCTAATCCATCTGAAAGTCCATCATTGTCGCTATCTGAATTCATAGGATTTGTTGCATAGTTGAAAATTTCTTGCAGATCGGTCAATCCATCAGTATCCGAATCGCTCGCAAGAGGGTCAGTCCCGTGAATCATAACTTCATCATAATCTGACAAGCCATCATCATCAGTATCGGCATCATAGGGGTCGGTGCCCCAAACTTGAGTTTCATTTTCGTCAGATAGTCCATCATCGTCATGGTCCCAATCATTATCCACTCCATGGAAAATCAGCTCCCAAGAATTCAGAGTTCCCATTCCTCCACTGGTGGAATCACGTACCTTTAGTGTCCAAAGGCCCATGCTCGATTCACCCCAATGATGAACTGTGTTGAATAGCCAATCAGAATAGTCGTCGTTACTATCACCGTTACTTACCGCCAACCAGGATTCAGTTCCATCTGGTGATTGCAATACAATGTCTAAGTCACCACGGTATGTGTGGTTGATGTCTACAATAACATCTACACTTTCTATCGACAGTTCGGTGTTTACAGTGATTGGAAATTCGCTCCAAGACTGATTTCCATCAGGGATATCGAAGTTAGGTAAATATGGGCCATAGGTTGAGTTAATTTCCTGATCTAGAGTTGTCCAATTCAACGCCATGGACACTGCCGCTCCGGCATCTACTGCACCGAATCCATACTTGTGAGAGACATCGTGGCCTGCTCCATTAGTGTTCCAAGAAGAATCGTTAGGGTCATTCATTCGTGAAGTCTGGACTAAAATTTCCTGAACGTCTCGCCAGGTCAAAAATGGATTTGCATCATACATTAGGGCGATTACTCCGGCCGCTAATGGTGTGGCGCTGGATGTTCCTCCGAATGTGTGGGTCACATTTCCGCTACCGTTGTAACCTCCACTTCCTACTATGTCGGTGGTGGTTATTCCCTCACCATCGCCATTTGAGTGAGCTGCAACGAGGATATTTGCACCAGGTTCCGCATAGTATGATTGTTCACCTTCGTGAGAGATTGCGGTTACTGCAATGGTGAATCGGCTGTTTGCATAACCATCTTTGTTGGCATCATCATCACTTCCTAACCCATTACCTGCAGCCCATGTGATGGAATTGCCCAACCCTTTTCTTCCATTGTAAGCATCCTCTTCAAAAGCAGCTAGAGTAAGTGGGCCCGGTCCTGATAGTGTTTCGCCATCATCTGAGGGGCCCCAAGAATTTGAGTAAATATCGATATCATCGTTTTCAAAGGATAATGCATCGGCTTCTGTGCTGTCGCCAGACCAACATGCGATTAAGGTAGAACCACCTAATGTGGCTTCCCACGCCGCTCCTGAAACATATAGTGAGTTATTTCCAACCGCTGCGGCTACACCTGCAGCAGACGTACCATGACCATTCCAGGAACTTGGGGCGGGATCACTATCGTCGTTACACCAGTCGTAGGAGTAGTTAGCATCGTAGTTATCGATAATATCGGGATGTTGGTGGTCCAAGCCGTCGTCAACGATACTGATTACTACACCTTCACCACGATAATTGTCCCAGACATCTGTGGCATTGATATCCTCTCCACTCAGTCCTGATGTCTGACCCGTATTTTCAAGATGCCATTGTGAAGAAAACTCTGGATCATTGGGATTATCTCTTGGAAATTGTTGGCGCTCCACTAATGGCGAATAAGATTCTATATGACCAATTTCAACCAACATTTCGAGTTCGTCAATAACCTCTAATGGGTCATCAAAATACCAAATATAAGCCCCTCTTAAGATCGGTGCAGGTTCCACGGATTCTGGCTTTGCTAAAGTCAACGGCTGCTTTTCCAAAGGGATTTGGGTTACAATCAACCATTGGTTGGTTTGGGATAGTTCTTCAACGGTGTATTGATTGAGATTCTCTACTCTGTCGAAGGCCAATTGAACCGCTTTGGAGTAAGTTGGTAGGATATTCTCTCCACTCACTTCAAAGTCAATATTGTTATTTTGCCCTTCACCAATCGTTGCCACGACAGGTGATACAAGCATCAGAACAAGGAGCATCGCTATCGTACGCATGGGGCGACTTCGATGTTGTAGGGGTTTTAGCCGTTGCCGATGCATGGGTGGTAAGCGCATCGCCTAAAATTACTAAATAATCAGTTGTTTTGATTATATTCCGATATAGCATGATGAACTTCATCATCATCCATCAATCGGCGCTGATTTTTGGCCACCTCAAACATATGAGCAACTAAATCGTCATCTGCTTGGTAACCATTTTCTTCCAGCCACCAGATAATGTTTGAACGCCCACTCATATGTCCAATTCGAATAACCTGCTTGAGGCCATAATCCTGAGCAGGCACTCCTGAATATACGCGGTCTGCTAACCAATGATCTCCCTTTTTCATAGCCTTGATTACCGCGCTAGCATGTACTCCAGTGCCGGTTTCAAAGGCATCCTCACCAAAGACAGGATAATTCCGAGGAAGAGCCACTTCGACATACTCATGCGCCTTTTTCATGTATTCATTTAGGGCCGTTAAGTCATTTTCGATAACTCCCATCAGTGAGAGATTGACTAGGGTTTGATCTAGTGGAGCATTCCCAGCTCTTTCTCCTACACCCAATGCAGTTCCGTGAATTACATCCGCCCCAACTTCAACAGCCGCGAGGTTGTTTGCAACACCCAATCCTCTGTCTTGGTGACCATGCCAATTGACTTCGATATCTCTACGTTTTACTCCTGCGTCAGGAATAACTTCGTCTTGAATAAAAGCGAGCAATTTGCGCACTCCATTAGGAGTTACATGACCACAGGTGTCGCAAACACAAATTCTGTCCGCACCCAATTCTATTGCTCTAGTGTACACCGCCTTGATTTCTTCCGGCTTTGAGCGGGTGGTGTCCTCAGTAACGAACATCACAGGAATATCGTTGTCTACCGCAAAGGTAACCGCTTTCTCTGCCGTACTTAGGATTCGTTCCATAGTCCAACCTTCTGCAAATTGTCTGATGGGGCTTGTTCCGAGAAATGCACTTGCCTGAATCTGCCGCTCGTGCTTGGCTTGCAAATCTACCAACGGTTGGATATCTCCTACAACGGTTCGAACCGCACAACCTGGTCTCAAATCGTAACTATTCTCGCCCATGTGGGTAAGCATTGCATCTATGTGACTGACATGGAATGGGCCGGCTCCGGGAAGACCAAGGTCAACTTTCTGAATTCCTAACCTTTCCATGTAATCGATTAATTCGATTTTCTGTTCTATAGTAGGATTACGCGCACTCGGGCTTTGTAGTCCGTCTCTTAGTGTTTCATCATCGAACCAAACATCATGTGGGTGGTCAGCAGAATCTCGCTGAATTTCGTAGTCTATGATGTTCCAATCATAGATGAGTTCTCGCTCATTCATTCTCGACCCTCCGGCCGCTTGATGCGTACCACGGCCGTCGAACAGGCGGGCAGGCGTTTGAGGATTTCCTGAATTCAGGCTGAAATCTGCGATGAAGGCGCTTTTGAGTTCCATTCATCCCTAGCAATCATTGTAGCTGCCAATACTGCTCCTAAAATTGATCCTTGTAAACCAGCACTTGCAGTAACCACAATTGCAAACATCAGGGCGAGATATATCATTGAAACAAAGAAAGAGCGAGCCGCGGTAGGGATTCTTCCAGAACCAGTACGAGGCTCATTTGTGTCGATCATGAATACTGTTCTGGCATACCACAAAGTGGCAATAATCGAAGTCCAACCAAATACATGGTAGATTGTATCATACCTATCCATTCCGCCCATAGCGATGGGTGCAAATACTGCTAGAATAAGCAAGAAAATAGAGTATACCTTCATTTCTATCAGAGTTCTTCTTGCCCCTTTAACTCCAGGCATCATTGGAATTCCAACCGAGTTGTATTCCTCCGAACGATATAGCGCCAATGCCCAAAAATGAGGTGGAGTCCATAGGAAAATTAGCAAGAGGAGATACCAAGGCATCAAGCTCCCCAAATCAAAAATTGAAATTACAAACTCTTCTACTGAATCTAGATTGATAGTTAAGTCGCCTACTGCAGTAGCCCAACCGATTACTGGTGGAGTTGCACCAGCTAAACCTCCGATGACTATGTTTTGAACTGAGGTTCGCTTAAGCCAGATTGTGTAAATGAAGACATAGAATAGGATACTAAATGCAGCCCAAAAAGCAGCTACTTGGTTAGCAAATTCAAGGAACCAGACAACTCCCGATATCGAAATGAAGGTTCCAAAAATCAGTGCTCCATTTGCACTCACAGTACCAGTTGGTATCGGTCTTTTTGAAGTCCGTTGCATAATTGGATCAATATCTCTATCGTACCACATATTGATTGCATTAGCGCCTCCTGCTGTAAGATAGCCTCCAACGAAAACAATCGCCATGGTACGAATGGATTCATTCCAATCCATATCAGAGAATCCCGATACTTCAAGCAAATCGTGAGATAATACCGCACAAAGTGCGGTAATCTGCAGAAGAACAACTACTCCTGGCTTAGTTAGAGTGAGCCAAGCCTTAGCCGCACTCCCGGTATCTCCCATAGCGCGTCCTTAGGGTGTGCACCCTTCAATTCGACTCATCACAGGGCCTCAGGTTCAGGCTCATGTAGGGCGAAGGCAGAGATAGCCAACCAAGAGGTTGCTAGAGTAAGAAATGATGTGCTGCCAACCAACAGATGAATCAGAGAAAGTATTTCGCGGAATGTTTCATTATCCGGTGACCAAGAAAGGATATACAGAGCTCCGATTGCAATATTCAAGCAATATAGTGCAGTTGCTGCCCAAATCCAATTTCTGAGGATTATTCCATGCTGGTGCTGAATCTGTTCATTTCTAATATACCAACAAGCAATGAGTAGAATACCTCCAACAAATGCAACCAGCCATCGATGAATAATTTGAGATTGATTTTCCAAGTCAACTATTTCTGGAAGGTAATCTCCGTTACAAAGAGGCCATGAATTTACATCGCCTGATACACCACATATCTGATCTGCACCGGGTGTTGTAGCGACAAACACTCCTGCAAAAACTGTGGTAAAGGTGCTAAGCCCTAACAATGCAATTCTATTTTTCCACTTAGAAGCGAGGATCGGGTCAAATTCTAACCAAGATGGCTGAATTCCCTCATCTCGATTAATGCAAATCCATAACCAAATGAGACATAATATGAATGCAAGGGCGCTTGATAGATGCATTGCTACACTCCAATGAATATTATCAATTTTGACAGTTAACCAACCGAGCGCCCCTTGCCAAATGATTAGTCCCAGCGCCAAGTTAGATGCGAAAGTCGAGCGTTTTGACGTATCTTCATTACGACGTATGATTAGCCAGTTTAGAATTACTAGAGGGCCAAGAATTGCTCCTGCCAATAGTCTGTGAAACCACTCCGTAAAAATTTCAAAAGTAGTGTATCTATGATGTTCACCCCGAGAGTCTATTTCATCGGGATTTTCGTTCCACCATCTTTCTTGCTCCTCGGGACTAATATCGAACCCCCATGTGCCGAAGCAAGTCGGCCAATCCGGACAGGATTCTCCAGCATCTGAAACTCTGATTAATCCGCCAACAGCAATCACTAGAAAGGTAAGTACAATTAAACCAGCGGTTAGTCTCTTAGTGTCGACTTTCTGAAGCATCGCTTACCACCTCTGAATGGCCGATAAGCGGTAGAGCCCTCACTCTTCCTCAATATGAGGGTCCACATCGATTGGAATGCGGTGAGATTCGTACTCTAGCGTTGCGATCTTAAGAGGGTCAAGTACGAATCTTGCTTGAGCGTCTTCTGTTCCAAAAAGCTGGACTAGTTCTTCCATGAAATTTTCACGGAGTTCATCTTCGGATACATATAGTGGTGCACCCATGCTAATTTGCAATGCTCTTGCACCTATGATTCGAGCCTTCTCGAAGCGAGTGTGCTGCCGTACTGGAGTAACCATCGAGGCCGGCGACCCAAGACCTCCCTATTAGCCCACCGGCTAGCCTTCGCCCCCTATGGGGGCGGATTTCTAGCATACTTCAGGCTTCAATCAGCATCCCAACAGCGTTGCCGCCACCGAGGCAAATTGTTACAATTCCAATACTACAATTATTTCGATTCAGGGCATTTACGAGAGTCATCAGGCAACGTGTTCCAGTTGCCCCAAGAGGGTGCCCAATCGCCACCGCTCCTCCGTGTGGATTGAATCCCTCATCTGGGAACTCAAATGCATTCTGAATGGCACACGAGGCGGCTGCAAAAGCCTCATTGTGCTCTAAAATATCTATATCAGAAATTTCCAATTTGTTCCGATCTAGGAGCATTTGAATGGCTGGAATAGGAGCAGACATAACCCTATTTGGCTCTACACCAGATGTGACGTAATCAATGATTTTAGCAAGTATTGGCCAGCCATTTTCATTGGCGATTTCCTCAGAAGCAATTAGAACGGCTGAACCCCCATCAGACACCTGACTTGCGTTACCAGCGGTAACTTGTCCATCATCCTTGAATACAGTTCTAAGTCCAGCGAGATCTTCAATCGATGTATCAATTCTAATTCCTTCATCTCGTTCCAACTCGTCGATAGAAACTACCTCTTCTGCAAGCCATCCATTTTCCCAGGCCGAGTCAGATAGTGTGTGCGAACGGAGTGCATATTTGTCAGATTCCGAGCGAGAAATATTCGCTTCTTTTGCGATTGTCTCGCCAGTAATTCCCATCATTGATCCATCATAGGCATCCTTCAGACCATCGTGACTCAAAATTCCGGTCAATTCTGCAAATGAAATTTCATCACCTCGCTTTGCTCCACGAATAAAGTGCGGTGCTTGACTCATGGACTCCATACCACCAGCAATTACAACATTGGATTTTCCAGCCATGATTTCTGTTGCAGCAACCATTACTGCCTTGAGGCTTGAACCGCATACTTTGTTGATGGTAGTACATGGGGTTGAGTAGGGCAGTCCAGCAGCTATCGCTACTTGGCGAGCAGGTGCTTGTCCTGCCCCTGCTTGAAGCACCTGTCCCATGTAGACTTGATCGATAATTCCGCTATGAGGGTCTATTCCAGTCCGTTCCAATACTCCCTCTACAGCCAATGTGCCCAATTCTACCGCGGTGTAATTGGCTAATGCTCCACGAAAGCGGCCGAAAGGAGTTCTCGCATATGCGCATATGACCGGAGTCGACACAGGCGAGGCGAGTGAGTTACTCCCCTTGAAAGGTGCGATGGGAAAGCCGATGCTATCCCTCAGTTTTCAGATGAATAACCGTAAAATTCCGCGTTCTTCAATTCGGGTCTGAAATTAGGTTTTACAAGTATGGTTCGAACAGCCCAGAGGTCCTTGAAGATACGATATTGAGAGGTTGCATCGAGATAATCGACACCACTAGTTCCACCAGTTCCAATTCTTCTACCCATTATTCTCTCTACCATTCTTGCGTGTGAATGTCGCCACTTAACCATGGACTCTTCAAGTTCTACAATTGCATCGATTAGAGTTCGTGGCCAAGTTAATAATGGCAATTCTCTGTATGATTCGATGAATAGTAATCCAGCACGAGCGCGGCTGATTTTTCCGTCTGGCTTGAGAAAATCAATGGCTCCTTGGTGAGATGCGGCAAAGCGCTCTGCTGCTTTTTCGGAAGTAGAAGCACCATACCCCGACATTCGTTCAGCGGCTTGCTTCCCTATGTTTTCGTGTGAACTCAGATGAGCGTCGATATACTCTGTAACGGCGTGCTCGTCGCCATCATTTCCTGCTAATGAACCCATGATTGGAGTCCTAGATACCCATTGCAGCAAGGACTCACTTAGGGATGGTTTGGAAGCGACATCTTCCAAGCGAGCGAGAATAGCAGCATCTCTTTCGGAATTTTTTGCTAACTTTCGAAATGTACTGATAGGGTCCATTCCATACAACCTATCTTCATTGGCCAAACCAAGTAAAATTTCGAATTCGCGCATTTGATAGGATTCAAATCCAGACGCAGTCCCAAGTCCGTCTCTGAATGCTAAAAATCCTTGAGGGGTCAAGGTTTCCAATACAGTCCACTGATTTGCCATCAATCGAAAAATCTCGGTTGTGCGCCCGAGGTGGTCAACTGCTCTTGGGATATCGTTCTCGGGAACATGGTCTTGTGCGAGAATATCTCGAACTTCGGTTAATTCACGAATCACCTGTTTGAACCAAAGTTCGAAGGTTTGGTGGACGATGATGAAATGCATTTCATCTGGACTTACTCCTCTATCTTCTCCTTGAAGTTCTAACAAAGCGGGCAATTGCAGATAGTCTCCGTATGTCCAATTGCCCTCGCTGCCTGAGTCGCCCATGCTGTTCGGATGACGCTTCACGCTTGAATCGTTACCCTAGCCACAGTTCGGAATAGGAACCGTATAAATTGTAGAATTTAGTCGACAATCTATGGCTGGCAGATGCGGCGGTCCACAAGAAAAGTCAGAGGTATTTCGACCTGCAAGTCAACTTCATGTCCAAGAAGGTCTTGATTTACATCTCGTCGGCAATGCAGACGCAGCGGAATTATTCTCCGTTGTCGACTCTAACAGAGATTACCTCAGGCAATGGTTACCTTGGCTTGATGCAACGAATAGCATTGACGATGAAACCGCATTCATTTCGAATAGTCTTGAGGAATATGAAAAACGAGAAGGAGTATTCTACACAATTCTACTCAATGACCGTATCATAGGAACGATTAGCCTAAATTGGATAGATTGGGGAAATAGGGCGGCAGGAGTTGGATATTGGCTGTCTGAGGCCCAAACTGGAAATGGATATGTAACGAAATCTTGTATTCGATTGATGGAACATTGCTTCGACGATCTAAATCTGCACAGATTTGTTCTTGAAGCGGCTGTAGACAATATCCCGAGCTGTGAGATTGCGGACAGAATAGGTATGAGATTGGAAGGAGTAGTCAAAGATAGAGAGTGGCTATATGATCACTATGTCGATGCCAAATTATACGCAATCACAAAGCCGGAATGGGATGAAAAGCGCACCCCTTGAATTACCCAAGTAACCCGTTATCAATCATTTCACAAGTACCAGAAGGCAAGGTTGCTAAAACGTCGTCTTGTGCTAGGCCAGTCGCTTTTGCTATTCGATTGGCTATGGTTTCTTTCTTTTCTAATCCTGGTCGAATAATAGCCCATCTTTGACATAATTTAGACACCCCCTCTACGGTTCCAGATATTGGGATTGGGATGTTGTTGACGGTTGCAAAACCAATTGCTATTTCCATATCTACATCTCTGTACCAAGTTCTTTGTCCTCTGATAACAAATGCACCACGACCTAGCGATTCTCCACTCTCAGTTTGTTTGGAAACTTGCGCAGGGCGAGCATGGAATGCGGTTGCTGCGGCGCTACCACTGCCCCATGCACGAGACCAACAGATTGCCAATTGCGCAGCTTCTTTGATGATATCAGTAGGTAGATTCTGGGCATCTTCTATTGAACCAGCAAAGTCTTGTGAAATTTGTAATGATGCAACACCTTCCGGCCTGAATCCTATAGGGTTAGGTTCAGTTTCTAAACCGTCGTGTAATCTGAGGGAGCAAGATGGAGCCCCATGTAAATCGGCATGCACATAGAGGTCAGTAGAACGTAGATATTTCCTAACCACTGTATCATTGCCCTTTGCGTCACGACCGCCAACAATCATTCTACCATCAGACAAAATGCCCCAGCGATGTTTTTCGAACCAGAATCTCTTACTACGCTTTCCTATTCTGACTCTTCCAGCCGCTGCATCTTTCTCTCTTTTGGCGGCATCCTTGGCGACTTGATTTTCCGTTTTTTCCAAGGCCACCCTAGCTCCTTTCGCTTTATCCTTCAGAGTTCTAGCCTGTTCGAAATAAGTCTGAGCATTTTGATGGACAGAATTTTCTACAGATAGAGTTACACTTGCTCCAGGTTCGTTATCCTCGTCGGGTAACCTAGCCAAAATGGTACGTTTTGCAGGATCAATTCTGTCTATCCATGCAACATCTGTAATCTTTGAGTCTAGAGTTTGCCATCCTTCGTTTGTAATCAATAAATTTACTTGACCGAGTAAATCGTCTACATGAGTCCAGTTATCCTGAATTGATTTTGCTAATTCCTGAGTCAAAGTGGCTTGAGATTCAAACCGCTCGATTGCTGAACGTTGCTGAGTAGCCCTTCGGTCGAGCTTTGCTTTCTGTTGCGCATCATCTTCACCCGCCGCAGCTAGTTTTTCTTCTTCTCGACGGATGTAAGCGATTGCATCATGTGCTCCAAATATCACATCATATGCTTCTGATAGGTCTGCGATTTTCGCTCTAAGGTTTGAATCCATGAATGGAAGATTGATTGGCGAGAATTCGCTAATCAATCCACTGGCAGAATCTCTGGCTTGAGGATTATCTTCTGCAGAATTCCAAGATTTTAATCCTTCTTTTTCTTCAAACCAAATATATGCACCTTGGTCTTCTGCTAACTCACTAAGCAACTTGTTCATCGATTCACTGAGAGCCTTTCTCTGAGATTCCTCAAGAGAATCAGCAGGGTCATCTGAATCGATTTCTGCGGCACTGCAAATCGCATTTCCGTAGATCCGGCCAAGGTTTGCACGCGCCGCAAGTGTCCGAATCAGAGAATGATCTGAATTATCCAATAAATTATCCAAGCCACTCTTGTCAAGTTCTCTAGGGTCCAAAGTTTCTGGAGGAGGTGTGTACGGTTCACCTCTCTTTAGAGCACGACTTGCATATTTTGCGTGTGTTAATGGCTGAATAATCACGTCATTATCATCTAGGAGCAACACGTTTCCATCTCTAAATAACTCAATGACTAGTTTGTATTGCCCACCCCCGTGTTCGAAGGTCAAAACCACTACTCTGTCGAAGCCAATTTGCTCCACCTCAACCAAGCGTGAATTGCCTAGATGTTTTCTTAAAGTCATAGCAAAAGGAGACGGATTGTTTGGCATCGGCCTATCTCTTCTGGACATATACAACCTTTTTCCGCGTACAATTACCAAATCAACCGAAGGTTCTCCCTTCGGATTTAACCTCAAAACAACTTGTTCGTAATGTGGCTGGTAGGCTTTGCGTGCGCGGGTTCCGATCATTCCCCGTAGTTCCCTGACCATGCGGGCGACATCGAATGAAGACGACTGCGCACGCATGGCTATCATTACGAGGGCAAGCGCGCCCTTCATCAGACAATCGCTTGATATCTGACGGCTTAGGCCCATTGACAATGACTGGTATGGGGGGGCTTCGCATGGGCGATGGGGTGCCATACGTGCATGGTCCAGAAACCATGGGAGAAGCCGACATAGGTCTCAGGGCCTTTTGGTATAGGCCAATGCTACTTCGGAATACTATCGATGTAGAAGTGGATATTGATTGGGGTATACATTGCAATGCAGATGCACTAGCCGAGCAGGCGGCAATAATGGCAAATCGAATGAATGAGGATGGGATTGAAGAGGCTGAAATGTTGGCCTTGGACTTAGCATTTATTTTCGGATTTGACCATGAGTACTTCCATCACCGCTTCGATTCAGGTCTGAGTTCTCATGTGATGCGAACTCATGCTCAAACCGGCTCATTACCTACTAATTTTGGCGCTTATGATGAATTGCATGATGCCATTTCTACTCATAGAGAGGGGCCGGAATGGTGGTTATTGACAGAAGAAACTCTCGCTAACGCACATATTGCAATGGATCCAACTAGACTTGGTGGATTGAAGGATGCCTTCATCGAATATGGTTTACTTCCCGAACCCGGAGATCGTTCCAGAGGGCCATATGCGGCTTGGCGATTTGTGGTCTCAGACCCTTGGAAGTTCAATTGTTTAGCACACCATACTTGGTTACAGATTTTGACAGGAGAATTGGACCCAATGAACATAATTCCTGCAATTGAATCAATTACACACGAAGGCGGGACAGATGCTGCATTTGACGCTCTTGTTGATTCTATTGTAGATGCCTGTGACTTACCAGCAGATGAAGACTCGGTGCCAGATCGTGTGCTAGGGCGAAATGGAACTGAGCACCTGTTTGCTATGGGTGGTGTGCCTGATGGTATGCTCCGTCGTCTCGAGGTTCCAATGCATTTTCATGGTGGTGAGGCGAACCGTATGGCAGAGAGATACGGTCCAACAAACCCAGATTGGCCATATGCAATTATTGAGAATCTCTATGATAAATTGGGGCGATACGACGACGGTCCAGTAGACTCATGGAGTGGGGACGACCCATTCTCTTCAATGGCTTGAGAATCAAGCAGCGGTTTCCATGAAATCTTCGATTACAGATATAGCGGCCGCCTCATGTGCAAATTGATTACTTTCGATTTCAATTAATCTGGAATTTGGGATTTGATTGCTAAGTTTACCGGCATCAGAGTGGTCATGCAGAGTGTCAGAAGATGCTCTGAGAATCCCTACCGGGGCGTTAGTATTGGAGAAATCAAGGTTCATTTTGTATTTTCTAAAGACTAACGAGCAAAGCCTTAGTCTATCGATTGGCGCTGCTAATAGAGTTCTTCTATAACGAATTCTTTGGCCCTCTTCTTTCAAACGCTTATCCAGATACCAAATTACAAATTTAACCAAAGCATCGTACAGAAATAATGGTGCGGGAATTAGAGGTCTAGCCCAAATAGGGGGAGTGAATGCTAGGTTTGGAGATAAGACAACAATACTTCGAAAAACCAATGTTTCCCCCCTAAGTCCTTCGAGTAATAGTGTAGCGCCCAATGATGAACCCATGGCGTCACAGTCTGATGGGTCAAGCCCCATCCTTGCCAAAATGATTGGTAAATCGGATACGATATTTTGGATTTGGAACGACTCTTTGGAAATTTTCATGTCAATTCGACAACTTCCTTTTTCCCGAGTTTCAATGTAAACAACAGGTCTCTGTTTCACCCACTCAGAAAGAATCGGAAACCATCCCTCCGGAACCGAGTTCCAGCCAGGAATCATTACAAGTGTTCTAGCTTGTTTATAATCTTCATTTTTTGGAGTCCAATGTAGGACTCTTAGATTGTATCCCGTATTCCCCTCAATCCATTTCTGTTCAACATCTGCTCCGTCAAATTCTGGAATTTCCTGCCACAATTCCGACTGCATTTCATTTCACCTTAACAAAATTCCATATTCCCTCTTCTTGACGAATTTTTCCACTTTCCTCAAGTGCAAGTAAGTGTGAATAGGTTTGATCCATGGCAAGATTTGGATGAGCATCTGGAGTATCTGCGTATGCTTCACGGGTAATCGAATCAAGGCTCCCGTCGCTTGATTTCACAGCATTTAATACTCTCAAATGACGTTCTTTACGATGATTCAAATAACGTGTCAATAATCTCTTTGGATTTGCCACCATGGGTCCATGACCTGGGAATAGAAGAGGTGGATCCAATTCTCTCAGACGTTCTAATCCTGCAAGATACTCATTCATGTCTCCATCTGAGGAGGGAACTAGAATTGTGCCGAATAGTACAGCGTTATCTCCACTCACAATACCTGCTTCCCCAACCAAGCAAATGTGTCCAGGACAATGACCATGTGTTTCGATAACGCTCCAAGTTTCATCATCAATCTCGATAACATCTCCCTCGCTAAGAGTCCTATCGGTTTCGCACTTTGGTAAAACGGAAAGAGTTTCTTCACTGGCAAAAATTGGTGCTTGGTAAATTTTGGAAATCTCTGATAAATCTCCTATATGATCGGGATGTTTGTGAGTAAATACAGTAGCAATTATTTTACTTCCAGATTTCTCTATTTCAGCCACCTTTTTGCTTAGTATTTCCAACGCCTCAATCGACCTAGCGGCCGGGTCGACAAGGATTCTACTTCCGCCAGGGTGGCCTAAAACATAGCAATCTGTATGGGTTGCTGGAGGAAGTGTGTCAGTTGGTATTGGTACTAGTTCCACACCATTTGCATATTCGATTCTATGATACCCGCTTGGAGGGTTTTTGGCTAATTCAGAGAATCCTAACTCAACTATGTCACGAATAAGTGTGACTTGAGGAGGTGGTAACTTTACTTTGTGAGAAAGCCAGGCGTGAAGCAGTTCGGCTGGCTTCCACCATTGAAATTCATCAAATTCAGGACGACCTGTAGGTAATTTTGGTTTAATTAGATTATTTCCAGTATCGACATGATAGAATCGATTCCTATGGCGAATTGGTGCAACCGGCGGAGTAGTTCTTTGTGTAATTTGTACAGGGTCGAAATTGTCAATTGATAATTTATTTTCAAAAACTAGTTTCGACCATTCTGATTTATTTTCATTGACTCGGTCGATAATTTCAATTTCAGCATTCACAAAATCTCCATTACCATCGGGTACAACCCCTACTTCTTCCAACATTTCTCTCAATAGTGCGATTAACCACTCACGATCTTCTCTTTCAGAAAACCAAGAGGGATTGGATTCCGCGACCTTTCGATCAACCCTACTAATCCCACCGCCCGGAAATGCCCAAAAATCGGGGAAACTAGGGACTTCAGATACTCTATGACAGAGTAGGATTTCCATGTTTTCTCCAGAATTTCTACTAATTACTGCTGCAGCCGAAGGTCGTGGTTTTGCGACCTCGGCCGAAGGTAATTCAACCCCCTCTGGCAACTCACCCATGACTCAACGAGGGGGTTGACCGCTTCAATCCAGCCCTGAGCGTAGCCTCTCGGCAAACTCAAGTCAGGCATCTCTCAGGGAAGAACATGAGCGCTGGCGACTTTGACTACATTACCATTGGACATACCAATACAGCCACAGGCCATCGCGAGCATGAAGTGCAAATGCCTAGGTTTGGTCTAGGGGTTTGGCAAATGTCCGAAGGGGGCGAATGCCGTAGCGCTGTTAAGCATGCAATCAACAACGGCTATCGACTAATCGATACTGCAAGATCTTACGCAAACGAAACCGAAACTGGAGCGGCTATTCGAGATAGCGGGGTTGCAAGAGAGGAGATATTTGTTGTAACTAAACTACGAAGACCACATGCGACAAGTTATGAAGCCGCTTTAGAGCACTGTCGAAGTAGCCTAGATATGCTTGGATTGGATTCTATTGACCTATATCTCGTTCATGCTCCACCTGAAGATATCGGCGCTAGAGCAGAGGTTTGGAGAGGAATGGAAGAATGTCTCGCTCGTGGTTGGACTAGGTCGATTGGAGTCAGTAATTATGGCGCACACCATCTAGATGATATGCGAGCCTATGCTACCATTTTACCTGCTGTCAATCAGGTGGAATTACACCCTTGGAATCAGCGACCTGCACTCCGTGCAGCAACAGAAGCTATCGGGGCCAATGTAATGGCTTACTCACCATTGGCAAGAGGTCACAAAGTGGAATGTGATAATCTCACAAAGATAGCAAAATCACTAGGTTGCACACCAGCCCAAGCTGCGATTAAATGGGTTTACGATACAGGTGCAATTACCATTCCTAAATCTAGTAATCCCAGCAGAATAGACGAGAATCTTGCGAGTTTGAAAGTAGATCTTAATGGTACAGATTCTGCGTTTAATCAATTAGAAGAAGCCTATGTTTCTGGTTGGAACCCAACTGCCGAACCTTGAGGAATAAAAATGAGAGACCCCGAGACTATTGAGGAAGAATTAGCTCTGTTCGCAGAGGCCATAGAAGCCGGTATTGACCCCTTTCCGGAACCAAAGAAGGAGACTCCTTGGGCTAGATATGCCGTTGCTTGGTTTATGATTCTCCTAATGATTTCATTCGCTTCTAGATTACTCAACCGTGCACTGTGATTTGTTTGGTAGTCCCTCCCGGATTTGAACCAGGGTCATGGCATCCAGAGTGCCATATGATGGACCGCTACACTAAGGGACTAGCGACTCGCCGAGTCGGGTCGTATATTTCAACAAAACCGCTCGATAGATTATCGACTCAATTACTCAAGCACGGAAAGATTGGTTGAGTTCTTTCAGGGCCGCCTTACTTGGCCTTAATTCATCCTCAGATAGATCTACCAAAGGAGTGTCAGTGAGGCCCAGTGCCTCGTCAGCAGTCTTCATCTCTGAATCATAATAGAGAAGTCCCGTGACGTGCTTGTCATTTTCTTCAGCCTCATGAATCGCTGCTAATGCAGCGACCGGATTACCTGGGTCGTGATCTTCCCCAAGTGTTTCTAATCTCAGGGTTGAACCATCAAAGAGGCTAATATCCTCGAATTGACCTTCCGGAACTTCTACCTCTTCGATTGGAGTAAAGTGTGGGATGTAATCAACGGTATGAAGTTCCTCTTCATTCCCCTTAACGTAGTTGTAAGAACGGTATGATTCATCATTATTTGCGAAAGTAACACAAGGTGAAATCACATCGATTACCGCCATTCCCTTGTGCGATAAGGCGGCTCGTAATAGAGCCGTCAACTGCTTTTTTGAACCCGAAAATGACCTTGCTACAAACCCACATCCAAGGTTAATTGCCATCTTACAAAGATCGATTGGAGGATTTTCGTTGGTCGCGCCCTTCTTTTTCTTCGAACCCTTTTCTACCGTTGCAGAGTACTGACCCTTTGTCAGTCCATAAACTCCATTATTTTCAATAATGTAGACCATGTTTAGATTACGTCTAATCGCATGGATAAATTGTCCAATTCCAATTGAAGCGGTATCACCGTCACCAGATACACCGAGGAAGGCGAGGTCCTTGTTGACCATGTTTGCCCCGGTTGTAACGGAGGGCATTCTACCGTGTACTGTGTTGAATCCGTGAGACTTACCCAGGAAGTAAGCAGGAGTCTTGGAAGAACACCCGATACCCGACATCTTGGCAATTGTTTCTGGTGCGATACCATTTTCCCAAGCTGCTTGAATGATTACGTTGGAAATTTGGTCGTGTCCACAACCAGGACATAGTGAGGAAGGCCCTCCTGTATAGTCCGCCTTTGGTAGGTCGATAACATTGAGTTGAATCGGTCTCATACTCATGCAATCACCTCTTTTGTATCGCCAGACAAGGTCTCCAATATCATATCAGCATATACCCGGGCCCGCGGAGGAATCCCATCACTAAAGGCGACGGAATGCAATTTACTTAGGTGTTCAACAGGTAATTCTTTGCGAAGAATTCCGAATAATTGTCCATCTCTGTTGATTTCCAAGACTACCACTTGGTCATGTTCTGCTATGAATCGTTCTACCTCTGAATGGTATGGTAGCGCTCTGACTCTACAAGTGCTTACCTTCATGCCGGTATTTAATTCTAGAATATCGTCGATTTCTGTAATCGTGTTCTCAACTGAACCATAGTAGATTATTCCCACTTGCTTATCCTTTTCCTCGCGCATGACTGGAGCCGGAAGTTTGTCCCTTGCGCCCTCGATTTTACGCTTCAAGCGTGCCACTGTTGCAGCGTATACTTCAGGATCTTCCGAATATACTCCATCTTCATCGTGACCTGTTCCTCTGTAAAGAATCGGCTCTAATCCGCTACCAGGGAGAGTTCGGTATGGAATTCCATCTCCATCTACATCTCTATATCGGCCAAAATTCTCGATAGCATCAAGTTGTTCTTGAGTTCTGATTACTTTACCTCTGTCCAATTTCTGATCAGGGTATTCGAATCCTGCTGTAACCCAACGGTTCATTCCCAAATCTAAGTCTGAGAACCCGAATACAAGAGTCTGGAATTGTTCTGCTACGTCAAAAGACCGCCAGCCAAATTCAAAGCATTCATCGACAGTTCCTGGAATCAATACAATATGTTGAGTATCTCCATGGCTGGCTTCGTAAAGCAAAGTTAGGTCACCTTGCTGAGTTCTGGTTGGCAGCCCGGTTGAAGGTCCGACTCGGTTGACATCCCAAATCACGCCAGGAACCTCTGCGAAGTAAGCCAATCCGATGAATTCGGACATCAAAGAAATACCAGGGCCGCTGGTACATGTCATTCCTCTTCCACCAGCCCAACCGGCTCCGACCACCATTCCAGCAGCTGCTAATTCATCTTCAGCTTGTATAACTGCACAAGTAGCCCCCCCATCTTCCGCTTCTCGAAGTTTTGGCAGCCACGAAATAATTGATTCAGCAAGTGATGAAGAAGGGGTAATAGGATACCAAGATAGCATGTTGATTCCACCGAAAATACATCCCAAAGCCGCCGCTTCGTTACCTTCGATTAGGAATGTGTTTGGATCTTTGTCTCGCGCAGCAACAGAGTAGCCAATATCACAATTCCAGTTTTCTCTAGCAAAATCCCTGCCCTCCGAAATCGCCTGGAGATTCAATTCAATTGCCTTTTCCTTACCCTTGAATTGCTGAGCCACAGCAGAAGCGATTGCTGATTCTTCAATATCGAGAGTTTCAGCAAGTGCTCCGACATAGTACATGTTTGCAATCATTCTCGCAAGTTTTGGATTAATTGAGCGAGCCATCTTTGTCATTGGCATTCCGAGCACTATGCAATCATCTCTTTCAACTGGTAGTTTTACATCCATATTGTGGATGATAATAGTCCCAGGCTCTGCCTTCTCCACATCAGCCAGCCAGGTATCCTTGTTCATTACAACCTGAATGTGTGTGGCGTCTCCAGGTGCCTGATAACCCTCATCACTAGCTCGGATGATAAACCAAGTTGGTAGCCCAGAAATGTTGCTTGGAAAGAGATTCTTTCCACTGACAGGGACTCCCATTTCGAACATGGAATGAAGCAGAATCAGGTTTGCAGACTGCGACCCTGTTCCATTTGCAGTTGCAATATTGACTGTGAAATCGTTGACGGTATTTGCCATCGTTTGAGGTCTCCGGGGGGGTCTGTGTGCACATGCGGTATGCTTGCGCAACGTGCGCCGTGCTAATTCCGGTATTAGCCGTTCCCGTTCCGTAATTCCTCAATCTCAAACTCATCATATAGTCATAATCGCGCTTTACAGGTTTGATTTTCCATCCGTTGCGGTTTTCAAGGGGTGCGTGGTCGGCGAGCCCATGCCTACAGGACCGAGCGCTCTGAAGGACGCCCTGTCCCGAGCCACATCAATGATTGATTCTGGAGATGTAGATAATGCTCTAGAACTACTTAGAACCGAAGCATGGGCTGCAGCTGAAAACAACTCTCAGAAGGTACAGGTGATTTCCTTAGCAGCCGAGGCAAAGATTGCCAAAGGCGATATTGACATGGGTAATCGCAAAATGCATTGGCAAGATGCGCACAATAGCTACCAACGCGCACTAAAACTCGAACCATCAAACAAAGATATCCGCCGAGCTCAGAATAAATTAGCATCGATGATGGACGAGCAATCAATTTCATTGGGCAAAGGTTTGCAGCTATTCGATGACGGAAATCCAACACCAGCAGGACTTGCTGCCGTATTTGTAGGAATAATGGTGTTCTTAGTCGCCTTCAAATTTGCAGGAGAGTCGCTCGAACAGCCATTGGAAAGTACCGAAGTCACCCTAGAAGTCTCTTACATTCACCCTGATGATCCCAATTCTCGCGTAGAGGGGGAAATCGTCATTGAATTGTATTCCTCAGAAGCACCGAAGCACGTAGAGAACTTCCTCTATCTAGTCGACAATGGAATGTATGATTCAACAATATTCCATCGAATAATTGATGGTTTTATGATTCAAGGCGGAGACATTGATGACATGAATGGCGCAGGTGGTTATGCAGGAATTTGGTATGGGTACTGCAATGGACAAATATCTGGAAGCGATGGAGAAATTTACACCTCTGAAAATTGTCCAAGAAATGATTGGACTGTACCTGATGAGGCTGACAATGGTCTCTTGCACGAACCAAGCGTAATTGCCATGGCAAAGACTTCTGCCCCCAATACAGCTGGTAGCCAGTTTTACATTGTCCCTTCTGATAGTACACCAAGTCACCTTGACGGTGTTCACACGGTATTCGGAATGGTGACTTCGGGAATGAATCACGTTGATGCAATTAGCGAAGTATCAACTGGTAGCAACGACAAGCCGGTTGAGGATGTTCGATTAATTCAGGCCTACAGAAATTGAGATTACCACAACCTCGGCCATCGGATGGAATATACTTCCAATAGTCACATTGATGGAGGGTTCCCTAACCCACTAAATTAAGAGGTGTTGGGATGAAGGATTCAGAAGGCTTTGATTCACTGAGCTCATTTAGCAGATCTGACGGTACTGACGCCTCCTTCCACTCACTTTCGCATCTGCAAGAATTAGGCCTATGTGACCTTGATTCTCTTCCCTTTACAATTCGATTATTGTTGGAAGCCGCGTTGCGAAAGTGCGATGGTTTCCTCATTACTCGTGAAGATGTTGAACGCATCGCATCTTGGTCACCTACAATGACTCCTGAAGAAATCCCATTCTCACCAAGTCGGGTGATTTTACAGGACTTCACAGGAGTACCTGCTGTTGTTGATATTGCAGCCCTCAGGGACGCAATGGTAGAGTTGGGTGGAGATCCTGAGAAAGTAAATCCACAAGTCCCAGTCGATTTGGTAATCGATCATTCCGTTCAGGTTGATGTATCCGGGTTATTCTCAGATGCAAGAGAGAGAAATTTGGAGATTGAATACCAACGAAATATGGAGCGCTATGAATTCCTTAAATGGGGTCAGCAAAGTTTAGACAATTTCCGTGCAGTACCTCCCGGAAGGGGGATTGTTCACCAGGTAAATCTAGAGTGGATTGCTAGCGTGGCTAGAGATGAAAATGGTGTTTGGTTACCCGACACTCTAGTTGGTACGGATAGTCACACAACTATGATCAACGGACTCGGAGTTTTAGGTTGGGGAGTCGGTGGAATTGAGGCTGAGGCGGTAATGCTAGGTCAGCCGATTTACATGCTTCTTCCCGAAGTTTGTGGTTTTGAGTTAACAGGCTCTCTCAGACCTGGAGTCACAGCCACCGATATGACACTCAGAATAGTGGAGATGTTGAGGGCTCATGGTGTGGTTGGTAAGTTTGTAGAATTCCATGGTTCTGGGCTCGCAAACCTAAGTCTTCCCGACAGGGCAACAATTGCCAACATGGCTCCTGAATACGGAGCAACATGTGGATTCTTTCCAGTCGATGAAACCACGTTAGATTACATGCGACTTTCAGGTAGGGAAGAGTCTCATATTGAGGATGTTAAACGATATCTCACAGCTCAAGGAATGTTCCATACATCCGAAACTCCTACTCCCTCCTTTACAAGCAATCTATCACTCGATTTATCGACCGTAGAACCCGCATTGGCTGGTCCGAAAAGGCCTCAGGACAGGGTCGATCTTTCAGCTATGAAAAACCATTGGAAAACAAGTCTAAATGCACCTGTTGGGCATAGTGGACATGGCATTCATGAAAGTAAGAATGATTCCTCTGCTAAAATTGGCTCTAGAGGTGTTGATCTGAAACACGGTGATATCGTAATCGCTGCTATTACGAGTTGCACTAACACCAGTAATCCAAGTGTAATGATTGCTGCTGGTTTACTGGCAAGAAAAGCCAGACAAGCGGGCTTAACAATTGCACCAAGTGTAAAACCAAGCTTAGCGCCAGGTTCTCGAGTAGTCACTGAGTATTTTGATGCGGCTGGACTTACTGAGGATTTAGATTCACTTGGTTTCAGTGTCGTAGGATATGGTTGCACAACCTGTATTGGAAATTCTGGACCTCTGGACGCCGATATTGAAGCAGCAATCGATGAGGCGGATTTGATTGTTGGAAGTGTACTTTCAGGAAATCGAAATTTCGAGGGAAGAATACACCAGAAGGTCAAAGCAAATTATCTCGCAAGCCCCCCTCTGGTAGTTGCTTATGCAATCGCTGGAACACTAGATGTCGATTTTGAGACAGATCCTGTTGGTAACGGCCCAAATGGTCCAGTGATGCTAGCCGACATATGGCCGAGTGATGACGAAATAAAGCAAACTATAGCCAATTCAATCGACCCTGAAATGTTCCGAAGACGCTACTCAGATGTTCTGCAGGAACCTCGATGGGATGCAATTAGTAGTTCTGAATCCGCCCTATATCCTTGGGCAGATGAATCAACTTATGTTCGTCTTCCGTCTTTCTTTGAAGGAATTCTCCCTGAACCTGCTCCAATAGAACCTATTCACGGAGCTAAAGTTCTGCTCAAGTTAGGAGATTCTGTAACCACAGACCACATTAGTCCAGCCGGCGCATTCCCTCACCATGGACCAGCCGGTCAATACCTCATTTCGAAGGGTGTAGAACCTCGAGATTTCAACTCCTTTGGGAGCCGCCGAGGTAACCATGAAGTGATGATGAGAGGAACTTTTGCTAATGTTCGGATTCGTAATCATATAGCTTACGGGACCGAAGGCGGATTCACTACTCATTTCCCAACCGATGAAGTAGTCTCGGTATTCGATGCAAGCATGAGATACCAAGCTGAAGGAACGCCTCTGGTGGTCTTAGCGGGCACTCAATATGGCACAGGTAGTAGCAGAGACTGGGCTGCCAAAGGTACCCTTCTCCTTGGGGTGAAGGCAGTAATTGCAACCTCCTTTGAGCGAATTCATCGTTCCAATCTAGTTGGTATGGGTGTACTTCCATTGACCTTCCCAGAGGGAGATAACGCTGATTCTTTGGGTCTTGATGGAACTGAGACTTTTGATATTCCTGCTACTGCTGACCTAATTCCGTTATCCTCCATAACTGTCAAAGCGACGAAGGAAAGTGGAGAGGTTATCGAATTCGATGCAGTCGTAAGACTAGACACACCTGTTGAGGTCGACTATTACCGAAATGGCGGAATCCTTCAGGCCGTTTTGCGCAATTTGGCAAATACTTGAATTGAAATCTGATAACTTAACCGGTGATTACATGTCTGACGAGGAAAACATCCGCTTCTCCTTCCGCTCAAATGAGCATGAAGTAGAAGTTGTAATCCAAGGTCCACCGTCTTGGGTTAACCTATACCGGGAAAGAATAGGTCTTGAAGGCGATATAGGATACACACAATCGGTTATTTCCTCGACTTCAGGAACCTCTGATGGATATACACCTGTCAAAGAGGCTAGGGAATTACCGGGACCTCCCCCTGATCCAAGTCGATTACCATCCATTGTCAGAATCGTCGGAGACCTTGACATAGATGCCGGAGTCACAGAGTTAGGCGTCCCTGAGAGAAGCGAACCGAACCTCGCAGAAATCAGTTTATTTTTGGAAGAATTGGAAGAAGACCCCGAGCCTCTATCCGACAATATGTCTGGCGATCCAATGGCAGAATCTTGGATTCAGTTAGTCATGACTTTAGTGGTTCGTGAACACGGTCACACCTCTCTTTCAGTAGGCTCAATAGAGAGTTTATTGGGGGAGCGAATTAACCGTTCAGGATTAGAGTTACAGATGTTCCTAGATAGGCTCTGGCTCCTCGGTAAATTGGAGCGTATACACGGTGGTTCCGAGACTCAATACGCTCCAAATCCCAGTTGGCTCGAAGCGAACTAATTACACTGATTAAACCCATCAACCCCATAGGGGTTGCAAAAACAACTCCCCATTAGGCATAATAATGAAATGAAATTCGGCGAAGTCATGATGTCCCTGTCTAAGAACGCCCAAAACGAATCTAAAGAAGGTCGAATAGCGATTTTCTTGGTTATGCTGATGTTAAGTTCGCCAATGTTATCATTGGTTCCATCTGTATCAGCATCCCACATTACCGACTATGCAGTACAGAGAGACCCCTCTTTCATTTCTATAGGAGATATTGACTGCGATGACGATAACGATATAGTATCGGCCAGTTCTATGGGTCACTTCATCACGGCACTTTACAATGATGGCAATGGAGGATTTGGAGACAGGCAGGACGTCTTCATATCAAACAACGATTCGTTCCGCGCTGGATTCAGGGATACAGCCGACGGAACCAGAGTCTATGTCGCCGATGTAGACGGCGACGGTGTTAACGATGTTGTATACTATCAACAAAACATTCGATTCGTAGGAGGACCAATGGTCCCAGGAAATCTAACCGTACTTTGGGGAGATTGTAGCGAGAGAATCAACAATTGGAATCCTTCTGAGGCAATCACAGTTAGCAACCCGTATCTTCAGGACATGGATGTAGAGGATATTGATGGCGACGGAGATGCAGATATTGTGATGAGTGTGGTTGACCCTACTTTCACTAACAATTACATCAACATATACAAGGGCCCGGACCCAACTCAAATAACGGCTCAACAAACCATTCCAGTGCCACTTACTAATGGACTACACACGAACTTAATCCTAGGACATTGGGGAGAAGATGTCCTTGGCGGAGGTGGTCTTCCTGGTGGTGGCGTTGGAGATTGTGAAGATCTGGACATTTGGTTGCTACGCTCACCTCCGTACAACACTGGTGTTGGATTCTCGAATGGTCACTATGACAACATGACCGTGCTTGAATACGACTGTACTCTAGGAACTTATCCAAACCCATTGGATGCAACAGCAAATGGCGTACATAATTTCAAACTGGACGCAGACCACAACTATCCCTTGTATGGAATCGACATCTCCGATACCAATGATGATGGAGAGGTTGACCTAATCGCCGCTGTCGATGGAATTACAGGAAATATATCCTATGCAACTCGATCCGGTTCATCATGGAATACTCAAAATTACGTACCTCTCGGTGATTATCTAGGTGCTTCGCTTACCATTGCTGATGTAAATCGAGATGGACACATGGATTTCTTTGTTCCAACGGAGGTTACTCTAACTCGCTTACAGGACTCCACTGCACAGAACCAAACATACTTGCTGGTGGATAACCTGAGGGAAGTCAATACAGTAGAAATCATTCTTGGTAATCCAAACGGAAATGGATACCTTTCATCGCTTTCCTTTGACGTTGGTCGCCGACCAACTATGGCAGTCCCGGGTCA
>Ga0208410_1000118_pt1 | contig 48167 bp, 35 predicted proteins | sample ETN02SmetaG_3_FD_185787 | JGI IMG/M metagenome (GOLD analysis project Ga0208410, IMG submission 185787) | Marine microbial and viral communities from oxygen minimum zone, Eastern Pacific Ocean - ETNP2014F10-02SV257 (SPAdes) (version 2) | ecosystem: Environmental > Aquatic > Marine > Oceanic ... | reverse complement strand
GGAGGCGTGCTAGGTCTAGACGAAACGAGAAACTCTTGCTCTGAAGTCTGTTCTTCATCCGAAGTCTCCTCCATGGCGCCTCGAACCGGTTCCTCCACGAAGAACATCAACAACATCGCGACAAAGATTCCGGGAATCGCCACGACGGCGAACGGTAATCTCCAACCGTAGTGCTCCCCCACGTACCCAGCGATGGCTTGTCCGCTCACGACTCCGAATGTCATCGACAGTCCCGTCACCGCGCTCATCTTCGTCCGCTCGCTCGGCGGAAACAAATCGCTCGAGAGCGAATACGTCAACGGCGCGGCGCCGCCCACCGCGATGCCCGTGAGCGCGCGCAACAGATACAACTGTCCAAACGTTGTCACTCCCGGAAACCACGCGAGGACGTTCGGACACGATCCCAACAAGAGCGTCCACGCGAAGAGTTTCGTCCGAGGATAATAATCCGCCAACGAACCGATCAACACCGCCGCCGGCGCGCCGAGCAAAAAGAACGCGAACGCGATCTGTCCACCCAATTTATAATCCCTCTCCGCCTCCGAGAGATTCAAATCCTCCGCGATGGCGGTGAGATTAGGCGCGAGTAAATTCTGGTCGGCGAACACCAATCCGAGGCCGAGACACATGACGACGTACGTGCGCTTCATGGCTCTCGACAGCCTCCTTCGGCCCCGTCTCTCGGACCTCAACGCGCGCGTGTTCGCCGAGACCGCCTTGCGCATGCGCGCGCGCGGCGTTCGCGGCGCGATTCAAGTTTCAACCGTTCGATGCGTTCGAGCTCGAGCTCGAGACGGGACGATGTCGCGCGTCGCGCGCGCGCGCGAACCCGCGCGCGAGACGACGCGATGCGCGCGCGCGTTCGACCGCGTCGGGACGCGCGTCGCGTCGGGTCGCTCGTCGTCGCGCGGCGTCGTGTGTCGTCGGTTCTCGTCGCGACTCTCTCTCTCTCTCTCTCTCGTGATTACATTACATTACATTCCCTCGACGCGCCACCGCGCGCGACGCGACGCCTCGACGCTCACATCGCGCGCTTGACGTTCTCTCGAAACGACGCGCTCAGGACGCCCAAGACGGGCCAGAGTCCGATCAACGCCGCCTTTTGCGCGGGAGACGCGCTGAAGGTGGTTCTGTCCCAGCCCACGAGCAACTTTATCGCCACGAAGACGTACGCGATCGTCGCGACGGGCGCGGAGAAGACCCATCCGACGAGCGGGAGACCGCTGAGCACGGGGACGCCGCGCGCGAGGGTGGACCCGCGCGTCGAGGGGACGCCCCGCGCGAGAGATGGGGCGCACGCGGTCGAACCGGGACGGTGTCGAGACGAAGGGACGGCGCGCGCGGTGACGACGCGCGCTCGAGGGGAACTCGAGGACGCGCGCGCGCGCGTCGCGCGCGTCGTGGGAACGCGCGCGAGAGAGACGGACGCGAGGGGCATGGGCACACTGACGTCGGGGACGAATGGATGGAAAGGTGTGGGTTTCACGTCACGCGTCGAGGCGCGCGTGCGCTTTTTGTCCGAGGAGGTACGCGGCGCACCACAGAGTGATCTCGCGACCGGAGTTGAGGACGAGATTCACCAGACCCGGACCCGGGCACACGCCGGCGAGGCCCCATCCGATGCCGAAGAGGGTCGCGCCGAGGAGAAGCTTGTCGTCGACGTATTTCGGCGCGGACGCGAACGCGCGCGCCATGGATGGACGCGCGACGCCGAGAACGTTTTGTGAGAGGAATTTGGCCGAGACGACGAGCGCTAACGCGCCGCCCATTACGAACACGAGCGACGGATCGAACGCCTTGGACGTCACGGCGAGGAAACCGGCGACCTTGGCCGGGTTCGTCATCCCTGAGATGACGAGACCGAGACCGAAAAAGAGACCGGCGAAGTGTTCGCTGACGAGCTCGAGTCTCTTGATGAAGTCCGTCACGCCGCCACCCTCTCGCTTGGCGAGCGTGTGGAGGCTGGCCTGTACGGCGACGCCCGCGGCGAGCACTTTTCCGTAGAGCACGCGCTTCGCCTCGGGAGAATGCGCCACGGCGTCGAGCGTTTTCGTCGCCTGCGAGACGTGTAACTCGTCCAGCGTTCCCGTCACCGCGACCACCAACGCACCGACCACCATGAAGACGCACGTGTACACCATGGAACGCACGCGTAGCTGTCCGTTTCCAGAAATTCCGTGTCCGCTCGTGCACCCGCATCCGAGCGCGCTTCCGAAGCCGACGAGCGCGCCGGCGACGATTGCTCGCGGCGCCTCCACCATGGGCACCGCCGCCTGCGCGCCCAAAATCATCGGCGCGATGTATCCCGCGGCGACGAGACCGAGCAAAAACGACGCGTTCGTCGCCTCGCCCCGTCCCTGCGCGAAGGCTTTCGTCTCGCCCGAGACTCCCAAATTCTTCCCGGCGTTGAGTCGCTTCGCCACCACCATCGATCCGAGAACGAGACCGCCCGCCAACGCCGAGTCCGGCGTGAATTGTAAATTCATCACCGGTCCGTGATGCGCGGTGACGACGGCGCGTCGATCGCGCGCGGGAAAACGCGTCGGTCGACGGGATGTGGCGAATTGTCTCCTCTCGGGAATTCTCAAAGAGAATGCGAATCGACGCGACGACGTCGACGAGACGGCGCCGATGGACGCGTGCGCGGCGTGCATGTCGATGATGAACGGTGGGACGCCCGGTGCGCGTCGGACGCGAGCGTTCGTGTGAGGAGAGGCGGTGTCCCGTCTCGGGGACGAACGGTTGGGGACTCGTTGGATAATCCTAGTCATCATTCGTACAAGAGGTTTCGCGGCGGGCTCATCGAACGAGGAACACCTCTCGAAGATCTCTGAGCGCTTTCTCCAACGCGTTGAAGACGTGTCTGTTGCTCACGGCGACGGGACGAAGAGAATCCGAGACTCGGCGAAGACACGCGTCCAAGACCTCGGCGGAGGCGCCGTGGTCGGCGCACGCCTTTACGGTGAGCGTCGCCTGTACGATGGCGGTGATGAGCTGTGTGACTTTAACCTTGTCTGGATCGGCGTCGGGAGACGCAGAGGTGGGCGCGGAAGCGTTCGCGGCCGATGAGCCGGCGGCGAGAGGTTCCTCGAGACTCGGGTTGAGCACGACGGTGCTCTCGGCGCCGGCGGCGCCGGCGCGTTGCGCGCGGTAGACGATGCGTCTCGCGCCCATGCCGGCGGTGGCGACGATGTCTTCGGCGGTGGACGCGAAGACTTCGTCGGATGTCGGTAGCACGGACGGGGGCGCGAATCGCGAGAGATTACGCTGACTATCGCCGACGTTTTGACTCTTAATCTTGCGCCACAGGGCGAGCGGTCTGTCGTGATGTCCCTGTTGCTGTCGCAGACGCAGCAAGGCAGCCTCCAACTCGGCGTTGGCGTCGCGTAGGCTGAGTACAACGGCAGCGTATTCTCGTTGAAACTTGAGCGCCTCCCCGTTCGTCTCCGCCGCCAATCTCACGCGCTCTGGTTTATTCTTAAACTCCTCCGCGGCGTCATTCTTCTCGCGAAGCGCATCGACGAGCTCTCGTTTCCTCTCGATGGCTTGATGCGCTTCGTTGAGCAAACGAACGTCAATCTCTCGCATTTGCGCGGCGACGGCGACGCCGGCGCCGTACGCGTGACCGTTCGCCGCGGGCATGGGATCGAGCGTTCCGCGAAAACCGGCGGTGAAGGCTTCGTTCTCGACTTGCTCGGCGGTGCCGGCGGCGATGAGATCCATCTCCTCCGTCGTGACGTTCACGGGCATGATGTCGACATCTCTGACGAGTTCAACGCCGAGTTCAGGTCTCGCGAATTGCACTCGACACCTCGAGCGCTCTACTATCAAGATGTTGCCCATGTACGGCGAGTGAAACCTCGGATGAACCGCCAACACTGTCTGACCCACCTCGAGCGGCGGCGCGACTTTGAGTCCGCACGTCCACTCCGCAATCTTCGTTTCGAGCTCTTCCGTCATCCCTTTACCCTGTAATTTTAATCTAGTCAATTCACGCGCGGCGTGTCTACAATACTCCAAGTCGAGGCGCTCATCCTTCAAAAACTTGAGCGACAGACGCCTCGCCTTGGGTAGTTTTTGACGAATCTTCCTCCACTCGCCGCGCGTCGCCGTGCGCACGTCTCCTTTACCGATGCTCTCCAGCCACCGCGCGAAACTATTATCGTTGAACCAAGTCTTGTCCGTACCAGCCGTGAAAAAGTTCGCGTTCGCCCACCGCTTCGTCAGAGGATCGTGTGCACCGATCAGCAGACGCGCGCGATTATCGCCTCTCGAATCCGTTGTCCCCGCCGTCTCGCTCAGACGATGATCCCCGAACAACGAAGACGCGGCTCCGAGACCGACGGACTCGATCTCACGAGAGATGTGTCGTCGCGGTCTGATCATCTTGAGCATCTTCTTACCCACCGGCACGGGCAAAGGCTTATACTTGGGCAAAGGCGGCAAATGACGCGATGGCGACGCGTTCGGCGCTCTCGATCGACCGACGGACGGCTTTCGCTTCTTCTTCAAAGTATCCACCTGCTCCGCGCTCACGTTATCGGCGAGCGTCATCAACCCATCGAGCGCGCCGAAGAGCGTATCCTCGTCCGTCGTCAACGATTTCTTCCCTCTACCTGGCGACCCGTTCTTCGCCGCCGGCGCGGAACTGAAATCTTCATCCGGAAACAGCGCTCGTGCACGCTTTCGTCTGGGCGTCACTGGCTTCCCCAACGCCAAGTCTATGATTTGATTTTTCGCATAATTCCTCGCTGGGCTCGCCTGTTGCGCCGCGCGAACCGCCTCCCGATTGATCTGAGGCGAGAGCGACACCAAAACCTCCGCCGCCCTCTCAAAATTCGCGTACGCGCTCGACGGTTTCCTCGGTGTCCGCCTCCCCGCCACCCGCGGCGCCTCCACCCCGAGCACGCTCACAATAGCCGACTTCTTCGTCGCACCGTTCTCTCCCTTCCCATCGGACGTCCCATTCACCGCCTCCTCTCGCTCGATGGACTTCCCTCTCTTCGGCGTCCGCGAACCCGCTCTTCCCGTCGTCGTCGCCCCTCCGCTCTTCGTCTCCGCCGATCCCGCGCGTTCGGTTCGCGCGCGTTTTCCTCGTCCCAGCGTCTCCTCCGTCTCCGTCTTCACCTGCGTCGTCGTCGAATTCGCGCGCGGTCAGTCGGTGTGGACGCCTCGCGCGCGCGCGCGCCGGGACGCCCGTCGAGACTGAAAATTTAAAATTCCACCCTTCGCGCATCCGTACCTCAGCCTTGGCGCTCGCGCGCGATCTCGCGTCGCGACCGGGCGAGCGCGAGACATCAAGCGCGGAACCGTTCTTTTCGCCCGCGTTTAGCGCGGACGCGCGTCGACTCGAGCGACGCGACGGCGAATCGATCATCGCGTCGACCGACTGGCGAATTCGGGTCCTCGCGCGCGCGGCGTCGATGAGGGCGCGAGACGACGCGCGGATCGGTGGAGAGGCGAAGCGCGCGAACGTGCGTCGCGTCGCGGGCGCGAGCGCGAGCGAGACGACGCGCGCGCGTCTGTGCGGCGGCGACGGTCGAGTCGGTGGGTCGCCTGTCGTGGGACGTTTGAAGTGGTGTTAGGTTATAGTTCAAGTATGTATGTGTACAACCATCTGTCCGGTCGTTTTTTGTGATAAAAAAGTGTCCCCAGGCGGCGACCGTCGACCGTCGACGGCGATCGACGCGCGAGAGGACGACGGCGGGCGACGCCATGTCGCTCGACGACGCGCGACCGGGCGAGAGCGACGTCGAGCCCGTGTTCTCGCGCGTGAGCGCGGTCAGATCGGACGCGCGCGACGTCGACGGTGATTTTCACGACGACCACGCGCGCGGTGGGTTCTCGGGACGGTCCGGGACGCCGACGATGAAAACCGACGTCGGGGCGAGCGGTGACGCGCGAGAGGGGGACGGGGACGTTCAAATTCTTGGATTGGACGACGAAGATCACAGGTTCAACCTGAAGACGCTCTGGCGGTTCATGGGACCGGGGTTTTTGATGTGCATCGCGTACGTGGATCCGGGCAACTTTGAGAGCGACCTCCAGGCGGGGACGCTTTTCGGGTATAAACTGCTGTGGGTGCTCCTGTGGGCGACGTTGGGCGGGTGGTACATTCAGGGATTGACGGTGCGCCTGGCGTTGGCGACGGGATGGGACCTGGCGAGGTGTTTCAGGGAGGAGTACCCGGACCCGGTGCGATACGCGCTGTGGGTGATATCGGAGCTCGCGATCATCGCGAGCGATGTGCCGGAGGTGATCGGGACGGCGTTGGCGCTCAAGTTGATATTTAATATTCCCACGTGGGTCGGGGTGGTGTTGACGTCGATGTCGACGATGGTGTTTTTGGGATTGCAATCGTTCGGGGTGAGAAAGTTGGAGGCGTTCATGGCGTCGCTCGTGGGGGTGATGTCGCTGTGTTTCTTAGCCGAGGTGACGTTCGTGGACGCACCTGCGTCGTCGGTCGTCGCAGGAGTCGTGTTGCCGCGATTACCGAGCACCAAGGCGCTGTACATTGCGATTTCCCTCGTCGGCGCGGTGGTCATGCCGCACAACTTGTTCTTGCACAGCGCGCTGGTGTTGAGTAGAGGTTTTAGTCTAGGCGAGAGGAGCTTGAAGATGGCGTACAAGTATAACATCGTGGAGTCTGGTCTCGCCTTGGCGGTGTCGTTATTCATTAACTTCGCCGTCATCATCGTCGGCGCGGCGAACTACGCGCAATTGACGGATCCGGTGCAGATGCAAGAGGTGCGCGAACGGCCGCTGCAGTACGCGCCGGAGATGTTGAAACAAGTGCTCGGATCGTCCGCGAAGGGATTCTTCGCCGCGGCGCTGTTAGCTTCGGGTCAGAGTTCAACCATCACCGGCACGTACGCTGGACAATTCGTCATGGATGGCTTCTTGGAGCTTCGAGTCAATCCTGTGCTTAGAGCCGCCGTCACGAGAATGTGCGCCATCCTTCCCTCTCTCGCCGTCGTTCTCATCGCCGGCGACTCGTACTCCGAGTCTCTGATCGTGATTTCGTCCACAGTCTTAGCCATTCAGTTGCCCTACGCGCTGATTCCACTCATCAAGTTCACGGCGAGTCCGAACATGATGGGTCCGATGGCGGTGCCGACGAAGCAACTCAAATTCACCCAGTGTCTCGCGGGTTCCGTCATCGTCGCCAACGTCGTCCTCATCATCATCATCGTCGCCGAGTCCGGTCTCGTCACCGCCACCTTCGGCGGAGTCTTCCTCGCGCTCGTCATCACGGCGACGCTCGCCGCGTACGTCGTCTCCCTTCTCTACCTAGCGCGCAGGCCCGTGCACCAAAACTTGACCAACCGCTGGTCGAGACGCATGAAACTCGACACCGCCGACGACGTCAATCTCGACGACACGTCGTGGAACAACGACGAATTGCTTCCAGATCCGGACCGACCCGCCGTGTACTCACTGTGACCCCTCGCGACGCTTGTAATGCCCATCCGCCGCGTCTTCGAGACGCGTCTCCAAAAAAGTGCACTTTTTCGGGACACCCATCGTCTCGTCACTCCCGCGCGGGAATGCACCGCGCGGCGACGTCCCCGGCCGTCACCTCTCCGACCGCGCGCGCGCGACGACCGACCGTCGCGTCTCGCCCGTCGTCTCGCGCGTCCACGGTCGCCATGGACGCGCGCGTCGCGAACGATCGCGTCGTCGACGTGCGCTTTTTCCCAGACGACGACGACCCGCACGTGACCCTGTCGCTTCGATTTCCCGACGGCAAGGAGACGCGAATGCGACGGAAACTGCGCGAGACGATCGGTGCCGCGTTCGCCAGGCTTCGGTCGACGGCGGCGAAGCGTCGAGGGTGCGGGTCGGCGACGACGGCGCCGACGGCGGCGGCGTTGTCCCGAGACGACGGCGACGTCTCCGAGGACGTCCCGCACGTCGACGCGTGGACGGAGGGAAGCGTGATGACGATCGATGGAGTGAGGTATCGCGTGCGCGTGAACGCGCCCGAGGTGACCGGGGTGGTGAGCGTGGATTTTCCGATGGTGGGGTACCCGCTCGCCGCGACGGCGACGGGGACGACGTTTTGCGAACAAGACGATGTCGTCTTCGCGTGGAGCGTCGACGGCGAGGAGGTGGGCGAGACGGGGAGGTTTTACACGCCGACGTCGGCGGATGTGGGGAAGCGGTTGGTGGTCGAGGCGCGAGGCGCGCGACATCGTGAGACGGGTGAGGTGTGCGGCGGCGCGGTGACGTTTGAGTTTTCCGTCGTCGTCTCCGAGCTCGGCGTCGACCGACGAGACGCGACGGAGAGACTCGCGCCGGCGTCCGCGAGTTCGTCCGCGGCGACGACATATCGAATAATGACGTATAACGTGCTCGCGGACGCGTACTCGCACACGTGGAGCACGATGTTTCCGTACTTTGCCAAAGATTTATCGAAAGCCGAGCGGCGGTTACAACTCGTGTGCGAAGACATCTTGTTCGCCGACGCCGACGTCGTCGCGCTGCAAGAGGTTGATAAGAAGTGGTACGAATTGTTATTCGAACCTCTTTTGACGTCGCGCGGGTACATCGCGACCGAGTGGGCCGGAAAATCAGGGAAAACCGCGGAGGGATGCGCCGTATTTTTTCGCGCGTCGACGTTTCCCGCCATCGTTTCGGAACGCGTCATTCAGTTGACGAAGATGCGAGACGCGAACGTGGCGCGGTGGATCGAGGAGGAGACGAACGTCGAGCTCGCAAAGGCGCTCGACAAAATCACGTCCATCGCGCAGTTGATCAAAGTTCGAACCGCCTCCGGAGGCGCGTTGTGCGTGGGCAACACGCACTTGTTTTTTCATCCCGGCGCCATGCACGTGCGGGTGCTGCAGGCGCACGAATTCGTTCGACGGGCGAACGAGCACGCGGGAGAGGACACACCGCTCGTGTTATGCGGTGATTTTAACGGCGAACCGGAGGACGGCGTGATTCGGTATCTGCGGTGCGGGGAGATCGACGCGTCGGACGAAGACTGGGTTCGCGGTAGTCTCTTCCGGTGGGGCGGGACGAGCTCTCGCGACGCGGCCAAGGATATATACTACATCTTGGACGACGGTCGCGGGTACGCCGTCGATGCAAACGTCAAAGTGACCAACGCGCTCGAGCTCCAGCGTCTGAACGAACGCTCGATCGCGATGAGTCTGTGCGCGAGAACGCTCGAAAAGGACTGGGGCGCGACGTGTAAATGCGACGAAGTCACGGAGTCGACGAGCCCCATCGTCGACGTGAAAAAGCACGTCAAGGCTGGGTGTACTTTTAAAAATTGTCACAAGGTGGCCGCGTTCACCCTGCGACGCGAGAGCGCCCTCGAGCCCGGATTAACGATGACCGACGACGACCTCGCCGCCGCGAGGCGCGCCTTCGCCGACGTAAAGCGCGCCGCCGACGCCGGGCTCGAGGATTTGACGAATCGACAGCGCGTCCTCGCCGATTCCCTCCGCTCCGACGACCCCTCATCGAGCGCGCATCCGATCGGATGCGGCGCCCGCCTCCGCATAGCCCGCGACCTCGTCTCCGCGGGCGGATTCCCCGAGTGGACAAACTACGTGGGAGGCTTCGTCGGCGCGCTCGATTACGTCTGGGCGTCGGCGCGCGATTTCACCCCTCGCGCCGTCTCCCCGCTCCCTCCTCTCACCGCCGTCACCGAGAACGTCGCCCTTCCGAACGCATGTTTTCCCAGCGATCACGTCCCGATCGTCGTGGACGTGGAGAGAAGAACCGACCGAAAAGAGGCGCGCCTTCGATCCGCGTCCCGCGGGTAAAATCTTTCCCACTCGGCTCGAGAATCTCTCCCCAATCTCTCTCGACGCCCTCCTCCGCAGTTGACGACGCGTCGACGCGCGCGCGACCGAACGAGATGTTGGCGACGTCCTCGAGCGTTCGCTGCGGCGCGCCGCGCGCGCGAGCGCGCGACGCGCGACGCGCGACGGCGCGCGCGCGCGTCCTATCCACTCGGGCGCGCGCGACGCGCGGGGACGGGGACGCGGTCGCGAGCGAGCGAGAGACGACGAGACGGCGGACGCTGGCGACGCTGGTGTCCGTGACGTGCGGGGCGACGATCGGGAGGGCGACAGAGGCGCGCGCGGGCGAGGGCGAGGGGACGAACGAGGGGGATGATGCGATCGAGCCGCGGGCGCCGCCGAGAGCGCTGTCGACGAAACGGGTGCGGAGCGAGTCGCTGGCGTATGAGTTCTCGTACGCGATCGAGGCGGAGAGCGGGAAACCGATCAGTTGGGCGGTGAGTCGCGAGCGGGATACGTACTCGAGCGCGGAGCCGATGTCGCCGAACGCGCGTCAACGCATCGTGTACGAGCTCTTGAGCTTTAAGGGTCCGTTGACGACGGTGGTGACGGTGAGCAACACGCCGCCGGCGCTCGAGTCGAAGCCGGTGAAGGAGTGGACGGCGAAGCGGGTGGCGAACGCGGTGTTGTCGGATAAGGCGACGGGACGCGTGGCGAGCGGCCAACGCGTGAGTCTGGCCGAGGTGGACAACGCGCGCACGGAAATCATCGACGGTACGCCGTACCATTACTACGAATACATCTCGCAAGGCTCGCCGAACTTGCGCGAACCGGAAGCGACGACGTTTCGACACAGCTATGGGGTGACGGTGGAACGGGATGGATATTTGTACACGTTGAGTTCGAGCGCTCCCGAAATTTACTGGGACGAACTCAGCCGCGGCTTTGATGAGACCATCAACAGCTTTAGATTGACGAAGCCGAACAAGAAGAAGTACAGACAACCCGGGAACGAAGGTCTGGGGATTTCTTTGCCATTCTAAGTTTGTTTGCCGGCTCGCTATTTTTTCTAAGATGCTACAGTAGTGCTAAAAGTTGGTTGTGATCCAATTCTCCTTCCATAGAGTTCAACGCCTGTCTCGCCTCTGTGACCGTCAATTCTTTCGCGTTTTTCGCGAGCGCCATCGCTATTCGCCACGCCGTCGTGCGCAGTGCTTGATCGAGCCCGTTCTTCTGTCTCGACAACGACTTGAGGCAAGCCTCCTGCAGTTTGTCGAATTTATCAGAGGACAGCGCGGCGATTTTCGCTGGCGTCGTGAATCCGGCGCTGTACAAGGCTCTCGCTCGAGCGCCGGTCATACCTTCGAGACGCATGAGTGGTAGCAGCTCCCGCCGCGCACCAGCTTGCAGCTCTTCGCTGGCGTTTTGCAACAAGCCTGCGAGAGCGTGCCATCCGCACTGTTCGCAAAGCACGCTCGCCATGCCCGCCGCCGTCGCCGCGGCGGTCTGGAGAGTTTCAATCTTGCCGCGATCCACGCCGTCGTTCGTCAGCGCCGACCATTTTCGAGCCAATTCCACGTTTGTGTCTTCGCCCCTTAACAAATCGTCCAGAAGCAATGCCGCGGCTAAACGCTCGTGTCTCGCCATCTTTGCCTTCGACTCTCTAGACACGAGCTGGCGATGTTGCGCACGCTCTGCGAAATGCCGCGTCACGTCCAAGTGTTTCTCCCCGAGCTCGTAGAGATCGGGATACCGACTCATCCAGTCTCCCCAGACTCGAAGATTTAGGTTCATGACGAACGGATTCGTCTCGGGCCAGACACAGAAAAACAACAGATGCGTCTTCGTCGATAGATTCAAACCATTCACCATAGCTTTGGCCAATTCGACGCGCAGTATTTTCGCGCGTTCGATCGGTAAAGTACACTTGTAAAACGCGAAGCCCTCGGGCGTGGAGCACCATTCGGCGCTGCGATCCACGCGTCGAGCCTCAACCAATCCCTTCTCATAGATTTCCTTCAACGCTGAATCTTGACGCGCGAGAATAGAAGCGTTGTCTCGTCCAGAAGACCACGCAAACGTCCGACAGGCGAGCTCACCGGCGTCTTCTTTCGTTTTAAGTATGCCGCACGCGATCGACTCGAGATAAAAACGACATTGGCTGGTCGAGACTTTCGGATTCTTCATCGGAGGAAACAGACGCGATTCGAGCGGAGGGAGCTCTCCGCACACGAGATTTTGCGCCCATGTCGTATGTTGTCGATTCGAGATTAGCAAGAACGACTCACCAAAGTCACTCTGGCCCTTCCTACCGGCTCTGCCGGCCATCTGCTTGTATTGAGCCATCGAAGGCGTCGGAACTCCGCGAATCGAACCTCGCAGAATGACGCACCGTCTCGCCGGAAGGTTAACCCCTGCGGCGAGTGTCGTCGTGCACGTCATGGCTAAAATGGCTCCATTCCTGAAACCCTCTTCTATCACTTTCTTCTCCGCTGCCGTCAGACCGGCGTGATGCCACGCGAGACCGGCGCGAGCGCACGTCACTAAGTCTATGTTCGGTTCACCTTCCGCAGCCTCGTACAATTTTTCGACGCAGGTCTCTCGAAGCCCCGCAGTCTGCGGATTCGGAGGGAACATGCGCGAGAGCGCCAACGCGAACGTCACGCACTGTCTCTTACTGATGCAGAAAATCAACGAACTGTGCCCTCTGACGTACACCGCGCCCACCAACTCCGCGATGACGTCGATCTCCGCCGAGCTCCACGGTGCGTCTCCCACTCTTGACAACTCGGCGCTCTCGCCGTCTCCGCCCTTACGCTTCACGAACATACCGTCCACACTCACCACGTGCTCCTTAAGTTCGACCGGTCTAGAATTCCCCACGTACGTCTCCGCGTCCAACCACGTGGCCAATCTCTCCAACGATTCTCGTCCGACGGTCGCCGACATGGCGACGATTTGCGGTCCTCCGCTCGCCAATCTTCCCGACTTGACCGCGTGTCGAATCTTCGCCAACATCCCCTCCAGCGTCGCCCCGCGCTCGTTCTCGCTCACCATGTGTAACTCATCCACGACCACGACGGCTAAATTCTCAATCTCTCCCCTCTCGAACATTCTATTCACGCATCCGCTCGCCTTTTCGATGGTGGCCACGGCGACGCGCTCTCGTCCCGCCAGCGGCGCGCCCTCGCACTCCGTCCCCGCGTACCCTCGCACCTCGGCCTTGATCCCGCGCAACGCTTTCTCCAACGACTCCACTTTCTCGCGCACGAGCGCGACGTACGGGAGCACGACGAGCGCCCGAGCGCGCGGATTCGCGTCGAGGCGTCGTCGAAGCAATTCGTCGGCGACTCGAGACTTCCCACCGCCCGTGGGCGCGGTGTAGACGAGCGAGCGCCCGGTGGAGGCGACGAGATCGATGGCGGCCGCCTGCCACGGGTAGAGCGGCGGCGGTGCGCCCCGCATGGCGACGGGGCGCGTCGCGAACTGGGACGACAATCTCGGGACAGGGACAGCTCGCGTTTCAAAAATGTGTCGAGCGAGCGAGCGAATGAATGAAAGAATGCGTAAGTTAAATCGATCGATGGACGCGCGATCGATGGACGCGCGGGTGTGGGCGTGAGGCGCTCACTTTTTACCGGTGATGGCGCGGTAACCGCTCTCGTACGTGTTGGAGATGAGCATGGCGATGGTCATCGGACCGACGCCGCCGGGCACGGGAGTGATTTGACTCGCCACTTTCTTGACGTTGTCGTAATCGACGTCACCGACCAAACGGTAGCCCGACTTTTTTGTCGCGTCGTCCACGCTGTTGGTGCCGACGTCGATGACGACGACGCCGGGCTTACACCAATCCTTCTTGACCATTTGCGCGCTTCCGGCGGCGGCGACGATGACGTCCGCCTCTCTGCACACGCGCTTCGGATCCTTCGTCTTCGAGTGCACCACGGTCACCGTGCAATTTTCCTTCATCAACAACAACGCCGCCGGCATGCCCACGATGTTCGAACGTCCGACGACGACGGCGTTCTTCCCGGACAGCTCCACGCCGCTCCTCTTCAAGAGTTCGATGCACCCCTTGGGCGTGCACGGCGCGAACAACGGTTCGTGTCCCTTCATCGCCAATTTACCGATATTTTCCGGGTGAAACCCATCGACATCCTTCTCAAGAGAGACCTCCGCCAACACTCGCTCCTCGTTCATGTGTTTCGGAAGCGGCAATTGCACCAATATCCCGTGCACCTTCGGGTCGGCGTTAAACTTTCGCACCGTCTTGAGCACCTCAGCCTCGGTCGCCGTCTCCGGGATCTCCGCGTGAAAACTCGCGATCCCCGCCTCTTCGCACGCCTTGCGCTTCATTCGCACGTACGTCTGCGAGTCCTTGCGCTCACCGACGATCACCACCGCCAGTCCCGGCGTCTTCCCGTGGGAGCCTCTGAGCTCGGCCACCTTGTCCTTGATCTCACCTCTGATCGTCGCCGCGATCGCCTTACCGTCGATGACGGTCCCCTGCGCGCTCGGTCCGGCCCCCATGGTCGTCCTCGTTCGGTCGTCGAGCGTCACGGCGCGAGCGGCGCCGAGTGACGCGCGCGATGGATCGGATGATTAATCACGACGAACGCGGGTCCGAGCGTCGCGATGGGACGCGACGCGCACACACCGTCGCGCGAGAGAGCGCGCGCTCGGCGAGGAGTCGCCGGTCGCTCGTTCGTTCGCGGATCGATGATCGGCATCGCGCGCGCGAGCGCGTGGACGACGGAGGCGCGAGGGGCGCGCGCGCGGCGTTCGGCCGATGGGCGATTACGCGCGGACGTCAACGATCGCGCCCGCGCGGCGCGCGCGAGGACGGGAGGGGTTCCGGGGAGCGAGAGGGGGAGGATGGTTCCCGCGCGGGGGTTCCTCGGCGATTGGTTGTCGAAGAACGACGAGCGTGGGAAGGAGAAGAACGGGCGGGGGAAGAAGCGGCGCGAACCGGCGAGACGGCGACGACCGCCGCCGGTGAACAAGGTCGAGAGCCCGTTCGAGGAGTTTACGAACGAAGAGTTGAGACCGGATTTTGGGTTTCGACGGGATCTGCACGAGCTGTACGATGTGCCGAGCCTGGATGAGGAACCGCTCGGGGCGGGATCGTACGGAATCGTTCGCAAGGCGACGTCGAAAAAGACTGGAGAGACGTTCGCGCTGAAGACGCTGAAGAAGGCGCCGTGGAAGACGGCGCCGCAGTCGATCGCGGCGGTGAAGTATTATCACGGCAAGTTGAAGAACGAGGTTGAGGTGATGAAGACGATCGGGGCGTCTCTGAGCGTGGTGTATCTGTACGACTCATTCGAGGACGACGAATCCGTGCACTTGCTCATGGAATTGTGCTCGGGGGGAGAACTGCTCGATAGGATCTCATTGGGAGGGTCGAGCGATTATCGCGAGGCCAAGGCGGCTAACTTAGTGAAGAGCGTGTTGAGAACGGCGGTGCAGTGTCACAGTCGAGGGATCATCTATCGCGACATCAAACCGGACAACTTTTTGTTTCAGACGGAAGATGAAGATTCGCCGCTCAAGGCGACCGATTTCGGTCTGGCGGGTAAGTTACCACCGAAAGGTGAAGTGCTCGCGCGTCGATGCGGTACCCCGAGCTACATGGCGCCCGAAGTCATCGAGCGCAACTACGGCAGTCAAGCCGACGTGTGGTCTGCGGGTGTCGTCGCCTACCAACTCTTGAGCGGTCGTTTGCCTTTTGTGGATACGAAGAACGCTCGACCGAACGCGAAAGAGGTGTTCAGAGCGATTTTAGAGGACGATATCGATTTGGTGTCCGATCCGTGGTCTTCGGTGAGCGATGAGGCGAAGAATTTCGTGCGCAAGCTTCTCGATAGAGATCCCGAATCGCGTCCGACCGCGCGCGCCGCCCTTCTTCACCCGTGGCTCACGCAGAGCAAGGCGAGTTGGAGAGCCAAGGCGGCCAAAGGACAGGATTCGGCTTTGGATGGTCAAGTTGTGTCGAGATTACAACGATTCGCCACCCAAGGTTTGTTGAAGCGTTCGGTGCTGCGTCTCATCGCAAAGGAGCTCCTGAGTGAGGACGAAGGTGACACGAAGATTCTCCCCTCGAGGCAGACGGACGTGACCACCCTTAAGGAGTTGTTTGCAAAGTTGGATACCTCTGGAGATAACATGGTTGAACTCAGTGAGCTCGAAGTCGGACTGCGGGAGATCGGCTACGACGTCACCGGCAAGGAGAGCAAACAGTTGTTGGGATCGTTGGACACTTCGGGAGACGGCTTGATCGACGTCAACGAATTCATCGCCGCTCTCTTAGATTGGGAAAAGATTGAAAAGACGTCTGAGTACCCCAAATGGGTCGAACGCGCGTTCAAAATCCTCGACAAGGACAGCAGCGGACAAATCGACGCCGAGGAAGTGGCGCAGTTAATCTTCGAGGAAACCACCGAGTCTAACGATTCCGTCCGCGCTTCCGTCGTCAAGGAGTGCATCAAGGAAGCAGACATCGATGGTAACGGTAAAATTGACATGGCGGAGTTCGCCAGTCTTCTTCAAGCTGATCCGATGGATGATTTGGATCAATACGATTCCCGCGAGCTCTAGACGAGCTACACCGAGGACGAATAAGCTCGAGCATGAGCGCTTGCAATGCTCTTGCGCTATAATAGCAATGTAAAAACAACAAGATCGTAATATTACCTCAACAAACGTGTGTGTGAGTGTGTCTTAAAGCTACGTTTAGTCTACTATTGTGTCTACTTTGCCTTCTTCACGGAGCCGTCTCGCGACAAGTTGGCGAAGGCTTGCTTGTGCGCCGCCATGTATCGCTCCGTGTCTTTTTGACTCCAATACGCGTCGATCTGTCTCGCCTTTCGCCCCAAGAGATCTCCAAAGATCACTCTGAGCATGTACGTCACGATGAAGAACGCGCACGTCGGATTCATCGCTCGAGGATCGGCGCCCTCGCCCATTCCGCAGAGAAATCCAAAGCGCCGCGGGATTTCAAAAGGTAACAACAACCCAACCTTCTCACCGTAAAACGCGCGCACCGACAACATCCCGAGGAACAGTACCAACGTAAACGTTCGTCCCGTCGTCATGCACAACTGTTTGAGCTTCTGCTCAGCGTGCACGAGCGCCACCTGCGCTTGTTCCAATCGCGCATTCTTCCGTTCACCCTTGGCCGCGACCTGCGCCTCGGCCTCCTCAAGGCGCTTCTTCGCGAGTTCGATGCGCTTCTTGGCGATGGAGTACTCGTCGGTGCCGTAGATGGCCTCTGTTTCGAAGACTTCGCTCACCAGGCACGTACACACGGCGGCGAGGACGAGATTGAACATGGCGCGAAAATCTGCGCTGCGCCTCAGAGTGACGCCGCGATTCGCGAAGAGATCGAAGGCGGACGCGTCGTCGTTGCCATGGGCGCGGCGCTCGAACGCGCGATGGAACGTGCATACAACTGGCGCGCGCGCGTATCGTCACAATTTTTACGACGTGTCGAATGTTATTCATTCACAACGCTATCCCCAGACTAGTGTTTCTGCGCGCCGTCGCCGCGCAAACGCGAGCCGCTCTCGTCATTTACGCCGTGAGCAAGCACGCACCGCCAACCTCCTTGATCTTCTTCTCAGCGAGTTTGCTAATGTATCGGCACTTCACCACAACCGGTTGGTTCGGGAGCTGACCCTTACCGAGGAGCTTGAAGATGCCGTGGTCGGTGAGGTCGATGACCGGGGCTTGGGACGTGTTCTTCGCGCACTCCTCGCGCTTCTCCTCGCCGACGAGCGTCCAGAGCTTGTCGATGTTAATCGTCGGGCAGTGGTAGTGGTTCTTCAACTTGTGGAAGTGACGCATACCAACCTTACCGAAGTAACCCGGGTGATACTTGTCCATCATGATTCTGTGATGGTGCTGACCACCAGCCATACCGCGGCCAGCCGGGTGCTTGCGGTGCTTACCGATGCGGCCGTGACCGGCGGACACGTGGCCGCGCTTTTTGCGGTTCTTGTGCAACTGCGAGCGGGAAAACACAGAGATTCAACGGTCAGTACGCACACTCTCACACCATCGCGCGTCTCGCGTCTCGAAACCCGAGACGAACGCCGCCTCTCCCCCGCGCGCGCGCCCGCGCAGAGGAAAACCCTAAACCCATCGCCTCCTCGCGCGCATCACGCCTCGCCACCACCGTCACGCCCTCCTTCGCGCGCGCTCATCGGCGACGAAACGATCAAAAACATCCCTCACGACGTTTTCACCCCCCACACACACCCTCCGCGCGTTCGCGCGCGTCCACGGTTTCCTCTCCAACCGTGCACACTGGGGTTTCTCACGCGCGATCCGTCTCTCGAGCGTGCACGCCCCGACTCGTCCCGCGTTCGCGTCCGCGCGGTCGCGCGTCCACCTCGGCGTCCGCGCGCGCGTTCCCGCATCGTTTCCCCTCGCGCATCGCTCGCATCGCGGTCGCGCACGCACTCTCGTCGGCATCCTGCGAGTCGCTGAAAGGCGGATCGAGCGACGCGCGGTCGCGCTCGAGGCGGTCGAGGCGACTGGACCGGACCGATGGACTCACGGTCGGGTGGCTGTTCGTTAGGCTACAAAGATGTACACTACGGTGGTGGAGACACGCGGTGCTCGACGACGCGACGCGCGGGAGACGACGACGCGCGAGCGGCGACGAGGACGACGCGCGCGCGCGAGGGCGATCGAGCGCGGCGCGCGCGGCGTCATGCGTCGCGCGGTCGTCGCTCTCGCGCGCGCGATCGAGCGCGAGCGCGGGTTGAAAGCGGCGGTGGCGACGGGCGGCGCGGACGCGCGCTCGTTGATGACGACGGCGACGGCGACGGGTGGCGGGGCGACGGTGGCGACGACGCGCGCGAGAGGGGACGCGTGGGGGTTGACGGCGCAGATGGTGGCGAGGAGAGGGTGGAAGAAGGCGAACAGGCGCGTGGAGGTGATCCTCAAGGAGTCGATCCCGGGGCTGGGAGAGACGGACGAAGTCGCGAGCGTTCGGCCGGGAAGGGCGAGGAATCATCTCGTGCCGTGTGGATTGGCGACGTACGTGAACGAGGAGAAGTTGGCGGCGGCAAAGGAGCGATTGGCGAGGCGTGAGGCGGAGCGGGCGATGGAGGAGGAGGGCGCGGAGGGCGCGAACGGGGACGCGATTTCGGCGGAGGAGGAAGAGAAAGAACGAAAGGTGCGGCGCGCGTGCGAGGTGTGAGAGGTGTTGACGGTGCGGTGGTGGTGATGATGATGATGGTGGTGAAGATACGCCTGCGGTGATGACTGGAACTTTCTACGGACTAGAGTTTCTGAAGATTCGAGTTTCGGCTCCGGTGTTTACAAAACGTTTCCCTTGGCTGTCTGAGCAAAGTATCTGGGCACTCATCGATCAATCACCTCAATGTGGTGTCTCCACGCGTGACACACTCGACCTGTCGTTCATTTGTTTGACGATTGGAACGCATCACTCGCGATGTAGCCTTGCGCGACGCGTTTTACTGACGGATGACATTTTTTCGCGACGTCGCAGGCAAAGGAACTGGTGATGAAAATGCTCACCGCCGATCCTCCGATCGCGTTCAGGAGAATCATCGACAAGAAAACCGGAAAACCGCGCCTCGCGGTCACGCGTGAGAACATCGTCGACGAGGTGCGTCCTACGTCTTCGCCGAGCGCGCGCGTTTCCGTTTCGCGTCCGCCAGCCGTCGTTGCGAGTGATGAGAAATTGTCACCTGATAGCATCGCGCCTCCGTCTGAATGGACGGATTCATGCCTATAACCCGTGAGGAGACTTTATTCTGACGCAACACACGACCCGGTGGACGAGAAACACCGCGCGACGACGACGAGAGACTGACCGACGGGACGGACCGTTTTCCCGCTCTCGACGCAGGTTCGCCGACAAAAGGCGCTCGAACTCAATCCAGCCTCGCTCGTCCTCGAGCGTCCGATCGCCGAGTACGGCGAGTACGAGATTCCGCTCTGGATTCGTGGCTACGCTCGAGGCCAGTACGCGTTACCCGTCATCGTCCGCAAGCGACTCTAGACAATACCACGGCGGCGTCACCACCTCTAGCCACTAGATACTGTACACCCAAAAGTCCAATCTTTTCTCGCCACCCACATCACGCCATCGCGACGATTAAACATGCACAGATACGGTAAATACCCACTCGACTATGAAACACCCCCCTCCGCGAGTGCCGACCCCTCGGCGAGTCGACGCTCGCCCGACGCGACGACGCGCGCGCGTCGATATCGCGTCCGCCTCTTTCCGCGGCGTTCGCACGAGGTCGCGCACGAACAAACATGGGCAAGCGAGCGAAGAAGAGGCGCTCCCAATCCGTTCTCAAGACCAACGCGTACTTCTCGCGCTTCCAGGTCAAGTTTGCGCGCCGTCGAGCGGGTACGTGATGCGATCAAGCCCTAGACGCGGCGACCGGCGATGCGACCCGCGATGGACGCGTTCGAGCGATCCCGACGACGACGTCGACGTCTCGAGACGGTCTCGCATCGCGAAACGCGATGAACGAAATCGTTTCGATCGCGTCGACGTCATCGCGAGCGTTTGTTCGAACGCGTTGATCGTCACCGTCGTTCCGATGATCACGGCGCAGAGGGTTTTTTCCCAGCCCTCTCCCGCCGCATCCCGATGATCGATGATGATGACGTCGCGTGTTCGTCGCGTCGAGTCGCGCGACGCCGCGCGCGAGCGAGTGTACTGACAAAAATGCGTCTCCTCGTGCGTCTCTCTTCGCAGGTAAAACGGACTACTACGCCCGTCAACGCTTGATCACGCAAGACAAGAACAAGTACAACTCGCCGAAGTACCGCTTCGTGGTGCGCTTCACCAATCGCGATGTCATTTGCCAGGTGGTGTACGCCACGCTCGCCGGCGACGTCTGCATCGCGTCTGCGTACAGCCACGAGCTCCCGAAGTACGGCATGAAGGCTGGTTTGAAGAACTACGCCGCCACGTACGCTACCGGCTTGTTGTGCGCGCGACGATTGTTGACCAAGTACGGCTTGGCGGATGCGTACGAGGGCAAGACGGATGACTTGGGCGAGGATTACCACGTCGAGCAAGAAGAAGGCGAAGCCCGCCCGTTCAAGTGCTTCTTGGACACCGGTTTGGTGCGAACGTCGACTGGTGCGCGTGTTTTTGCGGCGCTCAAGGGGGCTGTCGATGGTGGTTTGGACATTCCGCACAACGAGAAGCGCTTCGCCGGCTATGATCTTCAAGACAAGTCGCACGACCCGGACACGCTCGAGCGATACATCAAGGGTGGTGTTGTCGCGGAATATGCGGAAGAGATGCAGGAGGAGGAACCGGAGAAGTACGAGCAACACTTCTCCAAATACTTGGAGGAGGACTTCGACCCGACCGAGCTCGAAGACGCCATGGAGGACGTCCTCGACGCGATTCGCGACGACCCGGTCTTTGTGAAGAAGGAGCGCGTCAAGCCGGCGGATGCTGGTCGCAAGTTCAAGCTTCCGAAGCTCACGTACGAAGAGAAGAAGGCCAACCTCAAGGCGAAGCTCGAAGCTCTTCGCGCTGCCGCGTAATTGCCTTGGTGTGGTCGTGCACTTGTCTATTCAAAAACCCTTCGTCACTCGACGCGTAGACAAACTAGTCTCCGTTTGTCGCGAGACAATTCGCCTTTTGAGGTGAATTATCGCGCGGTTGTAATAACCTTATCGCGACAGAACATTCACAAAGGTTTCACTCACGAGATGCGCGCGACTCGAAAAGTATTCATCTATCAATTCCTACATTACATACGAGCTCATAGTGAGACTAGACCAACCCTCGAAGGTACCCGGCGACCTCGGCGTCGGCGGCGTTCAGCGTTGCTTGTCGGCGTTCGGCGTTGTTTCTACTATCCGGCGCTGATGTCTTCAACATTTCCGACGTCTGGGTGAGCCCTGCCGCGGAATTCACTGCATCGGCGTCGTGTCCATCCGTGGAAGTACTCAACACGCGGTCGCCGTCGCCGCCCTCTCGATGCGCGGAATGTCCCAAAATATCTTCAGTCGTCGCCTCCTGACCCTGCGTGCGAAACTGGTGAATGCGCTTCACCATGTCCTCGACTCGCGTGCGTTCAAGCTTGTTCGCGTGTAGCATGGAAAGCTTTTTGTGTTTAAGAGATCCGCTTTGGCCCTTCAACTCGAGCTGAGACGCTTGAACAAAGTTCTCTGCTTCGTTCGACGTCGGATGGGCCTGTTGAACAAACCTTGGCACAGAGCCGAGACTTGCCTCGGAGGCTTCATTTGAAAATTTGAAGAAATCCTTCACCTCCTTCGCGGCGTTTGGCTTTTTCTTTTTCTCATCGTCTTTGTTCGAGGATTTACTCTTGTCTTTCCGCCCGTTGCTCTTCTTGCTATGTTGAGCCGCCTTGTCGTCGGGGCGCCTGCCAGACTTTTCATCATTCTCCTTCATCTTGTCTTTCTGGTTCTTCTCGTCCTTATTCCTGCGGCCCTTGGAACTAATGTCTTTGCTCTCATCGTCTTTCTTCGCCTTCCTACCATCTTTCTCCGCGCCCTCTTGATCCTTCTTTGAGCCCATTTTGTGCTCGTCGTTTCGGAACTCGCTTTCGTTTTTGGCGGCGCGCTCTTTATCCTTTTTCACATCGTCGATGAGCGCCCCCGCGACGCCGAGCACGTCTTCTTCGTGCGATGAAGAACTTTGCTCTTCTTTAGACGCCTTGTGCGCGTGTTTCGCGAAACCGTGGTCGATGACACCGTACGCGCGATAACACTTGAGCAAAGGTTGCGTCGCCGTGAGCGCATTCAATCCGACAATGTTCCCGGCGGCATCGCAGGACGGGTGCGTGCACAGCTCGTCGACGATCCACGAGTCCAAGTACCCCGCACCTTTCTTCGCCGCGTATTCGAACACTCTGTCCGGGAACGTGGAAGAGATTATGTACGAGCTCAGTCCCGTGTGTCCAGGCGAATCCCACGTGGACAACTTCAAATCGTGACCTTTATGATCCGGGAACTCAGCCACCGTGTGTGAGCCGGTGACGTCCGGGTAGGCGTTGAGCAGGATGACGTCAAAATCTTCCGGCGCATGATCGATGATGGCGCCGAACGAGGACACGGGAACGCCGAGCGTCGACGGAGACAATCCACCCGTGTCGACGATGATCGTGTGGTTGTTCCCGGCGTCCTTGGCCAACTGCCACTGGTACATGTGACCGAAGAGCGTGCCGACGTGCTTGGACAGCGCGGCCCAGGCACCGGCGATCTTTCCGTCTAAATCACGCGAATTCGGCGCCTCTATCCAGTCCAGACCCTTCAGCGCGGAGAAATCTGGATGCAAGTAATCGTATCCGAGCACCTCGAACACAGTCTTGAGCGCGTACACGGCGCGGTCGAGTCCCTCGGGCCACATTTTCGGGTTCACGCTGGCGGTGATCTTCACGTTCTTCGACACCAACTCCACGTCGTGGTTCGTCAATAGCTTACTGAGCGTCACTTTGAGATCGTCACGATCCTTGTGTGAGCCCGGTCTCGCCATGAGGTGCGTCGGTGTGTCCCACGTATTTTTAATCGCGAGCTCATCCGTCCCGAGACCACCGACTTCGGCGCTCTTGTCGTGACCCATCTCCCGCTTGTGCTCCTGCTCCTCGTGTACGATGTTGACCGCCATTTTAATCGCCTCCGCCACCTCTTGTCTACTGTGTCCGGCCAAGCGAGGGTCGCTCTTCGTCACGTCGTTTGGCGGAGAAAGCGGTTCAGCGCGCGACGCCGAGTGTTTTGTCTCGGTCGACGCGTGCGAGTCCTGCGATGTCAGCACCGCCGACGGAGGCTCGGCCGACGGAAAAGACTTCGCACCGACCGTACCCAACAATCCACCGTCCCAGTACCCGCGCGTCGCCACCACCGCCACGCTCGCCACGCTCGCCACGCCGATCAGCGCCCACAGCGAGCTCACCCGTCTGTGTCTCCACCCGCCTCGATCGCGATCGAGCACGGCCGCGTCATCATCGCTCACAATCGTCGGCGACGACGGTCCGGTGCCGTAATCCTCGTCCTCGACCTCCGTTCGGTCGTCCGCGACGCTCTCGACGCCGTCCGCCCCTTGAGCTCGCATCGCCGATCCATTCGCCCCTCCCGACGCGCGCGCCTTCGTCGATCGGCCCCATCGCCGCCGCGAATCTACGTGCGTGCGTTCTTCGACGTCCGCGACCGCGCGCGAGAGCAGCGCCGCGCGCTCGTCCATCGCGCGCGCGCCGATTTCTCCCGTAACACCATCATCTTCGCCCGTCCAAAAACAAAATGGCCAAATGGGCGCCCGATCGAGAATCCACACTCTCGCGCGCGCGAGCGAGAGCGAACGCCTCGTGAAGGCGCGATTCGAACGGTGAGCGAGAGTGTCGTCGAACGCGCGCGGGTTGACGGCGACGGTGCGACGCGAACGTCAACGAGACGTCATGCCGCAGCGGCGAGAGATTTTCTCTCTGCCGCCGCTGCGGTGCGAGATCGCGCACTGTCGAGACGTGCTCGCGGCGATCGCGCACACGATCGTTTTTACTCGCGCTCTCGGGTGCGGGAGACCGCGAGACGAGCGAGGGGAGAAGTTGGACGTGCATTACGTCGCGTGCGGGGACGCGGCGGCGGATGGGAAGATTCGGGACGCCGCGAACGCGGTCGTCACGTGGGCGCTCAAGACGGGCGGCGGGGAGGCGGACGTGACGTTGAGTTTTTATGAGAGAGACCGAGGGGCGTCGACGCCGACGCGAAGCCTGAGGGACGCCCTGGCGAGGTCTTCGGGGTCGTGGAAGCGAGACGGCGGCGCGAGCGGATACTGGGAACAGTGGAGGATAGGGTTAGAGATTTTTAGAGGGGAGGAGCTGGACGACGAGGCTCGCGCGCGGGCGAGCGAAGCACTTCGAGATCAGGTTGTGGGCACGCAGCGACACGTGTTGAGTCTGGTGAATGAGATGAAGGCGCACGTGCCTCCGGTGACGACGAGCGACGTGTTGAGCTTTCCGTTTGAAATCACTGTGCCCGTGGCGCAGATAGAGTCTCCGGGAAGCTTCGGAAGGGGAATATTAGAGCGATTGGCGAGTTTATCCTCGACGCCTCCCTCGATGATGTGATCGAGCGAGTTCTTTGTACGATTGTAGTCGCGCCGCGAACGCCGACGTGTAAAACGGAATACAGCATTCAATCTTTATATAACTACGCGCTAAATTCTACGACTACTTGGCGTCGATGAACGACGACGACGACGACGACGACGACGACGCATCGTCTTCACGAACGTCCGCTCGACGCTCGACGCATCTTCCACTTTAAGAAGTCCTCACGCGTCTGCGCCTCGTCCTTCGCCGACAACTCGCCTCGCATCGCCGCATCCATCCTCGCCCTCAATTCACCCTCGTCCACCGGATCCTCCTCTCGCACGATCTGTATCGGACTCCACGACGGAAATTCAAACCCTCCGCCGGCCTCCGTGCCGTCGCCATCCTCGTTCATCGACGCTGAAAAATCAATCGCCGCAGCCGCCGCGAGCGCCGCCGCGCCCCCGGCGAGCGCGCCCGCCGCCGCCCCGCCGCGACCTCGATACGCCCACATCGCCCCGCCCCCCGTCACCGACCCCGCCAACGCGTTCGTCGGCGCGTCCTTCACCCCTCCGTTCGATCGCGCGAACGCCTCGAGCGCCGTCGCGTACGTCGTCCCGACGAGCGTAAAGTTGGCGCACGTGTTCAGCGCGTACGTAGGCAACACGCTCGCCGGACGACCTCGCGCGAGCGTCAGCGCGGCGCCGACGAATATTCCCGCCAGCGCCGAACTCGCGCACGCGTTGGCGATGTTCTCGCACGCCTCGCGGTCGACGTCGAGCGATGGGAACGACGACATGGATTCTTCAGATTTCTGAATTCGTCGCGCAATGGCGCGCGGCACACGACGACGCGCGCATCATGGCGCTCGCGGCGACGCGAATCGAACGCATCGATCGCGCTCGTACGTTTTCGACGTCTCGACGCGCGCGCTCGACGCGCGCGGTCGTCGGGGCGGCGACGCGACGATGTCGACGAGAATATTCCACGAGCGCGAGCCTCGGGCGAGGGCGACGCGACGCGCGCTCGACGGTGACGATGCGCGCCGAGCGAGGCGGTGAGGACGGCGATGATGGGCGCAAACGAACGATCGCGCGGGCGAGCGCGGCGTTGGATGCGACCGATCGACCGAGACGGGTGGCGATCTTCGTGGAGCCCAGTCCGTTTTCGCACGTCAGCGGGATGAAGAACCGGTTCTTGCGATTGATTGAAAACTTGCGAGAGATGGGCGATGAGGTCGTGGTCGTGACGCCGGATCGTAATCCGCCGGAGGAGTACCACGGCGCCAAGGTGATCGGACTGCGTGGTTTCGTGTTGCCGTTTTACGGGACGGATACTCTTTTGTGCTCGTTCGGTTTCGATAAGCGCGTGTGGGACGAATTCAAGACGAATCAACCCGATTTGGTGCACTGCGCGGTGCCGGGAGGGATGATTTTCGGCGCGATGTCGTACTGTAAAGCGCTGGACATCCCGCTCGTGGAGTCGTATCACACGCACATTCCGCACTACATTCCGAGATACACGTGGGCGGGACTCGTCAAGCCCATGTGGGATTTGATTCGATTCTGGAACGGTTACGCCGCGACGACTCTGGTGACGTCGAGCATCTTGGAGAATGAACTTCGAGAGGAGGGATGTAAGAACTTGCAAGTCTGGGATAAGGGTGTCGACACCGTGTCGTTCAACCCGAGTTTTAGAAGCGAGGAGATGAGAAAACGACTCAGCGGCGGTCGGGATGGTCCCATCATCGGATGCGTGGGCCGCCTCGGTGCGGAAAAGAGACTCGGCGACCTGAAAGATATACTCGAAAAGTTACCGCCGAACGTGAATTTGGCCATCATCGGCGACGGTCCGGAACGTCAAAATCTTGAGAAGCACTTCGCCGGCACGAACACCGTGTTCACCGGCATGATCACCGGAGACGATTTATCCGCGGCGTACGCGTCCTTGGACGTGTTCGTCATGCCGAGCCCGAGCGAAACACTCGGTTTCGTCGTTATGGAGTCGATGGCTTCCGGTGTTCCCGTCGTCGCCGTCGCTGCCGGTGGTTTGCTTGACATTCTGACCAAGCCCGGAGACGTCGGGTTGCTCTACCCGGAGTACAACTACGACAAGGCGGCCGAGCACGTCAGGATGCTTCTCGAAGACGATGCCGAACGTAAACGCATGGGCGACGCGAGCCGCAAAGACGTCGAGAAGTGGGGATGGATGTCTTCTAATAGAAACCTCCGCGACAATCAATACTCGAAGGGCTTGGCGAGATTTTTCAAGTTGCAAAGCCTTCGCGCCGCCATCAAAGCCATCGCCGTTCGTCGACGCACGGCCGCTGCGCTTGACTTTATCATCACGGGTCAACATATGTTGCAAATCGCCCTCTTCGGCGTCGCTTTGAGCACGCTCGTCTTCGCCAGACAGGCTGGACCGATGGTCACGGCTACCAAAGTCAAGGCTGCCTTCGGCGCGGCGAGCTGGCTCAACGCGGTCGAAGCCGCCATCACCGAGGCTGGTCCCACGCTGGCGCCGATTATTTTCACAGCCATCACCACCGTCGCGGCTGTCATTCCTTTTGTACCAACTCAACCGCTGTTCATCATGGCTGGATTATTCTTTGGTTCGACGTACGGAGCCGCTCTCGGTTTGCTCGCTGTGGTGAGCGCGACCATTTTGGCCGCCTTCGGTAGCCGCACGCGAGGTTACAGACAGTTCAGCGATGATGTCGCCCAGCGCGTCGGCGGCGCTCCCGCTCGCCGATCTGTTCGAGCGCAGTTGCAAAAGGTGAACCGAGCCGTCAGCGGCCAAGGCAATCCCGTCGTGCAAGCCACCAAGGTGGCCGTGCTGCGCCTCCTCCCGCACGCTCCATTCACGGTCACCAACTACTTCTTGGGATTGACTCGAGTGTCCATGCGCGCTATCGCGTGCGGTACCGTCCTCGGCATGGCCCCATGGGTCGCCTTTTACGCCATCGTCGGCGCCAACGCGCGCGCCCTCGTCGCCTCGGGCGCCTCCCTCAGCGCCGTCGTCCGCGACGCCATTAGCACCGGCGCTGCGCGCATTCCATCCCTCCTCACATCCACAGAACTGGGCATCGTCGTCCTCTGCGCCACCCTTTTGCTCCTCAGACCGGCCGCTCCGGCTGAGAAACTCCTCGAATCCCGCTGAGTCGCCGCCGCCGCCGCCGCCGCCGAGTTGTAACCACGTCGCGAAAAAGCGTCCCCAGCCCCCAGTGCGCGACCCGTCGCCTCGCACCGTCCGCCTCGCGCCATGCGCGCGCGCGCGGCTCGAGCGTCGACGACCGCGTCCCCGTCCACCTCGGGTCGTCGCTCGCGCGTTCACCGCCCTCGCGCGTCCCTCCGTCGCCGCGCCTCGAGCGCGGAGGGCGAGGACGCGGACCTGGACACGTTTTTTAAAACCGTCGAGTTCGACGGTCTCGATCCCGAGCGCAAGGCGGCGAGCGCGCTCACCACCCTCCTCACCATGGCCGCCGTTCGCGTCGTCCTCGACCAGATGTGGGGCACGCGCCATCGCTCGCCCATGGCGCCGAAACTCATCGATTATCTGCAGACGAATCCGCTGCGGGACGGACACGCGTGGCTCGCCGAGCTCATGTCGCACGACGAGTTAGATTACAGACTCGTCGCCGTGCGCGTCATCGAGACGCGAAAGGTGTTGGCGGAGACACCGGAGGGGTTCGATTACGATTGGATGCGGGAGGAATCGTTGGAAGGGATCGCGAAGGATAACCTGGACCTGTCCCGGGCGTTGCTCGCGTGTTCGTTGGCGTCGGGCGACTGCGAACCCGATTTCACGCGCGAGGCCTAGGCGAGGACGGGCGATGCGTTCGGAAGCGTGGGTATCGATTGTTTCATGTAGTAGAATTTTTTTATTTCGTTCGTTCTTCGTTCATTCGTTCGAGCGCGCCGTCCCGTTTCGCGCGCCCGCCCCGGCTCGAAATGAGACAAAAATGAGCGTGCGTCCGCAGACGGCGCCGCGCGCGATGGCGTCGTCCTCCGACGGCGCGTCCATCGTCGTCGCGGACGCGCCCGCGACGATCCCGTCGACGGAGTCCGCGACGGCGGTCGTTCTCGCGTCGCGCGCGCGCGCGAAAAACGTCGCCATCACGCGCAGTTTCGCCGCGCTCGCGGGAGCGTCCACCTCCGCCGTCGCGCGCGAGCTCTGTCGAGCCGTCGGACCGACGGCCGAATTCGCGAGTTACGCCGCGCGCGTCGTGTGGTTGCGCAAGGCGCGCAGGCGTCGAGGACCGCTCGTCGCCGCGTGCGTGTGCGCGGGAGAGATTGTGCGAAGGCAACGGTTCGCAGACTGGAGCGCGCGCGCGCGGCCGGGCCGATTGGGGAAGCTCGAACGGTGGAGTTTGCGAGCGGTGGGGGCGATCGCGCGAGGGTTGGCGTCGAGTAAACCTCTGCCCACGATCACGGGGCGAGTGGCGCTGCTCGTGGCGGCGGCGGCGCCGTATAAATGTTTCGTGAGAAAATTCGCCAAACTCGCGGCGAGAGTGTGCAAGATACCGGTGGTGCGCGTGAAATTGCAGCGACACGCGAGGCGGTTGGGGAAACTGTTGGCGAAGAATAAGGTGAAGAATGAGGTGAGTTCGTATAGGATGGCGCTGAACGAGGCGTGGGAGGTGTTGGAGGAGACGTTGCCGAGGGACGTGTTGTACGCCATGAGACACGCCGAGGGACAGTTGAGCACCATCGCGCGCTTTACGGGGGCTAAGAATAGAAGACGACGAAGGCGAGGGAGAGCGTCGTCTTCGCGCGCCGGGAGCGATGCAGAGGGTGAGAGCGACGAGGAGAGCGAGGACGAGCGCGCGCACATCGAGAGGGAATACATAGGAAACAGTAGACACGTGTTGCTCAGGCCGGTGGGATGGGTCAAGGGCGGGATGAATAGATTGCAGCGCTTACCGGCGGTCGTGTACGACAGCGTCGTGGCGACGGACACGGGGTACGGGAGCGCGCTCTTGATTCCGCGAGAGTACGAGATTCACGCGCTGAAGAATAAGTTATCACCGATGGCGAGGGTAAAGTTTACGGATACGCAGCTCGCTGCGTTTTTGTTGCAGTGGAAGAACGCAACCGTCGCGGCGCAGGCGATCGAACGATCCATGCAATGGCGCAAACGGTATGAATTTCTCAACGAAGCAAAGTTAAAGCAATTTTCAAACGTCGTCTTCATTCACGGGCCGAAACAGAGCTGGAGCGGTGGGTATCAGCTCGTGTTACGACTTCGAGCCGCCATGGACGCCGTGGGCATGGAGGGACTGGACGAAGTCGTCTCCGCCGTGATGACTCACGCCGAGCACGAGTGGACGCGATTGAAGCAATCGAACGGTGTCATGCGAGGTCGATTGGTGGCGCTCGTCGATTGCTCGGGCATCGATTTGACGTCGCTGCCCATTTCCCTCGTCGCAACGACGCTCGTGACGCTCGACGCCAACTATCCGCAGTTGGCTTGCGAAGTCCACTGCATCAACATCTGGTGGCTCATGCGTCGAGCCTTGCAGATACTCTTGGAAGTCGTGAGTAGCGACACAAAGGAGAGAATTTCAATTTATCAGGCGGATGACGACGGCATCGAAAAGCTGCACGAAAAATTCTCTCCGCACATTCTTCCGCGATGCATCGTCGGCGGAAAATGTCACTGTTTGAAGTGTAAGAATGAGCCATACGTCGCGCGTCCACCGAGGCGCGCTTTGGCTGGCTCGTGGCGAGGTCTCACGTGGCAGCAGATGTCGAGTTCACAGCGCCGTCAGTATTTACGACACTTGGTGGTGTACACCACTGCGCTCGTCGTCTTCTATCCCATGTTTTATTTCAGAATGACCCTCCACCCGATCATGGTGACGACGTTCGCGATGATTCGACGTTCAGGCTTCCGCGAGCGCGCTTTCGTGGCGAGCTTAGTCGTTTCTCTCGTCATGATCTTCTTCACGTGGCAATTCATCACCACGACCGGTTTGTTGGAGGACTACCTGCCGTGGATCATGCGAGACGATCACGGAGCGATGCTGGAACTCGTCGACTAAATGTAGCAAAGTGTAATCATATCTTTTTACATGCGTGTTTATACTCTATCGTCGTCATCAATGGTGTCAGTTGCGTTTACCAATTGTAGTTTCCGTTGCCGCCGTTGCCGCCGTAGCCGCCGTAGCCGCCGTTGCCGCCGTAGTCGCCGTTGCCACCGTAACCACCGTTGCCACCGTAACCACCGTTGCCACCGTAACCACCGTTACCGCCATTACCACCATTACCCATGTACGCAGCGTTCGGACAGTCGCGAGCCCAGTGGCCTTCGCCTCCGCACTTGTGGCACGCACCTTTTTTACCGCCGCCGCCGCCGTAACCGTCGTTCGTGTTTCCACCAAACTGGTTGTAAGAGGAGCGACCGCCGCCGCCGCCACCGCCGCCTTTGTTCGGGCAGTCCTTCGACCAGTGACCGCTCTGACCGCACGAAAAGCACGTGCCTTGCGCGGCACCTCCACCTTGATCACCCATCACCGGCTGCGGTTGCGCGCCGGCTTGGTTCCAGCCGCCATTCGCCGGCATCTTGTTCTCTTGTTCATAGCTAGACGTGGACGCGCGTTTCTTCGTCGGCGGGATGTACTCTTCAGAGTCTTGACCCATTTCAAGCTTTTCGATTTTCTCGAGTAATTTCTTGGAAGCTTCAACGTAGTTGACCGGAGCGATTTCCACCAAGCTCGCCTTGGCGCGCGGCATGTCTTGGTACGTATCGACAGCCATCTTCAAGCGCACCGAGTACTTTCTGAACATGGCTTGATCCACGCGCGCTTCGAAAGCCTCGGCCTCCTTGGTGTCATAGAATTCTTTCATTTCGTTGGCGGAGAGTCCGAAGATGGTATCGCCTTTATCGCCGAACACGCTCATCCATTGCTCGCCGCTGTGATCGGCGAGTTGCATTGAAAACATATATCTCCAATCTGCGGACTCGATCGTTTCGCCGCTGTGACGCTCGCACGTCCACACGCCCGAGTGATCGTCTCTTCTCAACTTCTTCTGGCACACGCGTTCGCCGTTTTGAAGCGGACACGCCGGGTAACAGAGTCCGTGGTCACCGTTCACCTTGATGAATTTGATGGTACAGATCGTGTTCAAGTACGCCACGCCTTCGCCCGCGTTGACGAGCTCGTCTCCGATCGACTTGATTTTGCCGAGACAGAGCGTGTTGGAGCTTCCGCCCCCGCCCGATCCACCACCTTGACCACTCAGAGAGTTGAACGTTTGGTCACTACCGCCTTGATCAAACCACATGCGCATCTTCATCGCCTCGGGAACGTCTGGGTTGATTTCGACGTTTGTGCCTCCGACGGTGCCCATGTTTTTGCCTTGGAATTCACCGACGCGCGCATTCTTCACCGCCACGACGGGTTTTTCACCGCTCGCGATCAATGTTTCAATCTGTCCGCCCAAGTTGATGGAGTGCGGCGCCCAGAGAGTAAACTCGATGGCGGAGCCAGAGTCGTCGCGGAGCATAACCGAGCGCTTGGACGTCTCGCTTCCGTCGCGCTTCATGATGGTGGTCAAATCCCCGACGCCGTACGCGATGCCAACAACGTCGACCATCTGACCGCTCGGAGCGTCATTCAGAGTGCCAATCTTCTTGAAATCGTACTTGATCCTCGCGATGGCTTCTTCCGCCTCGGGGCACGGCACGAAGGTCGTGTTCTGGTCGACTTTGATTTCGTATTGACTGATGGCGAACCTTGGATTGCGCGCTTGCGTCACTTGACCCTTGGAAATCTCGTACACGGCGCCCTGACGCAACTCTTGCGAGAAACGAACGGCGGCGTCGCCGAAGCACACGCACTTCATCTCGCTACCGTCCTTGTCGAGAATCTCAAAACCGAGCACCTTGCCCTCGCCGCGCGTGTTGGTGTACGAACGCAACTCCAACTGACTCGTGATTCGAGCGCAAATAGTCCATCGGTTCTGGTACGGATTCAGATCAGCGATCATGCGCCTTGCCATCGGCGCCTCGTTGCGAGCGACGGGACCACCGTCGCGACGATACTGACCCTGCGCGCCGCCGTCGACGCCGCCGCCGTACCCGCCGTACCCGCCGCCGCGCGGTTGTTGCTGCTGCTGGTGATGCTGTTGCTGCTGCATCGGAGAGGCCCCGTGACCACCCTGCGGCGCACCGTACCCTTGTACCTGCGCCTGTGGCGCGCCTCCGTACGCGTTTCTATGTTGTTGCTGGTGACCACCGCCCTCGATACCGCCCACCGTCGGCGGCGACGCCGCGCTCCACACCCGAGGTTGGCCCACCGCCGCGCACTCCTTTTCCACCACCGTCGCCTCGATGACGACGATGATCCTGCGTTCACGAACCGAGACGCGACGGCGCACATATTTTCGTCAGTCGTTCGCCCGTCTCGCGCGCGCGTCGTTCGCCCATCGCGCGTCGTCGAGCGCGACATTCCCCTCGCTCGCGCGCGCGAAATCTCGCGTCGTGGTCGAGCGATTCGATTCGATCCCCCTTGAAACGCACTTTTTGTCCCCTCTATCGCCCACTGGCGTGATCTGATAGTTCTCCAAACGAAGGATGGAATATCGTTTGATCTCGTCTCGCTCGCACTTCGCGTTCAGATCCCCCGCGAACAGTCCTTGGACCGCGTGCGCGCCGTCCGAGGCGAGCATGCGGAATCGCGGCGACTGCCCGACCTCCTCCTCCTTTTGTTTGAACGGCCGCAGGTCGAACACCTGCACCAACGGCCTCAGCTCGTCCGGCTGCGCGCCGCGCATTATTCTCGAGATCGCGTCCGGGGTGAGCAACGGCGGCATGACGTTCGCGCGCCGTCGACGAGAGTCGCGGAGTGCCGACAGCCCTTCGGGAGATGATTCAAATCGGAGCGCGCGCGCGTGGTCAAATCTCGGCACCTCGGATTCTCGGCACCCTGTGGGGGGTCACCAGGGGTCGGGACTCGTGGCGAGTGGACGGAGTCCCTCGGGCTCGAGTCGAGACCGGCGAACCATTGATTGGATCGGCGCGCCTCGGCGTGGCGTCGTCCCACGACTCGCGGGCGTCACTCCATGTCGACGCGATTCATCGCGCGCGCGTCCGTGCTCGTCAAGGATCTCGCGCGCGCGTGTGCGCGACAGTCGCCCTCGCGCGCGGCGCCGCGCGTCGCGAGCGCGAGCTTCAGACGGTCGCGCGGCGGCGAAAAGACGCACGCGACGATGGCGGCCGCGGCGCCATCCATCGAAGACGCCCCGCCGGGCGCGTACGATCGCTACGGTGGTTACATCGTGGACGACGCGCACGAGGCGTTTGCGCAGAGCGCGGTCTCGCCGGAGACGTTCGCCGACGCGTTGGGGCGGTGGATGCGACGCTGGCGAGAGGAGGGGACGCGAGGCGTGTGGCTCAAAATCGCGTTGGAGCGAGCGGCGCTCGTTCCGGTCGCTCGCGATCACGGATTCGAGTTTCATCACGCCGAGAGGGAATATGTGATGATGACGTGTTGGCTACCGGAGGACGAGCCGTCGACGATTCCTGCGAACGCGTCTCATCAAGTCGGCGTCGGGGCCTTCGTGTTCGACGACGCAAACGAAAAGGTGCTCCTCGTGCAAGAGAGACGAGGACCGGCGAGCGGAAGAGACCTATGGAAGATGCCGACGGGATTATTAGAGGCGGGCGAGGACATCCCGATCGCCGCGATGCGAGAGGTGATGGAAGAGACGGGCATCGATACCGAGTTTGACGCCGTCATAGGCTGCCGACACGGCCACTTTGGACTATTCGGCAAGTCTGATTTGTTCTTCTGCGTCGCTCTGCGCGTCAAGGATGGAGCGTCGAGAGAGATTAAGATTCAAGAGACCGAGATCGAGCGCGCGAAGTGGGCGAGCGTGGATGAATTTCTCGACAACCCAAACATCGAAGCCGGTTCACACGCGCACGTTTTGCACACGCGATGCGTCAAGTGGTCCGCGCGAGAGTACGCCGGTCTCTCGGCTAAGCACCTCCCGTTAGGATTCGGCAGACCGGGTAAAGTGTACACCTACGTCACCGAGTGATCGCTTCATCTCTTCATTGTTGTTATTTATGTCCTTAGCCCTCAGAGGGTTGAACCCTCGTTCGAGCAGACGCGAGCCCCCACCGCCACTCCGCGACGACGCGCGCGCGAGACCTCTCCCCGCGCGAACGCATCGACGGGAACGATCATGCACGACGCACTCGCGCTATCCGCGGCGCGCATCGCGCACCGATGCGTCGCGTCCGCGTCTCCCGCGCGCGCGCACCAACGGCATCTCGCGGTGCGCGGCGCGCCGACGTCTTCCGGCGCGCCGCGCGCGCGCTACGTTCGAGTCGAGGCGAAGAAGAGCAAGAAGGACGTGGCTATGTCCGAGGCGGCGTGGTTCTTGGATCAGTTCAAGTATCAGGCGAGATACAAGGCGGAGACGAACGTGTTCAGCATGCCCACCAAGGAGCTGCCGGGCGGGGACAAGTTGACGCCGGAGGGCGTGGCGGTGGGACTCGTCTTCGGGTTCGTCGCGGTGTGGTTGGCGATCGTGAGCATCAAATTAGTCAGCGTGACGTGGGCATTGATCTTCACGACGTTGAAATACGGCGCGATCGCGGGCGTGCTCGTGCTGTTAGGAGTGTTGGCGAGCTGAGTTTGACGATTTGATGACGTTTGTAGTAACATTTTAGAGAGATTTAGCGCACGATGTGCTCGCTTCTTCCGTCTTCGAGATCTTGATCTTCGAGGTGTACGCGCAACATGTCCGCTTCCGCTATACTGCGCGATTTTTCGTTCGCGAGCGACGCGGTGAGTGCTCGATACATGGCGAGCTCGGAGACGACAGCGAGGAGCTGTCGCTCGATGGAAGAGAGTTGGAATTTTGAACGATTTAGCGATGAGACCACCTCGAGCGCCTCGTCTGCGTTTTGTGCGATCGTGGTGCGCAAGTATTCAATCTGTTCGTCCGCGTCATGGCATCTCAGGTCGTAGTTTGCCGACTCGTATTCTTTATCCTCGAGTCGCGCTCCCACGCTGGAGAGCTTAACATTGAAATCATCGACGTCGATATCGTTCCCCTCTTCGCCTTTGGGGCCGTGCACGAGCCTCCAACGAGTGTGCTCTTGAGGGTCTTCGAGTTGGTGGCTCAAGTTTTCGGCGGCGATTTGCATCTCGTACAACATGGTGCGCTTGCTCGAAATCTTGGCTTGGTATTCCGGCACGGCACCCGCGCGTCGGCGCGCTATGGCGAGAGATCTCTCGATGTCGTGCGCGTGTCGACGGAGTTTTTCACACTCGACGACGCGTAAACCTAGTTCTTCTTCGCACTGACGAGTGACGTCCTCCGCCGTCGCCACTCGATCACACAATTGACAAAGCTCGTTGTTTCTATCCAATAATTCAATGGCGACGGCTTCCCGCGACTTGATGATGGCCTTCGATTGCTCGAGCAACAAGCTCTGCTGACGCTTACCAGCCTTGAGATCATCTTTAAGTTTTCCAAGCTCGGTATCGCCCACCTCGACGTCCGCTCTCGCGCTCATGATGGCGTGCGCGACGCCATCGTTTTGACCGCGGCGTCTGTCCCTCTCGAGCTTCCTCGCATCCGTCTCGGCGCGAGCCGCGGAGACCGACGCATCCTTTTCGCGAGTGTGCTTCTCGAGGTCTGAGACTTTGGAATCTAAGCGCATGTGACGTTCGTTCGTCGTCTTCGCGACGACGAACGACTTCTTCACGACCGCCGCGAAGGCGTCGCTCTGCGTCTTTGTAAACTCTTGCAATTGCTTGAAATGCTTCTGTTGCTCCCTCGCGCGTTGTATGTTTGCCTCGTAGTCTGCGATCTCCGCTTCTCGTATCCTCAGCGTCGATCGCAACGCACTCGCGGTGTTTTTTATCCTGTGATGTCGTAGCATCGCGCGAAAGACTCTGTCGGCGACGTGCGCGTGTACCCTATCCCTCACCGACTCCTCGCGGCGAAGACACTTCACCTCCTCTTCCAAATCTACAATTTCCCCGCGCAGGCTGACGCTCACCGTGTGCGCGACCAAGTCGCTCTTCGCGATCGCCGTTTTACACGTCTCGCGTTGCTCGCGGATTTCAATCTGCAGAGCGTTTTGTTCCTCCGAAACGCGCGCCGTCTCGCTCGCGGTCGAGGCGATCTCTCGCTCGAGCGACGATTTGACTTCTTTGGCGTCGTCGATGATTTGTCGCGCCGCGGATTCGTTCGTCAGCACTTCGTCCACGCGGTAATCGAGCTGTGCGGTCGAGCGAGTCTCTCGAACGTTGAGTTGTTTCGCTCGAGTCAATCGTTTTTCGCTCGCGCGTCGATCGATCTCGCACCGCACGCCCTCGCCGGCTATCTCGTCTCCCTTCAAGGATTCGCGTTCCAAAAGCGCCTCTAATTCGTGCAAGCTCGCGTTCGCCGTCGCCAATCGCTCGTCGAACTCGGACACTCGCGCGCGCACACGCGCGACGTCGTTTTCACGTCCGATGAGCGAGCTCTGCGTCTTGTTCTCGGCGCTTCGAAACGATTCGAGCTCGGAATCGATCGCCGCCGCCGTCTCGCGTGCGCGAATGGATTCGGCAAAGGCGACGTCTCTCTCGCATCGCATCGCGCTCGGCGCGCGCTCGCTCGCCTCGAGCGTCGCTCGCTCGCTCGAAAGCGCACGCCGTAAACGTTCGGACGCATCTTCGACCTCGCGCGCTCGCCGCGCGCGTTCATCGCGCGCGCTCGCCAACGATTCCGCGCGTCTCGCGCTCGCCTCAATCTCCTCTCGCAACGTTTCACATTCTTCGCGCACACCCACGAGCACGGGCGCGAGTCTCTCCGCCTCCAGCCGCTCCTGCCGAGCGCGCTCTCGCATCAACGCGTCTCTCTCCCTTCGCAACGTCTCGACCCGGTCCTCGCACCTCCTCTTCGCCGCCTCCGCGTCCTCCCTCGCCGCCTCCGCCGCGCGTCTCGCCGCGCGCGCGTCCTCCTCCGTCCCATCCTCCCTCAACGCCGCCATCCGATGCGCCAACGCGCGCCGACGACGCTCGTACCGTTCACACCGCCGCCTCGCTCGCGCGCTCGCCTCCACCGCCGTTCGCACCGCCGTCGACCTTCCCGCGCGCGCGCGCCCGCTCGGACGACACCAACCGTCACCCTCCACCGCCACCACCGCGTCCTCTTCCTCTTCCCGCGTCTCTCTTCCCGCGTCCACCATCGCGCGATCGCTCGACGCGCGACCGCGAGACGCACGACGACCGCCTCCGCGTCTCGCGGTCCTCGCGTCGGTCTTCGCCGCGCGCGCGCGTCGAGACCGCGCGAGAGAGACGCGCGGATATTTTTAACTCTGCACCGTCGCCGCGCGGACGCGCGGACAGAAACACGCCACGTGGCGATATATCACATTGAATCGAATCGAATCGAATCGAATCGAATCGCGACGGCACTCCGCGACGCGCATGACGCTCGCGACGCAGGATTCTCTCAATCGATGGGCGCAGAGGATCGTGCCGCAGATATCCGGCGTGGATGATCCCGCGCTCGCGCTCACGCTCGAAGACCTCGCGACGACGACGACGACGACGATGGATGAATGCGCGAAGAATCGCGATGGAGGACGGAACGTCCCGACGACGACGACGACGACGACGACGACGACGACGAGCGTGAGGCGGGGAGGCCGCGCGAAGGGGAAAACGACGGAGTGCGTCGAACGCATGAACGTGCGAGAGGTGACGACGATGCTGAGACGGCAGACGAGTAAGGTTGACGGGAGCGTGTTCGAGCGCGTCCCGGACGACGTCGGTCGGTTACGGCTCGGCGAGGTGTGGGCCAAGGTGAATGAGGGTGGGGGGAGCGAACGAGGGCGAGGTGAGGGTGGGATCGGTGCGGACGGTGGTGGTGGGATGTTCAGTCTGCCTCGATTGTCCTCGCTGACGTTTTTACAGCTCACGGAGGCCATCGCGGCGGAGCCGACGAACGCGGCGGAGAAGGAAAATCGAGGCGTCTCCGCGAGAGGGAAACGCGCGGCGAGGACCGGAGGAACCGGGCCGACGAGGACGAGGAAGGCAGCGACGGGGACGAGGAAATCGGGACGAGGCGCGAGTGGGACGAAGAGGTGCGCGACGGATGTCGCGTTGGTCGAGGTGGAAACCGTGCCGGGGGTGTCGTACGAACCTAAGAAACTCAAGATACGCAGCGGCGTGCCAACGCCCGCGGTTCGTCGCGCGCTCGCGCCGCGTAAGATGGGTCGTCGTCCGAAAGACGCCCCGGAGGAGACCGAAGCCGAGAAACGGATGCGCGCGGAGGAGCGTCTGTTTCGCAACCGCGAGAGCGCGGCTCGCTCTCGCGAAAAGAAACAAAACGCCATGAAGACGCTCGAGGACGAAAACGGGCGCCTTCGCGCCGAAATTCAAAAACTTCGAACGAAACTCGCCAAGTTGGAGAAACAACTCGCCGCTCGATGATCGCGACGTGTAACTGAAATTTTTGTACGCGACGAACAACGAGACATCTTATACCCCACACGCGGTCGCGCGTCGTCACCGTCGTCTCGCCCGACGCGCGACGTCCGTGCGCGCGGTCGATGACGGAAGTCTCGTCGCTCGCGCTCGCGGTTCCGAGGAACGACGGCGACGACGACGACGATGACGGTAGTCCCCATCGCGTCCCGCCCAACGACCGTTCCTCATCTTCCTCTTCTTGTTCTTCCTCCGAGCGATGGCACCGCTACGCCGTCGTCGCCCTCATCACCGCCACCTCACTCTTCCTCTACGCCGACCAGAACCTCATCGGTCCGAACATGAGCGCCATCGCGGACGAGTTCGGGATGAGCGAGGAGGAGAAGGATGTCAAGCTCGGCGGTTTGCTGCAGTTGGCCTTCTTCGTCGTCGGATCGCCGGCCTCTCTCGTCATCGGGTACTACGCCGATCGAACGAACCGCGTGCGGTTATTTTTCTGGACCACTCTCATCGGCGAGGGGCCGTGCATGGCGACGTATTGGGTGAAAACGTATTGGCAGTTGTTTGCGCTGCGAGCGATGACGGGCGTGGCGGTGGGCGGGTGCCTACCTCTTTTGTTTTCGCTGTGCGGAGATTTGTTCGCGAGTCACGAGCGGAGTTATGTGGCGAGCTTTTTGACGATCGCCACGGGTGCCGGGGTGGCGCTGGGACAGGTGGTGGCGGGGACGGTGGGACCTGCGTACGGGTGGCGACTGCCGTTTATTCTCACGTCGGCGCCGGCGGTGGCGCTGGCGACGGCGATGGTGATCTTCGTGGATGAACCGAGGAGAGGGGCGCAGGAAGAGGAGCTTAATCGGTCGTCTCGATCATCGGGCGAGAGAGAGGGTGAGGCCTCAACGACGAACGGAGGCGAGGAGATAACGTACAGGGCGCACACAAATTGGTCCAAGGTGAAGAGACAGCTGTGCGTGAAGACAAACATACTGGTGCTCATGCAAGGTTTGCCCGGAACTGTGCCTTGGGGGGTGTTTAATTCATACTTTGTGGACTTTTTGCACAAGCAAAAGGGCATGACCGTGCAGAACGCGACGGCAGCCATCGCCGTCTTTGGCATTGGCTCGGCTATTGGGACCGTCGTCGGCGGGTTCGTCGGCCAGAGAATGTACAATAGGAAAAAGGCGCGACTACCGATTTTCATGGGAGTCACGACTGCGATGGGAGCGATTCCGTCGTATTATTATTTGAATGTGGTGAATTACGGGCCTGAGAGAGTGTGGCTTTACATCACGTGCTTCGTAGGCGGCGTTTTGTGCTCCATGACGCCGCCCAACGTGCGCGCAATCTTGTTGAACGTGAATCCACCAGAGACGCGCGGAAGCATGTTCGCCGTGTACTCACAAATAGATGACGTCGGTAAAGGCGGAGGACCTGCATTGGTGGCCGTCCTCATAGTGAGCATGGGTAGAAGAGTGGCTTTCAACGTAGCGTTTAGTTTTTGGTTTTTGTGCGGGATTCTGCTCACGTGCATCACGTTCACGATCGATCACGACTTAGAACTAGAACGACTCGCGGTGCTCGAGGCGCTTGAGCATCGTGTCCCGGAGAACGGTGTTGAGGGGCGCGAAAAGTGACGATCGAGATAGACTCGGACGAATCGACATGTAGCTTAAATACTATTGCAACTTGAGGGTTGTGGATTCTTTTGTACAGGCCTACTCCATGCGTATTATGTATTAGGACTCATCCATGTGGGCGTTTGCCTCGTTCCATTCCGCAGTCACCTTTGCCGCGCTCTCAGGATGAGCTACGGGTTTCGTAGTTTCCAAAGAAGAAAGTCTGAGCGACCGAGAGTTGGCGGTACGAGGATACACAATGATGTAAAGCACTTCATCTTGAAAGATGCACCGACACGTCTGCACCTGCACGAGAGACGGAAACTGACACAGCAGCTCGAAAGGGCGTCCAACTTTGGGATTCGTGTACTGCTGCTGCGGCGCCGGGTCGGCTCGAACGAAAGTTCGACCTTGATCGTCGATCGCCATCGAGAAATCGACCGCCGTGTGACCGAGAGCGCGAATGGCGAGCACGTGATATTGCACACCATCCGTCGATTCAGCCACTTGAAGCTGTACGTCAGACTTCGGAATCACCGGATACGGTTCTCGTTCATCCGCCAGATACTTGCCGACCGCGCGCAGCAAAAGTGTGCGAAACACAGCCTTGGACACGTTCGGTCGCAGGATGAACGGATCGTGCACTCGTTTCCCAAATATTTTCGCCTCGACGTACGGAATGCCATCCGCAATCTGGAGGTTTTCCGCGCTTTGTATCGCTCCAATCGATTGGATGCCTTGCTGTCGAGACTGCACCGAGGTCAAGCCAATGAACGTCTTCATCTCCATGACCATGTATTGCGTATTGCTATATCCTGGCGCTGGGGCGATATTTCCGTGTCTCGCGACGTACCAAACCTGAGTGTCCAACGGCACTTCGAACGACTCACCCAGGGCGACGCCCACCGGTAACGAGAGCGTTCTCCTGTCGTTAGCATGCGGTAAGTTACGCTCTCGATCTCTCCAACCCCTCGCCTCGCCCTTGATTCTCGTCCAATTGGCAAAATATTCAGCTCTGTGGATGGCGTCCCGTACCGTCTCAAACGGCGCCGTCTCCACGACCACCTCCGCCACCCCGTCCACCGATATTCCCACGCCCCGAACGACGACGTACCCCGCGTGTCCATCCTCCTCTTTCCGCCTTCGTTTCTTCCCCGTCCCGTTCTTTTTATCCGCGACCACCATGACGCTCGATTAGTTGAAACCACTCGAATCACTCAAATCACAGGCGCTCCACCCTCGCGCGTCGCCCTCGTCGCCCTCGTCGCCCTCGCGATCGCGATCGACGTCCGAACCGACGCGCACGCCTCCCGCACGCCTCCCGCACGCCTCCCGCGCGCCTCGCGCGGGTCACTCACCGCGCGACGCCGACGTCCCGCGCGCCCGAAACCGTCTCCGGGCGCGCCCGAAACCGACCGTCTCCGCGCGCGCGCCCCGCGTTTCCACCGCCGCGCGCGCGCGACGTCGACCGATGCCTTCGCTCCGCGTCCCTTCGAATCTCTCACCCCCGTCGACACGCGCGTGTGACGCCCCCGCGCGCGTCCGCGCGCGCTCGGGAACGAATGATTGGCATCCCAAAAAATCGGGGAACGGTCGGTCGCCGCGCCCGTCTCGCGATCGATCCGCGCCGACAAAGACGCCGACGCGACCGCGCGATGGACGCGACGGGCGACGCGACGCGGGCGCGATATTTTGATATTTTTCCGCGTTCCCTCGCGCGCGTTCGCGTCGACGCGATCGGGCGCGACGGTCGTTCTTCCGCTCGTCTTCCGCGCGTCTTCCGCGCTTCTTCTGCGGAGTCTCCGGGAACCGCCCCGAACACGCGCGAGAGCGGGGAGAGAGAGAGAGAGACGGACGCGACGACCGTGGAGACGCGAACGCGCGGGGTAGACGACGCGCGTCGCTGGGCGAGTGCGCGCGACGCGCGCGTCGCGGGGGGCGGAGGCGCGCGCGCGCGATGGAGGGGATCGATCGTGCTCTGGGAAGTCTGATATTGTGGCGATTTTTCGGAGATGATCACTGTTTGTCCATATGGAAGTACATGTGTCGGCGCGACAGGCGACGGGACGCGCGGCGCGCGCGAGGTCTGGGTCGGAGCTGGCGGGAGGGAGGGCGCGCGCGTCGTCGTGACGTGCTCTCGCGTGGTCGCGCGGTTTGGGTCGGAGGTCAGCCGCGAGCGACGAGGAGCGCGCCGAGGGCGACGGAGAGGGCGGAGAGCGGCGGCGGCGGGGAGGCGGCGGCGCCGGCGGGGCCGGCGTCGTGGCGGGCGATGTCGGCGAGACCGGAGAACGCGACGGCTAAGAAGCCCCCGGCGGAGGCGGCCTCGGTGAAGACGACGACGGCGGCGAGCGCGGGTGCGGAGGACTCCGCCGCGGCGGAGGCGGCGAGGAAGACAAAGGTGAGGAGCACGGCGACGACGGCGACAAGCGCCGACGCGAGGTTAAACAGTAATGCCTGCGCGTCCGTGAATCCGGCGACTCGAAGGACACCGTAATCGCCAATCTCTTGCGGAAGCTCGTGTGCGAGCGCCGCCCACGTCGTCGCCCAACCCGCCGACCGACCGCGTCGAGCGAACGCCAGGGCTATGACGACGCCATCGGTGAAATTGTGCATCGCGTCCGCGAACAGATTCAACCAGCCGCTCGTCGCGATCGCGTCCAGGTTCGCCGTCAACCCGCGTTCGGTCTTTCCTCGTCGTCTCGTCGACCTCAACCTCGACCTCGACCGTCCCGGCGCGCGCGAGCGCTCTCGACGCTTCGTCCATCGAACCGCCTTTTCAATCTCATGAAACGCCAGCGCGCCGAACACGACGCTCATCGCCGCGAACGCGTTCCCATTTTCACCCCCCACCGCTCCCTCGAGCCCTCTCGCCGCGTCGAACATCGCCGGGAGTTGGTGCGCGACGGCGTCGCCCAGTATCGCGCCGACGCTCAAATCGTTCAACCACCTCGCGCTCACGCGCACACCGATCGCTCGCATCGCCAACAGCGAGCACGCGGCGAGAGAGGCGAGAGAGACCACCGTCGACGCGAGGACCGCGTCCGCGAGGTCACCGCGCGTCGGCGCGCCTCGTCGTTCGTAAACGTCCCGTCCCGAGCTTTGGCCATGGTGATGATGACCACCGTGCGCTCGACACCCGACGACGAGCGCGAGTCCGACGACGACGACGACGACGACCGTCGCGACGAGTTCCCGCCTGGTCGATCTCGGCGCCATGCGTCGCGGACTACCGCGTTCGCCGACGACCGCGCGCGCTCTCGCGACACATCTGCATTGCGGCGCGCGCGAGAGCGATGCGTGCGCTCGCGCTCGCGCTCGCCCTCGCGTGCGTCAACGTTTTCCTCTGGTTCGTTCGAAACCTCGCCCGCCCGCTCCGCGCGCGATGGCGCGCCAAGGAGCGCCTGCGCGCGCTCGTCGTCTTGGGCAGCGGTGGACACACGAGCGAGATGTTGTCGCTTCTCGAGCGATTACCCGCCGATTCCTACGCGCCGAGGACGTACGTCGTCGCGAGAACGGACGATAAGAGCGCGTCCAAGGCGCTCGAGCGCGAGCGTCGACTCTCGGGGGCGTCCGCGAGCGTCGTGCGCATCGGACGCGCGCGCGAGGTGGGCCAGAGTTTCCTCACCAGCGCGGCGACGACGGCGTTCGCCCTCGTCGAGGCCGTCGCCGTCGTTCGCAGATGCGCGCCGGACGTCGTATTTTGTAACGGTCCGGGCACCTGCGTGCCCGTGGTGTTCGCCGCGATGCTCAGACGCGCGCTCGGGTGGTCGACGCCCGCCGTGATTTTCGTCGAGAGCGCGTGTCGAACCCGCACGCTCAGTCTCACGGGGAAGATTTTATATCACCTCCGATGCGCGGACGCGATGTGCGTCATGTGGGAGGGCGTGCACGAGAGGTATCCTCGCACTGATTTCATAGGACGCGCTTTTTAGTCCGATCTCGCCTCGCCGGCGCCCCTCTCCGACGTCCCGGGACGCCGCCTCGCGAAGACTCTCAACCACCGCCGCCTCGCCGTTGCCCGCGTCCCCGCAGTGATCGCCCGCGCGCGCGCGATTCTCGCGTCGAGAACGGCGAGCGTTCGAACGAGGACGCGACGCGAGACGAGTGGGACGAGACGAGGGCGCGAGACGCGGACGAGGACGCGCGGGCGACGACGACGAACGCCGTCATGTCCGCCGGCGGGGACACACTGTCCCGAGCGACGAGCCAGCGGTTGACGCGCTCGTCGATGCCGTTGATGCTGTTTTATTGCACAGAGGTGCGGGAGGGTGACGCGCGGAGATGGTGTGACGCGTCGACGGCGATGGATGGACGATGGGGGGGGCGCGCGCGCGGGATGAGGACGACGGCCGTCTGTCTGTTTTGGGAATGGGATTCAAAACCGTCCGGCGGCGGAACGCGCGACTGACGAATGGTTTTCGCTCGCGCGCGCAGATGGAACAAATGGCGAGAGAGATCGCGGCGATCGATGGTAACGTCGAGCTCGGGGAGATTCAGTGGCGCACGTTCGCGGATGGATTTCCAAACATTTTCGTCAACAACGCCGAGCAGGTGCACGGAAGGCACGTAGCGTTTTTGGCGTCTTTTCACAACGCATCGGTCATTTTCCAGCAGCTTAGCGTGATATACTCGCTGCCGAAGATGTTCGTCGCGTCTTTCAGATTAATTTTACCGTTTTTCCCCACCGGGACGTTCGAGAGAGTGGATAAAGAGGGCGAAATTCCCACGGCGGTGACCATGGCGAGAATGTTGAGCACCATTCCGCACTCGAGAGGCGGACCGACGGATATGATTGTCTTTGACATTCACGCCCTTCAGGAGCGATTTTACTTTGGTGACTCCGTGACACCGCTCTTTTGCTCCGGGATTCCGCTCTTGTTGGCCAAGTTAGAGCGACTAGAGGACGCCGCGGATGTCGTCATCGCCTACCCGGACGAGGGCGCGTGCAAGCGTTTCCACAACTTTTTCTCCAAATACGACGAGGTCGTCTGCACCAAGGTTCGAGAGGGCGATAAGCGCATCGTCACCATCAAGGAGGGTAAACCCGTGGGTAAGCACGTCGTCATCGTCGACGATCTCGTGCAATCCGGGGGCACGCTCATCGAGTGTGCCAAGGTTTTGAGAAGAGAGGGCGCGAGCGCCGTGAGCGCCTACGTCACCCACGGCGTCTTTCCCAACGAATCCTGGCGCCGCTTCACCGATCCAGCCGCCGGGTTCGCCAATTTCTGGATCACCGACTCGTGTCCACAGACTGTGAACGCGTGCAGCGGCGTGTCGCCGTTCGACGTGCTCAAACTCGCCGGTTCGATCGCGCACGCGCTCAACATTTAATGGCGACGCATCGACGCATCACATCATCATTCATCGTTCACAGACACCCAAACAAAAACAAATCGACGATGCGCGCGACACTGCCTCGTACAACACCACGTGACGAACGCTCCGGACCTCTCCGCGCGCTCGAAACTCGACGCGCGCGCGCTCGAAACGCTGCGCGCGCGCGACAAAGTCTCGACGCCGCGCGGCAGACGACGGCGCGCGCGCGTCGGTCGTCGTCTCGACGCCGCGCGGCGAACGGCGACCGGCGGCGGCATCGAGGGCGATGCCGAGGAAGCGCACGCGCGAGGTCGAGGCGGAGGAGGCGGCGGACGCGAGGCACTGGGACGGGGCGGCCCGGCGAACGCGCGCGAACGCCGACGTCGCTTGTCCGCGCTGTCTGCTCAGAAATTCGCAGCGCGCGCGAGGAGGGAAGACGCTCTGGGTGGACTGCGACCCCGGACACGACGACGCGTTCGCGTTGTACCTCGCGGCGTGGGGCGCGGTCGACGGCGCCGGCGCGAAGAAGACGGTTACGGAAGACGACCCGACGCCGCTCGTTCTCGCGGGAGTCTCCACGGTCGCGGGTAATCAGACCATCGAGAAGACGACGGCGAACGCGAGGCGGGTGTTGGATTGGATCGATTGGGGCGGCGCGCGCGATAGGTACGGTTCCGCGGAGTGGGAGTGTCATCGCTTCATGACGGAACACTGCCGAGTGTACGAAGGCGCCGGGCAACCTTTATTGAGAGAGGCGAGGATTTGCGAAGAGATTCACGGAGAGAGTGGGATGGATGCGGTGGATGGAACGTCGGCGTTGCCGGAGCCAGAGGCTCGTGAAAAGCGTTACGTAAAAGTGGGCGACGAGCCGGCCGCCGTGGCCATGTTTGAGGCTGTGAAAAAGGCGGGCGGAGACCTCATAATCGTCGCGACGGGACCCTTGACGAACGTGGCGTTGATGATTTCGATGTATCGAACCGAACTGAACGCGCTCACGAAGAGACCGACGATATTTTTCATGGGGGGCGCCGTCGGCGAGGGCAACACGGGCGCTCGCGCCGAGTTTAACGTACAGTGCGATCCCGAAGCGGCGCACGTCGTCCTAGAGAGCGGACTTCCCCTATACATGATCCCGCTCGAGGTCACGCACACCGCGCTCGCGACTCCCGAAGTGATCGCGACGCTGAGAGAGAAGGCATTGCTTCATCCCGCGGGCGAAGAGCACGCGAAGAGAATCGAAGCCTTGCTGACGTTTTTCGCCGAGACGTACGCGCGCGTCTTCCGATTCGATCACCCACCCCTTCACGACCCGTGCGCGGTGTGGGCCGCGATAGAATTCGCGCACTCCTCCTCCGACCATCACGATCCCCACGACTTCCAGCCGTCTTTCGAGTACACGCTCGAGCGCGTGGACGTCGAGCGCGCCTCCGCGCTCACCTTCGGCCAAACCGTCGTCGATCGATGGCGAACCAGCGGTCGGCCGGTAAACGTGCGATTGGCCAGAAAAATGAACGTACGAGCGTTTTGGAACGCGCTCGCGCGCGCCATCGAACTCCACGCCGCGCTCGCGTCATCCCATCGCGACGCGACGCCCTCGGAGACCACCGTCGGACATGTGCCACCGTCCGACCGACCGCGTCCGACCGACCGCGTCCGCGTCCACGACGACCCCACACACGACACCACACACACCACATAATAAAAAGCTCCCATCCTCCCGTATCCAACACACACTCTATACACCGAACGTCCGATAATCACGTCATTCCACGCGTACACGGACGTCAACACACCACAACACACACCGCGCATTCTCGTCTCTAATACAGAGGTCTCTCCCCACCGCACACACACGCACACCTGTCGCATCCATATACATCATACGTACTCTATAGCTATGAACGTCTCTCCAAATATAATAAAAAAATCCATCGGACTCCAATTACATAGTACACGTCTCTTCAAACCAATCTCC
>Ga0208410_1000114_pt1 | contig 48903 bp, 36 predicted proteins | sample ETN02SmetaG_3_FD_185787 | JGI IMG/M metagenome (GOLD analysis project Ga0208410, IMG submission 185787) | Marine microbial and viral communities from oxygen minimum zone, Eastern Pacific Ocean - ETNP2014F10-02SV257 (SPAdes) (version 2) | ecosystem: Environmental > Aquatic > Marine > Oceanic ... | reverse complement strand
TATGTTGGTGGTAGCTTCTTCGTTGGGTGCATAATCGCCTTCTTCCTCTTACGGACTGCGATGACACAGGCAGAGACCCTGTCTAGCTTTAGGAGATAAATTATCCATATTCCGTAGAGGGGTTGATTGCTGTTGCGCTCCTCAGTGCGCACATGGCGGACGCGTTTGCCATCCCCAGCATGCCCCCCGCTTCACCTTGGGACGCGTATATTCTGATGCTTGCCATACCATTCATCATGAGACTAGTTTTTGTCTCGCCCCCACTGATAGACTTGATCAACACATATGCCCCTCCTGGAGAGAGGACCAAGCACATCAGGTGGTTCTTGGCACAGATCAAGTCATTGCCTGTCAGGGGATTCTGGTTGATAGTCGCTAACGAGGTGATGGCATTCATCCTCCCTGCATTGATAGCCATTGGTGCAAGGCACTTCCTAGGTCCCATTGGTTGGCCGACGTGGGACGAGACTCCTCAGTTGGGAGTTATCCTCCTTATTGTCGCTGGGTCCGCTTGGCTCCTGTCGGACTTCTCAAAGGTCATGCGCTCCCGTAGGGACATCCAAACCATTTCGAAGTACAATCTTAGCACTGCCAAGATGGTGGTGCAGGGGGCTGTTGTCGGTCGCCAGATACTACAGAACGTCACTGAGACGGGTATCCCCAGGCCATGGAGAGACGTAATCGACCTTGACTACGAGGAAGATGGGGTCGCTACCATCGTACCACAAAACAATCCCCTGAAGGAAGCTTTGTACGGATTCCTAGACATGGGTGCCGACGCTCTTGAGGAGATCCTGGGCAAGGTAAAGGAACCAGCAACCGCGGCCATGGAGAAGTTCGATCAGGAGATTCAGGATCGTGTCACAAAGAGGGCACAAGCCTCGGCAAAGTCACTTTTCCAGAACATATTATTCTCCATAGCCCCAATCATCGTTTTGATTGGCTTAGATCAACTAATCTAGCATCTTCTTCTCATTAGGAGAGGCCAGCGTTAGCCAAAGTACCCCCACTGCGATCTGGACTCCTGCCGTGATCATCAGTATCTCCCTGAGCTCCACCACCTCGTTCTCCATTGCTAGCCCAGCCAAGAGTGTGGAAATCCCCATGGTCAGTGTGATAATCAAATTGTCAGTCCCCGCAACTCTCCCCATCCACTCGTCATCCGATCTCTTCTGTAGCATGGTCGTGCTGAATACCCATGACACCCCGCTGAAACCATGGCTGAAGAAGATACACACCAGGGTCAACAACCCCCATTCGAAGGTTGATACCCCAATGTATAGCAAACCCGCTCCTGCGAGGGCGAAGCCAATGATGTAAGGCATCATTTTCTCCATGGCCATCAGGGGTCGCGCGACTATCGGTCCGAAACCAGAGCCGAATCCCCTGCACAGATAGACAACACCGATTCCCGCCGCTACTTCGCCGAAGCCCGCCTCCATGCCTATCAGAATCAGTAGGAATACCTGCGCTCCACCGCCTGTAGCCCACCCTCCCTTGGCTAGGAGCAACCTCCTGATATGGGGGCGAGCTAGTATGTACTTCCACCCAGCGAAAATCTCTCTGAACATTTCGATAGGATTGGCTGATTTCCTCTCCGACTGGTCCGGCCCCCCATGGGGAAGGGTGGAAATCATCACAGCAGCGAAGAGGAAAGTCACCGAGTCTATCATCAGGCCGACTTCTATGCCATACTGGGAAATTACCAGGCCGCCGATCCCTGCACCGAACCCCATCGAGGCCGACCACCCACCAGAGACCAGCGCATTCGCCGTCAGCAGCTCCTCTTCTGTGCACACATTCGGCAAGTAGGCAGTTTGTGCAGGGTCATAGACCGCCCTCCCAATTACCAGAGATATCGCAAGCAGGTAAATCGTAAACAAATCTCCCATCAGGTCCAGAGCTAGGAAAGTCACCAGAATGAAGAAGGAAAGAAGGTTTGACCCTAGCATCAATGATTTTCTCGAATAGCGGTCAGCCAGCATTCCCGTAATGGGCTCCAGAGGAGCGAAGGTGAAGCTTCGTGCTACTAGGACCCCAGCTATCGCAAGTGGAGAGTCATCTGTGGCCTCAGCGGCCAGCAGGAACATAGCTATCACCGTGAACCAGTCACCGGTGAACATCACCATGTCGCTGATGAACAGTTTGCGGAAGCTCCTGTTCTTTCGCAGAAACTCGACGTACCCGATTCCTGCCATGCCTCTTCCCAACGCTTGACGTCTATGATTCTGGCCCCCCAACACTCAAGACAACCACTCTGTCGTCCTCTGTTCATGGAGGACAGGCTAGTGTGGATGGACCTGGAGATGACAGGCCTCTATCCAGATGAGAACACCATCATTGAGATTGCCACCATTGTCACTGAGGGCGACCTGACCATAGTAGCAGAGGGTCCAGCCCTGGCGATTTCACAACCTGAGTCGGAGTTGGCCAAGATGGATGATTGGAACCTTACACACCATACAAAGAACGGTCTGCTGAAGAGGGTCCGCAATGACAGTGTTCCAATGGCCGAGGCTGAGAGGATGACCTTGGAATTCCTGATGGAACACTGCCTAGCCGGCGTCCCACCCCTATGTGGAAACACCATAGGTCAGGACCGAAGATTTCTGAGGAGATACATGCCCGAACTCCACGAGTTCTTTCACTACAGGAGCGTCGATGTAACCTCCGTGAAGGAGATTGCGAGGCGTTGGTACCCCAAGGCGCCTAGGTTCTCCAAGCCCTCCGGTCACAGGGCACTGGATGACATCAGGGGAAGCATCGAGGAACTCTCCCACTTCAGGGAGCACGTCTTCAGGGACTGATCAGGATTGGGTTTCCCTCTGAATCAGTCAGAATAAGATTCACCCCTAGGCCAGTCCTGTGGAAGGCGATGATTTCCAATCCGTGAATTCGGTGCCCGGTAATCGCCCTACCTATTGCTGGATGGTTCGAATCCTCGGTGTCGTCAACCTCTTCGGGACTCAGCCTCCTCCTTGTTCCTTCGACGTCGTCAAACCAGGGGAGGATTCCCTCGGGCGAGTAGCGAACACCTAGGATCATGTCGCACCCCTCTGTCCACTGTGCCGCCTCAGCATCAGCCCCGCTTGGAATCGCGACAGCATTCGGATGAGTGTGGATCCAATGGGTGAACCTGCCTCCTCTTGCCCCCCTGTCCTCCGAGAAGATTCCATCTACCCACTCCTCGGGCACATGGTGGACAGAGTACGAGTCGCCCCTGTTGACCAGATGGGGGGGGCCGAGGACGAAGCCCTGGCCTGCGAACAAACCTGACGTGAAGTCGCAGCCGTGGAATGATTCGGCGACACCCTCTGGGTGGGGAACGTCTGAATCCGGATCAAGCCCAACTAGAATTTCATCGGGAAGGGACTGAAAAGTCCACTCCAGGATGGCGGAAAGTGTGTCTATCGGCATCAGTAGAATCGCCGGATAGTCGTCACGGCAGTCCAATGAGTGTTGATTGTACTGAGCCGCGGCCCTGACAAGCCAGTCTTCTGCCACGCACTCGGGCTCCCGTTCGGAGACTTGAGTTCGACGGATGCTCAATTAACGTCAATGTCCAGAACCATGTGATCCCATCGGGGGGCGTAACTCTTGACTCTGACCAGTTCGGTGATAACGAAACCGGATTCAGGCCTGATGCTCCGAAGCTTGGCAGTGATTTCCTCTGACCACTCATCATGAGAACCAGGTCTTGCAAGGCCATGAACGTGAAGGGTCCCGCCAGATTTCTTCAGTACCCCTAGAGCGGCTTCAAAACTCCCCTCTGCGGAAGGCAGGAGTCCTAGAAGTACCCTATCTGATACTCCGTCTAGTTCGATGGCCGCTTGGCGGTTATCTCCCTCGTGAATGGTGCACCTGCCCTCTACGCCATTTCTCTGCAAGTTCCACTTCAGTGCTTTTACGGCTTCCTGATTCCATTCGCAGCAATGCACATGGGAAGCTCTCGAGTGAATCAGGATCGGAAGGGAGTAGTACCCAATACCAGAGAACATATCGACAACAACATCACCCGTATTGGCGATTTCACCCATCCTCCTGCGCTCATTGACGTTCCCAGCCGAGAACATGCACTTTGTCAGATTGTATCCGTAGTCAACCCCGCTCTCTCTCCTAACTACCCAGTCATCATCCCCCAGCAGCATCTCGACGCCGCTCTCCCTGGTTTCCCCGGATACCTCTCCCATCTGCCCTAGCCTGCTGGCATCCAGTCCCTCTGCGACCGCCCTCCAGAGTCCCTCTTCCCTGAAGCCCGGCCAGTCACCTTCAGTGAATGCATCCGATGGAAGCAGGACAACATCGGAGAATCTCTCCCACCTCTTTGGCAAAGGCCCAGGCAGACTCCTCCCGAGGTAACTCGACACTGAGTCTGCAAGCCTCCCGTGAGGGCCCCTCCCCGACATACGCCCCGATGGGGGAACATTTCTGATTCAGACTTATGGTAGGGCGCACGCCCCCAAGGGCGTGCGTCGACAGTCGCTAGTGTTGGTGATTATCCTCATCGCCCCCCTAGCTGCAGCTGCCCCCCCTCCCGGACAACCCGAGGTCTCCAATGAGATATGCTCCACATGGAACAGTAGCGAGGGAGTCTGCGACGACTATGACTCGGACTTGGATGCGACCACCTCCAATGAATGGGTCGAGGGACATGTTCGGATTTCCATGGAGAGCGCATCGGCTATTGAGATGAGCCTCGAACTCGCCATTCACGAACTCCCAAGAGACGATCTCGGATTGATCGATTTGGACATGCAGGGGGACAGCGACCCTTCTGATGGAATCCCTGCTGATTACATTCGAAACTATCGTGATTTGATACGCGATGATTCTTCTGTTGAGGATAGGCTGATCGAGAGGGTCGAGCAAATAATACAACAAGTAGTCGATGAGAATTTCCCCAATGCTACGGCGAGCCCACTACTGCCCACGTCAGAAATCAGCTTTTTTGACCGCGATACATCATCATGCACGCTCAATCCGGACATCGACTCAATAGACGAGGAGAATGAAATGGAGAACGACCCGTTTCATCCTCCGATTTGCCTCCAATCGGTTTTGACCTTGAATGTCAATCCAACGAACATTGGCATGGATCCAGATACGGGGGACATAGACAGGGTGATGCAGGGCCTCATGGCTATGGGGGGAGAGGTGACTACAAACTTCACAACAATCGCAACATCGGGACATTACATTGAATATGTGATGATGCCACCTTCCTATTCCAGTATCATTGATGTCAACGAACCAGCGGAAATCTTCTGGACGGAGCAAGGCCAATTGCAATTCTCTGGAGCCCGAGTAGCGATAGACAACCTTGCAGGGCCCCCCTGGTCTTCCCCAACATCGATCGACTTAGTTACTGTACTGGGGCGTGGTGATGATCAGCCAGATTGGCCAAACCTTGCAGGGCCCTCGTTGAGCTTGGACCTATTCATCGATGTCAGGGATCGAATCAATAGTCGAATAGACATGGAACTCGGCATACACCATCTGAGCGCAGAAACTCTGGCAGAGTGGGGCCTGAATCTTGAAACCTCGACAATAAAACTAGACTCGGTGACCTCAGATGGCATTAGGATGTTTGATTCAGAAATGGACGTTGATGCACAGGAATTGCTAAGCACGATCCCAGTAGGCTCACTCTCAGATACATTTTCTGAAGCTCTGGGGGTAGAAGTCGCCTTTCAGACGCCCACCTTCTCGCCTTCTGATGATTCTGGAGGACTGATGTTTCAGCATATCCCGAGTGTGACATGTGAGGAGAGTCTGGCATACAGATACTGCCTGGGAACGAGCAGCCCTATGGCGAGTACCTACCCAGTAACCCTCCAAACTAGCACTTCCTCATCCGAGATGCACATCTCGAGTATCGTCAGCCAATTGATTAAGCACGCAGAGGGGGATGTTTCAACAATGGACTTGTCGAAAATGACTGACGAGGATCTCGCCGCACTCATGAGTGTCCTGGGAGTCGAGGTGGATGTGGATTTGGGCTTCATCCAAGACCTCCTACCAGAGAATTTCCCTTCTTCGGATGTCAGAATCACCGTCCTCTTACCGGAATGGCTGGAATCTACTGGCTCAACCCCAGACTCATTGGTTTTCACCGCAAATACGGGCGACAGCTCGACACAGAAGATAGGTCTTGAAGGGGCAAGCCCATTCGATTGGAAGCACCCAATCTGTCTGGAATCAAATCCCTGTGAAGGAGACAGCCCCGATCTTCTATGCTCAGCATCTCAGAAGACATGCGTGTCCTTTGAAGTCAGCATTGACATAGAATCCGTCGCAATACACGAACTTACAGCATCCGCCTCGGTCCGCTTCTCTTCTGAAGTGACCCTTGAGATTTACAGGTTGGGAATAGATCCGGGAGAGGATGAGATAGATCTCCTGCCGATTCCCGCAGACATATTGAGGAGAATAATAGTCATTGGCGATAGACTGGAGGGAGGGCTTCTGGCAGGCTCCGAACTGGAATCATCGATAGACACGGGATTCGGTGAGCCGATCGACTTCGAGGTTTCCAACAACGGGATCCAGGAGCTAGCTAGGACTCTGACCGAATCGTCATCCGAGATGATAGAGGAACTCGGTGAAATAGGCCTCGAGAACCAGGACCTCGGTATTGGCTACTACTCATTCAATGCGAATTTGGAAAGAACCCCATTCACCGCTGATTTCGACACCATACAGATGAGGGATGACCCGGAAACGAGTGACAGAGTCCCACTGAAACTCCTGAGCAGGATAGATGACGCGGAGATTGAAATGTCCCTGAGACAGGACCAAGTGGACATCTCCATCCAACCCGCATCAATCGCCCTGAGGGCATCATCAACGGTCGCTTCTGCATATGGTATGCCGGTCTTCTCAGACACTGGTATGCAAATCGAAGGCGCCTCGATCACACAGAGAATCACGCCATTGATGGAGCACACAGTTCTTGGAACCGTCAAGTCATCAGCCAGATTCCAGATTCTGATGCCTGACTCGGTGAGAATAGTCTCCTTCGAAAGCGAAATGGGCCTGGGTGAGCTGGGGACAATCGGCGGGCGACAGGTCCTCAATTACTCGCTTCCGACATGTCCGGAGGCAGAGTCTTGGGCGCAATGCAGCAAGAACTCCAATACGGACACAGTGACCTACTCAATCGAGGTCACCTGGATTTTCTTGATTGGGGAGCTGGCGCCCTATGCCCTCGTCCTAGTGGTGTTCTTCTCTCTGTCAATTAGCAGATTCCGCAGGAAGAGGAAGGAGCGGAAGGAGAGGAAGACAAAGAGGCTGGCCGATACGGAGGCGAAGGAACTGGAAGTCACAATGGAACGGGAGTTCGGAAAACTGGAGGAAAAACTGGTATTGGTCGACGAGCAGTTCTTTGACGATGACGAATCTAGCGATGGAAATGCTCCCTGATCCTCTCTGCCATTGACCCGCCAATGCCAGGGACCCTTCTCAAGTCAGCCACACTAGCATGCTCGATTCCGCTTCTGCCGCCGAAGTGACGGAGTAGGGACTGAATCTTCTTGGCACCAAGCCCGTCGATGTCCTCGAGAGGGTCCCTTAGGGCTCCCTTCGCCCTCCTTTTTCTGTGGTATTGGTTGACAAATCTATGCGCCTCGTCCCTCGAGTGGATCAGGACCCTGCCACGCCGGTCCAGAACTAGAGGGTCCATTCCATGGACATGCAGAGTCTCTTCCCTCTTAGCCAATGACGCAAGCTTGAAACTCTCACGTGGAATCTTCCCCTCCAGCATCTTGCTTATTGTAGATAGGTGAGTCTCACCTCCGTCCAGAAGAAGCAAATCAGGCCACTCATCCTGATGCTTCAGCCACCTCTCAATTACCTCTGACATCATTCGCAGATCGTCGTTTGCATCTGTTTTCACTCTGTATGTCCTGTATTCCTTCTTGGAGGGCCTCCCATTCCTGAAGACTACAGAGGCACCCACCCTCTCAACTCCCTGAAGCTGAGCCATGTCAAAGCAAACCAAGTGATTCAGAGTATCTAGCCCAATGAGCCTAGCCGCATCATCCGCCGCCTTCTGCTCTAGGTTCCCAGACCCCTTCGTCCAAGAACGCCTAACAAGGATCTCAGCGTTTTTGTCCGCCATCCCCCTTAGCTCTGCCAAGTCTCCCCTCTTCGGGGTCCTGACTTCAACAGAGGACCCTCTGACTTCCTTTAGCCACGATACTACTGACTCGCCCACCGTTGATGGCACGAGTATCCTCTTCGGGGGTTTCCTATTCGAGTAGTGCTCAACAAGAACACAGGAAACAGACTCCGAGACATCGCCCCTGTGGATGAGAGGGTACTCAGTTTGCCCCTCTACCACACCCTCCTTGGCATGGAGTATGGTGACCATCCCAGTGTCACCAGTTGAGGCGAAACCTATCGCGTCACAATCCTGGTAGAACCTGCTATGAATCGCCTTTTGAGATATCGTCTCATTCACTGATGCAATAAGATTCCTGGATCTAGCTGCAGCTTCGTACCTGAGGTTGCTACTGTGCTCATCCATCTCGTCCTGCAGGCCCCTAATGAGGAGTCCAGCATCACCATCCAGGATGCTCATAACAGCCTTGACCCTCCTTTGGTAGTCATCCGGGTCATCTGACTCGATGTATCCGAAAGGCAGATTGTTACGATTGTCCCTGATTCCGAAGAACCGTCTTAGAAGCTCGACAACCTTCTTCGCGGCACCAGCGTCGGAAAATGGCCCCCAACGGCGAGAATCTTTGGGAGGGTGCCTCGAGTACAGGATTCGAGGCAAATCATGAGAAGTGAGGGCAATGAAGGGAAACGACTTGTCGTCCTTCAGCAGGGAGTTGAATTTGGGTTTGTGCTTTCTGATCAGCTGCCTTTCCAGGATTAGTGCCTCAGAAGGACTCTTTGTCACTATGAAATCCACCCTATCCGACTCTGAGACGAGTCTTGGAATCATATCCCGATCCGGATTACTGGAGAAGTAAGAAGAAACCCGGGACTCCAAGTCAGTAGCCTTTCCCACGTACATTACACCCTCATCGGACCTTCTGAAAAGGTATACCCCGGGCTTGTTTGGAAGGTCAAGAGAGCCCCTGTCGACCGTCATTTACGTTGATGCGCCGGAGGTCAATACCCATGAACCCGTGCCTCGCCACAGAGGCGTGCTTACCGAGGCGCAGTCGAGAATCTTGGCCCGTCTGAGTGAGTTCTCAGAGTCATTGGAAAAAGCGTGGGATGTCCCAAGGAGTCTTTCCCTACCGGGACTCGCAGAGTCTCTCGGAGTGGTTCGTTCCGCCCTCCATCCCCCATTGTCGATGCTGGAGGAAGAAGATTTGGTGTTTTCACGCAATGCGCATGTGATTGGTGGGGGGAGCCGTAGGAGGACAGTGATTCACATTACCAAGAAAGGCAGGCGAGAGTTGGAGAAATCAGATCGAACCCCGAAGAAAAAGACAGGGGCGGTTTTCGGTCCAATCCCTGATTCTGTTGTCATGCATGGCAGGGAGGAAGAGGTGGGACATATCACAACTTCACTTTCAGATGGTAACTCAATTGTTCTCAGCGGCCTTCCAGGGATTGGTAAGTCCACTCTTGCCAGGGCAGTGTCGGAACATTTCAGCCAAATCGGGTGGACGATAAGGTGGGCTTCTTGCAACCTCGATTGCGACGCTCCATCAGTAGGCAATATGTGGTTAGGCGAGAACTCGCCATCATCGTCCTCCGCTATTTCCTCAGCAGCTGGCTCAGGGAGGACTTTGCTAATTGTCGATGAGGCGCAGGAGCTACATCCCAGACACGTTGACGGCGTATCTCAATTGCTAAACGAGGTCTCATCAGGACCCTCGCCCGTTCTTGTCGTGGTCAGGGCCCCAAGCCCATTCGATTCTCTGATCGGATTCGACGACTACAGGATTGGGGGGCTGAAACATCACGATGCAACCTCTCTACTACCAGAGGGAATCGATTCTGATACGGCCAGGGGAATTACAGATGCTCTTGGAGGGCATCCCCTTGCAATCCGCTTGTGGTCTCCAGACGAGGGATTGCCAGAGAAAGACGAGGCAGTCCAGGAGTTCGTGCAATCCACCGTCATACGCAGACTCAGCGACCAAGGATTGGATTCCCTGGATGAACTGTCCCTTTCCCCTATTCCACTAGTGGTGTCTGAGATGGGCCATGAGGAAGGAACTTCCGAGCTCGATGATTCAGCCGTACTCAGGTGGAGCAGAGAAGCAGTAGAGCCACATCACCTGGTCCGAAATGTCAGAAGGGCAACCTGGTCGGAGGAGGAGGCAGCAGAGCTCCACTCAGCAGCCGCAGAAAGATGGGCCTCTGTAGAAGGCCCACGTGCCAGACGTTTGGAAGCCCACCACAGGATGGAGAGGGGCGAAGAATCGGATGCAATATGGATATCAGAAAACATCCAGGAGATTTCCGAGCATGACAGTTCTGCGGCGGCAATATTGCTGGAAAGCGCAGTCAATTTAACAGAAGACTCGACTATTAGGGAATCTGCAGTGAATTTGGCATTGGAGAGGGGAGAGGTAGGAATCGCAGACTTGCACATCTCGGAGCTTCCCGATGGCGCCTCTAGGAAACTTCTGTCTGCGCGTTCTTTGAGAATAAAGGGAAAGGCTTCGGAGGCCGACAAAATCGAACAGGAAGCAATCTCCATGTTGAAGCCATCCGAGAGGGCCAGGGCTTCCATTTCATCAATAGTCAGGCTCTATGACGATAGGCTACCAGGTCTAATTTCGAATGCGCTTTCAAGGACCCTCTTGGACAGGGTATCATCTGTAGATCTATCTGACCTCCCTCAAGCAGATGTCGAAGCAGCCACACTCGCAATGGACATAATTCGCCATGGGATAGCACTGGCATCATCCGATTTATCGGAGGCATCCGAATCCCGAGCATCGATAGAGAGGAGACTGGGCCACGACCACCCTCGCCTTCAGCTGTTGGATCTCAGGTCAAGATTGGCTGTGAGGTCAGAAGGCAAGGCCTCCCAGGAGGCAATCGATGCATCACGTAGCCTAATCGAGGATTGTGCATCTAACCTCGATAGAATTAGGACCATTCATGCAACTCTGGAAGCTTGTGGGCCGTCTCCTCCAGAATGGCTAGCAAAAGCTCATTCCGATGCATCGAATATCCCCCTCAGGGAAGACATCGCAGCTTTCAGGAGGCTTTCCGCCCAAAGATGGTACTGGCGGGGGATTCTGGAACCGGGACTTCGGATGTCGCATTGGAATGAGGCCATCAGTAGATTCAGGAAGGCCGAGTGCAATAATGCCGCAAATGAACTTGCAACTAGGCTTGCAAAGGGGACTTGAATCATCCAGGCGGCTGAGTCGTATCCCATTCTCCCGTCATAGATTCAACAACCTCTTCTATCTCGTCATAGAACTCTTCATCCTCGAAAAATCCCCTGTCCCTGAGTTGAATCCCGGCGAATGTCAAAGCAACCAGCAGTAGAAGGACGAGAAGCGACAGCACTCCGATCAGGACTCCTGCCATGGAGCCCCCTTCCTTTCCTTCCTCTGCCTTTTCCTCACCTGAGATGCGAATATTAACGGCTAGATTTGTCGATGCCTCATCTCCGGAAATCGCCCTCACTAGAATTACTTGGTCCCCCTCGATTGTGTTGTTTGGAAGGTATTTCAGCCTGTCAATGAGAAGTCCATGAGTAATCTCAAACTGGGAGTCGCCGGCATTGAATTCTGCCAGATCCATCCAGTTATCCCTCATGTCCCAAGTCCTCCACTGCACTCGTTGAATCGCCCCGTCTAGGTTGTAAAACAAGGAATCCCCTGCGCCGACCTGGACTCTGTTATCCATCCCGTACTCGCTATCCAGAGTTATGTTGAGTGCCAGACTCAACTCGTAGTGATAGTTAGCAGCCTCCTCCACCGATGGAAGTGCGTTGACATGTCCGTGCCCATACACGTTGTTCTGGCGGTTCTTGGGTATGGCATCCTCAGCACATGGCTCATTTGCAGCCATGTAGTGGCACTGTCGGTAAGTCGAGGTCTCCTGCATCATGTTCCTGATGTCGAACGGAGACAAATCCGGATTGGCCTGGAACATCAGTACCGCGACTCCAGCAGCACCAGGGGTGGCCATGCTTGTTCCGGAGAGTGCGACGTAACCAGTACCGGTATTGGCATCAGGGGCCATCACATCACTTCCCACGAAGGCAATGTTTGGTTTGATGCGCCCCTCCTCAGTAGGCCCTTGGCTAGAGTAAATCGCTATTGCAGTATTTTTGTCAAGAGCCCCGACAGTAATCACGTCTTCTGCACTCCCGGGGGTTCCGATAGTCGCCGGACCGGCAGTATTTCCTGCTGCTATGAATAGAGCCACCCCTGCCCTCATCATCTCATTGCCCATTCTATTGACCGACTCCTCCTCGGAGGAAGTCCACTCAATGGCACCCGGGCCACCGAGACTCATACTGGCAGCCCTGATGTTGAATTCGTGCCGCTTTTCCACAGTCCACTCCATGCCTGCCATGACTTGCGCAAAGGATCCACTCCCCTCATCGCTCAGTACTTTCACTCCAACCAGGTTTGCTTTGGGGGCAACACCCACGAACTCGTACGTGGGGGCCCCCGTGCCAGTGGTAATTCCAGCACAATGGGTGCCGTGCCCGTTCCCATCATATGGCTCGACTTCGCTGCCATTCCTTAGTCCGGGGTTATTCACTGAGTCGTAGAATGCCAGAATCTTGGGGTCGTTGGTGGAATTGTCATCATCAAGGTCATCCAGTCCAGAGTGGTTCCCGTCAATTCCTGTGTCTATGATCGCCATCGTCACTCCCTCCCCGGTGTAGCCAGTGTCTTGCCACACCATGTCGACACCGTGGATTCCATTGACATCGTTCATCTGGACCTCCAATCGTCCATCTAGCTCGACAAAGACCACCCCCGGCAATCGCACGACTTCGTGGATTAGGTCAAGGGAAACTGTTCCAGCGATTGAGTCAATCAGCCAATATCTGAATTGGGTCTCGAAACCAACAGACTCCTCCAATAGAGCTTGGTCCTCCGCAGTGGGTGTATGGTCGAAATCAACAATTACGGAAATCCTCCCGTTTTCGTCAACGTAGTCATAATGTTCTGAGTTCACGGCCTTCCAAATCGCATCGTGAACGAAGTCCCCATCATCGTCCATACTGGTGTCGGTCCACCAATGAACTTCCTCGAGCACTCCCTCCAAGTCAGTATCGTGGATAACCGGTACGGCCGCAGCAAGGGCTGGAAGAATCATTAGCCCCAGTACGGAAATTGCGACCAGTCTTCCCCTAATCTCAGAAGTTCGTGTCATGGTAATCAAATCTCGGCCCCAATAAGAGTCCGAGTCTCCGCAATGCCGTCAATTGCCCTGATCTCCTGGACGATGCATCGAGTAAGCTCAGCCTCATCATCTGCTTCAACCTTGACAAAGAGATCATGCATGCCGAAAACTATCCATTGTCCGGATACCGAAGACAGGCGAGAGACTGCCTCCCTAACTGAAACCTCGGCACCCGGCTCAGTCGTGATTAGAACGAAACCTACAGCCATACTCACACCTCCACAGCAATCAGAGTCTCCGTACGAATAACTCCCTCGATTGAACGCATTTGGCCAATCAGGGTCCTAGCCATTTCCTTCTCATCCTCGAAGTCAATTCTAGCTACAAGGTCATACTCCCCGTATGAAACGTGAGTCTCGGTAACCGACTCCAGATTCAGTAGCGTCAAGTACACGTCCAACTCCCTCTGGGGGGCAGTCTTGATGAGGACGAATGCAGTGCTCATTTGCTCTCCCATACGCCGCCCGATACTGTCCGTTTATGACCTCTCCGATTGACTTCTTTCTAGTTGCTCAGTTGTACGAAGGGATAACATGGAACTAGTCTGCCCAAGCTCTATGGGTGAGCGTTCGGAACGGTCATTTAGGGCACTTATCCTCGTTGGATTGCTTGTTTTGTCGACAACTCCACTCGATCCAGTGACCGCCGACTCTAGAAGCACCACAGTCTGGTCTGGAACCGTCCTCCTTCCAGAGGGGCACACCGTGGAGTCCGGAGATATCCTATCTGTCTCACCTGGGACTACCATAAAGCTGGGTGCGGGACACACGATTGATGTCGATGGCAGGATATCGGTAGAGGGAACCACGACTTCACCTGTTATTCTGGACTCAGTAGCTGGAAACCACGAAGGAATAGTATTCAATTATTCCAGCAATGGCCTGGGTTCCTCTATTGACAACCTCACAATCACCAACTCGATGTACGGGGTTACAATTTATGGGAGCGACCCGATAGTTTCCAATCTTACAGTCCTAAATGCCGACAACGTGGCAGTCGACCTATTCAGTGGCGCCACTCCTACCATTAGGGGCCTTGTGATTGAAGGGGGCGGGCAAGATGTCCATGGAACATCCACAACGTGGAGGTACGGAATAGGACTCTCGATAGGGGCATATTCGGCACCAGTCATAGAGGGGGCTAGAATCAACGGACTGATAACAAGAGGACTAAACCAATGGGGCAGCTCAGGGGGCCTCCTCTCAGACTTGCAGATTTCTAACATCAGCGGCTCCACTCTAGCAATCGGAGCAGGAATTTGGATTGAGGACTCTTTCCCATTGATTTCCGACTCCGAGGTCAACAGGTGTGACAACGGAATTTACGTCAGGCACATTACCCAAGGCTGGACTACTAGGCCGACGATAGATAGCACGGTCGTCGAGAACAGCATGTACCGGGGCGTCATGGTTGAGCAGTACAACCACAGTCAATACTCGAACCTTCCACTGAACGCCGTATTCAACGACTTGGAGGTGAGAGGTACAGGTGGGCCCGGCGCCAAGGCTCAGGGACTCGCAATTGCCGCCTTCGACATCAATACCAGTGGGGTGCATATCGATGGCGCGCTCATAGAGGATAATGCAGCAGTTGGGATTAGGGGCTACATGATCGACTCCACCACTATCATGAATCACGTCACCCTTCTCAGGAATGGTAAGACAACATCAGTCTCCCCCTTCAACGACCGAGCAGGACTCTTCCTAAGGAGCGCCAACTGGGCGCCAACAATCAACGATCTTGTAGTGAAGAACTCGACAGGCCCGGGGGTGCTTCTCTGGAAGGGGGGGATACAAGGCAGTTACTGGGACATAGAGGGCAATGGCGCTAATGGGGTCGATATCAGGGAGTTCCATCCCGATCTCTTCCTCGTCCTGAGCAAGAATAACACTGGCCATGGAGTCTCAATCAGGGACTCCAGCAATGTCGAGCTAGAGCAGGTTCACACATTCAGGAACGGACTCGGTGCCATTTCAGAGTCACTCGGCTCTGGAATATACTTTCACGAGTCAAACGATGTCACCAGCTCCGGAAAGAACGTCAGTTGCATCACATGCTCTTCTACAGGGGACCAATTTGGAATAGTTGTCAGAGACAGTGTGGATCTCCAGCTTTCCGCAATAGAGATTAGGGATCCAGTCAATGGTCCTGCCTTGGATATCGATAATAGCGGACTCACTCACGAGGGAACCATCCTCGTGAATGATATCGCAATAAACTCAAACTCTACATCATACGCAGTCGACATAGAAAATGCAGACGCATCGATTGACCTGATGGATCTGAACGGGGATAATGAAGGACTGTCTTGGAGCTCCGCTGGAGACTCTCCATCGTTCCTTAACTTCAGCGTTATCAGAGGCGGGCAGAACCACTGCTTCGATATTTCCGAGCACCCAGAACTCCTTGTTAGCAACGTTTCAATGGCCTGTCCTGGGCCATCTCCAACAGTCGCCAACAGCATCGTCAACTTCACCGACTCCTCCTTCATTCCAGGAAGTGGAATGGCTAATTCATTCCACACGGTGGAGAACAGCCACATCCGTTGGATTTCATCTTCACAAATGGGAATGCCCAGCTCATCGCAGTCAAGCAACATCGTCGACATAATGTGGAGGATGGAAGTCAGCGTGGTGAATCAGCACCATAGAAACATCCCTCTTGCAGATGTCAACATCACATTCGACAACTACAACCAAGAGCACTTCGAGGAGCTACCTTACTCCGGACGCGAGGTCATGGGACCATTCGTCGGTCAGCGATGGACGCCATTGCAGGGATGGTCCGAAAACAACACTGCATACACCGGATGTGACTACGATGGGGTGCACAACGACTCCACCCCCATGGTCATCGATGCAGACATAAACGTCGAATGCCTACTTGAAATCTCAAATCAGCCCCCCTTCATAATATGGATCTCCCCCGAGGAAGATGGCATCTATGCCAGTGGCTCAGCAGTCACCTTCGATGCCAGCGAATCATGGGACCTCGACAACGATCAACTCTCATTCAGCTGGACCAGCAGCATTGATGGAGACATAGTTTCCTCATGCAGTAGCGGTGCCAGTCAGGGCAATAACTCGTGGATATCCGTAAATGATCCACTCCAGTCCAATGAGGGCTGCCTGTCCGATGGAACACACCAGATCACTCTACAAGTATGCGACTCTGAGGGGCACTGTACCACCGAGTCACGTCAGATAGAGCTGACAAACCTCCCTCCAGTGATGTCCGTTGGAACGTCCCCAAGCATCTCTTCTTGGGGCACCTTGTACCTAGGTAAGACCGCGAATGTCACAGTTTTCCTAGGTGGAACATACGACCCTGAGGGTGATGATCTGACTTGCTGGATAGAAGCTTCGTACGAGGGAGGGGACGGAACCCCCCCGGAAACATCCCCCGGTTGCCCAGAACAGATCATCCGCTCGTTCCCGGGCGCGCCAAACCAATTCTCAGTAACAGTCTACGCATCCGATTCGATCAACCCCACGGTTTCATGGGTATTCGATGTAGAGCTATTCAACGAGCTGCCAAATGCTTACATGGAAATAATGAGATCCGGAAACACCTCAGCCGACACCATCTCAATTGACGGGTCTATGACTTTCGATCCTGAGGGGGACGATATCAAGTTCGAGTTCTGGAGCGATCAAGACGGCCTGCTTCACTCGGGAGTATCTCCAGCAGAGCCGATTGAGTGGACTGGAACCCTGTCCAAGGGTGCGCACACCATTACCATGTACGCAAGTGACGTTCTGCCAGGGCACTCGGGACAATGGACCAACGCAGAAGAGCTCCTACAGGTCAGCAACTCCCAACCTGTTGCGGTAATAGCATCCCCTGAGGATGGGGTCCTCACTGACTCTGGAAACATCATCAAGTTCGAGTCAGTAGGCTCGGGAGACTGGGACTTGGCGTGTGGCGATCTTCCTGAAAACGGCAATGGCCTTGTCTGCAACCCACTAACGTCTGCGAGCACAGATCTCGTTAGCGTTCTATGGGAGAGCGACATCATGAGTGAGCCACTTGGAAGCGAATGGTCAATTGAGGTAAGGCTCCCTGAGGGAATCCACCAAGTCACCCTAACAGTCGACGACGGAGCAGGTCCAGCGGTGACAGACGAGATCATGGTCAGAGTCGACGAAGCCGCCCCGATCCTCATCCTGGACTCACCAGTTCCCGACGCAGTTGTTCTTTCGAACCTCCCGGTCCTGTTCGACTTCAGGCAGTCTTTCGACCCCGATGGGGACGATTTTACCGTCTCAGTATTCTCTGACTTGGAGGTGGAGCCAATCCTAGATTCGAAGACGACCGACTTCTGGTACAACGACTACCTTGCAGCAGGTTTGCACAACCTGACATTCCAACTAACAGACAATCAGGGGATGATGAGGACCCACGTCCAGCAAATCACTGTTCTGGAGACGGGTCCAGTGGCCAAGATTTCCGGGCTACTGGAGGGACAGTACATCCCTCCAGGAGAGGAAATCCTACTTGATGGCTCGGAATCATTCGATTACGATGGAGACATCACCCTTTACCAGTGGCTGATAGATGGAGCGCTCATAGGCGACAAGGAGTCACTCTCGGTCAACCTGATGCCAGGCCCAGTCAAGATAGACCTCATGGTCCGGGACTCAAGAGGGGATCAATCCACCGTTTCGATAAACCTGACAGTGGGGGCGTCCTCTCCTCAGCTCAGTGATATGAATGTCGTCCCAGGGGCATTGATAGAAGGTGAACCAACTCCAATCAGAATAACGGTAGTCCTGGTCGATCCCGACGGCACCACCTCTTCGGTGGGAGGGGAGATACTGGCCGGGGGTGTTTCCAAGGGATTCCAGATGAGGGACGACGGACAACTCGGTGATACTGCCGCCAATGATGGAATTTGGACTTACGAGACGACATTGGAGGTAACCGGATCGAACTCTGCTAGAATAGAGGCATGGGCTCTCGACGGGGATGCTGTCAGCCCGGTCATGGTCGTTATCGTCCCAGTCACGTCTGAGGACTCGACGAGCTTCATGGACTGGATGCTGGGAAGCGGTCTTCCGTTCCTATTCGCAGCAATCACCATCATGGTGATTTGGGGCATGTTCTACTCTGCCAATCGTCGTAGGATGCTCCAGGACGACCTCGACATGATAGAGTCGTGGTCCGCATTCGACTCAAAGGAACTGGATGACAGCCCCGAAACAGATGATCAGGACCAATCTTGAATGGCGGAGAGCCATTAATTTTCTATTTTGGTCCCCAAGGAGTAACTTGACGCGTCAGCCCCAGTCTGTGCGTGAATAGGAATCTCAGGTTCAGCAGACCATCTCCCCACGTGTTAATCTCAGCCTCGCCTACCCTAGGCCGGTACGGAACGCTGACCTCAGCGGTCTTTTTCTTGCCAAGGTATCTGCGAGCCCTGATTTTGAACTCCTGTGACAGGGGCATTCCGTCATGCTTGGGGCGAACCCGCTCGTCCTCGAAAATCGACTTGCGAAATACCCACATGCCACTCTGGGAGTCGTGCACTCCATACCAGTACAGGACAGTCGCAGTAGTCGAAAGAACCCAGTTTCCAAAGCCGTGCAGTCCGGGCATTGCGCCCTCCTCGGCCCTACGTAGCCTGTCGCAGGTTATCCACTCCAGGTCTTCTTCCAGTAGCTTCCTCACCAGATTGGGAACCTCCTCCCCAGGGTACGTGCAATCGGCATCCATCGTGACTATCACATCACCCGGTGCCATGGCGAAACCGGTCTTGTATGCCCTTCCGTATCCCTTCCGTGGCTCAATGTAGACAGTCGCCCCCTCGCCCTCAGCAAGCTCCCTCGTCCGATCAGTGGAGTTTCCGTCCACTATCAGGAAGTCGATTTTCTCGCACCAGCCGTCATTGGGGACCGAACGAATCGTATCCACTATGGCCTCCTCCTCGTTCCTTGTTGGTATCACGACTGTTACGTGCACGGGTAGGGTTTCGGACATTCTATCAGAACGCCCACCCGTTAACACGTTTTGAACAATGCGAATCCCTGCCCTGTGTACGCGCTCTTGAAATGCAGTCGCTGAGCCCGGAATATCGAAAACCATGCACATAGCCATGCTGTCAGCCGAATTTCCACCCAGGTGGGGGGGAATGGGGTCAACCGTTTTCCACTTGTCAGCATCACTTGTCGAGAGGGGTCACAGGGTAACTGTCATCACTAGGTCAGGAGGGGGCGACCCTCCTCCTCAGCAAGGTGTGAACGTAATCACGGTCGGTTGGGCCAAGATTCCAATGGAATTCACCCGATCATACGGGAGGAGCGCACTGAGGGAATTGGAGAAACTGAATGATAGCGATCCAGTGGATGTTGTCCACCTGCATTGTCCGATGATTTCGTGGTCCGAGTCACAGTTTCGAAGGTGCACCGAGAATGTCGCTCCAGTGGTGTCCTCATTGCATGGCTCATGGCTCGGTGAGCGTGATGGGCTCATCGCAGCTAACAAGGCGAGAGAGGCCGCAGTCTGGGCCAACCCAAATGACCTCGCTATACTCCTAACCGCAGGACGTTATGCCAGGTTTGAGAGAGCCGCTATCCATGAGTCTAGTATCTGTGTGGCGAACTCACAAGCCACCAAGGCCGACTTCGAAGAAAGGTACGGCCCGCCGGAGTCATGGAGCTGCGAGGTTATCCACTGGGGGGTAGACACAAGCATGTTCCACCCCCTAGACAGAGACGCCTCGGATCAATTAGCTGAATACAACGAGAACAGAAGCAGATACGGTGTTAGTGAGGACGGCTCTAAGCTGATTCTCGCAGTAGGGAGACTTGCAGCGAGGAAGGGTTTCGGTACGCTACTGAGGGGCTTTGCAAAGTTACAGGAAAAGGCCCCCGAGTCAAGTCTGGTAATCGTGGGAAGGGGACACCTCAGGAGAAGACTGCGGAGGCAGGCCGCGAGACTTGGCATAGGCGACAAGGTAACCATAGAGCCGGGTATGCCGTTCGAGAGGCTCGCATCGCTGTTCAGATCTGCAGACTTAGTTGTCTACCCATCATTCTACGAGGGCCAAGGATTGATCCCACTGGAAGCAATGTCCTCGGGAACACCCGTGGTCACAGTCGATGACGGACCACTCCCAGAAATGGTCGACACGACCGTGGGCGCGCTCTTCTCCATGGGGGACATAGACTCAATGTCAGATTCCATGGAATCGGAGTTGCGTGACGACGTTGCACGCAGGAAGAAGGGGGCATTGGGTCGCGAGAGGGTGATGGCTTCATTCACCTATGAGGGCAATGCAGAATCATTCGAGGGCGTGTATTCTCGTGCCATTTCCTGAATTATCATGAGAAAATCCCCGGATCAGGAATAATTCCGCCGGCGAACCATTGATGGGTCGGAGCCACCTCGCACACACAGAGGGGCATGTCGCAGAAAGCCGGATTCAGTGGCGTGAGTTCAAGCACGCTGGCCAACATTTCGATCATCTTGCTCGTAGGGGTCCTCGCTATCGTTCACCTGAAGGCAGTGATACAGCCACTTGTTGTCGCCACTCTGATATTTTTCCTGATAAGGCCTCCAGCACAATGGCTTGAAGAGCGAATCGGAGGGCATCCACTGGTTGCATACGGCGTCTTGGTTTCTATGGTAATGGGATTCTTGTTCTTCGCTTCGAACTCGATGTACGAGAATATGCAGAACTTCACTAATGAGGCACCCGAGTTGGAACAGTCCCTCCAGTTGAAGATTGCATGGCTTGAGGACCTCTCCATCTTCGGATACCACATGGACACCTCTGCCCTGACAGGCTTGATTACCATTGAGACAGTGAACTCATACGCTGCGGGCTTCGTTGGAACTCTGGCTGGTTTCACTACAAGTTTCGTAACCGTCCTCATCTTCCTGCTATTCATCATACTGGAGGCCGAGACGCTGCCAAAGAGGATCAAGGCGGCATATCCCGATGATGTAGATAGGATAATGTCAGTAGCTGCTGGTTCCGGCGAGGGAATCAACACTTATGTCGTCACTAGGGCAACAGTAGCCTTTGGTCAAGCAATTGTCGCTGCAATTGTCCTCTCAGCAATGGACATCCCATTCGTGTTCCTTTGGGCGTCAATCACATTCTTGATGGATTTCATACCATATGTCGGGGCACTGTTGTCAATCATTCCACCAATCCTTCTAGGGCTCATCGTTTTGCCATCAACAACATCCCTCCTTTTGATAGCCCTCCTAGTGGCCAACCAGCAGGTCTGGGGTGGGATAATCGAGCCACAACTTGCAGGGCAAAGGCTCGATATGTCGCCAATCGTCCTCCTCCTGCTCGTTGCTTTCTGGGGATGGGCATGGGGAATTATGGGAATGGTTCTAGGGGTCCCTCTAGCTGTAATCATGAAGATAGGTCTGGAGAGTGACGAAAGGACTCGCCCAATTGCCATGATGCTATCGCGTGATCCGTCATTGGATCAGTGAAGTCCTGTCAATCTTCAAGGAACACAGCCAGAACCCCATCAGCAGAGATGCGGACCACATCTCCCGTACCTTCGTTGCTAAGGCCTCTCGTAGAAAAATCAAGAGACTCATCTATGATTTCCCACTTAGAACCACTGATACTAACTCTGTTACATGTTGTCAGTGCAAAAACTGAGAAAATCCTGCCGTCCTCGATTATGACTTCCATGCTACCCATCGATGGGTGGAACCTGTGAGTTACTCCGGACTCATGGTGAAACCTCACCATACTCCCTCCGGGTGATTCGGCCATTGATCCGATAGCTCCAAGCTGATGGCCAAATGACCCTCCCTCGACCCCAAGAACGTCTATTTCTTCGAACCCCCTTTCGATAACAAACCCGAGTGCTTTCGAAAGGTCACTACTGTCAGCATCAGATATCTCTCTAATCGAACCATCCCAGTAATCAGTGTCAACTGAGTCCATGTCTCCAATCACCTCATGTACCTCGTATCCAGCATCCCTGGCCTTGTCCGCCCCGCCATCCACCCCGAAGAGCGGAAAGCCCCCAATCCCCACTCTTTCGATGACTTTGGTACTGGGGGCATCCCCATTGCACCAGAGCACCACTCTCATTCAATCACCGTTTACGGGCAGTAATTTTCCCGTCGACAACAAGGTCGACGTCCTCTAGCTCGACCGATGGCTTACTCATCACTCCTCTGAGCTGGAAGCCGACAGATGCCGTCCCTCCTAGTGCGCTATTATCCCCGATTGCGATGTAGGCAGAGCCCCTGACAACCTGGTCCTCAAGCTGATTGCCCGATATGTGCGATCTCGGATTCATGCCGAATCCGAATTCAGCTATGGTGCCCACCCGCTCAATGAGGGAAGTCCTCACTCGTGATCTCGCTTCGTCCATGACCCTCGTGATTTCCTCCGATTCCTCGCCACCTGAAGTGCCAATCACGACACCATCCTCAATCAGAAGGGTCAACGGCTCTTCCAGCATTCGACCCTCCCATGATCCATCAATCACAACCTTTCCATTCGCGGTACCTTCCTTGGGGAGTACGAAGACCTTTCCTGCGGGAAGGTTCGTAATTTGACCAGGCCGGTTACAGATGCCACTGTCCTCCAAAACCCATCTCGCTCCAGTCCTGAAGCTAAGATCAGTTCCTCCGGGCGTCCTAACAACAACGGAGGTTCTCTTCCTGAGAAGTGGATTCAGTCCAGAGATTTCCTTCTTCATAGCACCATAGTCAGCAGTCATACCTCCCATGGATAGAATTTCTGTCGTGATCCCGGGCATAGAAGCAATTCTCGCATTCTCCCTAGTGGCATTCCTCCTCGCCCTGGTATGGGTCAACGACGTTTTTGTTGCTAGGAGGACGACGTCCTGCTGCCTCATCAGCTCAGCCACAGGGGAAGGCGGCTCCATCCCCTTCTTGTGGGAGGGCGGCATCATCATCAATAGAATTCGGTCAGTGACTTCGGCTGTAGCCTCATAGAGCGCTCTTCCAACTTCTGAGGTCTCTGGATCAGTAACCACCAGAACATGCTCTGAGGGCCTGATTTGCATACAAGTTCTGACTACCGATCTAGCAGCTGTCAGCATCGCCTCCGACAAGTCATCGGATGACTCCCCAGTAATTTCTGGCTCCTCCGGCATAGCCTTCCCCCTCCTCTCGGGGCAGGTCGTTATTCAAGGACACTGCGAATTGTCAAATCTTCTCACCAAGGCAGTCATAGGTGAATATGGACTGCGAAGGCTGATGGAAGGGGTTCGTGCTGTAAGGTTGGTCAGCATTCTCGCTGTAGCGTCGATACTATCTGGAATTTGGATGCTCAATGAGCCAACAGACGATTTCTCGGAAGAAAATAGAACGGCTTCATTGGAACTAGCCGAGGCCTTTTCTGACGATGCAGGGCAACCAGAATCAGGGAGTGAAGGGGAGGACAAGGCAACAGACTCAAGCGACCTACCGAGAAATCTGATTTTCGGAGGGACAGGGGCCCTTGGCTCACTATTGGTCGGCTCGATAATGTTGGAGTTCGTGAAGGTCGCAGTGCTAGTCGCCCTTGTCTCCCCAATGTTGGCTAGAATGAAGGGCAATAGCGAGGACATGCTCACTAGAGGTAGGTTGCTCGGATATTTGGAGGCTAATGCGGGCATTCACTTTTCCGCGCTCAGGGACGCATTGGGACTCGCAAACGGAGTTACATCATATCACCTCAATACCCTAGAGTCAACCGGCCAGATTATTTCGTGGAGGGACGGCAAACTACGCCGTTATGCAGTTTCCACCCTGTCTAGGGAGGAAGTTGGCCGAATTAAGAATCCCATTGCTGGAACTAGGCTAGCCATCCTGGAGGTATTGGCGGACTCAGGTTCTGTGGGTTTGTCGGGCTCAGAGATCAGGAAGAGGATGAAAATCTCAAGACAACTCCTGAGCCACCATCTCTCAGAGCTCAGGGACGGCGAAATAATCGAAGCAGCTTCTCAGAAGAAGAGGCCCAATTGGAGGATTTCGGATAAGGGAATGGGAGCACTAATCGCCTCAAGGGAAGTCTCAAGGAAAGAAGCCGCTGCTTGATTTACCGTTACTTTTGGTGGAAATTGAGAGCTTTCTCCAGTCCTCTTCAAGTACTATGTCGAATCGCCCGGGCACAATGGCACAAGGAACAGTGAAGTGGTTCAATCAGACAAAAGGGTTCGGTTTCATCGAGCAAGAGAGCGGTGACGATCTATTCGTCCACAAGACCCAGGTCGAGGGAACTATCCGAGACGGGGACTCAGTGGAATTCGAGGTTGGCGAGGGTCCAAAGGGACCAAACGCAGTCAACGTCCGAAAGACCGAGTAAGACCGATTTCGTTATTTTCGATGATGAAGCAGCGGTGACGCAAGAACCCAAGTTGCTTAAGTCTGAGATTCTGATGATAACGTCTTGATGGACCAGAACTTGGATCTACAGATCGCCGCCCTGATCTTCCTAGGCGGCACGCAGAGCCTCGTCTCCGGCGATGATCACGGAGGCGTTGAAACAATGAGCGACGATGGAGAGGTAGAGGCAGAACCAGGAAACACCGCCACACCGAATCCGATTACGATTCCGAACACAATATTCCTTCCGTCTTCGATATCGGATTTTCATATGGCTCAGACATGAATCTTTGTCCAACCAATTTACCAGTCTCTTGATATGCGAAACTGCATTCCGCAAACCATGAACACAGGTAAGAAGTCAGCTTTCCTAGTGCTGCTAATGATGCTGAGCTCTGGTTGCATAGGGGCAATTGAAGATGTCATTGATGATACGGTGGAAATATTGGAGGGGGAATACCCCCAGCTAGATCTACCAATCAGAGATAGGACCAATCCCCATCTCCAGAATTACAATCAGTGCACAGAGCTCCTTGACGATTTGAGGTCATCATTGTATGAGGAGATGCTGGTAAATCTAGATCAAGAATCATACTGGCACTGGGCTTCCCCGATCTGGCGCGGTGGAGGAGTCTGGTTGACCGACGACGTCGCAATGATGGATGGATCGCCCGAGGGAGTGCCATACGGTGACACCAACTCCGGAGGAACTGCCGAAAGCGACGCAGGTCGTGAGGGTGAGTTCTCTGGAACCAACAACCAGGAGTCAGGGGTTGACGAAGCCGACTTCCTGAAGACCGACGGCTACCACATCTACATGCTAAACGGAAACCAACTCGTAATCATGGGAGTCCCAGAATTCGGAAACCTTACACTAGAATCGAACATCTCCATAGAAGGATACCCAATACAGATGATGCTGGAGGGAGACCGACTGGTCATAGTTTCTGCAATAAACTACTGGCAGTTGCCAGAGGACAGCCCCCTGAGGCCACTCATGTCCCAGGAGGTCACAGTAAACTACGGAGATGGTGAGGAATCCTATACCTACATACAGGTCCAGAGCCTTGTCAAGTACACTGTAGTTGACATTAGCGACAGAGAAGCACCCTTGATAGACAGGGAGATCTATATCGAGGGCAATTACCACACTGCTAGGCTTGTGGACGGCACAGTGCGCTCAGTCACACACCTATCGACGTACATCGAGGGGCTCAGGCACTGGGTTTCACTCCCTGATGGTTATTGGAGCGAGGAAGACCTTGACAAGAGGATGGACATGTGGAACCAGAGCATGCTAGAAACGATAGCCCACAACTCCGAAACCATCTCCGATCTTACTCTGGATGATTTCTCCCCACACATGTACGAGATGACGTCCAGTGGTATCTTCGAGTTCCCAATAAGCTCGGAGGGATGCTCCGAATTCTCTGCTAGCTCAGACAGCGCGGGAAGGGGCTTTACGACCATAATGACCTTGGATCTTTTCGGCCAGGATGTCGAGATGGAAGTTGACCACATAACCTCATCATGGTCACATGTCTATGCTTCACAGGACACCCTAGTGCTCGCAGAGCCGGCAAACGACTGGTGGTGGTTCTGGAGGAACACCGGCTGGGACGACGCGACGAACATCCACTCCTTCGACATCAGCGAGCCAGGGGCAACAACCTATGTCGCCTCCGGAAGGGTGGACGGCACCGTCCAAGACCAATTCTCCATCTCAGAGTACAATGGGGTTATCCGAGTCGCAACCACAGAGGACGCTTGGGGGAGATGGTGGCTAGACGGGACGGAGAATTGGACTGGGCCAACTAACAATGTGTTCACACTTGATGTATCTCAATGTATGATTCCAGAGGGGTGCGATGAAGATTATGGTGCGATTCTGCAACAGATAGGACATGTTGGAGACATAGCCGAAGGAGAGCGCATATGGAGTGCGCGCTTCGTTGGAGAAAGAGCGTATCTTGTTACATTCCAGAATATCGATCCACTTTGGGTAATAGACCTCACAGATCCCACTGATCCAACAGTCCTGGGCGAGTTGGAGGTACCAGGGGTATCCACCTACATCCATCCAGTCGATGAGGAAACACTTCTCACAATAGGAATAGGGCCCGGAGAAGACGGACTAGGACTCGATTGGTCAGTAACGCAAGTTTCTCTGTTCGACGTCAGTGATCCAACCAATCCGACCCTATCAGACGTAATGCCACTAAGTCCTGCTTACGACAGTGAAGGGTGTGAGTCTTCGGGATGCGGTTGGTCATGGTCATACTCAGAGGCGACCTACGAGCACAAGGCATTCACCTACTGGGCCCCCGAGGGACTCCTAGCAGTCCCCCTGTCCACATACAGGTACACCTACGATGAGATCGAATTGGAAGGCAGAGTATACCACTACTCGGGATACGAGTTCGTATCCACCCTAGAGCTGATAGATGTGGACATAGAGAATGGTACACTTAGCAATCATGGTATGGTGAACCATTCCTCATTCTACAACGAAGATGGCTTGTCGGGATGGTGGTCAGGATCATCTAGTATCAGGAGGTCTATCTTCATGGGGGACTTCATCTATGCATTCTCGACTGCTGGGGCAACTGTGCACAGGACAGAGGATATGCACCCTGTCACACACATCGAGCTCCCTGGGTACGAATCACCTGAAGCCTATTACTACGTGGAGGAAGAGTCCGCAACCGTGGACTCAGAATCTTCATCCGAGGAAACGGAAACCCATCCATGTAACGAACCTGAAGCAGAGGGCTGTGAGGATTAGTACTATCCGAATCTAAGAGCTCTACCTGCTGAGCCGGGTGAAGCCACAGGCACTCCACGGAGTGCTCCACCAGCCACCCTCTTGTGTACGACTTTACCATCGACTATGGTATACATAGGCCAACCTGTCAACTCCATCTCGTTGTACGGTGTCCAGCCCACTCTGGTCCATGTATCCGCATCAGTGATGGTCCGACGAGTATGTAAATCGACAAGAGTCAAATCACCGTCATACCCCTCGATCAGAGAACCCTTGTTTTTCATACCGTAGACCTTAGCAGGACCTTCGCACATCCATCGCACTACGTCTGTGACGTCGCACTTCCCATTCATCGCGTGAGTTAGCATTAGGGGGAGTGAGGTTTCAACCCCGGGCATCCCTGCCGGGGCATTAGGAAATCCTAGAGACTTAGATTCCAATGTGTGTGGCGCGTGGTCAGTGACTACACAATCGATGGTCCCGTCCTTCAGTCTCTTCCACAGTGTTTCTTTGTCCTCCGTGTAGCGAATTGGGGGATTCATCAGAACTCGAACCCCTAGCTCTTCGACATCATCTTGATCGAAAGTAAGATGCTGAGCACAAACTTCGGTTGTGATTAGATCCCCCTTGTTCTTCGACAACCAGTCCGCTTCCTTTGCGCTTGTCATGTGAACGATGTGTAGGCGATGATCATGATCCCTTGCAAGAGCTGCTGCCCTCTTTGTTGCTATGAAAGCGCACTCCACGTCCCTGCATTCCGCGTGGGATGCAATGTCAGTTCGATGATCAAACTCTGATATGCGTTGTTGTAAGCGAATCTCGTCCTCTGCATGAGTAGCAATAATTCCTCCCGTGTTAGCGAAAATTTCCTCAAGGTGCTCTTGCTCATGGACGAGCAAATCTCCTGTGCTACTTCCCATGAATATCTTGATTCCACAAACGCCATCCATGCCTTCCACGCTTTGCAAATCACTGACATTGTTCTTGGTCGCGCCAATGAAAAAACCATGATGGGTCACCGCTTTTCTCCCAGCAAGTGCTATTTTATTCTCAAGCGTCAATCTATCCGTTGCATTGGGGATGTTGTTCGGCATGTCAAGAAAGGCAGTCACCCCTCCTGCAGCAGCAGCCCGGCTCCCACTCTCAAGATCCTCCTTCTCCGGTTGCCCTGGCTCTCTGAAGTGAACATGAGGGTCAATAGCACCAGGAAGTAGGTGCAGGCCTTCTCCATCAATCACAGTCTCTCTGGAAACCGGCTCTAGGCCTCCTCCAGGACAAATCTCCGAAATGACCCCACCAGCAACTCGAAGGTCGCCAACAACCTCCCGACCATCGAGAATCATTGTCGATCCACGAATCAGTAGGTTGCCGGACACCATGCCACCAACCCTCCGGGGGAATGGGCGACTCATCACCATTCTGATTGAAACAGACAAGAAGGCGTGAATGTGGTTGCGTTCATATATTCCCGTTCCGCCCCGAATGCAACGGGTTGGAGTAGTCAGGTTATCTCGTCGGGCTCATAACCCGGAGATCGGTGGTTCAAATCCACCACCCGTTACCAAAATATCAAACAAAACTGAAAGTGAACAAACGTTGCACTGAGCGACATTTGATGCAATATAGCACTTTCAATAATATCCTGCACCCCTTCGTTTGTTCATATACTGCCGAGAATTAGCAATGGGCATACAAGGTGAGCAGATGAGCGATACAACCGCAAGTGAGAAGGTAGACGAAGAGGAGATAGTGATTGAAGTGGACGAGCCGGGGGCTACAATAGAGGATTTACCAGGAGTAGGTCCAGCGACAGCTGAGAAGCTCAGAGACGCAGGCTTCGACGATCTCCTGGCTATAGCAGTGATGAGCCCATCAGAATTGGGCGAGCAGGCAGAGCTAGGGGAAGCAGTATCAGCCAAGATCATCGCAGGAGCGAAGAAGCTAGCAAACATTGGGGGATTCATTAGTGGAGTAGCCCTTCTTGACAAGAGAAGCCAAGTTCTGAAGCTGACATCCGGAACCTCGGCTTTGGACGAACTCCTCGGAGGGGGTTTCGAGACACAGGCAATTGTTGAGGTGTATGGGGAATTCGGCAGCGGCAAGACCCAAGTGGGTCACCAGCTAGCTGTAAATTGCGTTTTACCGGTCGAGCAAGGTGGAATTGGTGGGGAAGTGTTCTACATAGACACAGAAGACACGTTTAGGCCCGAGAGAATCACTCAGATGGCAGAAGCGGTCGGCATGGACCCCTCCGAAGCCCTAGAGCGTATACATGTGGCCAGGGCATACAACTCAGCCCACCAGATACTTCTGGTAGATGAGATCCAGAGGATGGGTAAGAGTGTAGATGTCAGACTAATAATAGTCGATTCATTGACTAGTCACTTCAGGGCAGAGTACCTTGGAAGAGGGATGTTAGCGGCTAGGCAGCAGAAGTTAAATCGCCACTTGAAGGATCTAAAGAAGCTGGCTGATATCAATAACGCACTAGTGCTCGTGACAAATCAAGTTCATTCCAAGCCAGATGCAATGTGGGGCGACCCCACGAAGCCAATAGGGGGTCACATACTGGCCCACGCCAGCACATTCCGCCTATATCTGAGGAAGTCTAAGGGGGGCCGGAGAATAGCTCGCCTGGTCGACAGTCCAAACCTGCCAGATGGAGAGGCGGTCTTCAACGTGACAACCGAGGGTCTGCGGGACTGATCACCCGCGGGCCCCGTGTCCGATATCTATGCGAGCTCTTGCATAGCCATGCCAATCTCGTCAATTAGTGGACTTAGGTGGCTTTCACTGAATCCAAGGTTCAGATCTGCCGCCGAGAAAAGCTCGGGCAGTGATTTCGTGTTACCCAGAGTCATGGCATTGGCATAGTCTTCCAGTGCCTTGTCTCTGTCTCTTCGGTGTGTCTGCCATAGTTGTAGAGAACCCAGCTGAGCTATTCCGTATTCGATGTAGTAGAATGGGGCGCCATACAGGTGTCCTTGGACTTGCCAGGAAACATCCCTGAAATTTTCGGACCCAGACCAATCCATCTGGGAACCGAATCTTTCTCGGATTGCGATCCAGGCATCCCTTCTTTCGTCCCTGGAGTGTTGTGGGTTGGCATACACCCAGTGCTGGAATGAGTCGATGGTGGCAATCCAGGGGAGAAGGAAAATCACTCCTTCGAGATGCGCACGCCTAGCTCTGTTTGCATCTCCTCCCTCGTAGAAAATATCCCATTCCGGCTGAGTCAGTAGTTCCATTGACATCGATGCAACTTCCGCGAACTCGATTGGGTAGTCACGCTCATCTATCAATTCAAGGTGTCCACAGTAAAGTGAGTGGAAGGCATGTCCAGCCTCGTGAATCATTGTTTCCAGATCTCCCTGTAGTCCTGCTGCGTTCATGAAAATGAACGGGACCCTGCTCTTCTCCAGGTAGTATTGGTAACCCCCTGGGGCCTTCCCTTTCCTAGTGTCTAGGTCAAGTGTGTCCATCTCCACCAGTTTATCGAACATTGAGCCTAGTACGTCAGACATTCCGTGAAACATCACTGATAGCTTAGAGACCATTTCTTCAACGTCTTCGAAAGGCCTCAATGGTGGCCTGCCCTCTATGTCAGGCCCGACCCCAGTCTTCTCGTTTACATCCCATGGCCTTAGATTCTCAAGATCAAGTGCGGAGACTCGAGACTCATTTATTTCATGCAATAGTGGCATGCAAACCTTCTCTATGGAGTCATGGAATTCCATGCAGTCATCCTTAGAGTAGTCAAATCTGTGCATTGCTCTGAACATGTAGTCAGTGTAGCTCCCGAATCCTGCGTTTACCGCCATTTGGTGACGGATGGAAACCAATTCATCGAATATCTCCGAGAGTCTCTCTGAGTCCATCCCCCTCCTGTCAACCACAGCCTTCCAGGCACTCTCACGGGTATCCCGTTCGTTTGACTCCATGTACCCCCTCATTTGGGGAAGGGTCTTCTCTTCTCCTTCGAACACCACGGTCATTGCACCGTTTATTGTTTGAGCTTCGGTAACAAGTCTGGTCTGTTCCACCCCTAGTGGAATGTTCTCCTTCCGAAAAATCTCAATGTCGTTTCTCATGCCTTTGATCATTAGGTCATATCGAGGAGGAAGGTCGTCTACTGATCGGTGTCCGACTATCCTCTTATTCAGGGAATCTGAAAACTCTGAAAGCTTCGGACGAACATTTTCTACAAATTCCATGAACGAATCACGCTTCTCTTCACTCTCTGTGTCGCAGGTCATTCCGATATACAGGAGCGCACCAGTTTCGGAAATGTGCTCAGCTAGATTGGACGTATCTCCAATCAGGTTTTCTAGACATCCAGAACAACTCAGCTCTCTATTTAGAAGCTCATTCACATAGGGCTCTATGTTGCTCCATTTGCTCGCATCGAAATCATCTGGGACAAAACTTCCGGATTTCATGAACCGCTCTGCGGGAAACTTGGTTTTGATGTTGACCCCGAAATGTACAATTCACATATCCGCCATTGCAGCATGAAGTATGAAAAGAGACTCCATCTCGCCTTTTTCCACTTGCTGCCCTGTATCAATCGCACCAATTCTCTCCAATCCAGAGATTGTTGCTATCGGTCTGGTGGCCAGCAATCTTGCACCTAGGTGCTCTTGGATTCTAGTGGCCTCTTCGTCCGCATCGTTGTATGTGCTACGGGGAATCGTCAAGTCTCCAAGCGACCCCCTCACATCGAAATCTGGCAGGTAAATGATCCAAGCTCTCTTATCGCCACTTGACAATCCCGACCTCTCTATCGCCAGGCTAATCTGGTGGGTGCCAGAAATGATCCTTAGGAACTCAGCGGACACATCCCTGGCAACCATGGAACCCGACACCTCCTTCTTCCTTGTCGAATACCAAACTGTCCAGAGGTGCGATTCACTTCCAGCTGCTTCCTCAGCTAGAATGAACCACCTATCATTCGGCCTCCATTCGTTAACCTTCGACACCACTACTGAAGGGTCTGACACAGCCTCATCGAATTCAATGCACCAAGCAGGGAACCACGGCAGCATATCTCTCCCTCATACTCTCTGTTGACCGTCCGATTGAAGATACTACCGAGAGCGCCTCCTCATTGCACGACTAGCTGTTTGAACCAGATTATCGACAAGTTTCGGACTCCAACCTCTAAGGTCTGCTAGCATTGACTGGTCCCTTTCCGTCAATTCAGCAACATCGGAAGCCTCAGAGACGCCTAGTAGTGAGGTCATTTCTCTGGCCCTGACTCTTCCCACACCCCTCAATGCTACAAGCCCCAGTAGATCTGTCTTGCACCCATATCTGACTCTTCGATGAACCTCGTCAATAGCCTCCACAAGAGTTCTGTGTGCATCTCTCCCCATCAAGGACAGCTCATCATCATCAGCCACAATTTGCCTAGTCGAATAAAGTAACCATTCTGCCAACTCAACACGGCTCCTGAGATCTCCAGGTTGAACTCCCCATTCCGACTCTATTGTGCCAAAGCCATCTTCCTCCATCCAGGACTGAATGACCAGGGCCGCCTTCATTCTCCTATCCTCCTCCATATCAACGGCTTCTGCAAGAAATTCTCTTTCATGTCCATGCAGGGCTGCTTGAACCCTGTCAAAGTCATTTTTCCTAATCCAGAGCGGCATGAAATCCGGAGTACATGATACAAGATGCAGGAGCCCCATGGGTGAGACTTGTCCAGACTCATCCCTTCCAGTTAGGATAGACATTGCTCTTGAAGCGCCGTCTCGCAGTATTCTTCCAGAAAGTGGGTTCAGATACAGTCTAGCAATTCTCTTTCCCAGCGGCGTTGCAGAATAGGTCATCGATGGGGACTCTGCTGAAATTTCTTCCTCGGGGTCAATTACACTGGCCTTTCTAAATCCAAAAATGGCCGGCCCCTTCCTCTTAGACTGGATATTCCTTCGAACTTCAACATGCCTTGTGAGCTCTATTCCAAGAGCATCAGCTGCAGAGTTTGCCCACGAAGGCGCCTCGTCCTCCCAGTCTTCCTCTGAAGGCTCGTCGGGCTGTTCTTCCATCATCCTAGCTGCTACCCTCTCCGACTCCCCCTCCCTGTCAATCATGCCATTTTCTGCCAACCAATCAATAACATCGTCCAGCCTGCTGGTCAAGGCCTCGGAATGCATCTGGGTCGCTAAGAAAGTCATCCCAAAAAAACGTCCTAGAGAGTACCTATCGGAAATCCCTCCTGTTGCAATTATTGAAAGACAGTGACTCAGGAGTGCGGGGTCTTCCACCGCCCTCACTGCCATGGGGCTCGCTAATTTTGAAACCACTTCCTCCGGCCCCCCCCGTAGGTACAAGTCAACAATACGCTCCTCTTCCTGCCTATCTTTCGCGATTATCCAAGCATCTCCGTGCTCGTCGTATTTGGGCCTTCCAGCACGCCCCAGCATCTGCCGGATTTCCATAATGGGGAGCGGCATTGAAGCACTAGCTGCAGTGTTCCATCTTCTGTAATCTCTTACTACAACCCTCCTAGCGGGCAAATTCACTCCTTGTGCTAGAGTGGGAGTTGCAACTATGCAATTCAGTACCCCTCCCTTGAATGCATCCTCAATGGCACTCCTTTGGCTTGAAGTCAGCCCGGCATGATGGAATGCAACTCCGCCCTGCACTGAGTTTGATAGGGACTTCCCGACAGATGATGACTCCTCGCCCCTATTTATTTTCGATGAAATGACTTTCCACTTTGATACCAAATCATGATCATAGGGGCTATTTTCGCTATCCAGAGACTTCAGCACATGTTCGGATAAATCCCGTGCCTCCTTCTGGGCCGACGCTCTAGAAGAAACAAATACCAGCAGTTGGCCATTGGAGGAAACCGTATCATCTAGGGCTGCTTGAAGAGACTTCGCCTTCTTCCCAACAAGCCCTCTTTCTGATGGCCACTCGTCTGGTTCGTCACCTTCTATCCTGTGTACCCTAATTTCCAAATTATTCATTACTCCACAATGCAGGGAAACGGGGCGCCACTCGGACTTAACCAAATCAGCATCCAGCCATTTTGCCAGAGACTCAGCATTGCCAACTGTGGCTGAAAGAGCAATAATCTGTGCATCCGGCCTCTCATGTCTGATTCTCGAAAGAATAACCTCCAGAGTTGGCCCCCTGCTCGGGTCATTCAGTAAATGGAATTCATCCGATACTACTACGCCGATCTTTTCCAGGAGCCCCTCATTGGTCCTGAGCATCGAGTCCAATTTCTCGCTTGTGCAGACTATTATGTCCGCATCTGCAACTCCTACATTCTCACTACTTCTATCTCCTATCGCAATTCCCACCTTCAATCCTACAGAATCTGCAATCTCCCGTAATTCACCGACCTTTTCCGATGCTAATGCCTTCAGTGGCACAATGTATAGCCCCCTGCTTCCAGAAAGGTCACCGCTCAGCCGGTGTAGCATAGTTAGGTATGCGACCAATGACTTTCCACTAGCCGTGGGGATAGTTAGCATGAGATTGCCACCATCTAGGGCACTAGGGAGGGCCTCCATTTGCGGTGGAAATAGACTCTCTATTCCCCACTCTTCCTTTAGGAAGTCAACCAATCTTGAATCGAGACCAAGTTCCTCTAGGCCTCGCGCTACCCGTTCCACGCACTCTCTCTAGTTCGGCCGTTCTAAAGGATGCCGAGCATCAAGTCTAATTCCAACGATGATATGCAGGATGGCCTTCCTTTACTGCTACGAAAAGCCCCTCTCCGGTCGCACACACTTTCTCATTGGACAACAACGTCATGCTGACCTCAGCCCTATCTTCTTTGATCTCTTTAATTCGAGCTTGAATCAGCATTTTCTCCCCGTGAGGGGTGGGTCGTCGCAACTTGATACTATAACTCGCTGTGACCGTGCAAGGAGGATTATCCATGTTGTTTACTTCCATCAATGCAATTGCCGCCGCCCAGTTTCCATGGCAGTCCAGTAAGGTGCCAATGATGCCGCCGTTAACCATTCCCGGGAAAGCTTGGTGCTCATCGGATGTAGTGAACTCCATTTCCAAACCGTTTTCTGTTCTGAATGATCGTATTTGTAGTCCTTGGGGGTTGGAAGGGCCACATCCGAAGCATATGCTGCTTGGCGCAAACTCCTCTTGGACCGAGGCCCCTTCCCATTTGCTCATGAGCACCCGAGGGGCCTTGGGGAATTGAATAATTCCCAATTTTCCCACAAGGTACCCTATTTATGTCGGACCGACTGGGCAGGGCGTTGTCCGAACCACATAACGCCTCATCTGACAAGACTCCTAAGCCAAGGCCCGAGTCCCTCACTCCTCGGTCCAAGAGGAGGAGATTCACTCCACTGAAGGTAGCAAACCAGATACCCAAGAGGAGGAGGAAGGAGATAGAGAGGGCATTAGAGGGCAGTGCAGGCACTCCCAAGAAATGGTCCAGACAGAGCGGCCCGAAGAATCATAATTTCATGAGGAAGAGAATCTCTCCTGGCTCTATCAGGAGGATAGAGTTCGACCTCCTCTCAGTAGAAATCGGTGAATCGTGGCCAACTCCAGTCACAGTGATCCATGGCTCAAGGCCAGGGCCGGTCGTGACTCTCCTAGGGGCAGTCCACGGGAATGAACTGGTTGGTCCACTTGCACTAACTTACTTGACAGGGCCAAATTTCGTCGGACCTGGGAAACCAATAGATCCAGAAGTAATGTCTGGCACCCTCAGAATTGTTCCTGTAGTGAATATGCCGGGATACCGTAGACAAAGCCGCTACATGCCAGATGGGAGGGACCTGAACAGAGCTTTCCCGGGTAAGCCAGAGAGCAATACGACATTCAGGGTAGCTCACAAGATTTGGAATGAGGTCATCGTCGGCAGCGATTACGTCATTGACTTGCACACTGCCGCATTCGGCAGAACAAACATGCCTCAAATTAGGGCCAATCTGGCCCATGCGTCTAGTAATAAAATCGCAAGGTCATTCGGAATAGAGGCAATACTGGATAACGTCGGCCCCAAGGGGTCACTCAGGAGGCTGACAAACGAATCAGATATTGCCTGCATCACATTTGAGGGGGGCGGGCCTAATGAGTCAGATCCCGAGTCCGTGCAGATTTCCATCTATGGGATACTGAATGTCCTACGTGGACTAAGGATGATACCGGGTCACCCTAGTAGGCCAAGATTCCGTATTCTGGCCTCCGGTTCAGTGTGGATCAGGTCCGATCAAGGCGGACTCCTCGATGTTCTGGCCCCTGCTGGAAGTTTCGTCGACGAGGGAGAGGTTGTCGCAACCGTGACGAATCCAGAAAGGCCCTCAGAAACTCACGAGGTCACTTCACCAAATAAAGGGCTGATCATTTGTTCTGCCACGCATCCTTTCGTAACTGCTGGTACACCCGTTGGGCACATATTGCCTGTTTCAAAGGGGGTCAAGACAATCCGGAAGAGGCTGGACGAAGATGATTGCCTCGTAATAACGGGATCCGACGGAGACCCTCCTTGGCGCGAAGATGACGATGTTGAGGACATCACGGTAGATGGAGAGTGGTCGGGCGGTTCAGTCGATGCAGAGTGGGGTGTCAACGACCCAGTGGGCGTTGAAGAGGAAGCAGCTGAGGCCGACCCTTGACTAGTCAAACTTGGGGGCCTTTGGAAGTCCGGTATCCTCGTCTATCTCCGTGGGCGAATAAGCCGATTGCGGCTGGCTTCCCCCTGATAACAAGCTTGAGACATCTGGGGCACTAGGTAGTGCGTAGCTCTGATGCTCAACTCCGACGTTGTTAACCTCGGGATTGATGTCATAGAACTCGTAAGCTTCTTTCAATTGCCTCTTGTACGAGATTCTAGAACCTATGAGGAGTGCTCCCCCAATCAGGCAAATCACACCCAGCAGGGACACAACTGCACCTGCCGGACTCAGTATGAATCCCAGAATTTTCTCACCCACACTGAGTGGGGGCTCCCAAACCACCATGTCCAAGTTCCAGACCAATTCAGTGACCTCGCCACTGTCTACCATCAATGCAGTCACTTGCTGTGGGCTACTGCCCTCTGAACACAGCTGTATTGCAAGATTGCTATCCGGAGAGTCGCAATCTATCGAAGGGATGGATATCTTCAATCCACCATCGCTGATGTTCTCCGTAAGGGTGTAGTCTCCGAACTTCCACGAAACACTGGCTTCTATCTGATTCGGCACGGAACCGATCGAGAGGACCAAACTGTCGTTCACCGACTCCCATCTGAAAACCTCCGAGATTCCAGGCGTCGTTGAAACCAACTGCATCCTGTCTAGCCCGTCATCGACCACTCCGCTGCAGTCATCGTCCCATCCATTCCAGGTTTCAACCCCATTCGGATTGATAGTCTCAACCAAATCCTCACAGTCCTCGAAGTCCCTGAAACCATCGCCATCGTTGTCGAAATTATACTTCAGTGGGTCTGACATCGTCGACAGGACCTCCTCGCCGTCAGTTAGTCCATCATCGTCGGTATCAGGGTCATTTGGGTCTGTTGTGAAGTTGTGATACTCGTCGTAGTCCAATAGTCCGTCCTCGTCCTCGTCCGTGTCATAGAAGTCCTCATCGATGCTCAAATCGCAATCGTTGTCCTTGCCATCCAGAGATTCTGGCAAGTAGGGGGACATTTCGGAGTCATCGTCGTCGCAGTCATCAAACCAGTAAACGCCATCACTGTCACTGTCGGGGTCATACACTAGTGGGTCAGACATTGAGTCCATCAATTCATATCCATCCGGTAGTCCATCCCCATCAGTGTCGCCGTTGTATGGATTGGTGGACAAGTTGTGATACTCCTCGAAGTCACTAAGCAGATCTCCATCAGTATCCACTGAGTCAAACCCATCATCCATTTCTTCGTCACAGTCATTGTCGATTCCATCCAGAATCTCAGGCAGACCGGGGGACCTGAACTCATCCTCGTCATCACAATCCAAGAACCAATGCCAACCGTCGGAATCTTCGTCTGGATCAGCCCAGTTCGGATCCGAACCATGAGTATTGACCTCTATCCCATCTCGGAGACCATCATCATCTGTGTCGGCATCAAGATGGTTCGTGTTGTGAACGTGGAATTCGGACCAATCAACCAGTCCATCGCCATCTGCATCTGTGAAGTTGAATCCCTCGTCAGTCATCTCATCACAGTCGTCGTCTATTCCGTTCAGCATCTCTGGCCTTCCCGGGTTTACGAGGGGGTCAGAGTCGTCACAGTCGTTGAAGTGGTAGAATAGGTCGCTGTCGGCGTCTGGATCGTAAACCAGAGGATCGCTCGACCAGAAGTTTACCTCGGCACCATCCGACAGGCCGTCATCGTCAGAGTCACTGTCAAGTGGGTCGGTTCCTAGCACAATGGCCTCGGAATAGTCATTCAGGCCGTCAAGATCACTGTCTACTGAAAGAGGGTTAGTTCCAAAGATCATGACCTCCTGGAAGTCATCGAGGCCATCATCATCCGTATCTGCGTCATATGGGTCAGTGCCCCATACGCCTGTCTCGTTTAGGTCTTCAAGACCATCATCATCATGGTCCAGATCTGCATCCATCCCATGGATAATCATGCCCCATGAATCCAAGGTCCCGGAAGTGCCTGAGTCCGTGTCCCGTATCTTGAGGGTCCATTCTCCGATGGACGATTCATCCCAATGGTGCACCGTGTTGAAAATCCAATTGTAGTAATTATTTCCATTGTCATTACGGCTCTCTGCTAGCCAAGACTCCTTCCCGGTAGGAGAGACTAGTACAATATCGAGGTCACCTCTTGAGTTGTGAGAGATGTTGACTATGACATCTACGCTCTCAATCTGAATGTCAGATTGCACGTCAAGGTCAAACTCAGTCCAAGTTGAGTTGGAATCTGGAATCGCAGTCGGGGAAATTGCGGGATTGAATGTGAGGTTGACCTCCTCATCAACAAGAGACCAAACCTCTGCGAGGTTTACCGCGGCACCCGCGTCTATCGCGCCAAAACCATACTTGTGAGAGACCTCATGACCAGCACCATTCGTTTCCCATGATGAATCGCTGGCATCGTTCTTGCGTGCGCTGTTAACGAGAATGTGCTGAACATCTCTCCAGGTCAGGTTTTCGTTCGCCTCTAGAACTAATGCGATTACTCCAGCCGCAAGCGGAGTCGCACTGGATGTGCCACCGAAATCGTGAGTGACATTGCCGGAATTGTTGTACCCGCCCGAGCCAGTAATGTCAGTTGTAGTGATGCCTTCCCCATCCCCATTCGAATGTGCCGCTATCAGGATATTAGCGCCTGGTTCCGCATAGTAAGACTGATCGCCATCGTGATCTATTGCCGTCACTGCAATCGTGTATCTGCTGTTCGCATACCCATCATAGTTGGCATTGTCATTGGAACCAAGCCCGTTTCCCGCAGCCCAGGTCAGAATGTTCCCGAGCTCCTCCCTGCCCCCATAAGCATCTTCCTCGAATGCAGCAGTAGTGAGGGGCCCCGGGCCATCCAGAGTCTGCCCATCGTCACTTGGGCCCCATGAGTTCGTGTAAATGTCAATATCATCGTTCTCGTAGCTGAGGGCCTCTGATTCTGTTTGGTCCCCAGCCCAACAGGCTATCAGTGTAGATCCAGCTATTGTAGCTCCGTAGGCAGCACCGGTGACGTACAGATTGTTATCTCCCGCTGCAGCAGCAACACCACCTGCTGATGTTCCATGTCCGTTGAATGATGAGGGAGTGGGATCAGTATCGTCGTTGCACCAGTCATAGGAGAGCAGGGACGAATAGCGAGGGGATATGTCGGGATGGTCCTTGTCCAAGCCATCGTCAACGACGCTAATTACCACGCCCGAGCCGTTGTAATTGTCCCATGCCCCGGTAATGTTGGAATCCTCTCCAGAGACTCCATTGGTTTGTCCAGTGTTACTCAGGTGCCATTGGGCAGGGAACTCGGGGTCATCGGGGACGAAACGAGGATATTGCTGCTTCACAACAAGGGGGGAGAATGACTCAATTTCACCAGAAACTAAAGACTCACGAAGACTATCCACCGATCTAGTGGGGTCAATGAACTCCCAAATGTAGGCACCCTCCAGAATCGGGGCCCTCTGTGTGTTGTCTGGTCCCGCCTTGGAACTCAGATGACTCCCCATTTCCATTCCAGTAATGACAAGCCAATCGTTAGTAGAGTCAAGTTGCTCCTCGGAATAGGAATTGAGGTCTTCAGCCCTCTTTAGTGATAATTGAACTGCGATTGAGTATGTCGGGACTATTGGTTCATGAACGATATCATCATCTCTCTCATCGACAGGGTCACCCGATGAGGCCCCTGCAATTGAGGAAAATAGGAGCATGACCGCCATCGCAAACGCGTTTCGCATAGCCATTCTCGCGTAAGTACGACATATAGCCGTTAGTGGTAGAAGTTAGCCTCTTGAGTCACAATTTCTACGACTGAAAACCCTCAATCTCTGCGTGTACTTCTTCGTCAGTCATCAGTCTTCTCTGAGATTTCGCTACCTCAAACATGTGCTCAACTAGGTCTTCAGAAGCCTCGTACCCATTTTGACTCAACCACCATGTGATATTTGATCTGCCACTCATGTGACCGATTCTAATTATCTGCTTGAGGCCAAAGTCCCCTGCTGGAACTCCCGAGTAGACCCTGTCGGCCAGCCAATGATCACCCTTCGTCATGGCCTTAACTACGGCACTCGCGTGCACACCCGTGCCCGTTTCGAATGCGTCAGCTCCGAAAACTGGATAATTTCTGGGCAAGGCGACCCCAATGTACTCGTTAGCCTTCCCCATGTACTCATTCAATGAGGTCAGGTCATTCTCAATAACACCCATAAGACTCAGATTTACCAGAGTCTGATCCAATGGTGCGTTTCCAGCCCTCTCTCCAACGCCTAGGGCTGTACCGTGAATAACATCAGCCCCAGCCTCATAGGCAGCTAGATTATTGGCGACACCGAGCCCACGATCCTGGTGCCCATGCCAATTGACTTCTATCTCACGACGCTTCGCACCAGAGTCTGGAATGACCTCGTCTTGTATGAATCGTAGGAGCTTCCTCACCCCATTGGGCGTCACGTGGCCACATGTATCGCAAACGCAAATCCTGTCAGCCCCAAGCTCAATGGCCCTGGAATAAACCTCCTTGATTTCTTCGGGCTTGCTTCTGGTGGTATCTTCGGTGACGAACATCACGGGGATGTCATTGTCAACCGCGAAGGTCACCGCAGATTCTGCAGTGGACATAATTTTCTCCATCGTCCATCCCTCTGTGTATTGCCGGATGGGACTAGTTCCAAGGAAGGCACTAGCCTGTATCTGACGCTCATGCTTTGCTTGAAGATCAACAAGTGGCTCAATATCAGAGACCACGGTCCTAACTGCGCAACCTGGCCTTAGAGAATAATCACTCTCCCCCATATGGCTTAGCATTGCGTCTATGTGTCCAACGTGGAAGGGACCTGCTCCTGGGAGTCCAAGATCGACCTTCTGAACCCCGAGTTTCTCCATGAAGTCAATCAGCTCTAGCTTCTGCTCAATGGTGGGATTGCTCGCGCTGGGGCTCTGGAGGCCATCACGAAGAGTCTCATCGTCAAACCAAAGCTCATGTGGATGATTGGAAGGATCTCTCTCGATTTCATAGTCGATGGCGTTCCAATCGTAGATTAGCTCCTTCTCATCCATGGCCTCGCCCCAGTCCTCTACGGTTGTCAACATCCCGCTCAGTGCTTGAAGGCATCGGGCCACTCACTTCTATGTTTGACTCGCCGAAGATCGTTTAGTCAACTCAATTCTAATCACCCAAGACATGGTAATGATGGCTCCAATAATTGCCCCACTTAGTCCAATGCTTGAAGTCACAATCATCACGAATACCAATGCCAGGTAAACCATTGAATCAATGAATGAGCGTGATGCTGTAGCCATTCTGCCGTCCTCATCAGGCAACTCATCTAGGTCAATCCTCCAAACTGTGGTAGCGTACCATGAACTCAGAAGAATTGCATTCCACCCTAGAACGTGAAAGAGCATGTCTCCCTGATTCAGGCCACCATAGGCCATCGGCGCTACTGCGGACAATGCAATTAGCAATATTGCGTAGATTTTCATTTCAAGCAGAGTCCTTTCAGAACCCTTCACATTCGGCATCATTGGAATGCCAACTTCGCCATATTCCTTTGAGCGGTAGAGTGCAAGTGCCCAGAAGTGAGGAGGAGTCCAGAGGAAGATCAACGTGAACATGAACCACGGCATCAAACCCCCAATTTCTGTAATTGAATCAATGAACAATGTAGCGGATTCCGTAGATAGTTGGAGATCACTCTCTGCAGAGGCCCAACCAACTAGTGGGGGAGTCGATCCGGCTATTCCGCCAATCACAATATTCTGGGGCGTAGACCTCTTCAGCCAAATGCTGTAGATGAAGACATAGAACAGCACACTGAAGGCCGCCCAGAAGGCAGCAACTTCGTTCGCTAGAACAATCAGCCATAGAGTTCCGGCTATCGACAAAAGAACACCGAATAGCAATGCTGAATTTGGCGATACCTCGCCCAACGGAATGGGCCTATCGGCAGTCCTCCTCATCATGGGATCGATGTCCCTGTCATACCACATATTGATCGCATTGGCCCCTCCTGCGGTCAGGTACCCTCCTACCAATACTACTGCCATGGTCTCGATAGTAGCAATGCCCAACCCACCCTCACTAAGGAAGTCATGAGACAGTGTGGCGCATAGCGCAGTGATCTGGAGAAGGACGACAACACGCGGCTTAGTCAGGGAGAAGTATGACCCAATAGCACCACTCATCTCAACCCTCCTTGTCATGTGGATATTTAGTGGCTGCTATCCCTCATTGCGATAACGGTCAGGCCCAGCCAAGCTGTAGCTAAGGTCGAGAAAGCCGCAGCGGCCACCATTAGGTGAGCCAACGAGAGGAACTCGAAGAATCCATCCGATTCCCAAGAAAGAATGTAGAGCCCCCCAAGAGCAACATTCGCGATGTAAATCAGGGTGGCGGCGAATATCCAGGTCTTCAGCACAGTTCCGCCTTGTCCATGAGAACAGTCTTTCCGAATCATGTAGGATGTGGAGACTAGGAATGCCCCAATCGCACCAACCAACCACCTATGGATTATCTGAGATTGAATCTCCCAATCCTCTATTGTAGGAAAAAACACCCCGTTGCAAAGTGGCCAAGATTCAGCGAATCCTCCAATCCCACACCCATAGTTTGCACCCGGTGTTGTGGAAACAAAGGCTCCAGAAAATAGTGTGACCAGCGTCCCAAGGCTCATCCAGCCCAATATCGGCCCCCATTTCTTTGCTAACAATGGGTCGAAGGTTAGCCAATTGGGCAATTCATCATCGTCCTTGCATAGCTCCATCCATAGCCAGATGAGACACAGCATGAAGGCCAAAGCAGAACCGAGATGGAGTGCAACACTCCAATGCTCGTTATCAAGCTCAACAGTCAGCCATCCAACAGCACCTTGCCATAGGATAAGAATCAGAGAAGCCACCGCGGCCCTTTTCGATCTAGATGACCTCTCATCGTCCGATTTTATTACAATCCAGTTCAAAATAACCAATGGGCCCAGTATTGCCCCTGCTAGAAGCCTGTGAATCCACTCTGTGAAAATCTGGAAAGAAGTGTATCTGTGTCCAGAACCCCTGGAGTCGGCCTCTTCTGGATTCGCAGCCCACCACTCTCCCTGCTCATCCTCAGAAATGTCAAATCCGAATGTCCCAAAGCAAGTAGGCCAATCCGGACACGACTCACCCGCATCGTAGATCCTGATTGTTCCGCCAATCCCTATCACGATAACAGTCAGGATGACTAGCGCAACTGTGGTCTTCTTGGGATTGACCACATCTGAGAGTTTTTCCACACTCCGCCTAATTGGGCCGAGCAAGATAACCACCCCTTCCGGAGCTCACTCTTCCTCTTGATGGGGGTCGACATCTATGGGAATCTTGTCTTCCTCATACTCAAGAGTGGCTATCTTCATTGGATCAAGAACCACTCTCTCCTTGGCCTCATCAACTCCATAGAGCTGGATGAGTTCCTCACTGAACTTCTCCCTCAACTCGTCCTCGGTGACGTATAGGGGTGCTCCCATGCTTATCTGAAGCGCCCTAGCGCCAATAATTCGCGCCTTTTCGAAGCGTGTGTGGTGTCTTGCAGGCTTGACCATCGGGCGCCCGACCGGAGCCCCCCACATAAGGGCTCTTACTGCTCATCGCCCCTTTAGGGGCGTGGATTTTCCTCAAAGGCGCTCAACAAGCATCGCCACTGCATTTCCCCCGCCGAGGCAAATCGTGACAACCCCCAATCTCCCCTCGGTACGGATGAGGCCGTTCACGAGGGTCATCAGACATCTCGTACCGGTCGCCCCTAGGGGGTGCCCAATCGAAATCGCGCCCCCGTGGATGTTGAAGCAGTCATCAGGAACACCAAAATGGTCCATAATTGCACATGAAGCAGATGCGAAGGCCTCATTGTGCTCGAACAAATCTATGTTCGAGGAATCGATCCCGTTCCTCTCTAGAAGATCTTCCACAGCAGGAATCGGGGCTGCCATGACTCTCTCGGGAGAAACTCCGGATGTCGTGTAGTCAACTATCCTAGCTAGTATGGGCAAACCAATTTCACGCGCCCTGTCCTCCGATGCGACTAGAACCGCAGAGGCGCCATCCGATACCTGACTTGCATTGCCAGCGGTCACCTGCCCAGAGTCATCGAAGACCGGAACCAATGATGAGAGTCCTTCCATGTCCGTATCGGCCCTGATCCCCTCGTCTGTGTCCAACCCCCCCACTGGGAAGCACTCTGAAGCTAGCCAACCCTCTTCCCAGCCAGTATTGCTGAGGCGATGGGACCTAACTGAATAAGAGTCAGACTGTTCCCTGGAAATCCCAAACTCGCGAGCACAGGTCTCGCCGGTGTTGCCCATTTTCTCGCCGGTGTAAGCGTCCTCAAGACCATCGTGTGACAATATGGAAAGAAGTGACTTGTAAGGGACATCCTCGCCTCTCTTCGCGCTCCTGACAAATCGGGGAGCATTCGTCATTGACTCCATTCCTCCGGCCACTACCAGTGATGCCATCCCGGATCTAATTTCGGAAGCTGCAATCATCACGGATTTTAGACTAGAGCCGCATACCTTGTTTATTGTGGTGCAGGGGGTCGAGTGAGGCATCCCTACCCCTAGAGCGACCTGTCTTGCAGGGGCTTGCCCAGAACCAGCCTGGAGCACCTGCCCCATGTATACCTGATCGATATCGCCACTTGCTGGATCTATTCCGGCCCGACTCAAGAGCTCAGAAACCGCCATAGTTCCTAGTTCTGGAGCGGAGTATTCTGAGAGACCTCCCCTGAACTTGCCGAAGGGAGTGCGTGCATATCCGCAAATCACCGCTTCCGGCATACGGCGTTCGAGAGGACAAGGAGACTTCAAGGGTCCGATAGAATAAACCGAAAAATCACTCTTTTGCAGAGTTGTAACCGTAGAATTCCGAATTCACTAGTTCCGGACGCTTCTGTGGCTTGACCAGGATGGTTCTAACGGCCCAAAGGTCCTTGAAAATTCGATACTCAGACGTAGCATCCAGATAATCGACTCCACTGGTTCCCCCTGTCCCAATTCTCCTGCCCATTATTCGTTCTACCATTCTAGCATGCGAGTGACGCCACTTCACCATCGACTCCTCGAGCTCGACCACTGCATCGATCAGCTTACGCGGCCAAGCGAGAAGGGGCAGCTCCCTGTAAGACTCGATGAACAACAGCCCCGCTCTTTTTCTATCCGGCATTCCATCCGGCTTCAGGAATGAAATTGCAGATTCATGGGACGCCTTCATCCTAGCAGCCATCATCTCGGAGGAACCAGAGGCAGAGTCGCATATTCCCTTGTGCGCACTCAGGTGCGCATCCACATAGTGGAGGACCGACTCATCGTCATTCTCGGAACCGAAAACGGATCCCATGATGGGGGTCCTTTCCACCCAAAGCATCAGGGATTCTGCAAGGCTAGATTTCGAAGACACTTCCTCTAGCCTGGCGAGTACTTTCTCGTGCTGCTCGCCCCTAGATGCCATTTTCCGGAATGCCTCCAAGGCATTGACCCCGCCAATCCTATCCGAGTCTTCCAGTCCCAGAAGGATCTCGAACTCCCTCATTTGGAAAGACTCGAACCCCGAAGCGCTGCCAAGTCCGTCCCTGAAAGCCAGGAAACCCTGGGGAGTCAGAGTCTCCAGTACGGTCCATTGATTGGCCATAAGTCGAAAAATCTCCGTGGTCCTACCAAGATGCTCGACCGCTCGTGGAATCTCGTCTTCAGGAACTGGAACTTGCCCCAGTATGTCTCTGACCTCAGAGAGCTCCCTGATTACTTGCTTGAACCATAGCTCGAAGGTCTGATGAACAATAATGAAATGCATCTCATCTGCACTGATGGACCTCTCTTCCCCTTGGAGGTCTAGTAACTCGTGTAGATTGAGGTACTCGGAATAGGTCCAGTCTCCATGTCCGCCACCGCTCATGAGTCGCCCCCGGGAGTCCTCGCTTGAAGCATTGTCGCAACTTGCGAATCACTCAATAGGTGCTACACCTGCGAAAAACCATGTCTCCCTCTAGCCGTCCCGCCGACTCCCTTCTGGTTGAGGACGGCTTGGAACTGCGTCAGATTGAGTTGGCAGACGCAGAGGAGTTGTTCGCTGTAGTCGATGCCAATAGACGGCACCTCAGGGAGTGGTTACCTTGGTTGGACGACACAAATAGCGTCGAGGACGAAGAATCATTCATCACGACTACTCGTGAGCAGTACGGAAGGGGCGAAGGTGCTCTATATGCTATCAGACTGGACAGCGAACTGATAGGAGCGATAAGCCTGAATTGGATCGACCGAGGGAACCGGAGCTGTGGTGTAGGCTACTGGTTGTCCACTGGGTACACGGGACATGGGATTGCCACTCGTTGCTGCATACGCCTGATGGAGCACTGCTTTGACGACATGGGAATGCACCGATTCGTTCTCGAGGCGGCGACTGAGAACTTCCCCAGCCGCGCCATCGCAGAGCGTCTCGGGATGCGTCTTGAGGGAATCATGAAGGACAGGGAATGGCACTACGACCACTTTGTGGATGGGGCGCTTTACGCCATAACCGCGCCAGAGTGGCGCGCACGTGATCAAGACTGAATCAGCCCATGGTCCTCGATAGAGCAGTTTCCAGGGGGGAGGCAGGAAAGAACATCGTCCTGAGTAAGTCCAGTCGCCTTCGAAATTGAATTCGCTACATCTTCCTTCTTTCTTCTTCCAGGGGTGATCCTGGCCCATCTCCCGAACATACCGGAAATTGTCTCAGTAGTTCCGACAACAGGCAGAGGTATGCCATTCACAACACCCATGCCAATCGCCAACTCAAGCTTCAGATCCCTGTGCCAATTCCTCTGTCCCCTGACTACGAACGAACCCCTTCCCAGAGACTCACCGCTCTCCGTTGTCTTGGAAACCTGACTGGGCCTCACGTGGAAAGCAGTCGCTGCCGCGCCGCCACTCCCCCATGCTCTGGACCAGCATACGGAAATCCTAGCAGCCTCGCCATGGATGGATTCGGGAAGCTCCCTGGCATCATCGACGCCATCTGCAAGGCTCTGGGAAATCTGGAGGGAAGCCACTCCCTCGGGGATGCTTTCAGCTGGGTTCTGGTTGGGAACTAGGCCATCTTTCAGCTTCAGTGTGCAGGATGGTGCACCATGCAGGTCCGCATGGAAGTAGAGGTCCTTGGACCCTAGATGCTTCTTCACGACTGAGTCGTTCCCCTTTGCATCCCTCCCGCCAATCAGGAAATGGCCATCGGAGAGAATCGCCCACCTGTGCTTCTCGAACCAGAATCTCCTGCTTCGTCTGACGGCACGCAACCTGCCTGCGGCCGCCTCCTTGGCAGCCTTACGCCCCTCTCGCTCTCGTGACGCTTCTGTCTTGTCTAGTGCCACCTGCGCTCCCTTAGCCTTCTCCTTCTGGGTCCTGCCATTCTCGAAATACCTCTGAGCGTTCTGATGGACCGTCTTGTCGACTTCCAGAGTGATGCTGGTACCAGGCTCTCCTTCCTCATCCGGAAGATAAGCCACGACCGTCCTCTTCCTCGGGTCAACGCCCCCTATCCATGGTATTTCCAGTGACTTCTCAGCCACGGACTGCCAGTTCGAGTCTTCTATGGCCGAATTGAATTGCTCCAGAATCGAGTTCACGTGCTCCCAGCTCTCCTGAATCGCCTTACCAAGCTCCTGCGAGACCGCAGCCTTCTGGTGGAATCTTCCGATGGCCTGCCGTTGCTGCTCCGCCCTCCTATCCAGCTTTCCTAGGACTTGCTGCTCATCAGAGCCGGACTCAATTAGACGCTCCTCCTCACGACGGATGAATGCCGCAGAGTCGTGAGTCCCGAAAACTCCGTCTAGAGCAGCCGACACCGACTCCACC
>Ga0208410_1000113_pt1 | contig 48971 bp, 45 predicted proteins | sample ETN02SmetaG_3_FD_185787 | JGI IMG/M metagenome (GOLD analysis project Ga0208410, IMG submission 185787) | Marine microbial and viral communities from oxygen minimum zone, Eastern Pacific Ocean - ETNP2014F10-02SV257 (SPAdes) (version 2) | ecosystem: Environmental > Aquatic > Marine > Oceanic ... | reverse complement strand
ATTTGTAACGCTACAGATTCTCAGCAAGCGGCAATGGACAGCATGTATGCAGATGTTGCATCAGGCATGTATGCAGGTGACTTTGGCGCAATTAAAGGTCAAGCCTACGGAGGTGGCTGATTCTTGAATGAGCGACCAACTGGTTTAATCGACGGGGGCTCCGTGTATACGGGGCCCCCGCCGGCTATAACAGCAGAAAAACTTTCTAAAACATATGGTTATGTTAAGGCTTGCGACGAAGTAGATATTGAACTCTTCCGAGGTGAAATACATGGGATTCTTGGAGAAAACGGAGCTGGTAAATCGACTTTAATGAAAATGCTCATCGGGCTAGTGCTGCCTGATGGGGGTGGAATAGAAGTTGACGGCAAACCGGTAACGATACGTGATCCGCTAGATGCTTCTGCATTGGGTATAGGGATGGTTCATCAGCATTTCAGTCTCGTAGAGGCTCTCACAGTTTGGGAAAATGTCGCACTGGGTGACAACAATAAGCTTGATAGGAATGAAACTCGAGAACGAGTTGCAGATTTGAGCTTGCAGTATGGGCTTGATGTGAATCCAGATGATCGTGTAGAGGATTTACCGGTCGGGATGAGGCAACGAGTTGAACTTCTCAAGTGTTTGCGTAAAGATCCTAGTGTTCTGATCCTCGATGAGCCCACCTCGGTATTGACCCCAGAAGAGTCAGAGCAGTTGTTTGCTTCTTTAAGACGGGTTGTAGAGGAAGAGAATCGCGCTGTGGCCTTAGTTAGTCACAGATTGTCAGAAGTTCTGCAAGCCACTGACCGGATAACCATTATGCGTAATGGGGCTGTTATAGAAAGATGTTGGACAAGAGACACAGATGCTCACTCATTGGCTCGTGGAATGGTCGGACGTGATGTCGATGTTGGTTTCACGGAAGCAAAACAGTCAAGAAAAGATTCGTCGAAAGTTTCTTCAGATACTTCCGAAGAAAATGTTGAAGGAAGTGAAAAGAAGTTTGTTCTAGAGCTAAGCGATGTTGTTACATCGTCAAGCTCAGGTGTCCGAGAACTAGATGGTTTCAGCCTAGGGGTAAAGGCTGGGGAAATATTTGGCCTTGCAGGGGTAGAAGGAAATGGTCAAAGTGCATTAGTTGAAGTTTTATCAGGCTTGAGGACAGTTTCATCAGGAAGCGTTTTCCTCCAAAGGAAAGAAGTTTCTCACAATAATTTTGGTCGCTTAGCTAGAAATGGTGTTGCAGTTATACCTGAAGATAGGCATGACTCAGGAGTGGTATTAGGAATGTCAGTAGCAGAAAATTTACTTTTTTCTAATTTGGAAGAAGGCTACAAGTATGGCTTATTAAACAAGTCGAGAAGAGATAAAAGAGCTAAAGAGTTAATTGAGAAATTTGAAATAAATTGCACTGGACCGGAGGCCCCTCTTTGGTCTTTGTCAGGCGGCAACCAACAAAGAGTGGTGCTCGCAAGAGAAACAAGTGACAAACCTATAGTTTTGATTGCCTCGCAACCCACTAGAGGATTAGATGTAGGTGCGATTGAGTATATGACAGAACAGTTGCAAGAATTGGCAAAATCTGGAGTGGGAGTTTTATTAATATCCAGTGAGTTAGATGAAATCTTCTCACTAGCTGATCGTATTGGAGTTATTTTCAGAGGCAAATTGGCGGCTTCAATGAATCGGGAAGATGCCAATCGAGAAAGCTTGGGTTTGTTAATGGGCAGGGGAGAGGTTTAAAAATTGTCTTTAAAGCTGAGTTCATCCTCTTCAGTGAAGAGAAAGGGTGAGATATTATTCCTGTACGCTTTTAGCGTTTTAGTTGCACTTGTCTTGTCAGCATTAATTGTTGAGGCTGTAGGAGCAAACTGGTCTGACGTTTCGAATGCACTTTTAGATGGCAGTTTTAGAAAACCCGGAAGATGGGGCAGAACTCTTGGTTCAGCAGTACCGCTGGCGATGGTTGCAGTTGGAACGATAATAAGCACCAAAGTTGGATTGATAAATATCGGTCAAGAAGGACAAATGCTTGTGGGGGCAGCATTTGCGGCTTATATGGGTGCTCATACTCCTGGTCCTGGACCTTTAGTTATTTTTATTGTTATTATCTCAGGTTTTGTCGGTGGGGCTTTTTGGTCGGGTTTAGCAGGAGCTTTAAGGTATTGGCGTAATGTTCCTGAGGTTTTAACCACTCTTCTATTGGTAACAGTGGCAGCAAATTTTGTTGGCTACGGATTGAAAAATACTTGGCTTTTACTTGATCCAGACGCTGCAGTTGGGAATCGAACACAAGTCAGCCAACAACTTGATCCGGATTCTCGACTTCCAAGAATAGATATTTTTGGGAATAACTTTTCTATTAGTGTCATCATTTCCTTGCTTTTGATAGCTCTTACCTTTTGGCTTTTGTCGCAAACCATTGTCGGATTCAGACTTGATGTGGTGGGGCAAAATCAAAAAGTTGGCAGAAGATTTGGGATTAGTGAGGTGAGACAAGGCTTCGCGGCTATGTGTGCATCGGGTGGTTTTGCAGGTCTTGCAGGAGCGTTGATGCTTGCCAGTGGAGACTTTGCAAAATTTCGACTGGTTCCAGGGTTTACCGTAAATTTGGGCTGGACCGGTCTTTTGGTTGCTTTAGTTGCGCGTGAAAAAGTGCTAGCAGTTATTCCTGTAGCACTTATTTTTGCAGGTTTAAGAACAGGTTCAAGTTTTCTAGCTGCCACTGGGGTTGAGCGAAGGGTTACAGATGTTGTTCAAGGGCTTCTAGTTTTGGCTCTTTTAGTTCCACCCGCTGTCTTATTCATAAGAGATCGGCGAAGAAAACTAGCTCAAGTAGAGAGTAGAACATAGATATGGGCTTTTTGGAAGCTATTTGGGATGTCATGTCTACGGAGTCTGCTTACACGGCAGCGACACGTTTTGCAGCGGTATTGGTTTTTGCTGCAGTAGGTGAGTGGGTTGCAGAGAGGTCTGGCACTTTAAATATCTCTGTTGAAGCAATGATTCTTGCAGGAGCATTTGCAGGTGCAATGGGCTATGACTGGACAGAGAACGTGGTGGTCGGAATTTTACTTGGAATGGGAGCGGGTTTGATTGTCTCATTTGTACAGGCACAAATGAGTCATCGCTTAACCGCTGATCAGTTTGTAGTGGGACTTACTTTAAATATCTTGTTTTTGGGAGTAACAAGTTTTCTTTATGCCCAATGGAAACCTTCGTCACGTGTGGCATCGAAGTTAGAAATCCCTCTATTAAGCGATATTCCTCTCATTGGTAAGGCTTTGTTCGGACAAGCTTGGCCATTTTTGCTTCTGTATCTGCTCATACCTTTTGCATGGTGGTTGGTATATAGGACTCGATGGGGTTTAGAAGTCAGAGCAGTCGGTGAGAATCCTCAGGCCGCGGACGTGAGTGGTATTGATGTGAATAAAAGGCGGAGAGAATCGATTTATTTTGCGGGAGTGTGTTCCGGAATGGGAGGGGCATACCTACTTTTGGGTCAAGTTGGAAGATTCGATGACGGAATAGTTGCGGGTCGTGGATTTATCGCACTTGTTGCAGTTATCTTCGGTGGATGGACTCTTAGGGGAACAATTTTTGGTTGTTTACTTTTTGGATCTGTACTGTCTTTCCGGTTGACTCTTCCAGGCTTAGGGTACGAGTTGAATACTGAACTAATGAGCTCTCTGCCTTTCTTGGTGACAATCGTTGCGATGGCAGCTTTTGCCCATAAGGTCAGACCACCAGGGTCTTTAGCTAGACCATTTGTTAGGGGTTTGAAATGACAGTCAAGTTAGGAGGTAAAAAATGAAAGCAGTTTTTTATACTGAACCTGGAGGTGTTGAGGTTTTAAAATACCAAGATGTCGCTGACCCTTCACCAGGTCCAGACGATGTGGTTGTAGACGTTGCAGCGACTTCATTGAACAGGCTCGATGTCTTGCAGCGTAATGGCTGGTTCCAAATGCCAGGATTTTCATATCCGCATATTGCAGGTATGGATATCGCCGGAACAGTTTCTGAAATTGGGGAAGATGTTTCTGATGTAAAGGTTGGAGATCGTGTAGTTGTTGATCCCTCTCTTGCTGGTGTTTCAAAGGGTTCTTCTCATACGGGAAGAGGAGATCTTTTTGGTGACTTGGGAATCCTGGGAGCGAATGCTGATGGTGGTTATGCAGAAAAATGTCTTGTTCCATCAACGCATGTATATCTGATGCCAGATGATATGGATTTCAATGATGCGGCCACTTTCCCTACTTGTTATTTGACAGCGGCGCATGCTCTTTTCAAAGTTGGAAAGCTTCAAGAAGGAGAAACAGTAATTATCCATGCTGCGGGGTCAGGCGTCGGTGTAGCAGCTATACAACTTGCAAAGAATTTTGGAGCAACAGTTCTTGCTACTGCAGGCTCTGAAAGTAAGTGTGAAAAAGCATTAGCCCTAGGAGCCACTCATGCTATGAATAATAGAGAGGGTGATGTTGCAGGATGGGCACGTGAGTTAACGAATGGAGCGGGTGTAAACATGGTGATGGATTGTGTGGGCACAGCTCTTTTTGGAGCTTCTCTTTTTGCTTTAGGGGTTCATGGGCGCTTAGTCAACTGTGGAAATGCATCAGGCGATGAGGCTGTTATTCCTTCGCTTGGCTATGTATTCCATTCTGGAATTACGATCCACGGCTCAGACCCTTATGAACCGAGTGAATTTTCTCCTACTTGGAAAGAGTTTTGCTCTGGTGAATATAAGGTAGAAATTGACTCTGTTTTTCCTTTAGAGAATGCTGGTGAAGCTCAAGAAAAAATGTTGAGCGGTGACTTCTTCGGAAAAATTGTTCTGAATCCTTGAATAATGGCTGTCGACGCTCCATACCCTGAAATAAAAAAAACACATACGATGGCGCATAAAGGTCGCCCTTGGACAGATTACAAACCACCACCCGCAGCACCTGTTTGGAGCGTTATAGAGGGACTGGGTTCTTACTATATTTTGCTTGCTGCAATAGAGCTAGATGTTTTTGACACTCTTGAATCAACAGGGCCAGTAAAAGTTGAAGTTTTGTCGAAGAAACTTGAAGTCTCTAAACCTCACCTCCAATCTTTACTTGATTCTTTGGTTGCGCTTGGACTTTTGGATCAATTTGTGAATGTTTACGAATTGAATGACACAGCTAAAAGGTATTTAACAAGCAATGGCCCAGCATCGATGGCAAATTTGATCTCGATAGCTCCTGGCCCTCATAACAATTGGAAATCTTTGGCTGAAACTATTCGTAATGGAACTCCGAGCACTCCTATAGATAACGATCCGGCTTCTTTTTATGTGCCTCTTGTTGAAGGCACCTTCACAACAATTTTCAGAGCAGCAACTCGCTCGGATTTGAAAATTCGCTACAGCAATCTTAAAGCCCCCCATGTCCTTGATTTGGGAGCTGGGGGTGCACCTTGGTCTATAGCAATTTTGAAAGCATGCCCTGAAGCGACAGCAGTAATTAATGATTTGTCGCAGGTTCTGGAGGTGGCTAAGAATAAAGCAAAAGAGCATGAAGTGGCAGACCGTTGCGAGTTCAGACCAGGAGATTTTCATAAACTCGAACTCGAGAGAGACTCTTACGATTTCGTGGTACTGGGCCACGTCTGTCGGACAGAGGGCGAAGACGGAGCGAAAAGTCTAATAGACCGTGCTTTTTTATCATTAAAACCCGGAGGAAGATTGTTATTAGCTGACTATTTCATCGACATTGAAAGAAAGTTTAATCCACACGGTGTTTTAATGGGAATGACAATGATGACAAGCACTAAGAAAGGTTTTCCCATTACAAATGAACAGGCAACCACGTGGCTACGAGAAGCAGGGTTTAACTCTTTGCGCTTAATCGAGCCAATTGGTTTTCAGTTTTTGTATGTAGCAACAAAGCCAATCTGTTAATAGGAGGATCAATGAGAGAGCAAATAGATACTTTGATAAAGGCGTGGTACGTCGTGACTATGAATGAGACGCGCGACATTATTCAAAATGGCGCTGTTGCAGTAAATAATGGATTGATAGTAGAAGTTGGGAAATCAGTAGATTTAGAAAATAAATTTGATGCGAAAGAGACTCTAGGTAGTGATCGCTTTGTTTTAACACCAGGCATGGTTAATACTCATATACATATAACAGGTGAACCTTTGACCAGAGGCTATGTCCCTGATGACACTCCTTTTGAAGAAAACGTTTTTGAGTGGCTTTGTCCACTTTATTCTGTGTACACGGCAGAAGAAGAAAGACTGTCAGCACAACTGGCTTCTGTGGAAATGTTGAAATCAGGCACAACGACGTTTTTAGAAGCTGGAACAATACGTTTTTTAGATGATGTGTTTGAAGCTCTTGAAGAAGTTGGGATTAGAGGACGCTTAGGCAGATGGATCTGGGATTTACCTCCCGAACCGGATGTATACAAACAGGACACTGATGAATCAATAAATCTTTTGCAGTATCAGTTAGATAAGTACAAAAATGTTGCGCAAGGAAGACTTGGAGCTTGGTCTACTTTGGTTGGCCATACGACCTGCTCTGATCCTTTATGGAGAGCTGCTCGAGAACTAGCCACGGAGCACAACACGGGTATGAGTTTCCACATGTCACCTGCGAAATTAGACCCAGATTTCTTTATATCTGAATTTGGACATCGCCCTATGGTTCACCTAGATGAACTGGGGATTCTTAATGATGATGTGGTAATGACGCATTGTGTTCAAGTAGATGATAAAGAAATTTCGGTAATGGCTAATTCAGGTGTGCATGTGTCTCATTGTCCCACCACGGCTCTAAAAGTTAGTTATGGGATCACTCAAGTGGGAAAGATTCCTGAGATGAAAATGGCAGGTATAAATGTTGCTATTGGAACTGATGGAAATAACGCTTCTAACTACTCCGACTTAATGAGAGCTACATATTTGGTAGCAGGCTTATTTAAGGACAGTAGGCAAGATCCACAAATGTTTCCTGCAGAAATCGCTTATGAGATGGCGACATTAGGAGGGGCAAAAGCAATGCAGCTCGAGAATGAGATAGGTTCACTTGAAATTGGTAAGAAGGCTGATTTAGTTCTTCACGATACAGACAGACCAGAGTGGAGACCGTTACTAAATGTTATGAATCAACTCGTATGGTCGGCCGATGGGAGAGGTGTCCACACGGTTTTAGTAGATGGAGTCAAAGTAGTAGAAGAAGGACGAGTCACGGCATTTGATGAAGAGAAGTTTTATGCAGATTGTCAGGATGCTGGAGAAGCAGTAGTTCAGCGTTCAGGCCTGCCTGACAAGTCAAAGTATCCAATTTTGTGAATTCACTTACGTTTGAAGCAGAGATAACTCCTGGAATGGGTGTAGAAGAATTTTGTGACTTGGCAACAGCTGTTGAAGACGCTGGTTTTGACCGTCTTGGAGTTTCAGATGTTGCACTTTGGCCTGACACCTACCAATTACAAGTTTTGGCGGCTCGATCTACAAAAAAGATCATGATTGGCTCAATGGTTACAAACCCGTACACAAGAAACCCTGCAGTTCATGCAAGTGCTCTAGCCACTTTAAACGACGCTTCAAATGGCAGAGCTTTTTTTGGCATTGGAGTAGGGGCTGGATTAGAAGAAATAGGAATCAATCCAGTAAGACCGGTAACCACGTTAAGGGAAACAATTACAGTCATAAATTCACTATTAAATGGTGAGGAAACCGTTTTTCATGGTTCTACTTTGAATTTTAATACCTCAGGTTTGGTTACACCCTGTTTAGGAATGGTTCCAGTTGCTATAGGCACGAGAAGCCCACAAGTGATGCGTTTAGCAGGAGAAATTGCTGATATTGCCTTAGTGGGAGCTCGAAATTTGTCTCATTCTTCTGTAGCTAATTACAAACAGTGGTTGACTGAAGGAGCAGATCGAGCAGGTCGAGATGTATCTGAAGTAAAAATTGCCCCAAGGGTGACATTATGTGTAAGTGAAGACTCAAAATTAGCTCATTCGAGTGTTAAAAGATATGCAGCACACTATTTAGAAATAGTTGGCGAAAATGGCCCTCAGGTTGAAAAAGCAAGAAAAAATCAGATCTTCGAAGCACTTTCTCGCTCAAGAGGTTGGTATTTCGATCATAATCGTTTTGATGACCCTGAACTTGAGTCTCTCGTGGATGACGATTTAATTAGAGAATTTGCGATTGTTGGAACACCTCAAGAAGTAACAGAACAGCTACAGCAAGTACTAGATCTTGGTTTCTCGCAGATTAGTTGCAATCTTGCAGCGGTAAGAAGACCAGGAAATTCAATGGCAGAAGGCCTGTATGAAACGATTAAAGGAAGTAGTTCAGCGCTCCAAACTTTGCGGAAAAAAAATTGAGTTTAACCGATGTATTAATATTAGCTTTTGGTGGTCTGGCAGCTGGAGTTATAAACACCATGGCTGGAGGCGGCTCTACTATTACTGTTCCACTTTTAGTTTTTGCAGGAGTGCCTGGAACATACGCTAATGGTTCAAACAGGGTTGGAATTTTGCCAGCTTGTCTTGCAGCTATTTTTTCATTTCGACGTTTGGGTATTTCTGGTTTTAGTGATTCCAGAATTGTTTTTCTACCAGTAATTTTTGGTTCTTTGGTTGGCTCTATTGTGATCAACGAAATGGGCGATGATCAATTCGAGCGGCTTTTTGGCTTTTTGGTTATACCGATAGTTATATTGACGCTTTTGCCACCTACACCCAAAGAAAAAGTTTCTTCTTGGAGTAGGCCAACTATGATTCTAATTTTTTTTGGAGTTGGACTTTATGGCGGAGCTATTCAGGCCGGTGTGGGTCTATTAATGATCTTGGCTCTTTCGCGCTCTGGTTTTGATCTTGTGGTCGCAAATAGCATCAAAGTGATGATCAACGCTCTTGTAACTCTAATTGCATTACCTGTATTTATTTTCTCTGGAAAAATTTCCTGGGGTCCCGCTCTTGTTCTCGCAGCGGGATTGACATTAGGTGGTTGGATAGGCGCAAAGTGGACAGTTGAAGGTGGGGAAAAAGTGGTTAGGTGGGTAATGGTTGCGGCTGCTTTGGGTCTTTCAGGAAAGTTATTGGGTCTATATGGGTGATTCTAAATTTGGCAATTTTTTTACTTTTTATCCTGTCGTTTTAAACATGGAGGGTATTGCTAGTAGGTGGTTATAGGCCAGTAGGAACGAGGGTTTAGGCCAGCTGATTTAAGAAGATTTTTCTGTCTTGATTTTGCTTCATCCGTCAGACCCAATTCGTCGAAATTTTTGCATTTCTTGCCTTCCACAATTAGCTTCCCTCCAACTATTACCGAATCTATATCTGACGAACTGGCCCCCCATATTAGTTGCATTACAGGATCAGGAGCCAGTGGTTGCCACGAGGGACCACTTGTGTCTATCAGTACCATGTCAGCGCGTTTGCCTATTTCAATAGACCCTATTTCTTCTTTGAGGCCGAGTGCTTCAGCACCACCGATCGTTATCAGTTCAAGTGCGTAATGAGCTGTTGGTTTATCGATCTCTAGTTGAGCTTCCTGCATTAAACCAGCGAACAGTCTTGCTGTTAATAAAAGATCTTTGCCGTCTCCTGCATTTTCTGTATCGCAACCAAGACAAAGCCTGCCACCTTTGGATAAGAATTCAGGGTGTCTTCCGAATTTTGTAATACCTTGACCTAGTTTTAGGTAGGCCCACGGTGAGGATGCTACTGCAGTATTGCTATGTAGAAGAGTCTCAAGTTCCGAGTTGTCAAGGTGAACTGCATGTCCGATGAGAACGTGGCTGCCCAATACGCCAAGTTCGTTGATGTAAGAAACAGGTCTCATTCCAGTTTTTTCTAGATATTTAGAGGCTTCGCCGGCATGCGGTGAAAGGTGAAAGGTCAAATTTGTCAGGTTGTCTCTTGCTAGATTTGATGCTCTTTGTAGTAGGTCGTCTGACATTAGATCATGCCCGACTAAAGTAACCCAACCTTTAACAGAAGGATGATTTTTAGTTAGTTCTATGACTTGCAACTGTCTCTCGATTACACCATCTGTTGAATCAGCGTATGGGCCATCACCGATGTCCCATCCCCAAGACCCGATAGATCCACCTACTCCTACAGTTTCAAAACCTTTTAAAACCATCTCTGGAAAAGCTACAGTTCCAGCCTCGACTGTGAAGGTAATTCCACAGCGGGCACTTTCGGCCAAGGATAAAGTAGCTGAGATTTCATCATCTTCTGGGCTATGTGAAGCGTGAATAGGTACGGACCAGTCAAAAATCGCTTCAGTGTCTTTTATGGAACTGGGAATGCATGATTGAATTAAGCGGTCGCCCGTCAGGTGTTGATGCGCGTTAATTAAACCAGGTATAACCATAAAATTTTCGCTACCAATAACAGAAGCCTCAGGGTTGGAGGCTATTAGCTTTTTTTTGGTTCCAATTTCGACTATGCGGTCTTTTACGATTTTTATGGCTGCGTTTTTCAAGATCTGACGATCTTTGTCCATAGTTATGATTGTGTTTCCGTATAAAATCACGCAGTTTTTTTCTGTCACATGAACACATTAGATGAAGTATTACTGTTTTGTGGTAGACACTGAAAGAGAAAGACAATGGAAAGAAAACTCAACTACACAGATGGATTTGTTGATAAGCCAGTCTTAAGAAATTATTGGTATGCAGTTGCTTTGTGTGATGAGGTGGAGTCAAATCCAATCTCAGTAAAACTTTTAAACGAAGATTTTGTTATTTGGAGAGAATCAAATGGTGGTCTGATTGCTGCTCCAGAAAGATGCCCCCATCGGCAAGCACCTCTATCTCATGGGCATTTAGAAAATGGCTGTCTAGTGTGTCCTTACCACGGTTGGACGTTTAGCGAATTTGGGAAATGTGTAAATATACCTTCGGCAGCTGATGGTGTACCTATACCTTCGAAAGCACATTTAGATACAGCCGAAGTTATTGAAAAGTATGGGTTGATTTGGCTTTGTCCAGGAAAACCACTTAAGCCACTTTTTGAACTAGAGGAAGAACTTGACCCTTCTTTTAGAAGGATAAATACTGAAGTGCAAAAGTGGGAAGTTGCAGCCACACGCATGGTCGATAATTTTCTAGATATAACCCATTTCCCTTACGTGCACGCAGGTACTTTTGGCGCAGGACAAGAAACGAAAGTGCCCAATATTACTCTCGAATATTTAGATGAAGATTTTTTTGGTTATCGCTACGATATTTTGGCCGCAAACCCAGAAGAAGCTAAAAGCACTTCAGGCTCAAACGAAGAGTCTGTTGAGAGGTCGATGAGTAGTGGATTTAATTTGCCACTAACTGTTAGAAGCACGATTGCTTATAAATCAGGGTTAGAACATATCATTCTTCTTTTATCTACCCCGATTGATGAGACTTCCTCATATTTCACTTTCGTTATTTGGCGCAATGATGATTTCACTGTCCCAGCGGATGAGGTGATTTCATTTGATCGTGCTATTGGTGAAGAAGATCGAGTGATGTTGGAAAAACTAAGCGGTGTAATGCCTTTGGATAGGACCGCTTTAGTCAATGTCCAATCTGATAAAGCTACTGTTGAATGGAGAAGACAGTTGTCAAAGCTAATCAATGGTTGAGTTTTAGTTCAAAAATTACTATTCGAGCATTGACATGGATTTAGCTGTAATCCACTCTCCGGAAATAACTGGCTCATAAGAAGATTTTTTGTCTTCACTCACTGTTGTGGGAATAGTTTTTATTTCAGCTGTATAACTTGGCTGGAAAAAAAAGGGAATTGAAATCCTGTCGCGCTTACGGTAATTAGAATCTTCCGGAACAACTACTCGATGAAGAGTGGAAGTCCACCTATCATTCGTCCACCGAGCTAGAAGGTCACCGATGTTTACTACGTAGCCATTTTCAACGAGTCCTACATCAACCCATTGGCCTTGTACTGCAATTTGTAAACCTGGTATCTGTTCTGGAGCAACAATTGTGAATGCCCCGTAGTCAGTATGTTCTCCACGTCTTAGCTGCCCTGAAGGCACTTCTTTTGTTACAGGCGGATACCAGTTGGCCATTAAGAGGGAAGTAGGGTTTTCAAATTTGTCGTCAAACCAATCTTGGGGAAGTTCTAAAGCAATGGACATTAGTTTTAAAAGCTCAGAGCATAGATTCTCCATTTCAGCGAAATAAGTTTCATATGCGGTTTTTAAAATTTTAGGGTTTTCAGGCCAAATGTTTTCACAGAAAACAGCTTCCGCCCCAGGCACCTGGACTTTTGAACGCATTATCGGATCGTCGAACCTGCTTACATTAAATGATTCACATAAATCGGGTGGTGTTTCTATATCAAGAGTTGAAGCGAGGGCAGTGGTGTCAAGGCCTAGGTAGCCACGAAAATGGTTAGGTCCTGGGGGAGCAACTTTAGCTTTTTCAGAAATAGGTAGCTGGAAAAATTTTCTTGAAGCATCGATCACATTTTCCAAGAATGCTCTTTCGACTCCATGCCCTATTGCCACAAAAAATCCCGTGGATCTGCATGCAGAATCGATTTTCATGGCAACTTCATGTCGGTCAGATTCTGATCCAGTAAATGCAGGCTCTAAATCAATAGTGGGCGCATGTTCCAATTTTAATTCTCCTCCAATCCGATCGGATGTCCGATTTGTTTAAGAAAGGTCAGACTGTCGAAGTAGTCAATTCGACTTTTTATATAACCGTTCACAATTTTTAAATTGAAAACACCGTTAATTGAAATGTTATTTCCGTCTACTTCCGCTTTCATTAAATAAGAGATAAAGACTTTCTCATCAAGAGCGATCATCTCCTCACATTCGTATGTCAAATTTTTAAATTTTTCCAAAAAGCCAGGAAGTTTATTTCTGTAAGATGACCTGCCCTCGCAGGGATCTCCAAGTGCACTTGTGTGAATGTTTTTGAAATCTTCCGAGACATGCGAAGCAATTAGGTCAGGGTCTCTTTTTGCGAAAGACTCTAGATATGAAGTCGCTACTTCGATTGGATTTCGAGTAGTTTCCATTTTATTACTTCGTTAACTCCTGAAATGTCGCGTAAACCCCCTGATCGAAGGAAAATTCAAGAGTGTTGCCATCTGGGTCTTTCGCCATGAAAATCCATCCTATTGGTGGAGGCATTTCTTGAACTGGCATCACAAGGGACCCAGCAGCTTGCATTTGTTCTGCTGCTTCTTTGAGGGCTTCCAGACTGGGTAGCTCTATTCCAAAGTGAGCGAAAGGTCCTAGAACGGTATTTGGTGCATCAGCAAAAGGATCCTTATCGGGAAAAAATTGAGACAGGACCAGAAGAAAAGGGGAATCTGGATTGTCTTTATGACCAAGCCAAGCTGCATAACCCATCTCGTCTTCACGTTGAGTTATGAGCGACAATGGGGTATTTGCCGTGTACCACTCAATAGTTGCATTTATGTCTTTGACCCTTAGAGCGACGTGTGTCCATCTGGCCTCAGGGGGGTGGATGTTGTAGGTGGTTTTCATGAGATTTCTTCCTGTTTGTTATTCAATCGTCCAGCCATCTGGGATGAGTGCTTCTCCTATGACTTGATGGGTTTCTTCATCTACCTCAACGCCTTCAAGGTGTTGCCAGAGATTTATCTGGTTTCCCCAAGGGTCGATGAAAGATGCGTTAGCTCCACCGAATTCAGTCCAGAAGTGATTCCTCCAAAGGACAGTTGCTCCTAGGCTTTCGGCAGTATCTAGTATTCGGTCGAAAGAATCGTCGTCACTCACCAAGATCCATGCTCTTGTTGACCGGCCTCCCGTGCTCAGAGCCGTCGGTTCGGGGGGCTCAGGATTTGGGTGAGGTCTAGTGTTGGCAGCTTGAGAAATTCCCATATGCAGATTTCCGGTGGGGCCTTGACTGCCATCGTCCAACTTGAAGTTTTGTCCAGGTACTATCCTGTGAAAAATTCCAGGTATTCGTTCCTCTATTTCCCAATTAAAGACTTTGCTATAGAAGTCGTTTGCTGCGTCAACATCGTCAGTAGGAAAGTCAACAAAAACTAGAATGTTTGGATATGTCATGGTTCTCCTTAATTGATTAGATCTCAAACAATATCAAAAGGTCTGATTGTCTGACCAATCGTATTTGAGGTATATTTTTATTAGTTACAAGGGGGAATGCAAGTGGAAACTCCAATCGCATTTGAAGAGTTGGTTAAGTCACGAGGGTCCTATAAGGATGCTGTCGGTTTACCTCCGAGTGTGTATAGTGACCCGGATTTTTTTGCCTTTGAAATCGAATCGGTGTTTTCTTCAGAGTGGCTGTGTGTAGGGCGCGAGGAGCAAGTCAGCGAAGTGGGAGATTTTTTTTCTGCTACACCAGCTGGAGAGCCGATAATAGTGGTAAGAAATTCAGAATCTGAAATACGAGCAATGTCATCTGTTTGTCCTCACAGAGGAATGTGTGTCACTGCTGATCTCGATGGAATAGACGATCAAAATATGCTCGAACCGACGAAGTTCCTTTCGGGTAATGCTCGTTATTTTCGCTGTCCTTATCATTGGTGGGTATTTAATTTAGATGGCCAACTTACAGGTGCGCCTGAGATGAAGGATACGGATTGTTTTGTTATGGAAGATACGAGCCTTGCAAAGATTGCTGTAGAAATTTGGAATGGTTTTATTTTCGTGAATTTTGACCAGAATGCAGATCCATTAGGACCGAGTTTAATAAAACTTGAAAACACAGTTACTAATTACAATCTTTCTTCACTTAAAACTGTAGACCCTGCTGTTATCCCAGATGTCCCATTTAATTGGAAGATTATGATTGAGAATTTTATGGAGATGTACCACAACAGCCGCCTTCACAAAGGAATACATGACTGGGCGCCCTCTTCAGGAGCATGGTATTCGGATGTGGAGCCGACAGATGGAGCAATGTTTGGGTTTAATCCCTCCTTGGAAATCGACGGCGGGTTTAATCCAAGCTATAAAGCTCTTTTTCCTCCTTTACCGAACCTGTCTGAAGAGGAGAGGCAGAGAGTTGTTTTTGCTTTCATTCCTCCAACTCTTTTGATTGGAATGCAAGCAGATTCCGCATTTTGGTTTACGGTTAACCCAACGGGGCCTGAAACTCACGAGCTCAGCATGGCGTACCTGTTTCCAGAGGAAGTTCTTGAAATTCCTTTATTCGATGAATTGCTAGAAGCTGCAATACGAGGAGTTGGGTATTTTAATCGTCAAGATATACCCACAAATATTGCTTCTCAATTGGGGCTGAGTTCACGATTCGCAAATCGAGCCAACTACTCATGGCAAGAAGCTGTCATACCGCAATTCAATTCTTGGCTTGTTGATCGTTACGAGGAATCCTTGAAAGGCTGATAGATGTCAGAGTCGTTCGCTGTTTTAGGTAATTATTGGCACGCTGTTGCAACGAGCGATTCTCTAGAGTCCGGGATTTTCTCTGTGAGGCTCTTACAAAATGATTATGTTTTATGGAGAAGCCCCGATGGTCAGATAGTGGCTGCTTTAGATAGTTGCACGCATAGGCAGGCTCCTTTGTCGAAAGGAAACCTAGAAGATGGCTGCCTGAGGTGCCCTTATCACGGTTGGTTATTTGGAAATGAAGGTCATTGTTTGGAGGTTCCTTCTGCAAAAAAAGGTTTGTCTGTGCCGTCAAAAGCAAACTTAAAGTCTCTTTTTGTTGAAGAAAAATATGGACTCATATGGATGTGTCCAGGTCAACCGCTCGCACCGATACCTGAGGTAGCTGCTGACAGCGATGAATCTTTTACACGTATGAATACAGAGATGCAGATATGGAATGTTGACAGTACGAGAATGATAGACAACATGCTCGACATTTCGCATTTTCCATACACTCATCGTGGAACATTTGGGATAGAACAAGAAACAGTTGTTCCAAAAATAAAACTGGAGCAACTCGATGACACTTATTACGGATACGGGTACGAAGTAAAGATAAATAACGTTGGTTCAACAAAGATCATGTCGGGTGGGGGAGCGGATGTAATAAAACTTTTTATGACCACAGGCTTTGCATTACCTTTTTCAGTGTTGAGCACAATGAGTTATGAGACAGGTGTAGAACAGAAACTATTTATGACTGCCGCACCAATAGAAGAAGGCAGGTCTATCTACACTTTTGTCTTGTGGCGTAATGACGATGTTGATTTATTGGTTGAGCCAGGCCGGACAGTAGCAAATGAAGTGCTTGAGCTAGAGACTGCAGTCGTTCTAGAAGACCAGATAATGTTAGAGAAGTTGCAAGGTCAACTTCCCTTAGAACGAGGGGCGTTAGTTGATGTGCAGGCAGATAAACCATCATTAGAGTGGAGAAGACGATATAAGGAACTTATATCAAGCTAGGTGCGCTGTTGCTTGAGCGTTGATAGGATCTATCTTTGGTAGGTAATCCAAGGGGGATTACTTGAGGTCGGGTTCGAGACTCCGATCTTTCCTATAGCCTTAGAGGTGAAAGTTTTAAGGCTTGAATCCGATATAGAGGAATATATGTCTAGCAGTACGCCTGTTAAATCTGAAACAATTTCTGAGCATCAGTTGCACGAGAGTGATACTGGTTCTCCTGAAGTTCAGATTGCTTTAATTAGTGGAAGAATCAGCCACCTTACCGAACATTTGAAAGTCCATAAAAAGGACCATCACAGTAGGAGAGGTTTGTTGATGCTTGTAGGTCGTAGACGAAGAATGCTTGATTATTTAGAAAAAAATGATGTTGAGCGTTACAGGTCAATTATTGCAAAATTAGGTTTGCGCCATTAGGCCACTGACTTAATAAGTTCCTAAACTTAGTTGATTAAGGAACATATATAAATAAGACCCTACGAAGTTAGCAGTTTTAATTTTTGCTTAAATCGCTTGGTGTCGCCCTGATCGAAAATGTTTCGTTTAGGTAAAGAAGAATAGAAAAAGAAAAAAGAGAATAAGAATGAATAAACCAATTTCCGTGTCCCACACATTTTCTGGGACAGAAAAAACAATCAGTTTTGAGACTGGACGTCTGGCTGGATTAGCTGGAGGGGCAGTTTTGTCTCAACTGGGCAAATCGACAGTTTTGATGACAGCAACGGGTGCAAAGTCAGCTCGGTCAGGTGCTGACTTTTTCCCATTAACTGTTGATATTGAAGAAAGAATGTACGCTGCGGGAAAGATCCCAGGATCTTTTTTTCGTCGAGAAGGCCGTGCATCAGAGTCGGCAATTTTAACATGTCGACTAATTGATAGACCTCTAAGACCCATGTTTCCAGATGGTTTTCGTAATGAAGTGCACATAGTGGGAACAGTAATGGGAGCTGACATGGAAAACCCTCATGATGTTTTAGCTTTAAATGGAGCTTCAGCAGCACTCATGATTTCGGGTGTACCGTTTGATGGGCCTGTAGGGGCTGTTCGAATTGCATGGGCAGCATCGGGAGAGTGGATTCCTCATCCCACTTATGAAGAAGCTGCAGATTCAGCTTTTGAGATGGTTGTAGCCGGTCGTTTATTAGAAGACGGGGATGTTGCGGTCATGATGGTAGAAGCGGGTGGCACGGAAGCCACCTGTGATGTTTATGATGCGGGGGCACCTTTCGTCGATGAAGCTGTACTGGCTGATGGGCTTGAGTTCTCAAAGAAGTTCATACAAGAAGTCATTGAACTGCAGCAAGAGTTAGTCAAAGCGGTAGGAAAATCTGAAGGAATGGAGTATGAGGTTTTTGCTGATTACAGTCCTGAAATTTTTGCTGCTGTCGAAAATGCTGGAGCAGAGAGAATCGCAGAGACTCAGGTAATTGTTGATAAGACGGAAAGACAAAATGCTGAGTCGGATTTGAAAGAAGCACTTAAAAACGAACTCATTTCTGACTTTGAAGAAATAGAAGATGCTGAGAGTCAGATTTCTGCTGCTATCAGGAGTGTCACTAAAGAGACTGTAAGAGATCGAATTGTTAATGAAGGAATTCGAATTGATGGACGTGGAGTGTCGGATATACGAGCTCTCTCTTCAGATGTAGGAATTATTCCTACATCTCATGGTTCGGGCCTTTTTCAAAGGGGTGAAACTCAAGTTTTGAATATAACTACCTTGGGCACTGGGAGAATGGATCAGATGATAGATGGTATTGATCCGGTTGATCGCAAAAGGTACATGCATCACTACAATTTTCCTCCTTTTTCAACGGGGGAAACTGGTTTCATGAGAGGACCAAAACGCAGAGAAATCGGTCACGGCGCGCTTGCTGAAAGAGCTCTATTCCCTGTTGTGCCAAGTTTTGAAGAATTTCCTTACACGCTTCGTTTAGTGTCTGAGGTCCTTTCATCAAATGGTTCAACTTCAATGGGTTCTGTTTGTTCTTCCAGTCTTTCGATGATGGATGCAGGTGTCCCTATAAAGGCACCAGTGGCCGGTATAGCTATGGGCTTGATTTATAAAGACGGCAAGTATGTAACACTTACCGATATTTTGGGTGCAGAAGATGCTTTCGGAGATATGGATTTTAAAGTCGCCGGTACAACTGAGTTTGTTACAGCTTTGCAGCTGGACACCAAAATTGATGGTATTCCTGCAGACGTACTTGCTGATGCATTAAATCAGGCCAAAGAGGCTCGACTAAAAATACTTGAAGTAATGACTGCCGCGATTCCCGAACCACGTGAAGATGTAGGTGAGAATGCTCCAAAAATTCTAAGTTTTGAAATTCCGGTTGAGAAAATTGGCGAAGTGATAGGCCCTAAGGGGAAAATGATAAACACTATTCAAGCCGAAACTGGAGCTGAAATTACTGTTGATGATGATGGGATGTCTGGGATTGTCTCCATTGCATCACCTGATCGTGAGAAAGTCACTGAAGCAGAAAGACAGGTAATGTTGATCGTAGATCCTCCTTCAGCAAATGTAGGAGAGGTTTATGAAGGAAGGGTTGTAAACATAACCAAGTTCGGAGCTTTTGTTAATATTCTGCCTGGAAGAGATGGATTAGTTCATATATCCAAATTAGGTGGCGGAAAGCGTATAGATAAGGTTGAAGATGTTCTTGAGCTCGGTGATGCTATTGAAGTTGAAGTCGAAGATATAGACCCGAATGGAAAAATTTCTCTGAGGCCTTTATTAGATGATGATAATTCAAGTTCTAAAGAGAAGCCTTCTGAAGTAATTGAAGAAGATGACATTTCAGATAGTGATGAAGATTCTTCTGATCCAGATGACTTCAATAAAAAAGATAACGATTCTGATGATCGAAACACTAGAAGTAAGGCAAAGTCATCAGCTTCTTTTGAAGATGCTTTTCAAGCAGAGCTAGAAGCAGTGCATGGTGATTTAGGTAAAGGTTCTTCCAGAAGAAGTGGTGAGCGAAAAAGAAGATAGCTAGTTTTGTCTTTGGTTTAATTTGATTATTAAACAATTCCAATAAAGCCACTTTGGGGTACTAACCTCTGTCATATGGTAAAAGGATCTTTAAAAGTCGGTGTTCTAGGAGCGGCTGGGCGTATGGGTCAGTCGGTTTGTTCTGCAGTAATTAAAGCTGAATCTTTGGAACTCGTCGCAGCTGTGGACGCAGCTTCCGACGGGTCGGAAGAAATGTTCGGCGATATTCGACTTTCTCAAGAAATTGGCGCTTTTTTTGAGGCCGAAGTCGATGTTGTAGTCGACTTTACTATTGCAGAGGCTTCAAAAAGTAACTTGCCTTTGTTGGCAGAAGAAGGAATTGATGTAGTAGTAGGGACAAGCGGTCTTTCTGACCACGACGTTCTGACGATTGGAGAAAAGTTTAGTGAAAGCAGTTGTTTGATTGTTCCTAATTTTGCAATAGGAGCAGTTCTTATGATGCATTTTGCAGCTATTGCGTCGCCTTGGTTCAATACAGCAGAAATAATCGAATATCACCACAACCAGAAAATAGATTCGCCTTCTGGCACAGCAATCGCGACTGCGGAGAAGATGTCATCTGCTTCTAATCAGTGGGACGATGATCCAACAATAAATGAGAATATTGAAGGTGCTCGTGGAGCTCAATTAGAAGGAATACCTATACACGCAGTACGAATGAAAGGAATGGTCGCCCATCAGGAAGTGATCATGGGCTCGGCAGGTCAGACGTTAACGATACGTCACGACTCTCCCGACCGTGAGTCTTTCATGCCCGGAGTTCTATTAGCAGTGCAGGGGGTTGCTTCTCTTCCGAATGGGATGAATGTCGGTTTAGAAAAATTGCTTGGAATTGAATGATTTCCAACTCTCGCCGTCTGCTGAGACCGAGTTGGCTAATTTCACATATTTTTGTGATAGCGCTTCTTGTATCCACTGTAAATCTTGGTCTCTGGCAACTCCGGAGATTAGATGAGCGCAAGTCAAACAACGCCCAGATAATCGAAGCTACTGGTAGGGATCCAGTCTCACTCAATGATTTACAAGTAGGAAACTTAGATAGTTACAAGAGTTACACCCCTGTGAGTGCCGTAGGCAATTTTGACGGAGATAGGCAGATCTATTTGATCAATAGATCCCGAGATGGTGTTCCAGGAGTTGAAGTTATAAATTCTTTTACTCTTGAAACTGAACCTGTTTCACACGTAGCTGTTAACAGGGGCTATATTCCCCGAAAGATATTCAATGAGGACAGTTCAGAAGCTTGGAAACCGTCTTTGGAACTATTTGAAATAGAAGGATTTATCATGACTTCATTTTCGAACGGAAAGTTACAAGGTGATGAAATAAGTCGAATTGACACCGAGTTGCTTAGTGATGAATGGGGGATTCCTTTACTCCCTATTTATTTGCAACAAGATCAACAAACATCGAACACTTGGCCGGTCCAAATGGAACTACCAGAATTAACTGAAGGGTCACATTTCAGTTACGCAGTTCAATGGTTTATTTTTACTTTAATAGGCTTAGTTGGCTATCCTTTGGTGCTGAGACGCATCGCAGCTGAAGATCGACTGATAACGTGATTGCATGTCAAAAATAAGTGAACCTAACCTTCTGGTGCTCCAAGTATTGAGAGTAAAGGGATTCGTTGATACCGAAGCTGTTTCAGAAGCTGTTGGTTTAAGCGAAGAAGATACTTTAGATATGTTGAATCAATTCTCTGAAGACGGTATGGCAAGTTATAGAGAAGGTCGAATGGTGGGGTGGATGATTACACCGGAAGGAAGATCATTTGGTGAGCAACTTTTGGCAAATGAAGTCGACAATTTAGGAATCCGTTCAGAAATTGAGACTGCTTATAAAGAATTCTCAGAATTAAATGATGCCTTCAAAGAACTTTGTACGGATTGGCAACTAAAACCGTCGGCTGATGGAAGTGGAGAGGAACAAGTCCTAAATGATCATTCTGATCCGATTTACGACAAGGGAGTCATTGATCGCCTAGTTGAATTAGATAAAAAAACGCAACCTATGTGCGCAAGACTTACTGAGCAATTAGAGCGTTTTTCATCTTACGGAAGTAGATTTACCTACGCTTTGGAAATGGTTCTTAAAGGTGACACTGACTGGATTGCCAAACCTATGATTGAGTCCTATCACACAGTGTGGTTTGAGCTTCACGAAAACTTTTTTTCGACGCTAGGTATTGATAGAGCATCCGAGAGCACTTAAAGGTTAGGGAGCATAACTATGACACCACGTTTCGGACGAGTTCTCACAGCAATGATTTCTCCGTTTACAAAAGATGATGAGTTGGATGTAGAGGGGGCTCAAAGATTAGCTAAATGGCTTGTTGAGCAGGGTAACGAAGGTCTAGTTATTGCTGGCACGACAGGGGAGTCTCCTACTCTTACACACGAAGAACAAATAGAATTGATTGCCGCTGTGATTGAAGCAGTCGATGTTCCTGTGATAGCTGGAGCTGGAAGTAATGACACAAAAGCTGCTGTCGAATTGACTGAAAGCTGTACAGACGTGGGGGCTTCAGGGATTCTGACAGTCACTCCTTATTACAACAGGCCTTCTCAGCAAGGATTGATAGCACATTTTTCGGCGATAGCTAATTCGACTAATTTGCCAGTGATGCTTTATGACATTCCTGTTAGGTCAGGCAGAAAAATTGACACTTCAACAATTTTGCAATTGGCTGACGAAGTTGAAAATATAGTTGCACTTAAAGATGCCGCAGGAGATGTAGCTGAAACGGCCAGATTGATAGCAGCGGCTCCAGAAGGTTTTGAAGTTTACAGTGGTGAAGATTCACTGACTTTGTCATTGCTTTCTGTAGGTGCCGTAGGGACAGTAAGTGTTGCTTCGCATTGGTCCACGCCTGAAACAGTTGACTTGATGAAAGCTTTTTTTAGTGGAGATTTTATTAGAGCTCTAGAAACTAATCGTCGCCTTATACCTTCTTATGATTTCGAATCTGGAGATCTAACACCTAATCCAATACCTACGAAAGCAATGATGAAAATACTTAACCTGCCAGGAGGCGACTGTCGTTTGCCAATGGGGCCTGAGCCAGAGTGGTTGGCTGAAAAGGCGCGTGGAATTCTAAGTGCCCTAGGGCGCGGTTAATTCACTAAGAAATAAATTTTGAACAGTTCAGTACACATAACTTTTCTAGGTGGACTTGGCGAAATTGGAAGAAATTGTGCAGCGATTGAAGTAGACGGGCGTGTTGTGCTGCTTGATTGCGGTCAGTTGTTCCCTTACAAGCATCCAGGTGTTGATTCGATACTTCCAGATTTTAAATGGCTGCTTGAAGGAGATAAGAATGTAGAGGCTTGTATAGTCAGCCATCCGCATGAGGATCATATAGGCGGGATACCTCACTTATTTCGCCACCTTTCAGTACCTATTTATGGTTCTCCTTTTACTCTTGGGATGATTAAGGCAAAATTGGAGAGCCACGAAGTGGAACTTCCGCCGTTTGTTGCGGTTAAAGATAATGAAACCCACACAGTTGGTCCTTTTGAATGCGAATTTCTACCTGTAACTCATTCAACTTCCGGAGGTCTAATGACTGCCTTCAGGACTCCTCAAGGTGTCATTTTGCATTCCAGTGATTTCAAATTGGACCCAACCCCAGTAGACGGACGCCTCACAGATTTGAACAGAGTTTCTGATATTTCCAAAAAAGAGGGAATCCGATTATTGTTAGCAGATTCCACAAATGCTGAGAGTGAAGGAGTATCTCTTTCAGAATCAGAGATAGGTCCTTTAATAGAAGACGTTTTCCTAGACAATGAAGGACGTCGAATAATTATTGGAACCTTTTCTAGTCATATTCATAGAATCCAACAAATTGCTGATGCTGCTAAAAAAACAGATCGGAAATTAGCGATACTGGGACCTTCGATGATCAGAAATGTAGCATTAGCGAGAGAGTTGGGTCTCTTGAAATTGTCGGACGAGATTCTTTTAAATGAAAAAGAATTGAAAAAGTTTAGATCCAACAAAGTCTGTATTATCTGCACAGGGTCTCAAGCGGAACCAAGAGCAGCTATATCGATGATGTCAGTCGGAAAGCACCCTCTGGTTGAAATAGATGAAAATGACACAGTTATTTTTTCTTCTGCTCCGATTCCGGGTAATGAGGCTTCTATTTTCAGAGTGCATAATAATTTGGCACGACTGGGTGCCCATATCATTCACAGTGGCAAATTGAAGATCCATACGACAGGTCATGGTAAAGCTGGTGAGCTTCTTGCATTGCATGAAGCGAGCAATCCGGAACTTTTTATACCAGTTCATGGTGAATACACACACTTATTAGGACACGAAGAAATCGCATTGGGTAGAGGAATGGATTCATCCAAGGTCCTCAGGTGTGTTGATGGTGACAGCGTCCGCTTGGATGAGCATGGTTTACACCTAGAGGGGCGTGTAAGTGATGAGTACTTGATGGTGGACGTTCGAGGGGTTGAGGTGAGTAAGGATTTGGTTAAAGAGCGACTTTCTTTGGGGGGAGAAGGTTTTATTTTAGTGAGAGTGGTGATCGACAAAAATAAAAGAAAACTCTTAGAACGTCCTTTTGCGACAACTCTTGGCTGGGTCGAGATTGAAGATAAAGATGGATACCTAAACGAGGTAATACAAGAAGTAGTAAAGGTTTTGGATGTTGCCATAGCTGAGGGTCAGTTTGATCAAAAAGAGTTAACAAGACTTGTTCGTAGGGCAACTGGGAAATTTGTCGACCTGACAACTGGACGTCGACCCATGTTGGTTCCACTAGTTGAAATCAACTAAAAATCGCAAAGGACACCCTACGTCACGCCCTAGTGCTACCGTAAAACTGTTGTGGTAAAGGTTTCTATGGGCGAAGAAAAATCTGAGAATTCTGTTATTGGGTCGGACAGTGCGAATAGTAAAAAGTCTGCACGCGCTCCTAAAACACCTCTAAAAGAAGGGGGTGAGGCAAAGAATTTCCTCAAAACTGCTTTTGCAGGACGAGGGAATGAAATGTTGGGGCTTGGTCTTGTGCTCGGTGGTCTTTTGGCGGGTCTCTCAATTTATCTTGAGCAGGCAGGCCCTGTCGGTGATGTAGTTGATGGTGCAGCAGGGTGGACAATTGGAATAATAAAACTTGTTCTTCCTGTATTGATGGTAATCACAGGTTTGGCGATGTTCAGAGAACGCTCTGAATTTGGAGAAATAACTAAACGGTTACCTGTAGGACTGTTTCTTGGACTTGTAGGAGTATCTGGTTTACTGCATTTAAGCCGAGGTCGCCCTGGTATTAGTGATGGGGTGGATGAGCTTGGAGATGCAGGAGGTATTTTAGGTCTTGCCGCGGGGGGAGGTTCAAGAGCAGCCATAGGTACTTGGGGTTCTGTTCTGGTTCTTGTCGCTTTTATTTTGGTGTCAGTAGTTGTCGCTACAAGAGTTTCCGCGCGTGATGCGATAAGGATTACTGTTAAAAGTGCCGGAATCGCTGGTAAGCAGATGTTTAAAGGGATTGCTTTACTTCTGACAGTTTTGAGTCGTTCTCTTGGTAATTGGATCAGAAGTTTATTAACACCACCGGGATCTACGGAACAACGGGAAATACCGGACCGAGTAAGAGAAGAGGATACTTTTCAAGAAAATCCTCCTACGGAAGCTGAGATTACAACTGTTGATGAACCTCAAAAAGAATCTAAACCTAAGAAGAAAAAACCAAAATCAAAAGTAAAAAATACTGGAAGTGAACAGCTTACGATCCAGCTGGGTAAAGCAGTTGAAGGGTCTTCTTGGTCGTTACCATCTTTGGATATTCTTTCAACGAGCGACACACACGACGTAGATGCAAAGGCTGCTGAAGAGCGAGGAAAGCGACTACAAGAAGCATTGGAAGCGCATGGTGTAGAGACTCGGCTCGTCGATATGACTATTGGGCCTACGGTCACACGCTATGCATTGCAATTAGGTGATGGTGTGAAAGTCTCTCGAATCACAAGCCTTAATAAAGACATTGCTTATGCACTGGCTGCTGCAGATGTTCGTATTTTGGCACCGATACCAGGTCAACAGGCAATAGGCATCGAGGTTCCAAACGAAGACAGAGAAGTGGTTGCTTTAGGGGACATTTTGACTTCAAAAGAATCCAAGAATGCAACTCATCCTCTTGAATTGGCGGTTGGTAGAGATATAAAAGGCAAAACCTTGATGCTTAATCTTGCAACCACTCCTCACCTTTTGATAGCTGGAGCTACCGGGGCCGGAAAGTCTTCTTGTATTAATGCGATGGTTACTTCTGTTTTAATGCGAACCACACCTGATCAAGTTCGTCTAATACTCATAGACCCAAAGCGCGTTGAAATGGGGCAATATGAAGGCGTTCCTCATCTTTTGACAGCCCCAGTGACAGACCCTAAGAAGGCTGCAAATGCACTTCATTGGGCTGTGCGCGAGATGGAGCGTAGATACGACATTCTTTCTAATTGTGGTTTTAGAGATATAGCCGGCTACAACGCTGCATATGATCGAGATGAATTGCCGGAAATGGACTTTATTGAAGAGGGTTCACGCGAGTATGAAAGGCTTCCTTTCATCATGGTTGTAGTGGATGAGTTGTCAGATTTGATGATGGTTGCCGCACGAGATGTTGAGGATTCGATCTGCAGGTTGGCTCAGATGGCGAGAGCGGTTGGAATACATTTGGTTGTGGCCACTCAGCGTCCTTCAGTAAATGTTATTACGGGTGTTATTAAGGCTAATATTCCTGCCCGATTAGCTTTTGCAGTTTCGAGTCTTGCTGACAGTCGAGTTATTTTGGATCAGCAAGGAGCTGAAAGACTCGTCGGGAAAGGAGACATGCTGCTTCTGGGTCCTAGTTCAAGTACACCTCAGCGTATTCAAGGTGCGTGGGTCGAAGAGAGCGAAGTGCGTGAAGTGGTGGCGACATGGAAGGCTCAATTCGACAGTAAGGAAGAACACCCAGTCGCCCAAGATCTACCTGATGTGCTGGAGCCACCTGTTTCGAGTGAACCAGTGATTGATATCACTGAAGACTTTTCTCGCCCTACTTCCGTTGCTTCTGAACAAGATGACGAATTGTATGAAGAAGCTAGAAAATTGGTTATCTCTAGTCAACTTGGTTCAACTTCGATGCTCCAGCGGAAACTTCGTGTTGGATTTGCTAGAGCTGGTCGGTTGATGGATTTATTGGAGGAATCTGGAGTGGTGGGGCCATCTTCAGGGTCAAAGGCACGTGAAGTTCTAATTGTTGCGGAAGAGTTTGAAATCCCAAATGAAGAAGACTTCTAAGGTTCAATTAACTTAGGTACTCTTTTATTATGCTTAAAGACTTTTTGGTCCTAATAATTGGGTTATGTGTCCTGGTTTTTGCAGCGGACCAATTCTTGAACGGGACATCACGTCTAGCTGAAAGATTTAATATTCCTAAAGCACTTGTGGGTGCCTTGCTGGTTGGTTTTGGCACGAGTGCACCCGAGTTGGCGGCATCGCTTACTGCCGTATTTCAGCAAGAAACTGGTGGCGTTGAGCTAGCTGTGGGAAATGTAGTTGGATCTAATGTTGCCAATCTTGGTTTGGTTCTGGCTTTACCGATTCTCATTTGGGGTAATGTCATCCCTCCTCAGGGCACAAAAGAGCAGGCTGGGTATTCATTTTTGGGTGCTGGACTTTTTGCTGCTGCCGTGTATTTGAAATTGAATTCAGCTCTAGGAGGAGTTCTCCTCCTCCTTTTTTTCTGTTTTGCGAATTATTTTATTTTTAATTATTTCAAAAGGGCAGGAGTTGATCCGCCTCAGTCGTCTAGAAAATACAGCTGGTCGGTATCTCGTGAAGTCATTGTGATGACTGTCGGCCTGGTGCTAACAGTTTTATCGCCACGATGGATTGTCAGCTCTGCAGTTTCTATTGGAAATGAATTTGGATGGGAAGGAGGTTTCATAGGCTTTTCTTTGGTAGCGGTAGGAACTTCCCTGCCAGAATTGGTTACTTCTTTGGTTGGGGCACGCCGAGGAGAATGGGGATTGATAATTGGTAACCTCTTTGGTTCTAATTTGTTTAATAGTTTGGGCGTCGGAAGTGCAATATTGCTTGCTCATTCCGGTTTAGGGCGATCTTCAGAACAACCTTTCATAGATGGTTCAGTTCTATTAGGAATGTGTTTTCTATGCCTATTTGCTTTTTGGTGCATGAGAAAGCCTGTGAGTATTTCAAAATTTAATGCGTTACTACTTTTATTTATCTATGCGCTTTTGTTTTGGCAAATGATAAGAAGTCTTACTGGTTAATCAATTCTTAGTTCTCTTTGCATCTAACCTTAAGTGATGGGAAACGGTTCAAAATTTCACCTAGTTACTCTCGGGTGTCCAAAAAATGAAGTCGATTCTGAAAAACTAGCTGGATCATTACTTTCAGATGGAATGGAAGCTACGGATGATCTAACCAATGCAGATTTGATAGTCATAAATACGTGTGCTTTTGTCGAGGAGGCAAGAGAGGAATCTATAGAGACAATCTTAAATATAGATGAACTCAGAAATGAAGAGAGCAAAATTGTTGTAACCGGTTGCTTGGCTGAGAGATATGGTAGCGAATTGCAAGATTATTTGCCTGAAGTTGACCGTGTGGCTGGATTTGGTGTTCCAGTTTCTTTGAACAAAAAATCCAATGTTCCAGAATTCGATCTATTAAATTTACCTCGTCCTGCAGCAAGCAAACCTTGGTCGTATCTGAAGGTGGCGGAAGGTTGCGATAGGGCCTGTGGTTTCTGCTCAATACCATCATTCAGAGGGCCACAACGAAGCCGTGATATGGATTCCATACTTGAGGAGGTCGATTCCTTGCAGGTCAAGGAAGTTGTTCTTGTGGCTCAAGATTTGGCAGCATACGGAAGGGATCAGGGTGTTGGGGAAAAGTCAATTATTCCTCTGGTGGAAGAAATAGCGCAAAGGGTTGATTGGGTGAGACTTCTTTACCTGTATCCATCGGAATTGAACCAACAGCTCATAGATGTTATGTGCTCATTAACGGTTCCTTATTTTGATCTTTCTTTACAGCATGTTTCTCCATCTTTATTAAGGAAGATGAAGCGCTGGGGTAGTGGTGACCGGTTTAAGGATTTAATATCTGAAATTCGAAAAAATTCACCCGAAGCTGTATTTCGTTCAAATTTTATTGTTGGGTATCCAGGGGAAACTGAGGAAGATCAGGATGAGTTGATTGATTTTGTAAAAGAAATGCAACTGGACTGGTGTGGTTTTTTTCCTTTTAGTGATGAAGAAGGCACCTATGCATCAGGTCTTGAAGGGAAGGTCGATAGGGCACTTATTATTGAACGATTGAAAGAACTCAGCAGCTTGCAAGATGCTATAACCTCTTCGAAGAGAGATGTCTTAATAGGTGAAAGAATATCTGTATTGGTGGATTCGCTTGGGGTTGGGAGGACTTACCGAGAAGCTCCGGAAATAGATGGAATTGTTTGTGTGCCTGAGTCTTGCGAGGTGGGGGAGTTTGCTGATTTGATTGTAAAAGGAGCGTTAGGGCCAGACCTGGAGGCTGATTTAATTTGATTAAAAGAGATGATAGTCAACGGCACCCATTAGCCACCGTTGTAAGTCCAGCGAATCTAGTTTCCCTTTCTCGTCTGTTGCTTTCCCCTTTATTGTTTTGGGAGGTTTTAGAAGCGGAAGAAAGCATTGGAACTTCATGGTTGGCAGTTTTGTTAGGTTTTATTTTGGCTGCTTCGGATATTTTGGATGGCCATCTTGCTCGAATACGTGGAACGGTGAGCAGGTGGGGCGCTTTTATCGACCCTTTAGCAGACAAAGTGGTAGTGATAGGAACCGCACTTTGCCTCGTTGAAGTAGAGAGGTTTAATTTTCTGCCAGTCGTGCTTCTTGGAGTTAGAGAGATTTTTATAACTTTCTATAGATTACTGATGGCGCGGAGAGGTTTATCAATTCCAGCCCGCAAGTCCGCTAAATGGAAGACGACTGTCCAAGGCATTGCTTTGATGATTGCGGTCATACCTTGGTTGGAAAATTCTCAGTGGGTTGTTGATTCAGGACTATGGGTGGCTGTTATTTTTACTATTGTGACAGGGGTTCAGTATCTAATGGATGGAATTCTTGCGACAAGTACGACTGGTGAATAGGGTTTTGTAGTGCGTTGTGAAATAGTTGCGGTTGGAACTGAGATTTTGTTAGGTCAAATAGTTGACACTAATTCAGCTTGGATCGCAGAACGTTTAGCAGAGACTGGTATTGATTGCCATTTCCAGACCGTTGTAGGCGACAATCCAGGAAGAATGTTAGAGGTATTTGAGTCAGCGCTTGAAAGAGCAGAGGCTTTAATAGTCACAGGTGGTCTTGGTCCCACTCAGGATGATTTGACACGTGAAGTTGTAGCAGGGTTGATGGGTGTTGATCTTGTCAGGGATATGGAGATAGTGGAACGAATCCAAGAAAGGTTTTCCAATCGCGGGAGGCCGATGCCTGAAAATAATCTTAAGCAGGCGGATGTCCCAGTTGGTGCAAATGTGATCGAAGAGATGCCAGGTACAGCCGCAGGGCTTATTTGCCCCGTGGGTAAAGGGAAAGTGATTTATTTAGTTCCGGGTGTCCCTGCAGAGATGAAGCAAATGCTTGAGGGTACTGTGCTCCACGATCTAACTTCACGGTCTGGTGAGAAGTCTGTAATAAGTTCCAGAGTGCTTAAAACATGGGGTCATTCCGAATCAGGTCTTGCAGAAGATCTGGCGGAAGAGGTGGAGCGTCTTGACAGTGACGGTGAAGTCACTCTTGCCTTTCAGGCGAGTGGGATCGAAGGGGTTAAGGTACGAATTACTGCAAAAGCTGCCAATAAGGAACAATCTGATTTGCTTTTAGCTCAGGAAGAAATTGTTTTACGAGAGCTGATAGGGGAATATATTTTCGCTGTAGATGACCAAACCATGGAGTCTGTGGTATTGGATCAATTGAAAGCTCAGTCATTAACTTTTGCTACTGCTGAATCTATAACTGGGGGGATGATAGGTAGCAGAATAACGGAGGTGCCTGGGTCGAGTGATTCATATATTGGATCAGTTGTCGCATATGAAGCTGACATAAAAAGATCTTTACTAAAAGTTCCAAAAGGTATTTCTGTGGTTAGCCAGGAGGCAGTTGAAGCAATGGCGTTGGGTGTTTGTGACCTTTTGGGGTCTGATGTTTCGGTAGCTGTAAGCGGGGCAGCTGGTCCGTATCCTCACGAAGGGGAGGACCCAGGAACTGTTTGGATGGCAACGAATATCAGTGGGGACGTTCAGTCGTTTAAAGTTCTTTTCCCTTTTGATAGAGCTCAGATACGTCAATTTACGGTGATTACCGTGCTGAATGCACTTCGGAAGCGACTTGAATCCGCTGAATAACTCCTTAAGTGTTTATTAAGAAAAGAAAATATTTAGAGTCATTCAGGCATCAAGTTCAAGCATGCTGAGTTGATGCAGAATCGTTTTCCAGTGGGTTCCGGACCATCAGGAAAGACATGTCCGAGATGGGCATTACATGATGCGCAAGTTACTTCCACTCGCTGCATTCCGTGGCTAGTGTCAATTTCAGTTTCTATGGATTTTTCATCAACTGAATCCCAAAAGCTAGGCCAACCGCTTCCTGAGTCATATTTTTCACCACTATGAAAAAGATCAGTGTCACAGACAATACATCGGTAAGTTCCTTGTGTTTTTTCATCTGTATAAATACCAGTAAAAGCTGGTTCAGTACCAGATTCTTGGGTGCAATGGAATGCCATCTTCGATAGGCGATTTTTTAAGAGTTCAGTTTCTGTAAGAGAGTCGGTGTTGTTTGAAGGGTTTGAGTTCATAGATGAAAGTTAGCAGGAGAATGGCATTTATAAAAAATAATTGATAAATGCTTGCACGAACACATGTTCGCAATTACGCTTATGTTATTAGCAGTGATTGGTAACCGTTTTAAGTACTGTCACACCGGTTTCTTATTGTTAATTAAACATATTAAGAAGTCTCATAAAGTTTGAGCCTTCATTAAAAGAAGCAATTTGTAGAAATGAATGGAGAAATAAGATGAGTAAGGCGGCAAAGGGAACAAAAACTCAAGAAGCTCAAGAAAATTTTGACGCACGAGCAGCTAATAATGCGGACAGGGTAAAGGCTCTAGACAGCACTTTAGGACAGATTGAAAAACAATTTGGACAGGGAGCGGTCATGAAAATGGGCGACAAAGGTTCCATGTCTATGGAAAGTGTTCCTACAGGAGCGCTAGCTCTTGACCTGGCTCTCGGAATAGGTGGAATGCCAAGGGGTCGAATAGCGGAAATATTTGGTCCGGAAGGTTCAGGAAAAACAACACTCGCTACCCATGTTGTTGCCGAAGCTCAAAGGAACGGTGGTATATGCGCCTATATAGACGCAGAGCATGCAATGGATCCTGTTTATGCAAAAGCTATTGGTGTTGATGTGGATGAATTATTAATTTCACAACCTGATACGGGCGAGCAGGCGCTTGAAATCGCTGACATGCTTATACGTTCAGGTGCTCTTGATGTTGTTGTAATTGACTCTGTAGCTGCTTTGACACCTCGAGCTGAAATTGAGGGTGATATGGGTGATACACATGTCGGCTTGCAAGCTCGACTTATGTCACAAGCTCTTAGAAAGTTAACTTCCAACTTGAACAAGTCGAAGACAATATGCATTTTTATAAACCAATTGCGTGAAAAAATTGGCGTAATGTTTGGGTCTCCGGAAACTACTCCTGGGGGCCGTGCGCTTAAGTTTTACTCATCGGTTCGACTTGATATAAGGCGAATTGAAGCCATCAAAGATGGAACAGAAATTGTAGGCAACAGAACAAGGGTAAAAGTTGTCAAGAATAAATGTGCTCCACCTTTCCGTCAAGCAGAGTTTGACATTATGTATGGCGCCGGAATAAGTCGAGAAGGTTCAGTGATTGATCTTGGGTCTGATCTCGACATAGTCAAGAAGTCAGGTGCTTGGTACACCTATGAGGGTGAACAACTGGGCCAAGGAAGAGAAAATGCAAAACGTTTCCTCACGGAAAACCCTGAGGTGATGATGGAAATCACTGACAGGGTTTGGCGTGAAGCGATGCCTGATACTGAAGAGCCAGTAAAAGCCGTTAAAGAAGAATCAGAGCTAGTTGATGAATTCACAGAAACTGACGATCTTCCGATTGAGTTAGAAGAATAAAGAAGTTTTTTACTTGCAAAACAACTAAAAATGACTGACTTTTAGCAAGTCTTCCTAACTTGACCTAGCCTGAATACATGGAGCGCCGAAAGTACGCGGTGCGCACCTACGGGTGCCAGATGAACGAACATGACAGTGAACGCATATCCGGTCTGCTAGAAGCGGATGGATTAATTCCTGCTGTATCAGAAGAAGAAGCGGATGTCATTGTTCTTAATACCTGTTGTATAAGGGAAAATGCTGATAATCGTCTTTATGGTGCTTTAGGCAATTTGAAAACTTTAAAGGCTGAAAGGCCTAACGTCCAGATTGCAGTCGGTGGTTGCTTAGCTCAAAAAGACAGGGAATTGATTCAACAGCGTGCGAAACATGTTGACGTTGTATTTGGAACTCACAATGTTCAAAATGCTGTAAAACTCTTAAAGGAATCAGAGACTCAGGGTCCCATAATTGAGATTCTGGAAGAATTAGTTGAAGAGGACCATGAAGCCTTTCCATCGGCACTTCCTGTTAGGAGAGAGGTAGATCATCGTGCATGGATAACGCTTCAGATCGGTTGCGATAATACATGTACGTATTGCATAGTCCCCTCAGTACGTGGGCCTGAAATTAGTAGACCTTTCGGACAACTTTTGGATGAAGCAAGAAATTTCGCTGATCAGGGAGTAACAGAAATTACCCTGCTGGGTCAAAATGTGAATTCTTACGGGCGTGATTTAACAAAAAAATTAAAAGGAAGCGACCCTTCCAAGACAGATGCTTTTCAGGTTGGATCTCTTTGGTTGGAGGCTGATAGTCGAAAAATTAAACCACTTTTCGCAGATTTGTTGAGAAGTGTTGGATCAATTGAGGGAATCGAAAGAGTTCGTTTCATAAGTCCTCATCCAAAAGATTTAACTTTAGAAATAGTTGACGCAATGTCTAAGACAGAAAGTGTTTGTGAGCATTTACATCTTCCCTTGCAGTCTGGAAGTGATTCAGTTTTGTCAGCGATGCATCGTGGTTATACAAATGAACGATTTTTGCGAAAAGTACAGCAAGCCCGTAGCGGGATTGAGGATTTGTCAGTGACGACAGATTTGATAGTCGGTTTTCCGGGTGAGAGTGAAAAGGATTTCGAAGAAACTCTTGAAGTGGCAGCCGAAGCACAATTTGATGCCGCATATACTTACATTTTTTCTCCGCGACCTGGGACAAAGGCGGCGGAGATGGAATCACAATTTGTTGATCATGGTGTCGCTGTGAGGAGATATGAAACTTTGCGAAAGGTTGTTACGCGTTCCTCATTGTTGAAACACAAAGACCGTGTTGGCAGAATAGAAGAAGTTCTAGTTGAAGGTCGATCAAAAAAAGGAAATGATCTTGTTAAAACTAGAACAAGACAGAATAAAATTCTTCATTTGAACTTCCAAGACTCTCTCCGTGTAGGAACTTATGCTCGTGTTCTAGTTACGGAGGCTCCTTCTCATTACCTTCTTGGTGAGTTATTAGAGGTGGTTGCCGCTCCTAAGCACCGCAAACGTATTCCTGTTATGGCAGAGCAAAGTGTCTGAGAAAGATATTGAACCGTCTATTAACGGAAATCTGGTCATAGTAGGGAGTACGGCGTCGGGAAAATCTTCTTTAGCGCTTGAATTAGCGAGACGTCGTTCAAATGTTGAGATAATTTCGATTGACTCTATGGCAATTTACAGAGGAATGGATATAGGTACTGCAACCCCAACTCTTGCTGAACAAAAGGAAATACCTCATCACTTGATAAATATCGTTGATCCTTCAGACGAATTTGCACTTCCTCTTTTTCAGTCAGCTGTCGAAAAAGCTTTGAAGGAAATAAACAACAGAGGCAATAGAGCAGTTTTGGTTGGAGGAACAGGACTGCATGTTCGTGCAGTGATTGACAGTTTAGAAATCCCTCCCAGATTCTTAAGTATCCGAGACGAAATAGAGTTAGTGTCTGAAACTTCCTCTTTATACCGAAAACTTAATGACTTAGACCCAACTGCAGCTGCAAAGATCGAACCAGGGAACCGTAGGCGTATCGTTAGAGCACTCGAAGTTGTATTGGGAACTGGTCGTCCATTTTCTTCTTTCGGACCTGGTTTGGATGTGTATCCTTTTTCTCCTTTCACTCAAATTGGTTTAAAACTTCCAAGAGATTTGAATGATTTGAGGATAGTCGAGAGGTATAAAAGGCAAATCGAGGATGGGTTTGTCGAAGAAGTCAAAGAGCTAGTATCTGGTGGCAGAAAACTTTCCAAAACTGCTTCGCAAGCTCTTGGTTATAAGCAATTTATTTCTTATCTTGATGGAGAAATTACCCTTGATGAAGCGATTGATCTGGCGATTGCATCGACAAAACGTTTTGCAAGACGACAGGAAAAGTGGTTTAGAAGAGATCCGCGAATTGAATGGATGGATGTTAAAAATAATCCCCTCGAACTAATAGAAGAAGTAATTAAGGTGTTTGATGTGATTGGCCGAAATACTTTAAATGAAGTCGTCAAAGTTCCTGATTATCTGTGAAACTAGCTAGATGGAACTAACTAGACATCAAGGTCTCGGGAATGTTTTCTTGATTGCCCTTTTGGAAGAACTGCCTGAAGACCCTTCTGAGCTAGCTCAAAAGTACTGTGACTCTACTCATGGAATTGGTGCTGATGGTTTAATTATTGGGACACCTCTTCCGGAAACCTCGAATAGTGCAAGTCGCTTTTATCTTTTTAATAAGGATGGTGGGCGAGCCGAAGTTAGCGGCAATGGGCTTAGATGTTTTGCGCAGGCTTTATTTATGGGTAAAAAAACATCTAAATATGAATTTAATGTTGAAACAGATGTCGGATCTAGATTTCTGAAAATTGAAGAGTTGTTGACTGAAGATGAAATGAGAGTAACTGCCGAGCTTGGTAAAGCAGATCTTTTAGAGGTTCTAGAACCTGATCAATTTGAAGAGCAGCGATTACTTCGAGCAGCGAAAGTAGATATTGGTAATCCTCACTTGGTTGTACAAGTGGCAAATTTAGATGATTTGCAGCTCGAAGCATTTGCGGTTAGTGAAAATGAAAAGGCTGCGCCGGTTGGAATAAATGTGCACCTGATAGAAGTAACAGATCCTAGGAATATAAAAATGAAACACTGGGAACGAGGAGTGGGGATTACCGAGGCTTGTGGAACGGGAGCATGTGCTGCAGTTTTTGTAACTTCAGAATGGGGTCAGACTGAATCTATAGTCAATGTTCATATGCCGGGAGGTAGAGGAGTCGTATCTATTGGTCAATCAATAGCACTTTCGGGTCCAGCCGTATTTATGGATAAACATCAGGTAAATAATGGATAGATCCTTTACTGGAGATCAATCTGCAAAGGAAGAAACCCACAGAGGTGGATTCGGTGAGTTTGGAGGCGAAGAACGTGGTCTAATTGATCGTTCATTTCGCGAACGTATTGTATTAGCCGGTGTTTCTTTGGAAGGTGTTGATAAAGAAATTACAGAATCCTCCCTTGAGGAGCTTGAGAGGCTTGTTGATACAGCAGGAGCTGATGCTGTTGCTGTCATAATTCAGAATAGGCAAGCACCAGATAAAGCTACTTTCGTAGGGAGTGGCAAAGCTCAGGAAATTCGATCTATTTCAGAGGAATTTGATGCCGACACGGTAGTTTTCGACAACGAATTGACTCCTGCTCAACAAAGTAATTTAGAGGGGATACTTAAGCGTTCAGCTCTTGACCGAACAGCTGTGATCCTCGATATTTTTGCTCAGAATGCAAACAGTCTTGAAGGTAAAGCTCAAGTGGAACTAGCGCAGCTTCGGTACCGTTTGCCAAGGCTAAGGAAGTCCGGCCGTACTTTTAGTCAGCAAGCAGGAGGAATTGGAACCAGAGGTCCAGGAGAAACCCAGTTGGAGGTGGATCGAAGAAGACTTATGCGTCGAATTCGGCGATTAGAACAAGATTTGAATAATTTGCGTAGACATCGGTCGACTCAGTCAAAGGCTAGGTCTAAGACAAGTAATCGTTCAGTAGCAATAGTTGGTTACACGAATGCTGGAAAATCTACGCTTCTTAACAGACTTACAGACGCAGGAGTATTAGTTGAAGACCGCTTGTTCGCAACCCTCGATACCACAACTCGTAGAATGCAGTTACCTGGTGGTGAGGCTGTTTATTTAACTGACACAGTTGGTTTTGTACGTAAATTGCCTCATCAATTAGTTGAAGCGTTCAAAGCCACTTTAGATGTGGTAGTCGATGCGGATTTACTACTTCACGTTATTGATGCTTCAGATCCAGACCCAGAAGGATGCATAGAAGCTGTAAGACAAGTATTAGAAGCAATAGGGGCTTCTGAAGTTCCCGAGTTGATGGTTTTCAATAAAATTGACAAATCAGATGGTGTCGATAAGAGACTTTTCAAACGAGATGAAAACTGTGTGGCGGTTTCTGCTTCAACAGGTCAAGGTATCGATGAGTTAGTGAATGAATTAGCGTCTTCACTTAGGAAGTCAGAAGAAACGATTACGTTAAAAGTGCCTTTTGAACGGGGTGATATTAGAGCAATGGCGCATAGGGAAGGTTTTGTAATAAGAGAAGTTTTGGAAGAGTCCAATTGGTTAATTGAAGTGAGAGCTGACGAGAGTTCAATAGGTAGGCTTGAACAGTTCGAGATCGATTTCGATCTTCAGAGTTTGAATTGATGCAATGAAAAAAAAGTTCTCACCTCCTCCTTACCCATACGAACAACTTGACAAGTTTAGAAATTTGGCTGAATCTTTGTATGGTGGAGCTGTAGACCTTTCTATAGGCACACCGTGTGATTCTGTGCCTGAAGTCGTTAAAAGGTCTATCACCTCTGAAATGAGTCTCGATTCGGCTCGTCCTTATCCGTCTTCAGTCGGAAGTGAGGATTTTTTGAAGGCAGCTTCTGAATGGATGGAGCGATGTCTTAAAGTTGAAATTCCGGAAACTTCTATAGGGGCTTGTATTGGAAGTAAAGAGATTGTTACAGGACTGCCTGCAGTTCTTAAATTGAGGAATCCAGATAAAGACACAGTTTTGTATCCAGCGGTTTCGTACCCGTCTTATTCGATGGGTGCTCAATTAGCTAATTGTCGTTCTGTAGCAGTTCCTGTTGATGAAGAATGGAGAATTGATCTTTCGAGAATTGATAAAAAAGACATAGAGCGAGCAATTTGCCTATGGGTTAATAGTCCCGGTAATCCTGCAGGAGCAATTGAAGACTTAGAGAAGATAGCTGATTGGGGGAAGGCAAATGAGGTGATGATTTTGTCAGATGAATGCTATGTCGAATTCACATGGGGAACTTCTCCAAAGTCTGTTCTTCAAAGCAGCAAGGAAGGCGTCTTAGCTATCCATTCCCTTTCTAAAAGATCAAATTTGGCTGGTATGAGAGTCGGCTTTTATGCAGGGGACCTAGAACTAGTTAGCTATTTGCGTGAAGTGAGAAAGCATCAGGGTTTCATGCTTTCTGGCCCAGCTCAAAACGCAGGCATAGCTGCTATGAATGATCAAGCTCATGTTGATAAACAGAAACAGTTGTATCTAGGAAGGCTTTCTAAATTAATGAATATTTTTGATTCCCTTGGAATTGAAACAGCCATGCCAGAAGGCGCTTTCTATCTTTGGATAGCCGCACCTGAAGCTGATGAATGGCGACTAGTTCAAGAATTGGCAAAAAACCTAGGCATGGTTGTTACTCCAGGTGAATTTTTTGGTGAGGAAGGTAAGGGTTATATAAGAGTTGCAGCGGTTGCTACTGATGATCGGATTGAATTATTGGAACAAAGGGCTGGGGTTTAGTTAAAAACTTGCCTTCTAGTCCGTGAATAAGAGGTAATCTCAGGTATGACTGATTTAGCCAAAGAAATAGAAAAGATTTGGGAAAAAAGAAATGAATTAACAACTGGTGACTCGGAAGCTAATTCTCTCATACATGAGGCTATAAATTTGCTTGATACAGGTGAAGAGAGGGTGGCGGAATATGACACCGAAAATGGTGTACGAGTAAATGAGTGGCTGAAATTAGCTATTCTGCTACTTTTTCGTCAGTCAGAAATGTCCATTGAAGAAGTAGGGCCTTTTGAATTTGTTGACAAAATACCTCTGAAGAAAAATTACATTGAGAGCAAGGTGCGAGTTGTCCCAGGTGCATCTGCTCGATGGGGAAGTTACCAAGCTCCCGGTGTTGTAATGATGCCTAGTTACGTGAACATCGGAGCTTATGTGGGTGAAAATACTATGGTCGATACTTGGGCAACCGTTGGTTCATGTGCTCAGATAGGAAAAAATGTTCACCTTTCGGGCGGAGTCGGTATAGGTGGTGTTTTAGAACCACCTAATGCTGTACCAGTGTTTATAGGGGATGAATGTCTTATTGGAAGCAGGTGCATAGTGGCTGAGGGAGCTTCTGTGGGCGAGGGATCAGTTCTTGGGGCTGGCGCAGTTTTAACTGGTTCAATACCAGTCATTGACGCTGAATCTGGTGAAGAGTTGAGTAGAGGGATTGTGCCACCTTGGTGTGTAGCTGTTCAGGCAACTCGAGAGAGGCAATTTACTGGAGGAAGTTTTGGATTGCCTTGCGTTTTGGTTGTTCGATACTTAGAGCCTGGGGAGCGACATGACAAGTCAGCCTTGAACGAAGTTTTGCGTACACATGGAGTAACGACTTGAATATTGGATCTTCTAGCTATGCGTGATCTATTGGAATTGACTGCAGAGTTGGTGAATATTCCATCTGTAAGCTTTGAGGAAGGTCCACTTGTTTCGTTAATAGATAAAGAACTAAGCGCTATTCCTCATTTGTCGGTTGATCGTGTCGGAGACAATTTGATAGCGAGAACTAATTTTAATAAAGAACAGAGACTGGTTTTGGCGGGTCACACTGACACGGTGCCGGGAGACACGAAGTCTGGGGCAAGGATTGAGAATGACACATGTTGGGGCCTTGGAAGCGCAGACATGAAGGGTGGCATTGCTGTAATGCTAGAACTTGCTAGGTCTGTAAATGAATATGCAATTGATGTGACATGGGTTTTTTACGCTCGTGAAGAAGTGGCAAGCGAGCACAATGGTTTAAAAGAAATTTTTACCGAAGCACCTCAACTATTGAGTGGAGATGCTGCAGTTCTCGGAGAGCCCACCAGTGCTTTGATTGAAGCAGGCTGCCAAGGAACTATGAGATTTTTGTTGACATTGAAAGGAGAGCGGGCACATTCAGCGCGTCCATGGATGGGTAGAAACGCAGTACACCGTTTAAGCGGCGTACTTGAGGCTTTAGAGAGTTATCAATACAGGAAACCGCTTATAGATGGTTGTGAATTTAGAGAGGCATTACAAGCAGTTGGTGTCGAAGGGGGAGTGGCGGGCAATGTAGTTCCTGATAACGCAACTTTGTTGATTAACCATCGGCATGCACCGGATCGCAGTTCTGATGAAGCAGAAAATCACGTGAGAGACTTTCTTTCTCCATATATGGAAGATGGTGACACTATTGAATTAGTGGATAGGGCGCCAGCAGCAGCTCCTGGGATGAATCACTCTCTTCTTGCTGCTATAGGCGAAGGTATTGAAACTCGTGCAAAGTTAGGTTGGACAGACGTAGCTTTTTTCTCTGAACAGGGGATTCCAGCAATTAACTTTGGGCCAGGTGATGCAACTTTGGCTCATACAGCTGAGGAGAGGGTAGAGCGTGAAAATCTTGAGCTAACTTTCGAGACACTTAGAAAAGTGTTGGAAGTGAACTAGATCAAAGATCTCAGATTTTTCGCAAAACAGTTACAACTTTCCCGATAATTTTTACTTCACCAGCACTGTATTCGATGTCATCAAAGTCTGGATTTGATGAGCAGATTGTAACTTTATTCCCGTGCCTTTTAAGTCTTTTAACTCCTACGGTTCCATCGGCCTCGGGTAATTCAACTACTAGGAGTTCATCGGAGGAGCTGGAAGAAGTTTCAGATTTAACGACTACGTAGTCGTTATCGAGTATTCCGTCACCTGTCATCGAATCACCTTTGACTCTGAGCATGAAAAGATTTCCGTCTCCAGTAAATTCTGCTGGAAGTGGAAGAGATTCCTCAATATTTTCCTGTCGGAAAACTGTGACACCTGCGGCTACTTCACCGACCAGAGGAACGTGTTGAACGGCTCCTCGGTCTACAGCCGCTCCACTGATCGGGTCAAAACATACTTCTATAGCTCGAGGTTTGCCAGGGTCAGATCGTCGCAAATAACCTAATTTTTGAAGACTGGAAAGATGAGCGTGCACAGTTGAAGGGGATGTTAAACCTACTGCCGTACAGATTTCACGAACAGAGGGTGGAAAACCTCTCTCCCTGGACTCGCTGTCAATGAATTCGAGTATTTGTATTTGTCGTTTAGTCAGAGAATTTTCATTCATAATAAAAAACCTTTTTTAGTTGCAATCGAACATATGTTCGATATCATTATAACATGATCGAACACTTGTACGACGCACATATGTTCCCCGAACAAACGTTCTTTGTCAAGTATTTAAGGGTTTTTCCTTATAAAACAGCTCTGTCACACCCCTTTGAAAGGATATATACATGAATACAGCAGTCATTTATAACTCCTACGGCGCTACTACGCCGAATTTACAGACTCTCCCTTTCAAGCCACTACCTCAAAAGGTTTATAGACGTCGACGTCTATTTTTTCTATCGATGGTCGGTTTAATAGTATTTTTGAGTGTTTTGATGGCTAATGAGATAATTGGCCGAATCCATGGTGTCCCTGGTGGTTCTGTAGTCGAGGCTGCAGGGACACCTGTTGTATATGTCGTTCAACCAGGTGACACTCTTTGGGAAATTGCCGACAAATTTAATCCAGAAGGTACAGATATACGACACACTGTTGATCAACTAGCAGATATTACTGGTGGGATACAACTGCAACCTGGTCAGCGTATTGTTCTGAACAGAGGTTTATAAATCCCCATTAATTGTTAGATAACGACAAAATAGAAATTCTTCTTCTAGCAATATACGGTCCAACGAAAGTTCAGTAGGGGAATCAACTGGTCGGTTAAGAAATGTTGCAGGATCTTCTCCTCCGACTGCTCTAGGTGAAACGCTAAGACAGAATTCATCTATCAAACCAGCAGTCAACAAGTGTGAATTCAAGTTGGGTCCTCCTTCGCAAACTACAATTTTTGCATTTTTGTTAAAGAGGTCTTCGACGATTTTCGAAACATTCATTTCTGGTTCTGGAAAAGCTACAATCTCAGCGGAAGAATCAAAACCCGAAGAACCTCTTTCGAGTGATTCACTTTTCGTATAAATCAGGGGTGGCTTATCTTCTAGATGACGGTCAGCGAATAAACCCATATCAGGATCAAGATTTAACTCACCTGAAATGACAGCGATCCTGGGTCGTTTTTCTTGCCCTCTGGACTCTCGGAATGCAGCCAAATCACCGTCCGGTGTTTTTGGAGCTTTATATTTTTCTGCTCGAATGGTTCCTGCACCAACCAAAATGATGTCAGCAAGCGCTCTGATTATTTGGTAGATATTTTTGTCCGCTGGTCCACTTAATCCCCCCGCTCTGCCTTCGAAGGAAATGAAACCATCAACAGAATTAACCATATTTAGTAATATCCATGGCCTGGATTTCAAATGCGTTCTTACATCACTGTTGTAAACAACAGCAGGGTCGACTTCAATTTCTTCAGGAAAGATTTGCTTCATATAAATGACAGTATCGTCATTGCCAAGTTTTTTTTATTTCAACAAAGTAAATATTTGAACAAAATTAACAAGATTCGCATTCAGTCATTTCTTTATTTTTTAAGTACTATCGTCAAATTAGGTTCTATAAATAGGTATAAATGTGTCAATGGAAATATATTTAGTTGCTTCAAGTTCTTTTAAAGGGTTCTTCTGATGGCTTCTCTAAGGTTTTCTTTCGGCACTATGGGATCAGGTAAGAGCACCTTGGCCCTGCAAATTCATCACAATCTATCATCTAGGGGTTTGTCCGGTATTCTCTGCAGCCAGCTAGATAGAGCGGGCGGCAAAGTTTCTAGTGCTTTGGGTGTTTCCGCTGATGCTGTTCAAGTGTCTCCAGGATTTAATCTTTATGAGTTTGCTTTAAGTGAAAAAGAAAACAATGGCTCTCTTGATTACATGATTTGTGATGAAGCACAGTTTTATTCTGTTGATCAAATAGAGCAGTTAGCTCGTGTCGTTGATGAGATCGGAGCAGAAGTTTATGCATTTGGACTTCTTACTTCATTTCAAGGGGAATTGTTTGAGGGTACGAGAAGACTCTTAGAGCTCTCTGATGAGCGGATTGAAGTGCAAGTCGAGGCGCGTTGTTGGTGTGGCCGTCGAGCTACACACAATGCGAGATTACTTGAGGGTGAACAAGTTTATGATGGTGACCTTGTAGTAGTAGATGACCCAGAAGATCAAAAAGTCACTTACGAGCTGCGGTGTCGGCAACACTGGTTAGATGGAGATTCTGGTCCTGACCGTCAGGTCGTTCCTATACATGCCCCACACAAAGAAGTGAAATCAGCAAACGGTTAGCTCGAACAGCGGGTATTACGTCAATTTCGCTAACCTGAAAATATGACTGAATATAAACCGCCTTTAAACGACATCAGATTAGTTCTAAATGAGATCAGTGATATAAGTAGGTTGTGTGATCTACCTGGTTACGAACACGTAGATACTGACACGATTGATGGCGTTCTTGAAGAACTCGGACGTTTTGCAGCCGAAATAATATCACCAGTTAACAAAATTGGTGATCAAGAAGGATGTTCGGTTTCTGACGGGGTGGTGACCATGCCAGAAGAGTTCGGACAGGCTTGGGATCACTTTGTAGATTCTGGTTGGGGAGCTATTTCGCAAGACCCAGACTATGGAGGTGGTGGCTTTCCGTTAGCTATCCACACTGTTTTGACAGAGATGCTAGCAACAGCGAGTCGAGCATGGTCAATGGGGCCCATGCTGACGGCAGGTGCAATCGATTGTTTGCATACTTTTTCCGACGAAGCCCAAAAAGAGATTTTTTTACCAAAATTAGTTGCTGGTGAATGGTCAGGAACGATGAATTTGACTGAACCTCAAGCGGGTTCTGATGTAGGTGCTTTAACCACTAAGGCCATACCTCAAGAGGACGGAACATATAAAATTTTTGGAACTAAAATTTTTATAACTTTTGGCGAGCATGAGTTAGTTGAAAATATCATCCAGTTGGTATTAGCACGCACTCCAGATAGTCCACCAGGAACAAAAGGAATATCCTGCTTTATCGTTCCTAAGTATTTAGTTCAAGATGACGGATCACTGGGAGAACGCAATGATTACCGTTGTCTGTCGCTTGAACATAAGTTAGGCCTTCACGCCAGTCCCACTTGTGTAATTTCTTATGGTGAAGCTGGGGAAGGAGCAGTTGGCTATTTGATTGGTGAAGAGCATCAAGGAATGCGCTACATGTTCAAAATGATGAATAATGCTCGTTTGGGCGTTGGAGTTGAGGGTTTAGCTGTAGCAGAGAGAGCGTTACAACAAGCTTCTTCTTTTGCTCTGGAGAGGCGTCAGGGTAAAGCCATAGGAGCTGAAGCAGGTGAACAGTCTTTAATTATCGAACACCCAGATGTAAGGCGAATGTTATTGACGATGAGGGCTTATACAGATGCAATGAGATGCATTTTGTATGCGAATGCTGCTGCTCTAGATTTAGCAAAGAGTCATCCCGATAGTGATGAACGACAATTGGCTTCAGATAGAGCTGAGTTGTTGACACCTATTTCTAAGGCTTGGTGTACTGATTTGGGTGTGGAAATGACTTCTCTTGGAATTCAAGTTCACGGAGGCTATGGGTATGTTGAGGAAACAGGAGCAGCTCAACACCTCAGAGATTCACGTATTTCTCCTATCTATGAGGGAACGAATGGTATTCAAGCGATAGATCTCGTTGGAAGAAAATTGAAGATGAATGAAGGAAAAGTTATCAGGGATCTTCTTGACGAGATAAAAGACTTTACTGAGGGTCTTGCCGAAGAGGGAGCAGAATTCGAAACCATCAAGTCAAACCTTACTGATAGCTTGCAGGCTGTTGAAGAGGCAACTGCTTGGCTTTCTGAAAAAGGAAATGAAGATCCTATACAAGCTATTTCTGGAGCTACACCCTATCTACGAATGTTGGGACAGTTAGTAGGTGGCTGGTTCCTAGCGCGTTTAGCGATTGGGGCGAGAGGTAACGAGAGCATCGGAGATGCAGATTTCCTTAATAGTAAAATGACCGTAGCTAATTTTTATGCTGAGCAGCTTTTACCTTTGACAAGGGCTCAACTTGGAGCTGTGACTGCTGGATCGTCAGACTTATTTGCAGTGTCCGAAGAACTTTTCTCTATTTAATTGGGGTTATTCTAATTTTTAATTTGGCTTCCATTCCCAGCCCGTCTTCGAGTTCATTTCATATCGGTCCAATTGAATTACGTGCCTATGGACTCATGATCGCTCTTGGGGTTCTAGTAGCAATCTGGTGGTGTCAGAAACGCTGGGAGAATAAGGGCGGCAAAGCTGAAGAAATTTCTGAGATTATGATTTGGGCAGTACCTTTCGGCCTTATAGGAGCACGTCTCTACCACGTAATAACCGATTGGAGATCTTTTCGCGGGAGGTGGGAAGACGTGCCTGCCATTTGGCAAGGAGGTTTAGGGATACCAGGCGGTTTGATACTGGGAGTTATTGTCGGAGTGGGCATTGCTAAAAAGAAAGGTATAAATACTGCTAAAATTTTAGATGCGGTTATTCCTTCAATACCCATCGCACAAGCGATAGGAAGATGGGGCAACTGGTTTAATCAAGAACTATTTGGGAAACCCACAGAATTGCCTTGGGCTCTAGAAATAGACGTTCAACATAGGCCAAAGAATTTCATTACAGAATCGACCTTCCATCCGACCTTTCTGTATGAGGCAGTTTGGAATGTTTTGTTAGCATTTCTTTTAGCCAGATGTGACCGAGCAAGGCTCTTAAAACCTGGACGTTTGATAGGACTTTGGATACTTGGATATGGATTGGGAAGACTTTGGGTGGAGTCACTGAGAATTGATAACGCCTCCTTAATATTTGGAGTGAGGGTAAATATTTGGATGAGTTTGGTAGCAGTTGTTTCTGGCTTATTGATTGTGGCCTCTGGAAGAGAACGATCTGTTGATTCAATGAATTCCTAAGAGAGGTTTTAGCAACTACGGTCTTTGTGTGGATACAGATTTCGTGCTGCGAAGAGTGGATAGAACTTTTGCTTTTATAGATCTTTCGGGTTTCACGGCTTTTAACGAAAGAGCTGGCGATGAGCAGGCGGTTGACGTATTGGTTGAGTTTCGTAACGCTGTTCGCAACATTGCAAGCAAAAGAGGAGTGAGAATAGCTAAATGGCTAGGTGATGGTGCCATGCTTGTTGGGGTTGAACCTGAAGAAACAGTCGATTCGGTACTTGAAATCAACTCGTTGATTAATGATTCAGATTTCGAGCTGCCTATAAGGGCCGGAATTGCGCGTGGTTGGGTTCTCTTGATCGAAGGTGATGATCATGTAGGCAGAGAGGTTATTTTAGCCTCTCGACTATGTGATAGTGCTGGCCCAGGTCAAGTTTTAGCACCAAAGGAACTGGTTTCACCGTTGATGAACCTAACTCAAATTGAGTTGGGGGATGTCATGGTCGATGGATTTGCTAAGCCTTTTCAGTTGGTTCAATTGGAACAAGCTGATTGAGCATTTCAGAAGGTGAAAAAAGTTCAAGCAAGTTCAAAATTTTGCCGTAGTTGGCTGTAGAGGTAAGGAAGCGATGAACATCGGATTTTCCGAATTGGGAATAGAAAAAGACTTGGTTGGAGAATTAGACCGTCTAGGTATCAGTGAACCGTTTGAAATACAGAAAATAACCATTCCAGACATTCTGAAGGGACGAGATGTCTGCGGAAAGGCAAAAACGGGGTCGGGTAAAACAATTGCTTTCGGATTGCCGTTGATACAGCTCTTGCAAGCCTCAAAACCAGGAGAACCTAGAGGTCTAGCGCTTGTTCCGACGCGTGAATTGGCTGTTCAGGTTTGCAAGGAGCTTGAGCCTTTAGCTTTGAAGAAAGACCTAAAAGTAAAGGCTATCTATGGAGGCTCTCCTATAGAGAAGCAGATTGATGCACTTAAGAAAGGTGTTGATTTTGTAGTGGCTACGCCAGGTCGCTTGATTGATTTATTAGAACGAAAAGATATTTCAGTAGCTAGTGTCGAGAAAATCGTGATTGACGAAGCTGATCGAATGGCAGACATGGGATTCATGCCACAAGTCGAATGGATCTTGCGTCAAGCGGAACTAGATCATCAAACTTTGCTATTTTCAGCAACTTTAGACGGCATGGTGAGTGGTTTGATAAGTCGTTATCAGCAAGAACCTGTAATGCATGAGGTTGAATCTCGTGAAGTGACAGTTGCTGAGATGCAGCACCGTTTTATTGCTGTGCATGAAATGGATCAGGTAAAGGTAGCTGCTGCAATAATAAATTCTTCTAACAAAACAATAGTTTTCACCAAAACTCGGTGGGGTGCAGACAAGTTGGCAGCCAAACTTATACAAGAAGATGTTACCGCAGCCGCTATCCATGGAGATCTAAGGCAATCACAACGTGAAAGAGCTTTAAAGGACTTCACGAAAGGGAAAATAAGAACTTTAGTTGCAACAGACGTTGCAGCCAGAGGAATTCATGTAGATGACGTTGAGGCAGTTATCCACTACGACCCACCCTCTGACGCTAAAACTTATTTGCATCGTTCCGGTAGAACTGCAAGAGCAGGTGGGAGTGGTGTGGTAGTAAGTCTGATCTGTTGGAATGAAGAGCTTGAAATTAGAAAACTGATGCGGCGCCTTGGTCTTAAACAGCCAATAGTAGAAATGTTCTCTAACGACGAGAGATTAAAAAATTTAATCTCATGGAACCCTGATTTAGAGGCAAATTAGTTCGGTTTAACAGCAAAATTTCTAAGACTGTGCATGATGTTTTCATGCTCCTCTTAGAATGGTAGTACATCAAGAGAGGCTCAAATTTGGGTCCGGCAACCTGGGATGGACACCCAAGGTGCTCGCTTGCCTGACAGGCAAGGATGCGGTCTTTAAGAGACAATGAAGTGTCCGGCGGGTGGTTATTTTTCCCTGCCGGCTCCGATTGGGGGTCTGTTTGCGGAGGAAAAATGAGGATAAAAAAATTTATTAACGACAGACGTAAGTCTGCGCGTTTGCCTTTGCATCCTCGATCCTACAGCGATGACATTCCTGCTTCAGGTGCATGGAATATAGACCAAGGTGCAGGGAATCGTAGTTTTGTTGAAGTTGTAAATGGACAGCCATTTGTTTTAGAGAGCGGAGAAACTCTTGATTACATAGTTATGGCGTATGAGACGTGGGGAGAGCTCTCACCAGAGGGCGACAACGCAATATTGGTTTGTCATGCTTTAACAGGTGACTCGCACGCTTATGGCGATGTTGAACCAAGTCACTCTACACCAGGTTGGTGGAATGGTCTTATAGGCCCAGGTTGTGCATTGGACACAGAAAAGAATTTTATAGTTTGCATAAATGTTTTAGGAGGCTGTCAAGGGTCGACTGGACCTGCGAGCATAAATCCAAAGACAGGCAAACCATTTGGACCTGATTTTCCTGTAGTAACAATTCGTGACATCGTAAGGTGTCAAAGGCGTGTTGCGGACCATTTAGGTGTTGAAAAATGGAGTTGTGTAGTCGGTGGTTCGATGGGTGGGATGCAAGTGCTCGAATGGGGAGTTATGTTCCCTGACAGAGTCGCATCTTTAGCACCCTTGGCTACTACGTTGAGGGCCAGCGCACAGCAGATTGCTTGGAGTGCAATAGGTCGTACAGCTCTTTCTTTGGATCCTAGATTTAGAGGTGGTAATTATTATGAAGCTGAATCAGGAGACGGTCCAACAGCGGGAATTGCAATCGCTCGTTCTGTGGCTCAGACAACGTATAGAAGTGAAGGGGTTTATTCGGATAGGTTCGGAAGAGATTTAGTTGACCCGCGTTCCATTTATGGCCTGTGGGACCGTTTTCAAGTTGAGTCTTATCTTGATTATCACGGTGAGAAGCTAGCGCGAAGATTCGATGCTAATAGCTATCTACTTCTTAATAGGGCAATGGATTTGCATGACCTAGAGCGAGATAGAGGAAGTCTAAAGGGAGCGCTGGAGAGGATCGCACGAGTTCCTGTAATTACGTTGAGTATTTCTTCAGATGCTTTATACCCTCCTTATCAGCAGAAAGAACTGCAGGAAGCAGTTATTGAAGCTGGGGGAGAATGCGAATATCACACAATTGATAGTCC
>Ga0208410_1000112_pt1 | contig 49445 bp, 32 predicted proteins | sample ETN02SmetaG_3_FD_185787 | JGI IMG/M metagenome (GOLD analysis project Ga0208410, IMG submission 185787) | Marine microbial and viral communities from oxygen minimum zone, Eastern Pacific Ocean - ETNP2014F10-02SV257 (SPAdes) (version 2) | ecosystem: Environmental > Aquatic > Marine > Oceanic ... | reverse complement strand
GAACGACGCGCGGGCGCGCGCGCGCGAGGGACGCTCGATGACGAGCGGGGTGGATCGGTGCGCGCGCGGGTGCGCGCGCGCGGGGGCGCGGGGGCGCGGGCGCGCGTCGTCGCGGTGGGTGCGAACGGACGACCGAGCGGGAAGGCGCTTCGGCCCGAGTTGTACGGGCTCGACGCGACGTGGGACCCGATGACGAGCGGTGATCGTCGGGAGTCGGAGGAAAGTGTGATGCCGTTGCCGGAGAGTTTACCGGAGATTACGTCGGGGGGGAGCGCGAGCGAGACGTACGATTTAGTCATCGTCGGGTGCGGTCCGGCGGGATTGACGGCGGCGGATGAGGCGAGTCGCAGAGGATTACGCGTCGCGCTCATGGATCCGGCGCCGTTGGCGCCGTGGTTGAATAATTACGGAGTGTGGTGCGATGAATTTAAGGCGTTGGGGTTCGATGATTGTTATCGCGCGGTGTGGAACAAGGCGCGCGTGATTATCGATGATTCGGACGCCGAAGGGAAAATGTTGGATCGAGCGTACGCGCAAGTGGATAGGAAAAAGCTCAAGCAAAAGTTGTTCGCGCGCACGGTGAAGCAAGGCGTGGAGTTTGGCGTCGCGTGCGTCGAACATTGCGATCACAGCGATCCGAATCACTCGGTGGTGACTCTGGACGATGGACGGACGGTGTTCGCGAAGATGGTTTTGGACGCCACTGGGCACGCGCGAAAACTCGTCGATTTCGATCGCGACTTCACGCCGGGATACCAAGCCGCGTTCGGCATCGTGGCCACCGTGGAGAAACATGACTTTCCGTTGGATACGATGCTCTTCATGGATTGGCGCGACGAACACTTGAGCGCGGACCTGAAGCATCAAAACGATAGACTTCCGACGTTTTTGTACGCCATGCCGTTTTCAGAGACTGAAATCTTCCTGGAAGAGACGAGCTTGGTGGCTCGTCCGGGACTCGACTTCGATGACTTGAAGCTCAAGTTAAAGGAACGTCTCGATCACTTGGGCGTCAAAGTGACGGCGGTGCACGAAGAGGAGTACTGTCTCATTCCCATGGGGGGCGTGTTGCCGACGTTTCCGCAACGAACGCTCGGCATCGGCGGAACCGCGGGCATGGTGCATCCGAGCACCGGTTTCATGGTGGCCAAGACGATGCTGTGCGTCAGAACGCTCGTCGGTACGCTCGATGATGCCCTGAAGGCGGGGAAACGTGGCGACGTCACCGGCGCTCTCGAGGCGGCGGAGGCGGCGCAAACAGACAACGGCGAGTTCGACGCCGACGCCACCGCGGAGTTGGTGTGGCAATCCATTTGGCCAGAAAACGATTTGCGCATGCGAACCTTCATGTGTTTCGGCATGGAGACGTTGATGCAACTCGACGTTGACGGCACGCGCCAATTCTTTGACACGTTTTTCGATCTTCCGAGAGACGTTTGGGCCGGTTTCTTGAGTTGGCGAATTCAACCCGTCGGATTGCTGTCTCTCGGTGTCAACCTGTTCGTGCTCTTCTCCAACTACATGCGCGTCACTTTCGTCAAGTCCGCGCTTCCATTCATGGGTTCGTTCTTCGCCAACTTTGCGCTCGCGGACAACAAGTTTGATTCGAGCAAGTGGGGCGGTTTGGTTCTCGAGGACGCCAATAACCGCGACGTGATCCTTCGCGAAGACGGTCCAATTCCGGCGCCAGTCAGCAACCCGACGGCGAAACCGATCACGGGCAGCATGTTGGACTTTGAAGATATCTTATCAGAAGAAGCGCTCAGCAATCCCGACGACATGAATCCGAGCGAGATCAAGGACGACCGCGAGTGGATCGCGTTTCAGCAACGCAAGGTTTTCAATGATCAGAAAACGATCAAGGAATACCTCGGAGCGATGAATAGCGGCGACAATGTGGACGTGTTGGTCATCGGCGCCGGCCCGGCGGGTCTCGCGATCGCGGCTGAGACGGCGAAACAAGGTTTGAGCGTCGGTATCGTGGCTCCAGATACACCGTTCGTCAACAACTACGGCGTGTGGCTCGACGAGTTCAGAGCTCTCGGACTCGAGCACTGCTTGCTTCACAAATACGACGACGCCTTGGTGTGGTTCGGTGATTCGGACCCCGCCTCTGGCACGCAGCTGGGACGTCCGTACGGACAAGTGTGCCGCAAACGTCTTCGAGATCAACTGTTGAACGACTGTGCCGCTGCTGGCGTCAAGTACTTGCCGGGCTTGGTTGATTTCGTGCGTCACGGGGACACGGACAAGAATGAATTGGCGGAGGTTCGAGGCAGCGTCATCGAGGACAACGATGTCTCCGAGGGCGACAAGAAATTGATCGAGGAGGAATCGACGGGTAAAGTTTTTACTCTCAACTCTCGACTCGTCGTCGCCGGCACGGGACACAACAGAGATGTGCTCAATTACGAGGAAGGCTCGCCGCCGGGTTGGCAAACCGCCTACGGTGTGGAAGTACGCATTCCGAACCACGGATTCGAGGTTAACAAGGCGGTGTTCATGGATTTCCGTCAAAGCGACCCGGACATGATGACTGCGGAGGACGAGGGCGTCTGGCGCGTACCGTCTTTCCTCTACGTATTACCGGTGAACAAGGATGTCGTCTTCGTGGAAGAGACCTGTCTCGTCGCCCGCGTGCAAGTTCCGTTCGACGAACTCAAACGCCGTCTGTACAGACGCATGACGCGCATGGGCATGCCCATCGTCGAGGAGGACATCATCGAGGTTGAGGCGAGTTGGATCCCACTCGGCGGCACGCCGCCGGTGGTTCCGCAGCGTACGATCGCGTACGGTGCGGCGGCCGGCATGGTGCACCCGGCGTCCGGTTATTCCGTAGTCAATAGTATCCGCACCGCGCCCAAGGTGGCAAAGGCGATGGCTGCCGGGTTAAAAGAGGGTGGCGAAATCGAAGCGAGTCGCCGAGCCTGGGACGTTCTGTGGGGCGCCGAGCAGAGACGTCAAATTGGATTTTATCAGTTTGGCATGGAACTTTTGATGTCGCTTCGCATCGAACAAATGCGCAACTTCTTTAGCACGTTCTTTGCGCTTCCGACGGATCTCAGCCGCGGTTTCTTGGGCAACTCGTTGTCGAGTTCGGAGCTCATCATGTTTGCCTTGACGACGTTCATCATCGGAGACAACGAGTTGCGAGGTTTGCTCCTCGCGCACTTGGTCTCCGCCGGTGGTTCGGGCGCTCGATTAGCCGAGGCGTACGCCTATCCACTGCTGCCCAAGGATGAGAGCGGTCTGGAAGTCTTGCAGGTGAACCGAAAAGATCAAGCGGGCGCCAAGAACACGACAAAGATGATGGATGACTTTTACGAATCGCAGCGAGGGGGCATGCTTCCGGGGTACATGGGACGCGATTGGTGGTCTGTGGGCAAGCGGAAAAACTTCAAGAACGCTGACAACGATGATAACGGTCCGGACCGTGGTTCGAGCGGTGGTGGAGGCATGAGTGCCGTCACGTCCTCGACGCAACCCAAGGTGTCGGTGGGCGCGATGAAGATGGACGCGTCCGGCCAAGGCGCCGTCACGTATTGGTCCGACGGTAGTGCCGCGATGATTGTCACAAGTGCCGTGCGCAAGACTGGTCTCAGCCAAGACGATCTCTACGGTAAGGCCCGTAAGAAGTTTTTGCCCTCCGCGTTCATCTCGATGGCGCCCGACGTAGTCCCGCCGCACCTCACCGGGTCGCTTCCCGGCGACATCGGCTGGGACCCGTTGGCGCTCGGTGCCCAGAGCGACATCGCGCGTTACCGCGCGCGCGAGCTCATTCACGGAAGATGGGCCATGCTCGCGTGCATCGGCGTGCTCTTCCCCGAATTCTTGGCGCACAATGAGATTTTCGGCACTCCCGACCAACACTGGTGGAACACGGCCATCGAAAACGACCCCGTGTACGGATGGCAGCTCACGTACATGGGCGAAACCATCCCGTGGGGTTTATTCTGGCTCCCCATCTTCCACCTCCCGTTGATGTTCGTCGCCGAGTCCCTCCGAAACGGCAATTACGAGGTGGAGGCGTTCAAGGATTTGGATAAGCTCTACCCGGGCGGCAGACTCTTCGATCCGCTCGGCCTCGCCGCCGGCCAAACCGAGGAGGATCTCAGCATTCTCAAGACGATCGAGATTCAGCACTCTCGATTGGCCATGATGGCCACCTTCGTCTTCGTCATCGAAGGTCTCGCCGGCCACGGTCCGCTCGATTTCGCCAACTGATTCGATTTCGAGCCCGACTCGCCGACGTCCGGTCCGCGCGTCCGGTCGTCGTCGTGTAGCATACACCTCACAGCAACCAAGCACACGCAGTTCATTATTAATCATTATTTCTCACACATCACGCGCACACATCACGGTCACGGTCACGGTCACGGTCACGCGCGCGATCCGCGTCCCCGCGCGTCCCCGCCGTCTCCTCGGCGTCTCTCGGCTCGAGGATCCGCAGATCTCGCCTCGCGATCGAATCCACCCACCATGGCCGCCATGAACCTCGACCAATCCCTCGACGACATGATCAAGGAGACGCGCAAGACGGCCCCCAGGCGTCGCGCCGCGAAATCCTCCGTCCGCGTCGCCGTGGGCGGTAAGAAACGCGCGTCGACCGCCAAGAAAACCGCGCGCGGTGGATCATCCTCGGGCCCCGCGCCCATGGCGATCGGTGGCGTCAAGAAGGGCAAAGCCGGCAATAAGAAGCGAGGGAACCGAAGCGCGGCGGCGACTGCGATGGCGGTGGACACCGTGCACCGCGGTGGACGCGGAAACGCGAACGCCGTCGTCGGTGGGAAGACGAAATTAATGGTGGGCAACTTGGATTTCAAGGTGACGGATCGGGACATGAAGGTGCGAAGATTAGCAGTAGGACGAGCGTTCGTCAGACGGGCGAGCGAGAGGTCGGGGGTGATGATGATGGTGTGATGTGACGTGCCGCGCGTCATCCCTCGACCCTCGTGACGCTCGAGAACGATCGATGAGATGAATGAAGACTTTCGTACGATTCGAGGACAGCCGGCGGCGAGACGCCCGACGCGGTCTCGATCGACGCTCGTCTCGCGACTTTGCGTCTCGATGAGAGGAGAAGAATTCGGATCAATTCATGATTGATGGATCGACCGTAAGAGTTTATTCGCGCGAGTTTTCGTACGCTCGACGTGTCGAGCGCGAGGAGTTCGTCTAGGAGGGCACCCGTCCGCTCGTTCGCGGCTGCGAGCGACGAGCGAGATGGCGCGCGCGATCGAACGTTGTCGCCTTACGATGCGTGGGCTGGAATAAAAAGGTTTGATCTCGCGCGCGCGATCGCGACGGTGCGCAACGACGTGGAACCGTCATCCGTCGGATCGATCGGATATGTATACGACGCTTTCGAAGACGGGTGACGGTCGCCTCGCGAGCTCGCGCGAATGATTTTTTTGGCGATGCGCTCGGTTCGATCGAGCGGAGATGCAACGCGGGAGACGTTCGAGAGCGCGTCTGAAAATCCCCTCGGCACCTCCGCGCGATTCGAACGGGCACCCTTCATTGGAAAGATGCGGTTTGACTGCTTACACTGATGCGCGGACGAAGAGAAGAGACTTGGTTTTATTTCACCGATTCGTTTGGACCGCGACACTCGACATTCGACTCTCGACACTAGACACTCGATCAGAACGACTTCACTCGATTTTCATGGCTCGCACGCGCTCGCACACGTTTATTTTTGGAGGGAACTCGTATTGATGACATCGCCCCGCGTCGATCCTTTACAACAGGAACTTTTCGGTCAAGCCGGTCGCGTGCTCAAGGCTGGCATCAACTACGGCCCGCAGGGCAAGTCTAAGGGCACGGCCGAGGTCATCATGGCCACGCTCGAGTCCGCCCTCAAGGCTGTCAAGACGTACCACGGCGTCAAGCTCGACGGTCGTCCGTTGAGCATCGTCATCGTCGACGCTCCGGCGCAGGCCAAGCCGATCACCCAGCGACTCACGGGTTTGAAGCAGCAGCAACCGAAAAAGAACGGCAAGAACGGTAAGAACGCCACTCCCGCGCCCAAGCGCGGCAAGGCGACCGCGAAAGCCGTCGCCGCCGCGAAGAAGCCGGCGCCGAAGAAGAAGAAGCCGGCGCGCAAGCCCAAGGAGAAGAAACCGGACGGCCCCAAGCCGACCGCCGCCGACTTGGACGCGAGCCTCGACGCGTACAAGGCCTCCGCGGACGTCCAAATGGCCGCCTAATCGTTCACGTTCACTCACTCTGTAAAAAACAATCAACACGTCACACGCGAAACGACGCTCGCCGTCGCCGAGACGCCCCATTCCCCGTCATCGCTTCGTCGTTCGCCATCATGTTCGAGCGAATCGCCTCGCTCGTGGTGAACGACAAGGGGGAATACAGCAAGATTCACGTGTTCGCCCTCGGTCTCGCCGCTCTTCACGTCTGCGCGCTCGTGCTGTGGCTCGTGCTGATCGCGCGCCAACGACCACCGAGTGTTCGCGAACTCGACGACCGTGTGCGCGCGTCCAAGGATGGAAAGGGCGAGTGAGCGCGCGGGGCTGTCTCTATGATGACGCACGATGTGTTCGTCGGTCGCCTCGTCGTCGCCGAGGAACGTTTCGCGAGCCGGGAGCGCCTACGTTCGTCGAGCGTATCGAATAGGAATTGTAACGTTTAGTGTGTTCTAACAATCTCTACGTGCGCGCTCCTATGCTCACTTCTTTTCATCCTGTAAATTCAACAAGAGCGAATCCGCGCTCAACATGACGCGGTTGTTCGAGTTGGCCATGGTTTGCGCGATCGCTCTCGCGGCTTCGATTTTACGGAGCGTCAAAAACGCCGGATTGCTCGCGATGGCCTCCCCGATGAGCTTGGCAGATTTCGCCTCCCCTTCCGCCTGAATCACTGCGGATAATTTCTCCTGTTTCGCCTTGTCGACGATGAACCTGGCGCGCTCCGCCTCCTGTTGCGCCACCTGTTTACTCTCGATGGCCGCCGTGTACTCGCGGCCGAAGGTCAACGCCGTGAGCGAGACATCGTCTAAAACCATGTTAAACTGCGCCGCGCGCTTCTTCAATAGATGTCTGATAGATAAAGACACTTGTTCTCTCTTCGTGATCAACTCGGCGGCGTTGTGTTGCGCCACGACAGACTTAACAGTCTCGTGAATGACGCTCGGAAGCACTCGTTCGTTGAAATCCATCCCGAGCGTGCGGTACACGTCTGGTAATTTATTCGCATCCGGTCGCGTCAACACCCGAATGGAGATGTTCACCATCTGTAAATCTCTCGATCCGCTCTGCGAATTCACCTGGTGCGCGCGCGCGCGAACGTCATAGACGTACGGACGCTCGACCCAGGGAATGATGAAGTGCGTCCCCTCTGCGTACACCTTGTCCTTGACGCCGACGAATCGATTGTACACGATGGCGCGGTGACCGCCCTCGACGTTGAACAGACTGCACGGAAACAAAAAAGAAATACACGGCGGGCCCAGGCGTCAGTCCACGGAACGCCAATCGTCGTCATCGTCGCGGGACGTGAGGAATGAGAGATTCATGAATGGGGCGTGCCCTAATCGTCCCGAGCGTCATCGTCGTCGTCGTCGTCGCGTCGCTCGCCGACGCGCGAGTTCGCGCACCTGTTATATAAACCATACGTCGCCGCCCCACCGTACACGATGGTTTGCAGCGCGGCGCCGACGACGCCCGCGTTGAGGGCGTTGCGCGCGTTTTGCATGATTTTCTCTGAAAATGGGCGCGTCGCCGTCTGACGCGTCGGGAGTGCGCGTCGCGCGTCGCGCGTCGCGCGTGACCCGAGACATGCTCGACGGTGAGCGAGGAACGTTTCGGTTCGGTTTCGGCGGCGCGGAGGACGACGACGACGACGCGGAGGATGAACGACGCGATGGGAAACGCGCGCGCGCCGAGGACCGAGCCGCCGAAGAAATCGACGCGTCTTCGCTCGAGTGCGACGACGAGGCGACGTGGCAGGGGATCTATGAGACGCATGGTGACGTGGAAATCGTTCGAGGCGCGCACGGGAGCACGGCGTCGACGCTGGATGGGTGTCCCGAGGAGGCGGACGTCGTCCCGGGGGTGTACGAGGGCGGGCTCAAGTCGTGGGAGTGCGCGGATGATTTGGCGACGTATATCGCGACGGACGATGCGTTCGCGGTGGAGATGGCGAAGATGAAGAGCGATGAATTGCACGTGTTGGAGCTGGGGGCGGGACAGGCGGTGCCGGGACTGGTGGCGATGCGAAAATTGAGCGGTCGGTGCGAGTCGGTGACGCTGACGGATTACAACCGGGACGTCGTGGAGGAAGTGACGGTGCCGAACGCGCAGGCGACGATGGCACTCATGGAGAGCGAGAAGGAGAAGGTTCCGTCAAAAGTGAGGTTTTTATGCGGGGGTTGGTCGGGATACGACGCGTTCGTGGAGAAGGGGTCCGTCGACGTGCTGTTGACGAGCGAATCCATCTACGACGTCGGGCAATACGACGATTTGTGTCGGTTCATCGCGCACGCGCTTCGCGAGAAGACCGGCGCGTGTTACGTCGCGGCGAAGAGTTATTATTTCGGCGTCGGCGGAGGGACGAACGCGTTCACGACGTATTGTCGAAAGTATTTCGATTTAGAGGTGGAGAGTCTGAAGACGTTTTCAGACGGGAGCAGCAACGTTCGAGAATTGTTGTTCGTCAGGCGGAAATGACGAACGGTGGGTGTACTAGTTGTAATATTTCAAAACAATGAATGAATAGGTGTAGCAATCGGTATCGCGCGTCTGGGGGTGGATCCATCCTCTCATTCTTTATGCGAGGACGCGAACGCGGCCCCCGATGACTTCGATGACTTGCGCGGCGTTCCCATAGATGCCTCTCGACGCTCCGACGTCGACGCGCCACACGGCGCCCTTACACCCGCTCGTCACCCCAGTTGTCTGCGGCGTATGTCCGATGACCAAACGCTTCGCCTCCGCGGCGTCGAGCGCGGCGCCCAGTCGTCGACACGCCTTGGCTTCGTATTGCACGCCGGCGTCCTTTCCACCGTAATCTCTCGTCCACACCACGCCGTCCGACTCCAACACCTGTTTCGGCGGCATCTTAATCTTCCCCTGCATCCACAGCGACACCTCTCGATTGATTCGCTCGAACCCGTACTCGACGTGCGACAAATCGATCCCGGCGTGCGCGAAAACCGTCCCGTCGTCAACCACCAACACCGTCGGTTGTTTCGCCAACCACTTGGCGATCTCCCCGCCCGGCGAAAATAACTTTTGTCTCGCCCGCACGCCCGCCAATCCATCATCATCCTCCTCGAGCGCCATCTCCACGTCCGCGCCCTTCTCAGCGCCATCCTTACCAGCTTTACTCCGTCTCTTTTCTTCGTACAGTCGACACTCCTCAAACGCGCCCGGCGTCGCGTACCGAAAATCCCCCATCACGTTCATGATCTCGTGATTCCCATTCATCGTGATCACGTCACCCCCTTGTTCTTTCGCCTGTCGCTTCAACGCGCGAAGTTTCCGCAGGATGGCGATCTCACTATCGCCTCGATCCAACACGTCGCCGACTTGCACGACGACGGCGTTCCCGCCGATCCACTTCCCGTTCTCGTCGCACACGCCCGCGAGCTCGAGCGATCGCACCATGGCTAAGAAATCACCGTGTAAATCACCGATGGCGATCAACCGTCGTCCGCGGAGCTCCAGTCGCGTGACGGGGACGTCGTCGTCCGCTTTGGATGATGATTTTCGGCCCGAGGTTTGCCTCTTGGCGGCGACGCGCGCGGACGCCCCGCCGGCGCGCGCGAGGGCGGTGAACGAGGCGACGGACGCCGAGGCGAAGAGCGCGCGTCGCGTGGGCGCGGGGGACGTCATCGGACGCGGCGCGCTCATGACGAGGCGCGCTGTGCGGACGGATACACAGATTTCGTTGCGCGTCAGAGGGGGCGGCGGCGACGCTCCGGGGACGACGAGAGAGGGCGTCGTTTCGTTATTGACGGGGAAAAGCGCGAGCGCTCACGCGAACGGATCGGTGCCGGTGACGCCGTTTGAGGAGGCGTCGTTGTCTCGAATGTACCCGCGGAGGGCGCGCATGCCGGCGAGATTAAATCCCATGACGTCGCGCGCCTCCTTGGCCCTCGCGCGCAGGAGCGGTCTGAGCTCGACGAGCGCGCGTCTCGTCTCAGGTTCTCGGCCGAACTCGTGCGCGTGGAGACGCATGATGAGGGCGGCGAGTTTGCACGTGAGCTCGACTTTTTGACCGGCGATGAGCCAAGAGGTGAGATGGTGGAGGATGCGGGCGACGTACTCGAACGGGAGGACGAGGACGGCTTGTTCGAGCTCGCTCGCGCAAACCTTGGAGATGGCGTTCAGGGCGTACGTGGACGGGGGCTGACCCAACAGCAGAGGGTTGGGCTGGATGGGGGCGATTTTGCCACTGGATTTTTCGGTGTCCGCGGCGTGCTCGGCGAGACGTTTGGTCTCGTGGTCGGCGAGGTCGAGCGCCTCGGCGATGGCGTCCGCCGCGGTCAACGTCTCGAGAGTCTTTCGTCCAGCCATGCCGGCCTCGCCCTCGGCGGGAAGTTCGGTGTTGGGACGAACACGTTCGTCGATCTCTTCGTCGAGCATGGATTCCAGTTGACGCTCTTGTTCCTCGTCGACGAAGAACGGTTCGTCGGTTCGTTCCCACAGGCGCAACGAACGATCGCCGCTCCCGGTGACGACAAAATTGCCCTTCTTACTAATAGCTAAGCACCACACGGGCGCGTGATGGGCCTCCAATGTCAGCAACGGGTCAAATTTATCCGCGTCCCAATACTTGACGAGCTTATCTTTGCCCACAGAGAACAGGTAGTGCGTCTTCGGGACAAACTTGAGCGCCATGACCGAGTCTTGGTGCGCAAAGATGGATCTGTGACAATCGCCGAAATCCAAACCCCAGATGCGAATATTCTTATCCGCCCCCGCGGAGGCTAGAAGTTGCGAATCGCTCGAAATGTCGTGACACAATGGCGGTAACCTGTGGCCGTACAGCGACAGATTAAACTTGAGACTGTCGACGAAGAAAACCTTGAGCGTGTTGTCCAACAACGACACGGAGAGCAGTTTTCCATCCGGACTGATTTGGCAACTCAAAACGTCCTCCGCCATCTGAAGCGTCCGGGTATGATTGAAACTAAGCGTGCGCAGACCGTCTTCGGTTTTATCAAGCGTCCATTCCCAAAATCGCACTGTTTTATCCGCCGATGCCGAGACGAATCCGCTGTCGTCTGGAAGCATGGCGAACGCCCACACCGCACCCTCGTGCGCCTCGGGCACGGCGAGCTGCGTGCCTGCGTTGACGTCGATGAGCTCGATCGCGCCCTGTTTCGTACCAATGATGGCGTGTCGTCCACCCGGCGCGAAGGACGTGCACAAACCATACCCGCCCTTGATGGTTCGCAGACACGCGCCGTCGGACACGTTCCAAAGCTTACTCCCGTTGCTCGAACACGAGAGCACAGTCTCGTCGTCGGGCGACAGAGCGACGGCACGAATGTCGGACGGGTGACCCGCGCTCTCGATGACGTGCAGCTTGGTCGGCTCTTCCTCTTCGACGACTTCCCACTCTTGAATCGCGTTGTCGTCGAGAAGCACCGCCACCTTGCACATCACGTCGGCTCGCTTGGGTGTCTCTTTGGAAAAAGCGAAACCACGCATCTTGGACTTGGTCGTGATCGTCGACGCGAGCTCCAACTCATCGGCGGCGCTTCGCGCGCCGTCCTCATCGTGGTCCTCTCGCGCCTCTCGAGCCGCCTCCAAATCTCCCATCTCCTCCGCCTCTCGCGCCTTGGCCTCTATCTTCTCACGCTTACGCTTGAGACGACGTTTCTGCTTCTTCACCGCCTCTTTTTCGTCTCGAACGCGGTAAATCTCCATGCCTCGACCGACGCCCTGCACGCCCAGGTAGTTGCCCGTCTCGTGGTACCGAACCGTCATCGTTCGTCCCTTTTGTCCTCGAGTCACCGTTCCCATCTTGAACAGCGGCAACTCCGCGTTATATCCATCCCGCATCGCGTCGCAATTGTACACGTGCAACTTGTGATCCGCGGTACCGATGACGACGCGCGTCTGCGTCGGATTCACGTCCACGCTCCACGTCTCGCCGTCGAAACCCGTCAGCGTCTGCGTGCACGCGCGCGTTCCCAAATCCCAAACCTTGACGTACCCATCCTTGCTCGTCGTCACGAGAAATCTATTAAATAGATCCGCGCTCTTCGCCCTCTTCCTCTCGACGAGCGCGCAATCCGTGATTTGATCTCGATGTCCTCGCAGACGCGTGAGTCCGCTCTCCGCGCCGACGTCCCACACCACGACGTCGGAATCTCTCCCTCCAGACACCAACAGACTCCCATCTCGCGAAAACCGAAGCGTCGTTACGTCTCTCTTGTGTCCTCGAAACGTCACATCGCACTCATCGCCCGCCAACGACCACAACCGCACGCTTCCGTCGCTCCCGCCGCTCGCCACGAATTCACCCGTCGGCGACCTCGCCACGCACGTCACCCTCGGCGCCGCCTTGGTCACCCCGTGCTCGTCCGGATCGTTCGGCGGGATCAACTGCCGCTCGCGCTGCGCGCGCTTGACGTCCCACACCCCCACGCGCTCGAGCGCCGCCACCGCGAGTCGTTCCCTCGCGCCCGCCGCCGCACCGCCGACATCGTCGCTCGACGACGCCGGAACGTACGTCAGCGCGCCCGCGGTGTCGCCGAGACCGGTGGCGACGACGCCCCACGCCGCCGCCTGTTCGTACCGCAGGTACGCCTTCACCATGGCGCGCGTTCGAGCGGCGCGCGCGCGACGAGGAGGCTCGGTGTGCGGGGACGGGAACGCGGACGCGGCGAGACGCGCTTTTTACGAATGGTCGGCATCGGGCGCTGAGCGCGCGCGTGGGAGGCGAAAACGCGAGTGACAACGCGAGTGCGCGACTACTCACTCCGAGAGCGCGGTGAATCCCTCGGCGATGGCTCGAAACGCGTCCTCGTCGGCGTCGTATCGACTTTTGTCTTCCTCGACGGCCAACGTGTACAGCGTGGAGGAGCCGTTCGGTTTCGCGTCCAGCGCGAGCGTCGTTTGCACGACGCGGGGGACGCCCAACACGTTCTTTTCGTACGTGACGTCTATGTATTCGACGCCGTCTTTCGTTCGCGCGTTCACGCGTCGAAGCGTCGCCGCCGCGCGACCTCTCGATTTCGCGTTCTCCGCCTCCACCAACCGTTTCCCCACCTCCTCCGCGGTGCCGATATCGCCGAGCGCGCGCGGTCCACCCTCGGACGCGGTTTGTGACGATAACTGAATGACGTTGGCCGCGAGCCCGAATCTAGAATCGCGCAAAAAGGTCTCCGCGCTCGCCGCCGCGCTCGCGCCCAAATCAACCTCCTCGTAATACGACGGCAGGTTCGCGAGGCGAAACGCCCGCGATTCGATGCTGAACGTGGACTCGGACGCAACCGTGGGCGATGTCGACGTCGACGCGTCGCGCGCGCGCGCGTTCGGGCGCGAGCGTCGTCGTCACCGCGACTAAACCTAAAACAGCGTCCCGTCTCGAAAGCCTTTTCTTCGCCGTCTCCGCCGCGCGCGTCTCCGCCGCGCCTCCGTTCGACGCCATCGCGCGCGTGTGTCGCGTCTGTGTCGCCATCGCGCGTCGGGACGGCGCCTCGCGCGTCGCGCGCGCGGTGACGGCCGGGGCGCGCATCGCTCGACGGTGTGACGATTGGTTTCTCGACCAGAGTTATTTTGGGCGCGCGAGAGTCACGCGCTCGCGCGCGCGCGTCTCGCGCGCGCGCGTCTCTCTCTGTCTCTCTCACGTTTGAGCGCTCGACGCGCGATGGATCGGCGCGCGACGCTCGATCCGTCGCCCGCCGCGGCGCGCGCACGCGCCGGTTCGCGCTCGAAAAAACTATTCGAATCCGAGAAAATGGGCGTCGACGCTCGACGACGCGCGGGCGCGGCGACGTCGCTGGGATTTCGTCGAGGCGACGTCGTCGTCGCGTCTCGCGAGTCGCTCGACGTCGCGGACGCGTCTCGCGCGATGAGTCTGTTGGAATCGACGGTGGCGCGCGCGGAGGTCAAGGTGGCGGCGCTTCGCGCGCGAGACGCGTCTCGCGAGGACGTCACCGCGGTGGAGGAGGCGCTGGATGCGTTGGACTTGGTGGCGTCGTGCGCGCGAGAGGAGTCGAAATCACAGGCGAGGGCGCGGGCGAGGGAGCGCGCGCGGGCGAGGGAGTTGAGGGATGAGTTGACGCGCGAAAAGCGTCATCGCGCGCGCGCCGAAGCCGAGGCGAGAGCGGCGAGGTGTGAGCTGGCGTGCGTCAAGGCGACGGTACGGGTGAGTGACGCGAGTGCTGATGACGCCAATGACACGGTCGTCGCCGCCGACGTCGAGTCGGACGCGCTCGCGCGCTCGTCGTCGTCGTCAACGTCATCGGACGACGACGACGTCGATGGGCGCGAAGTCGAATCGTGGCGCGAAGAGCCAACGGCTGAAATCGCCAGCGACGCGCGATGCGTGAAAGCGGTCGTCGATGGCGGTACTCACGACGCGTGTTTGTCAGGTCGAGACCGACTCGTGCCCGAAACCGGCGACGGAGACGAGGTTCGATTCTACGCCGACGTCGCCGAAGAGTTAGACGCCGAGACGACGCATCGACACGCGACGCTCATCGCGTTCGAACTGGCGAGGGTGTCGTCGACGACGAGAATGAAGTCGAACGACGTCATGCGTCACGCGTCGATGTTCTTTTATAAGCGACACGGGTCGCGCGCACTCGGCGAGTTGCACCGCAAAATGTTCTTCAACGCGCTCGCGAAACGCCGCGCCGCGAGCGAGTGGGCGCACGTGTTCGCGCGGGTGCTCGAAGACGTCGATGAATTCGTGTTCGCGCACGCGATGCGTATGATTCGACACGTGCGTTTCGTGCTCGTGGAGTCACCCGATCTGGACGCGGCGCCCATCATGAGCGTCGACGAGGGCGCGCGAGCGCTCGCGTTTCTTCTCGCGCCGCTTTCGGGGAAATCATCCTCGACGGCGTCGAAAGAGTTTGAAAGCATTCGTCGACGCGCGACGCACGTGAACGGGATTTCGCATATTCCATTCGCCGTCGTCCTCGAGCGCGGTATCGACGCCGTCCACCGAGCGAAAGAGTCCGTGCGTTCCGCGCTCGCCCAAACGTTCGCCAAGCGACATCCCGACGGCACGTTGGCGCACCACTCCACGTTGGTCAAGACGATCGCCGACGCCGTCGCGAACGTCGACATCGCCAGCACATCGGCGCTCACCGACGACACCGACGGGTTCGATCGAATCGCGCTCGAAATCGCGCGACGACACGCGTCGTCGGATGATTTCGTCGCGCTCGAGCGTTTCGTCGATGTCGCCTTGGACGAACTCATCGCGATGCTTCTCTCTCGCGCCGCGACGCCGGACACTGAACCGGCGATGCGTTCAGCGCGATTCAAATCCAAACCGAACGCGATGACCATCGACGTCGTGGGTTCTCTCGCCCTCGTCGCGCGCGCGTGGGATTTCGCGTCTCGCGTCGTCGACCGGCGACTCGCCGCGTGGACCTCACGCGACCGCCTCCCCACCACCACCACCACCACCACGGACACCACCACCACCACCACGTTCCCGATTCCACCCGTTCTCACCACCGACGTCACCAAACGCGCCCTCCTTCGTCGCCGCGTGGACAAACTCTTCAAACTTCGCGGCGCCGCCCGTTTCGCCGTGCGCGCCGCCGCTTCCCTCGCCCGTCGCGTCGACGCCACCGACGACATCGCTCGCGCGTGGCACACCTACGCAGCCTTCACGTGCGCCTTCGAGTCCACCGCACACGCTCGCAGGCGCGTCGCCGGCGTCGTCGACGCGCCGCTCGCCGCGTGGTGACGCCGCGCCCAATGCACACTTTTCCCGAGGAGCGCCAATACCAGCCGCCGACATCTCTGGCCGGTCCGCGGCGGCGCGCGCGTCACACGCCCGCGCGGTCGTCGCGTCGAGCGCGCGCGCGCGCGAGTCGACGACACATCGTTCGCGTCGCGTCATCGCGCGCGCGTGAACCCCGCGAGCGTCGCCGATCGTCGCGCGCGCGCGTACACGTCCCGCCGCCGCCGCACGCGCGCGCGCGCGTGGAGAGGCGTCATGAGCTCGTCGTTCGCGAAGAAACTCGCGGATAGCGACGCGCGCGTGCGAGAGAGAGCCTTCGCGGCGGTCTCGAAGTGGCTGGCCGGTCGAACGTCGCTGAGCGAGCTGGACGCGAGGAAACTGTGGCGAGGGTTGTTTTACTCGTATTGGCACGCCGACGGACGGGGGACGCAACTGGACGTGGCGGATAAGATGGGAGCGTTGATGCACGCGTTGAATCGAGAGGTGGCGATGTCGTACGCGTGGGCGTGCGCGTGGACGATGCGCACGGAGTGGAGTGGGATCGATAAACACAGGATGGATAAGTTTTGTTTGTTGTCGAGACGGGTGCTGCATCACGCGTTGCGATTCGCGGGCGAACGGCGATGGGATTCGACGGAACGTTTGGGTGAGGTTCTGGGGGATGGGGTGTTCGGAGACGCGAGTGGTGGTGGTGTTGGGTATAAATTGCACGTCGCGGAGACGTTTTTGAGAGAGGTGGACGCGGTGTGTAAGGGTGAGAGTGGATTGGAGATGGACGACGGCGAGACGCGCGGAGGCGCGCCGACGCCGATCCCGTCGAGCACGTTGGCGACGCTTTTGATGGTGTTCGTGCGCGCGATGGAGACGGAGGAGAGTCAGGTGTTGTTGAGGCGCATTCGTACGGACGTTTTTGAACCACTGTGCGATCCCTCGCGCGCGACGGAAAATTCGCGCGCGGCGAGACTGACGCCGAGCGGATTGAAGACGTTGTACGAGACGGCGATTTCGTTGGGCGCGAGAGACGGCGTCGAGGACGTGTGTCGAGAAAACTTGTACGAACTGCACGGAATATTGAAACGAGGGGCGAATAAGATCACCAAGGAGGCCGAAGCGCGCGGTGTCGATCCCGAGGCGGACGACGTCGAGGCGGCGGCGCCGCCGAAGAAGAAGAAAAAGGCTCAGAAGAACGGCGTCGCGACGCCCGACGACGACTCGGTGGGCAAGAATACGAAGAAGAAGAAGGAGAAGAAGGCGAAACGCGGCGCGAACGATGATGTTAGCGAGAAAGAGTCGCAAAAGAGAGAAAAGAAACGTAGAAAGAAGGAGCGTCGTCTGGCCAAGGAGACGGCCGCCGCCGCCGCGAAAGCCGCCGCGCGCGCCGAAGAAGAGGACGACGAGCCGAAAAAGAAGAAGAAGAAAAAGGCAAAGACGACGACCTCGACCGATGAGACGCGGAACGGTTCACAGATGGTCGCCATGCGCGCCGTCGTCGATCGAGGCAACAGCGCGTCTCCCACGCCGTCGCTCGATTCGCTCGATTCCCCGTCCATGTCGCCGAGAACGCGTCGACTCATGTGGAACGACGACGGCATCACGTATTCGTCCCCGGACGCCCGCGCCCCCATCAACACCGCCAAAGGTAAGCGTAACCTTCGCATGACACCGCCAAAGACCATCTTCCGTCCGATTCACGGGAAGACGTACTCGGCGCCGGCGAAACCGACAAAGTCGAGACTTTCCCACGGCGGCGGTAAGAAGCGCGCCGCCGAGAGTTTCTTTTGATTCTCCCTTCGTTTGCGATGTGAATGAATACCTAGCAGTGCACCACCGTCACCACCCTTCGTTCTTTCGTTCGTTCTTTCTTTCGTTCGTTCCCTTCGCGTCGCGTCCCGCGTGTCCCGCCCTCTCGCTCTTCGACCTCGTCGTCCCCACACGTCGCCTCTCCCTCGACCCACCTCATGCGCGCGCTCGAGGAGATTGACTGCGAATTCGTCGTCCGCGACGACGCGGGAGGTATCTCGCGCACGTCTCGCGCGCTCGGTGACGTCCACGCGACGCCCGCGCAGGTGCGCGGCGCGTGCGCGCGTCGGCGCGCGTCAACGAACGAATCGCGCGATGATTCCGAATCGCCCGTCGCGACGGCGTCGAGGGTCGCGCGCGCGGTTCGAGACGCTGTGTTCGCCGACGGTGCGCTCAGCGAGGTGGTGAGGCCCGACCGGCGACGCGAGGAGGCGACGACGCGAAGCGCGCTGGCGTGGCATCCGAGGAGGGAAATCTTGGCGACGGCGGACGACGGCGGACGGTGCGTCGCGCGGGACGTCTCCAGAGACGGCAAGGGGGGTATTCGCGCGCACAGAGGGGATGAAAACGAAGAAAATGAGGATGGGGAGACGACGACGCTTCGACACCGCGCGCACGGACGGTGTGCGCGAATGGCGTGGCGACCGGGACACGGACGCGCGTTGGCGTTGGTCGGCGCGTCGGGGACGTGCGTGTGGACGAGAGAGCGTCGTGGGACGCGAGCGACGAGCACGGTGGCGAGTGAGACGGGAGCGTTGAGTCCGATCGATGCGGCCAAGGTTCGAGCGATGGCGGCGAGCGGGACGAGCGGGAAGATGTTCGGGTATCGATGGAGGTTGACGATGTATAACGAGCGCGGCGCGCACGACGCGGGGCCGATGGCGCCGCCAGGAGGCGCGTGCGCGGCAGAGTCGGTGTCGTGGAGTCCGTGTGGTCGTTTGCTCGCCGCGTGTTCGCGCAAGTCTCGCGTGATTCACTGTTGGGACGTGAGCGCGGGGGCCTACTCGCCGTTGGGCGGCGGCGCCGCGGGCGTCTCCGAGGTCGCCTTCAGTCCGTGCGGTGGGTACCTGTTCGCCGCGCACGTCGGCGAGGGATTCTCCGTGTGGCGATGCGACGACATGACGTGCCGAAAGTGGAGCACGAACCGTCGCGAGGTGACCGCCGTGACGTGGGGCGAGGTGAAGGGCAAAAGCGGCCGCGCGCCCGTGGCGCTCGTCGCCACGCGCGGCTCCGCCAAAATCTCCGCCGTGCACCTCTCCCCTCGAAACGCCGTGAGCGAGATCGCCGCGCACGTCTTACCTCTAGAACTTCCAGACATCGTCGCGTCGTCCTCGGATTCGGGTTCGAGCGACCGCGACATCGCCGACATGGCGTGGGACGCCACGAGCTCCCGTCTCTGCCTCATCCTCCGAGGCGGCGACAAGGACGGCGTCGTCGCCGTCTACGCCACCCGCACCATCAACATCGTCAGCGCCAGTCTCATCGGGTACTTTGACTCCACGGACGACGACGCGAACGCGCGCGCCAGGGCGACGGCGTTGCGCGTCTCCGCGCCGCGTCCCGTCGACGCGCGTCGCGTTCGAGCCACCATCGCCGTCGCCTTCGAGACCGGCGACGTCGCCCTCGTCCCGCTCACCTTCGCCGATCCCGCGCGCGCGGAATGACGCGCTTTGTCATCCAAACGTACGCGACCGTTCCGTCGTACCTCGCCGTTCGCCTCTGCCTCGTCGAAGCGCGTGAAAAAGATGACATCGCTCCACAGAGTCCGACGCGCGTCGCCGCCTCCACCATGTACACCCTCGCGCGCCCTCGCGCCACGTCCGCGATCGTCCCGCGCGCGTCATCGTCCCGCGCGCGCGCGTCATCGCGCCGAGCGTGCGTCGCGCGCGCCGAGAAACAATCATTCATCGATGGCGTCATCGACATGCTCGAGGGCGGGCGCAAACTCCGTCGTTGGTACGGTTCGGACAGTTCGGTCGGTGACGGCACGCGCGTCGACGACGATCCCGTCGACGACGACCTCGACGGGACGTCGGAGGAGGACGAACGGGACGTCGAGCTCGACACGCCCAAGACGGCGGTGTTGGTGACGGACGCCGTCGGCGGCGTGGGCGAAGCTGTCGTCATGCGATTGGTCTTGGCCAAGGCGACCGTCGTGGCGAGCGTGGATGGAGACCGAATCGCGCTCGCGGAGACGCGGTTCGGGCCGTACGTGAACGTGGCGAGTAACGAGTGGAGCGCGGGGGCGCGGTTGAACGGCGTGCGCTCGGTGGTAGTCGCGGGAGCGCTCGAGGATGATTTACTCGACGCGTGCGTCCGTCGCGGGGTGAAACATCTCGTCCTCGTATCGAGCGCGAAGAGTGCGTCGGGTGGGTTGTTCGCGGACGCGGACGCGAGGGTGAGAGGGGATCGAGGTCGAGAGGCGCGCGCGGCGGCGAGCGGTTTGGCGGTGACGGTGGTGCGACCGTGCGCGGTGCGACGCGAGCCCGGAGGCGCTCGAGAGATCGTGTTGGGGCAAGGAGACGACATGTCGGGAGACGTGAGCGTGGAAGATCTCGCGGAGACGTGCGCGCGCGCGCTGACGCGTCCACCGAGTCCGGGACGAACGCTCGCCTTTGAGGTGCGAAACGGCGCGCCGAGTTCGAGCGCGCCGAATTGGAAAGCCATGTTCGCCTCGCTCAAGATGGCGTAGTACACATAGAAACCACCGCACGCGCGCGCGTCACGCGCGCTCGCCATCACCACTACAATCTACGTCTATTCTATCGTTCTTCTTCCTTCACGCCCACGCGCGTCCCAACACTCTTCCCAACAGCGCCGTCGCGTCGCCCGCGTCGCTCTCTACCCCCCCGCTCGCGGCTCCCGAGCCGTCGTCCAGCGTCGACAGCGCCGATAACTCTTTCGCGAACGCCGCCCACACCGCGCAGCTCGCGACGAAGACGCACACCGTGAGCGCGCGAAGCGAGTATCCTTCCTTGGTCGCGCGTCCCGACCGCGACGTCCCGGACGCGGACGCGAGCGTCTCCTCCGTCGCGCCGAGGAGTCGATCGGACTCGCGCGCGGTCGACGACATCGTTCGTCGTCGTCGTGCGTCGGTGAGGCGCGTCGCGCGCGGGCGAGTGGCGCGGGCGTTCGCGTTCCCATTCGAGACTCAACACTATTCGACGCCCGCGACTACGACTGCGACTACGACTACGACTCTACGGCTACGACGACGCGTCTTGTCCTTCTACGCGAAATTACTGAGCGGCACGAGCGTCTGCGGGGACGACGGGGCGCGGCAGAGCGGACACTCGGGTTTTTTACTCGTCCATCCGGCGATGCATCGCCAACAGAAGACGTGGCCGCACGGCGTCGCGGCGGGCGCGCGCCTCGACGAGAGACAGAGCGCGCACTTTGCGTCGACGAGCGGTGATGCGGTGGATGACGACGGGCGATCGGTGTCGCCGACGACGCGTCCGAAGACGTCGCGCTCGATGATAGCGAGGTCGCGCTCGATCGGGGCGTCCGCGGCGCGCGTGCCGTCGGCTTCGTAACACGGAGACGTCGACTCGCGCGTCGCCGAGGACGACGCCCGAGACTCGGAGGACGCGCGTCCCGCTCTCGCGAGCGCGGATGCGTTTTCGAACGCGACGACGGCGAGTTGAAACGCGACGAACGCTCCCAACACGGCGTAACTCGGTCGCTCTTCGCCCGCGTACGCTCCCGTGAACGCGCGCCGCACGCCGGCGGCGCGACAACTCCACTCGTAATACTCGCCGTACGCGTAAAACAACGCCACGTGCGCCGCGTTCGCGAACCCACCCCTGGCGTCGATCATCTGCGCCCCGTGCGAGAGTTCTTCGCTCGTCGATCGTCCGTCTCCACGCTCGATGCGTTCACCCGCGAGCGCGAGCGCCGTTCTCGCCGCCGCGTCCGCCGCGCGCGCGCTCCGCGGCGCGCCCTCCTCCAGCGTCACCCCTCGCTCCACGTTCCGCACCACTCGTCCTCGAAGCGCGCGCACGACTTCCTCACCGAACGCGCTCACGAGAAACCGCGTCCACCGCGCGCGCGCCCCGGGAGCTCCGCCGCCGGCGTCTCGACACGTCAAGTCGCAATATTCCTCGCCCAGCGTCCTCGTCCCCGCGAGCGACGTCAGCGCCGGGTACAGCGCGCGTCCGACGGCGCGAATGACCCCGGCGTACCGAACGCAAAATCGAGGACCGGCCGCGCGCGCGCACGCGTCGCTGAATCGCTCGGCGACGAGCTACGGAACGAGAAACCGCGCGTTCGGTCGTTAATCATCGAGAGCGATTCATCGCTCGCGCGTACGCGCGCGGTCGCGAGCCACACCCCGCGGACGCGTCGAGACGCACCGTCGCGTACGTGTCGTCCTTTTGCGCCGCGCGCACGATGTCCGGCTGCGCCGCGGGAGGAAATCCGAGCGACGACGCGGACGCCATCCCGACCGCGCGCGCGAATCACTGACGACGACGCCCGCACACCCCACCGCGCCCTCGTCGCCGTCGGCGACCGCGGACGACGTGGAGACGATCGTCCTCGACGACGTCGACGTCGACATGACGTCCGAGACGTCGTCCGCGGCGCCCGGAACGACGGAGACGGTGCCGCACGACAAATCACCTCGAGACGCGCCCATGACGAAAACCATCGCGCGCGGCGGTGACGACGGCGCTCGCGTCGTGTCGCTCGGCGCGACGTGTTACGGTGCGTGTGTCGCGTCGGTCGCCGTGCGCTCGCGCGACGAGGGGGGATGAAAACACCGCGCGAGAGATGGGCCCGACTGACGCCGTCGACAGCGCACTTTTCGTTGCGAGACGCGGAGACCGGTGACGTCGCGCGAGACACGCGAGAGGACATGGAACCGGTGCAATTCGTCGTGAGTGAAAGGTTTGGATTGAACGACGCGCTCGTGGATGGACGTCGGGCGGGGGCGAACATCGAGGCGATGGACGCGTGCGCGAGGACGATGACGCCGGGCGAGCGGGCGACGTTCGACGTGCCGGCGTCGTTGGCGTACGGTGAGGAGGGACACTTTTCGTTTCCGACGATCGGGAAGAATAGACGGTTGATTTTAGATTTAGAGATTTTAGACGCGAGAGGGAGCGCGGAGGCGCCGGAGCGCGTGCAGAGGGACATGACGTACGAGGAACGCGTCGCCGCGGTGAGAGGACATCGATCGAGAGGAAACGAATTGTTCTTTGCCGGGGACGCGGCGCGAGCGATTCGGGAGTACTCTATGGCGTTGACGTATCTGACGGAAGATTTCATGATGCAATTGTTCGGCGCGTACGAGGAGGAGGCGCACGCGGAATTCGTCGCCGCGCACGGAAATTTAGCGGCGGCGCATTTGCGCCTCGAATCGTACGCCGACGCGTTGACGCACGTCGCCTTTGTGTTAAAGGTGGACGACGCGAACGCCAAGGCGTATTACAGACGGGGAAAGGCCCGTTTCGCCCTCGGACAAGAGGACGCCGCGCGCGAGGATTACGTGCGTTCACAGAGACTCGCCGGCGGTACGGACGCCGCCGTCGCCGCGGCGATTCGCGAGCTCGACGCCGTCGTTCGCGCGCGCGAGCGCGAATCCGCGAAAGCGTTCAAGGGCATGTTCGACGACGCCTCGAACGACGCCCCGAGCGCCCCACTCGACACCGACGACGATTCGACGTCACCGCGCACCGATTCTCATCCGGGCATCTTCGGTCGAGTCGCGTCGTTTTTCCGCGCGTCGAGACGATGACGACGACGACGACGCGCTTCCCGAGGCGGTCGGTCCTCACTTTCTCTCTCTCTCTCTCTCGCGTCATGCGCGACGACGAAAACGCACCGAAAACGTTGACCGGCGCCGACGCGCTCGTCGCCGTCGCCGTCGCCTCCGGCGTCGAGGTGTGCTTCGCCAATCCGGGAACGTCGGAAATGCACCTCGTCGGCGCGTTGGCCCGCCGTCCCGACGAATTGAAGAGCGTCCTCGTGTTGCACGAAAACATCGCCTCGGGCGCCGCCGATGGATTCGCGCGCGCGCGTAAACGCACCGGTGGACGCGCGATGACGCTGTTGCACTGTTACGTCGGTCTGGCGAACGCGCTGTCGAATTCGCACAACGCGTCGAGAGGACGGAGTCCCGTCGTCAACGTCGTCGGGGACACGTCGACGTTTCACCGCGGACGAGGGGCGTTGCTCGATAACGACGTGGAAGCGTTGGCGAGGACCGTGTGTGAACACGGTGGGGTCGTGCGCGATTGTTCGGTCCCGGAATCCATTCCGATGAACGTCGTGGACGCGTTCGAGGCGTCGGCGAGGCGACGCGCGGTTTCGTGCGTCGTCGTCCCGCACGACGCGTCGTGGTCCGACGTGCCGATGGACGCGGTTCGAGACGCCGTTGAACGCGCGGAGAAAGCGCGGGAAGACGAGATGACGAGCGATGGACGCGTGTCGGACTCCATTCGTGCGTTTTTACGAGACATGTTGACGCGCGCGAAATCGCGCGCGCCGGGGGACGAGGCGTTGTTTTACGTCGGCGGCGACGCGACCGGGGAAGAAGAATTACGACTCGTGCGAGAGGTCGCCGACGCGATCAACGCTGACGTCGTGTGCGAGTGTTTCTTCTCCGCAATCGAACGCGGTGGCGATTTGCCGCGCGTGACGCGCGCTCCGTACTTCCCAAAAGACGCCGCGGCGATGTTTGATCGATACAAAGTCGTGTGCTTCGTCGACGTTCCGAAACCGCCGGTGGCCATGTTTGGATACCGAGACGGACCGTCGACGCTGTTCAATCAACCCGACGACGACGTGTGGATCATCGACGCGCCGCCTCGAACGAAGATTGTGAACATTTTACGGGCGCTGCGAGACGAAATCGCCGGCGGCGAACGCGCGGCGAGCGACGTCGCGCAAGGCGTGCGAGACGTCGTGCTCGACGTGTTGACGCGCGAGGAGAACGATTTCGACGAGTCGGCGTCGTTTTGGAGTCAAGGAATGACGAGCGCCAAGGCGGTGACGCTTCAGGAAAAGTTGTGTCGAGAATTCGACGTGAAATTGAACTCGACCGTCGTCTTCGATCACAACACGTTGTCGTCGCTCGCCGAGCACGTGGCGGAGAAACTTGGCGTGGCGTCGTCTTCGTCTTCGTCGTCTCCGTCTCCGACCGAAACGACGAAACGCTCGATTCTCACGAGTCCGAAATCTTCGCTCGACGCTCCGGAATCGCCGCCCGACGCCGCGTTGACGGCGGCGAGCGCGTGCGCCGTCGTCGCCGCGTGTCAACCCGCCGATTGCCTCGTCGTCGACGAATCTCTCACCTCTGGTTCGACGTATTGGAACGCGAGCGCGTCTTCACCGCGATTCACGCACATCACTCTCACCGGCGGTTCCATCGGGTTCGCTCTCGCCGCGAGCGTGGGCGTCGCCGTCGCCGCGCCGGAGAGACGCGTCGTCGCCCTCGTCGGCGACGGTTCGGCGCACTACGCCATTCAAGCACTCTGGACGCAGGCGAGAGAAGGACTCGACGTCGTCACCGTCGTCATGAACAACGCCAAGTATCAGATTCTCGAGCTCGAATTGGCGATTCAGGGCGTGGCGTGCGCGTCGAAAACGCTGACAAATCTCGGGGATCCGCGCGTGGATTTCGTGAAATTGGCCGAAGGGTACGGCGTTCGCGCGTTTCGAGCGGAGACGACGGGTTCGTTTCGACGCGCGTTTTCTCGTGCGCTCGAGGAAAAGGGACCAACGCTCATCGACGCCGTCTTATCGAACGAATGATCGTCTCGTCGTTTGTACGTACGTTGTTACAACATGCATGTCAACTCTGCGATTCCATGCGAGTCTGCGCCGCCGCCGTTTTCCGCGTCTCGTTCACCTCGTGCGTCACGTATTTCCGACTCTTTGCGAGACGCGCGTTTTCCTCGCGAACGCGCGCGTCCAACGCGTGCGCCGCCTCGAGTCGTCGGCGCAACGCGTCGGCGACGTCGGCGTCCGTCGGCGCGTCGACGGCGTCGTCTTCCAAAAACCGCACGATACCGTCGACACCGTCGATGACGGCGTTGACGTATCCACCCAAGGCGGCGCGACACAACAGAATCTCGGCATCTCGCGCGCTCGGAACGCGCAAAATCCGCGCCGCGTCCTCCAGACGAAGCGTCGAGTACGTCTCGGCCAATCCGCGCGCGCGTTCCGCGAGCACGCGCTCTCGCAACAGATCCACCAATCCCGCGTTCCCGTCCGCGGCGTACGTCTCGGCGTGCGCCTCCGCCACGCGTTCGTACTCGTCGACGGAACGCGAGGCGATGGCCGTTTGCATCTCAGCGTACGCGTCGAAATCTCTCGACGCCGCGTACCGCGTCACCGCCGCCGACGTATACGGGGGCAATTCCGATTCCGCGCGAGAGAGAGCCGCGAGCGATGTCTTCTCCGATAACGCGCGCGCCAAGACGTACTTTTTCAAACACACCACCGCGATGGCGCTCAGCGCGTTCGCCGGCGCCGTCACCGCGTCTCGAAACCATTTCGCCGCGTCGTCGTACCTCTTCCTCGCCAAATGCGCGCGACCGCCGTAATACCGCGAGAGCAAAAAATCCGTCGCCTCGAGACACGTCCCTCTCGCGTCGATCTCGACCGAACGCGCGTCGTCCAGGAGACCAAATGCGTCGATATCATCGTACGCCTTGGCGCGACACGCGACGCGCAACAGACACGCGTCTTGCGGCGTCGCCGCGCGTCCGTCGCCCGTCGAGCCTCTCGCGAACCTCCTCGACGCCATCAACGCGTCTCGACACGCCTCGTACGTCACCCCACTCCCGCGTCCGCGACACCACCACTCACTCAGACCTCTCGACGCGTCCGCGACGTCGCGTCGAAACGCGTCCCGCCTCGCGCTCGGCGCGCCGTCGACGTCCCTCGCGCTCGCGAGCGACGCCAACGCGCGCGTCGCGCGCGCGCAAAACGACTTATCGTCCGCCTCCCATCTCGCGCACGCCTCCGCGTCGCCCATGGGTTCATCCACCGTCTCCGCGTCACCGGTCCCGTCCTCGTCGACGTCCGACCGTCCGTTCGTCCCCGCGTCGTCTCTTCGTCTCGCGCGCGCGAACGCCGCCAACGCCGCGACGCCGAATCCCGCGTCTCGCTCGCTCGCCTCGTCCAATTCGCGCCACCACGCGCGCGAACCGTCGACATCGAACGAACGATCCAGCGCGCGCGAGACGAAATCGTTCGCCACCTCCCGCGCGCGCGCGGTTCGTTCGGTTCGTTGATTGTGTTGATGATTCTGATGTTGACTCGTCGCTCGACGCCCGCGCGCGCGCTCGACGCCCGCGATCGGCGACGGCGACGACGACGACGTCCCCGTCGTCGACGCCTCCAGCGCGTCGCGCCACGCGTCGCGCGCGCGTTCGGCGGTCGTCATCGAATCGGGACCCAAATCTTTTCGCCAAACTGTGACGCGACCGATGATGACGACGACGCGAGCGTCGACGACGAGAATCGCGACGCGACGCGCGACGACGACGTCGAGACGAACGCGTTCGACGCGTCGATCGACCCGCGCGCGGGCGAACGACGATGACGACGACGATATCGTCATCGAGGCGGAGGTGATGCCGACGTCATCGGATGCACAATCAGAATCATCATCGACGACGACGACGTACGAACTGCGTCGACGCACGGAACCGAAACGGTTCGCGGTCGCGGAGGGCCAACTTTTCAACGTCGCCACCGCGTCGGCGCCGATCGCGCTGCGATTGACGAGTGGGGTGACGTGTCACGGGTACCGCGCGAAAATCGTCCGCGACGAGACGGCGGCGGAGGCGAAGACGTACGCGGTGTTTTCGGGAAACGGGAGACGCGTCGAGGAGACGTCGGACGTCGGGAAATTTCCGAGACCGACGAAGATGTTGAAAATTTACAATTTACACGGATGTCCGTTTTGTAAGAAAGTGCGCGAGGCGGTGATCGATTTGGATTTGGACGCGACGTATTACCCGTGTCCGCGAAACGGACCCGAGTATCGACCTCTCGTCAGAGAGGACGGGGGGAAGGCGCAGTTTCCGTACCTCGTCGATGAGAACACGGAACCGGTGACGAAGATGTACGAGAGCGATGCGATCGTCGAGTACTTGTACGAGAAGTACGGGCCGGGGAAGGCGAACATCGGACCCGCGCTCGCGAGCGGCGCGCTGACGAACGCGACGGCGGGGCTCAGTCTTTTGCCTCGATTGGGGAAAGGATCGACGTATTCGCCGTCGAAAAAGCCGGAAAACATGAAGCCACTCGTGTTTTGGGGGTATGAGGGTTCACCGTTCTGCACGATCGTGGCGGAAAAGTTGTGTGAACTCGAACTCCCGTACGTCCAGAAGAGCGTCGGTCGCGGGTCACCCAAGCGTCAAGAGCTCTACGACAAGCACGGCATGTTCCAAGTCCCATATCTGGAAGATCCCAATTCCATGGTCGCTCTCTTCGAAAGCAAAGACATCGTCGAATACTTAGAAGAGACGTATGGGGCGTGAAGCCCCGGGCGTCGTCGCGATTTACTCGAATTCGAGGCACGTGTACCAATTCAATTTCAATTTTATCTCTACTGCGCAACCGCGTCATCGTTTTGAGTACACGCGCGGCGTTCCCTGCGTGACTCGACAATACTTCAACAATTGCTTCTCGATGTTCTCTCCCGGACGCTCTTGACCCTTGAGGTACGGTTCCAATTCGGCGAGCGTCCAGCGCGGTTTCACTTCCCAGAGCGACTTGAATCGCAATTCGGGCTCGCGCGAGAGATCCGTCGCGACGAGCGTGCGCACGAACGCCTCGTCGGAACGATCGGAACGTTCGATGAGCGCCATACCGGCGAGGTACTCTTCCTTGATTTCCACGTCGCCGAGACCGTTTTCGCTCATCTTCGCGCGCCATTTGTCCATCACGTCCGTCAGGCGCCACTGCTTCAAACCGGTGCCGTCTCTCAAGACGCGCTCGACGAGCGCGCGGCTCACCTTTTCTTCGTCCATCGCCCACGTGACACCGTCCTCATTCGGCGACGCGAACGCGTGCAGGGTGTTTCGCGCCATCTCCGGGATGAAGCCGTCGCCCACCATGGCGTCGACGACATCCGTCTCCGGCAACGCGTTCCTCGGCCACCCGTTCCCGCTCGCGCTCACCGCCAACATCGACAGCGCGTGCAATCGATACTCCGGTTTCACCCCTCGCCACTTCCCACCGATCTCGATCGCCGCGAGCTCATCGTTCAGACACGCCATGATTTGCGTCTCGCTCGCCTGCACGCGTTCGTCCAACTCTTCGAAATCGAACCCGCCGCCGCCGCCGCCGCCGCCGCCGCCGCCGCCGTCGTCGCCCTCCCCCGTCTCCATCTCATCCTCACCACCGTACGCCGCGCTCGCCATCATCTCTCGCAACCGATCCAATTTCGGCGCGATCTCCGTCAAATCCAAGTGCGAGTTCATCTCCGCGCGCACCGTCGCGCGCTTCTTCCCCGCCGCCTCCGTCTCGCCGCCCTCCTCCTCGGCGTCTTCGCCCTCCTCCTCTTCCTCACCCCTCAACGGCGGTCCGACGATCAACAACTGATTCGACGTCTCCACGCGCTTCACCTGATACGTCTTACTCTTCGTGCACACGACGGCGACGTCGTCCGGCCCACCCTTGAACCGCACGACGCCGTCCCCGGACACGATCTCATCCACAATGGCGTCATCCACCTCCAACAACTCGAGCCCCGCGCGTTCGTACCCGTCCGCGGCGACGAGCTCGAACGCCTCCCCGTCGGCGGTGATGAACTCACCGTCCACGAGCGCGTCCTGAGGGGGCATGACGACGCGCGTCGCGGCGCCGAGTGCGGGATCATCGTCGCGTGTGTTTTGCGCTCGTCGTCAGTCGCGGACGCGTCGAGATGGGCGCGGACGGGAAGAGCTCGAGGGAGGAGCGCAGGAAACAGCGCGAGCTGGAGGAGGGACGAAAGGTGAGGGATGCGTCGATCGCGATCGCGCGGTGGGAACGCGGGGGAGGAGCGACGCGCGAGGGATGAAGAATCGTCGGCGGGTGGACCCGGCGGCGGTGGGCGAAGATGAAGGCGCGACCGGGGCGCGCGCGAACGAACGAACGAACGAACGAACGACTGACGACGCGGGCGATGCGATATCTTTCGCGCAGGCTGGTCTGATCCCGCACGAGCTCGATGAGGACGGGAACGCGATCAACCCGCACATTCCTCAGTTTATGGCCAAGGCGCCGTGGTATCTCAATCAAGAAAAACCGGGATTGAAGCATCTAAAGGCGCCGAAAAAGGAGGCGGAGAGCGGTGATTGGTACAAGCGAGGGGTGACGACGCATCGAGCGACCAAGTTTCGCAAAGGGGCGTGCGAGAATTGCGGCGCGATGACGCACACGAAGAAGGATTGTTTGGAGAGACCGCGCAAGGTGAACGCGAAGAAATCGCAAAAGGACATCGCGGCGGATGAGTACGTGCAACCGGAGTTGAAGCTCGGGTTCGAGAGTAAGCGAGATCGATACAACGGGTTCGACGCGAACGATTACTCCAGGGTGGTGGAGCGGTACGAGGCGGCGGACGCGATGAAGCAAAAGTTGGCCAAGCAAAAGGAGTTGGAGAAGGCTTTTCGCCGCGCGAATAAAAAAGAAGCCGACGCGAGCGAGGAAGAGTCGGACGATTCGAGCTCGGACGAGGACGACGACGCCAAGATGGACGATAAAGCCACCACGGGTTTCGCGAACGTCAAGCGCGCGGTGCGAGCGCCGGGCGGCGGCGCCTCGGGAACGGTGCGCAACTTGCGCATGCGTGAAGACACGGCCAAGTATTTGCTCAACTTGGACGTCAACTCGGCGTACTACGATCCGAAGACGCGCTCCATGCGTGAAAACCCGCTTCCGAACGCGGACCCGAAGGATAACTTTTTCCGAGGCGATAATGCGGTTCGAAACGACGGCCAGGTGGCGGAATTCGAGAGCATGAATCGACACGCGTGGGAACAGGCGGAAACCGGCGGGCCAAGCGCGATTCACATGCAAGGCGCGCCGTCGCAGGCCGAGGCGCTTTACAAACAGTTCAAAGAGAAGAAGGAAAAGCTCGCGGGGCAAAACAAGCAAAACATCATGGAAAAATACGGCGACGCGAGTTCGGGCAAGGCGCTTCCGGACGGTTTGGCGCTCGGACAAACGGAACAGTACGTCGAGTACGATCGAGCCGGGCGTCTCATCAAGGGTGTGGAAAAAGCAGCGGCGAAGAGTCGTTACGAAGAGGATGTGTTTTTGCAAAACCACACGACGGTGTGGGGATCGTTTTGGGAAGCCGGTCGGTGGGGTTACGCGTGCTGTAAGAGCTTCGTGAAGAATTCGTACTGCACGGGCAAACAAGGCGCCGCGGCCGCGCTCGAGAGCGAGAACATGATGGCGAACAACGTCGCCAACAAGCGCGCCGCGGAAGAGGCGAACGAAAAGCGAGCCAAGTCTCATCTCGACGCCACGACTGGAAAGCCGGGCGATTTGTGGGGAAGCGAAGTCAAGGACGACGTGCAACTCGATCCCGAAAAGCTTCTCGAGGCTTTGAAGCGACAGGATGACCCCAGGCACGGTGGCAAGAGCGGGAAGAACAAGCGCGGCTACAACGTCTCGCACGATTCGCAAGTCACCGCGGAGGACATGGAGGCGTATCGCATGAAGAAGCGCGCGTTCGAGGATCCCATGAACAAGGCGTCCACCTCCGGAACGGATGGTTACGATTTGGTGTGAGCTCGCGAAGCGAACGAGGACGACGACTAGAATGTACTGTGTAGGGCTAAATTGTATTTTTTTCATAGCAAGCATGACATCATCACACGGCGATTTCCTTGGCGAGGTTCGTCTCGACTGAGCTCACCTTTTCGATCCATCCGTCCAAGCGACTCGCGAGTTCGGCGATTTGCGAGCGCAACAACACGCGCGGCTGCACCCACGTCACGGTGACTTTGCCCTCCACCTGATCGATGATGCCCTCGATGAGATGCACGCTCAACGCCTTCATGAGCAAGTACTCCACCCCGTCGATGGTCAACTTGGTCTTCACCGCGATGTCGCTCAGGGAAATCTCTCGATGATCCGCCGGTAAGTGGAAGATGATCTGCAACAGAGACAAGATGGTGATTTTCTCTCTCAGCTTGCGCTCGTTCGCCACGAGCGCCGGCTGCGCGTTCAAGGAGGCCGCGTGCTTCACGCACAACTCGTCGTACTTGTGCAAATCTCCCTCGTTGAACGCCTTGACGACGTCCATCAACCACTCGAACGGTCCATCGCTGATGCTCTCCACGATCGGGTGCGCGAGAAGTTCCGCAAAGTTGTAAACATTCTCCCCGAGTAAGGCGGCGAGACACAAATCTACGCTCAGCGCCACGCGCGTCTCCGTCGGCAACATCTCGCACGACACGTACGCTAAATACAACATTCCAGACTTGTAAAACTCGGCGTAATTCTCCCGAACCTTGTGATATCGACTCGCGACGTAATGAACCGCCGCGCTCACGCTCGGATCCGGCGCCACTAACGCCTCCAACGCCTCCTTATCGTCCGACGTCACCGCGCGCTTGGCGTAATCCAAATCCCCGTCCATCAACTTCAACAGCGTCACGTGCGTCCCGATGTACACCTCCGGCTCCTTCGCCTCGTCCCCGTGCGCCGCGACCAATCTCGCGCTCGTCTCCGTCAAAAAATCCATCGCCTCACCCCTCGCGCTCTCTCCGAACGCGTCGCTCACCGCCACCGCCACGTGCGCCGTCTTCAACGGATTCAATCGCGTCTCCACCTCTCGCACCACGCCCTCGTACAACCCGCGCAATCCACCGGAAACGCGCGCGCGTATCACCTCGCTCACCGGCGGCGCGACCGCGCGCTCGAGAGCCACCGTGAGCTCGTGCCACAGCTTGCGTTCGCGCAAATCTCGGATCACGACCAACGCATCTCGCGCCTCATCGTTCGCCCCGTCTCCGCTCACGGCCGCGATCGCGCCGTCGAGAAACGCGCTTCCCGCCGCATCGTTCGGCGTCGTCATCCTCGATCGTTCGCGTCGTCGTCTCGCGTCGATCTCTCGCGTCATCGCATCGCATGCGCGTCACGCCTCGATCGTCACTCATCGTCGATCCCGTCGCGGTCGCCCGCGTCGTCGTCCGTCGCGCCTCGACGCCGCGCGCCGCGATGCGTCGACGCGCGTCCGTCGCGTTCGCGCGCGCGCTCGCGTCGTTCGCGCGTCCCGCGTCGCGCGCGGCGACCGTCCCGGTGACGCCGCCGGCGGTCTCGACGCAGGTTCGCGCGCGCGCGTCCGCGCGCGACGCCGACGATGCGTCGACGCGCGCGAACGATGCCGATCGCGCGTCGTCGTCCGTCGTCGCCGACGACGTCGCGGACGCGCGATTGGCGCGCGCGAACGCGGAGTCATCGTCGTCTTCGTCGAGCGCGGCGGCGGCGGCGGCGGCGCGCGGCGAGTCGACGCGTCCCGCGCGTCTTCGACGCGATCGTCTGTATTATCCGGGTCAAACGTACGTGCCCGGTGATTTAGCGCCTTTGACCGAGAAAAGCGCGCCGGTGACGCACACGGCGGCGGGGAAGACGATGAAAAATCCCATGCGAGGCAAGGCGGCGGAGACGTCGCTGTTGCGGCGCGCGAGGGCGGAGGACGCGAGGTTTTTGACGCAATTCGTGAGCGATACGGGGAAGATTTACCCAAAACGGCGACTCGGAGTGAGCGCGAAGGCGCAGAGGAAGATCGCAAAGACGATTAAGACGGCGAGACAGATGGGAATCTTGCCGTACACGAGTCGATTACCGCAGTTTCAACGCGCGCGCGAGTCGGCGTGAGCGCGCGCGCCGGGGGCGACGCCGCGCGGCCAATTTTAGAAATTGACGTCACAGCGACGCGAGTCGGGGGACGAACGCGCGTGTGATAGACAGATTCAACGTATTAGTACAACACACCGCGGCTGCGCGCGCGAGAGCTCGCGAGAGATTGATGGGTTCGATCGGCGGAGACGCGAGCGCGAGGGCGGTTTCGAGGGACGAAGACGCGCTCGCCGCGCGCGCGAGGGCGCAGGCGGAGGTGGCCGCGCTCGTCGACACAGTCGCGAGGCGCGAGCGCGAACTCGTCGATGTGAACGAGAAGATCGCGCGCGCGCGACGCGAACGCGCGAAGAGTGACGCGAGAAAACGGCGCGAAGACGTCGCGGCGGCGAGGCTCGAGGCGGCGCTCGACGGCGCGCGCGCGCGGAGACTCACCGAACGTCGCGCCGCGCACGACGCGTGGACGCGTCGGTGCGCGCGATCGATGCGCGCGGCGACGAACGCGACGCCCTTCGTCGCGTCCGCCACCGTTCGTCGAGATTTTCACGAAAAATCTCTCGCGCTCGCGAACGCGCTCGCGACCGCCGCCGACGTCGTCGTCTGAAGCGGTCGGTGTCTCGCCCTCACCCACCGCCGACCGTCGACGCACCGCGTAAATAATCCACGACATCGCCCATCACGCGTCCGATCTCCTCCAATTCTCGTCGCGCCCGCTCGCCGTCGTCCCGCGCGCGCTCGGCGCCTCGCCGCGCCCGCGTCTCCGCCTCCTCGAGCGTCATCTCCGCGCGAAACCCCAACCCGACGTCCACGAACACGCGCGACGCGCTCGTCGCCCGTCCTCTCGCGTGTACCCCACCGCCCACGTCCACGAGCGCGTCGAATCCGTCGTCCGGGACCGCTCTCGACCGCAGTTGTGCAATTTTCTCTTCGAGCTCGAGCCATTGCGCCTCCTCCTCGCGCGCCTCCTCGAGCGCGCGCGCGGCGGCGTCGCGCGCGGGAATCAATCGTTCGCGCGCGCGACTCGCGATCGCGGCGTCCGCGGCGGCGGCCATGACGGTCGAGCGACGCAGTGGCGTCGAGTTTTTCCCGCCGACATTTCTCGACTCGCGCGCGCATGTCGACGACGACGACGACGACGACGACGACGACGACCGCGCGCGTCACCGCGCGACCGGCGAGCGACCGACGTCGCCCGCGCGTTCCTCGTCGCGGCTCGCGCGTCGCGGCGCGCTCGCGACGCACGGATGACGACGATGATGATGATGACGTTTCTCGTCGCGGCGTCATCCTGACGACGCTCGCGTCCGCGCTCGCGCCCCGCGCCGAAAGCGCGAGCGCCGCCGACGTCGACGACGATGGATTCATCGCCGCGCGCGACGGTCTGCGATACAAAGACCTCAGAGTCGGCGACGGTCCCGAGGTGTTCGCCGGGGACGCCGTCGTCGTCGTCTTCTCCGCGCGCGCGCTCCCGCTCGACGGCGGCGACCCGAAGCTTCGACGCATGGGTGAGACGTTCGACCCGTTCGTCGTCGGCGGCGCGGGCGCGAGCGTGAGTAAGGGATTTAAGTTGGAGGTGGGTGCGTCGACGGGGGACATCGTGGAGGGATGGGAACGCGCGTTCGAGGGCGACGGGCGCGCGCCGCGAATGAAAATCGGTGGGCGACGCGCGGTGAGGATACCGCCGAATTTGGCGTACGGTGATCGCGGGCATCACTGTCGAGACGGCGTGAGGAGCGCGTGTGAGGTGGCGCCGGGTCAGAGCGTGGAGATTACGTTTGAGATTTTGCGGTACACGTAGACGCGCCGCCGTAGACGCGCCGTGGTACGATTATTGTATATTGTGCGATAGTACAAGTAGTGGTAGAGCATCGTTCATTCATCGCGCGCGCACTCCTCCTTCTCGTCGTCGCTCGTCGCGGGAGGCGCGGACGCGAGTCCCTTTTCGATCATCCATTTCGGCGGCGGCGCCTTCCAAAACGTCGACGCGGACACGGGCGCGATGCCTCGACTCTTCACTTCAAATACCTCGTCGTCTCTCGCGCACGCGCCGACGGTGACGACGTACGCGCGTTCATCACCGCCGTCCCCCGCACGCGCGCAAAACACCTCGACGAAGACGACGATGTCTGGATCTTTTAAATCCACGCGCGCCTCGCACGAGGCGTCCTCCGCCGCGAGCGCCTCCTTCACCGCCGCCGCCACGCGCGGCGTCAGGACTCGTCGACCGTGCGCCGCGTCCTCCATCTTCGACGCGTTCGCGCCCCCCTCTCTCTCATCCGACGACCCATCGTCCAAACGTCGATACGCCACCGCGAACGACACCGTCTTTCCTCGCGCGCGCGCGCTTCGACGCCGCGCGCCGGAGACGCACCTCGCGCACGCCGCGCGCGTCCCCTCCTCGTCCCCAGCCTCGAACGCGCCGTCGATCGGGTACACCTTTTCCAAAAACCTCGACGCGGGAATCTCTCCCTCTCTCATCGCGCGCATCGCCTCCCGCGTCGTCGCCGCGGCGTCCATCCCGCGTCCCTTCGGCGACGCGCGCAAGAGCACCGCGCCGCGTCCCGGCATCTTCACCGGTTCCAGCGTCGCCCCTCCTCCACCCATCGCGCGCGTCATCGCTCGCGCGAGATCTTTCGACGCCGATCGTTCCCTCCCGCGCGCGCACGTGGCGAAGACGGCGCCTCGAAACGTCGAGACGTCGAGAAGCGTTCGGAGCGCGCCGTAGGCGAAACGTCCCAGCGCGGGCGTCTCCGTCGGTGACGACGCGGTGGTGGTGGTCTCGCGCGCGCGTTTGGACGCGCGATCGATGTCGACGGCGTCGTCGCCGTCCGGCGCGCGTCGTCGCATCTGCGACTCGGCCGCGCGTCGAAGCGCGTCGTTCATGATGTGACGCGCGCGCATGTGACGTGGGCACTCATCGACGCGTCTCGCGCTCGCGCGCGAGCGTCGAGCGCGACCGAGGGACGACGCGCGCGAGCGTCGATCGAGTTTCATCGTTCGCGTCGACGCGACCGAGCGTCGCGGCGTGTAAGACGAACGAGCGCGCGAAGAAGATGCGAAAGATGATGATGATGATGATGATGACGTCTGGGACATCTTCGGGACGCCGAGGCGGTCGATCGGTGCGATCGGTGACGAACGCGAGCGCGCGCGAGTCGGTATCCTCCTCCTCCTCGTCGTCGTCGGCGTCGTCGGCGGCGTCGGCGGCGGCGAAGCGCGGGGACGCGACGGTGGCGAGAGGCGCGAGAGGCGCGTCGACGAGCGGTTCGAGCGTGCGCGCGCCGTTCGCGCCGTCCGGGGACCAACCGGGGGCGATCGAGGCGTGCGCGCGATTGCTCGGCGATCGAGAGCGTAAATTCGTGTGTTTGCGAGGGGCGACGGGGACGGGGAAGACGTACGTGGTGGCGAACGTGTTGGCGACGGACGAGAGACCGGCGTTGGTGGTGGTGCCGAATAAGACGCTCGCCGCGCAGGTGGCGAGAGAACTTCGCGCGTATCTCGGTGAGACGCATCGGGTCGAGTTGTTCGTGTCGCACTTTTCGGTGTACGTGCCGGAATCGTACTCGAACGGGAGGTACACGGAAAAGAGAAGCGCGGTGGATTCGGATTTGGACGCGTTGCGGCATCGAGCGACGAGAGCGCTGGTGGAGCCGGGCAAGACGCCGGTGGTGGTGGCGAGCGTGAGTTGTTTGTATGGGCTAGGTCTGCCGACGGATTATGTGAACGCTGCGCTGACGATCGAGGTGGGGACGTCCGCGTCCGCGCATGGGATCGAGGGCGTGACGGATAAACTTCGCGACGATTTGTTGTACGAACGCGTGGCGCCGTACTTGGACGTCGAGCGCGGTCAGTTTCGCGTGAGCGGTGCGCCGGACGAGGATAATTGTTTCGACGTGACGATTTGGCCGCCGTATTTGGACGCGCCGCTGGACGCGCGCGTGCGCGGAGACGATGGGACTATCGTGGAGTGCGAGACCAAGGGAAGGAAAACCGAACGCGTGACGATTTGGCCTCGCGTGCACTACATCACGCCGGCCGAACGTCTCGAGCGCGCGCTCGTGTCGATTCAAGCCGAGCTCGACGAACAGATGAAAACGCTTCGCGCGCGCGGGTGCGCGATCGAGGCCGATCGTTTGGAACAACGAACGAACGCCGACTTATCGTTGCTACGAGAGTTGGGTTGGTGTCCCGGCGCCGAGCACTACTCGCGACACTTGCGAGGCGCGAACCCCGAAGAGCCGCCGGTGACGCTCTTAGATTATTTTTCATACTCGGCCGACGGCTCAAAAGACTCACAGGCCCGTCGCGATTGGTTGCTCGTCGCCGATGAATCGCACGTCATGCTGCCGCAACTGAAGGCGATGTACGGAGGTGACAGAAGCCGAAAATTGGCCCTTGTCGGCGCCGGTTACAGACTTCCGAGCGCGTTGGACAACCGTCCGCTCATGGGAGATGAGTTTTGGGAGCGCGTGCCTCAGGCGTTGCTCGTGAGCGCGACGCCGGGCGACGTCGAGACCGAGTGGGTCGGAGGGAAACACAGCGACGCCATGGTGGACATGGTGGTTCGACCGAGCGGCGTGCTCGATCCTCCAGTTCTCATCGTCGGTAAAGAGAATCAACTCGAAAACTTAGCGCATCGTGTCGTCGAAAAGGCGAATGCGGGCGAACGGTCGCTCGTGTGCGTGCTCACCAAGGCGGACACCGAGGATTTATCCATGTATCTCAACGCCAGCGGCGTTCGCGCCGATTGGGTGCACTCCGAGCTCACCGCGCCGCAACGCGCGGAGAAATTATCCAAGCTTCAGCGCGGCGAGATAGATTGTATCGTCGGCGCTCAACTCTTGCGTGAGGGTTTAGATCTTCCGTCCGTGTCGCTGGTCGCCATATTGGACGCCGACGTGCCCGGTTTTATGAGAAGCGCGCGGTCGTTGATGCAAATGGCGGGGAGAGCGGCGAGGAACAAACACGGCGAGTGCGTCTTGTACGCCGACGCCGTGACGGGCGCCATGAGAGAGATGATGGATGAGGTCGATCGGCGGCGCGAGAAGCAACATGCGCACAACGTGGCGAATAACGTCGTGCCGAAGACGGCAACGTTGGGTTCGTCCACGTCGACGCTTTCGCTCTTCGACGTCATGGCGGACGAAATCGAACGCGAAAAGGAGAAATGGGCCGAGGAGCAGCTCGCGGCGCTCACGCCGGCGAATAACTCGAACGTGGACGACGAAGCCGTGGAGAAGGCTCTGAAGAGCTGGCGCAAGCGTCGCGAGGGTGGCGTCGTTCGACCGGGACCGAAGCCCTCGGACGCGTTGAAAACGGTGGACGTCGCCGGCGAAAAATTTGTCGCGGAAACTGTCCTCGACGCGTACGGCATAGACGCGACGCACGTGGAGCGTCTCAGGCGCTTGCAGCGCGACATGCCGTCAAAGACGGGCGTCTACCGATGGATCGACGGGGATGGTAAGGTGCTGTACGTGGGCAAGGCGAAGAATTTGCGCGCGAGAACGGGCAATTACCTGTCGCCCGCGCTCATTCAATCGTCGCCGCGTCATCGCAAGTTGCTCGCCAGCGCGCGTGCGCTGGACTCTGTGTTGACTCCGGGCGGAGAAGTCGACGCCTTGGCGCTCGAAGCGCGTCTGATTCAGCGCGAGCGACCCCCTTTGAACATTTTGTTGAAGGATGCGCCGAAACCGGAGAGCGCGCGAATAATCCTCACCTCGCAAGACGCTGACGGCCGTCTGTTCATCGCCAAGTTCCAAAACGAGTACGACGGCGCAAAGGCGGCGCGAGTCTGGACGTTACCGACGCGAGAAGCTGCGATTCGGACGATGGCCGTACTCGAACGCGCGCTCGATTTGCGAGGTGTTTCGTTTCGCTCGCGTTTCGGCGATACCGCCGCCGTCGCGCAATGGCGGTTCGCGTCTGACGTCGCGACCATGGTGCTCGACGCCAAGTACGACGACGCCGTCGAGGCTCTCGAGGAAAGAGGCGAGATCGCCGCCGCGCTCGAGATCAGAATCTCGGCGCGAGAAGAAGCGGAGCGAGGACAAGGCTCGCGAGGGTCCCTCGCCGCGCTTTTACAAGCCGACTCAGTGGCAAAACATTGGAACATGGACGTGGTGGCCGCCGCGAGCGGCGGCGGGGCGACGTGCTCCGTGAAAATCGTCAAAGTGAGAGACGGCGTCATCGCGGACGTTTTCGGAACCGACGTCGACGTTCCGAACGCGACGGCGGACGATACCATCGCCGAGGAGACGCTCGCCGAAGCGGCGCAACTCGTCGCCGAGCAAATGTACCTCGGCGAAGGCGCAGATCGCCCAGACATCGTGTACATTCCGCACGAGATTGCCGAACCGGCCAACGTGCGAGCCGCGCTTCGAGCCGCCGGCGTCGGGGCGAACGCGTCGACCAAGGGTAACATTTTGCGTCACGGCGCCGCGAAGGAGGGTACGCTTTTCGAGGCGGTCGCGTCGATGGCGCTCGAAAACGCCGATGAATCCGCGCGCGCGACGTCCGTTAAGTCCATCGCCGCACTCAGACTGAAGGATACGATCGGGCTCGATCAATCGCCGGCGAGCATCGAGGGCGTGGACGTGTCGCACCTGGGCGGCCGAAACGCTGTGACGAGTTTCGTTCGATTCGACGGCGGTTCTCCCGCTCCGCTCAAGCACCGCCGATACGAGCTCAGCGCCGCCGTCACCCCGAGCGATGACTACGGAGGCATCGCGGAATCCATCACCGCGAGATTATCTTCCAAGAGCGAGCTTCCCGACGTCTTGCTCATCGACGGCGGCGTCGGCCAGCTCACGGCGGCGGCCAACACTCTCCTCGACGGCGACGTCGTCATCTCCAACATGCTCGACGACGACGACGTCCACGACGTCGGCTCTCGATCTTCTGGCACGCGCACCGTCGCCCTCTGCGCCCTCGCCAAGGGTCGCCGCTCCGGCGAAGAGGCGCTCTGGATTCCCGCGCTCTCTCCCGCCGGCGTCGTCATGGGTCGCCGCGTCGAAGACGCGCACGACGACGCCATGAAACTCCTTCGCGCCGTGCGCGACAGCGCCCACGCCGTCGCTATCGGTGCCCACCGCTCTTTACGACGCGAAGAGCGTCTAAGTTCCTTCGTCGCGTGAGCGCGTCTGTAGTGTACGTCCCTCTCATACGTCCCTCTCATACGTCCCTCTCGGCGCGGCTCGAAAAACTCAAAACCTCAAAACGCCCGCGCGCCATTCGAACGCCCGTCGTCATGTCCGCGAGCGCCCTCGCCCGCGCCGGCGCGTCGATCGCGCGAAACGCGCCGTCGCGCAAGTCTCCCGAGACTCGCGCGGCGCGACGATCCACCATTCGCGCCGCGTCGCGCGACCGCGTCTTTGATGAACAAAACTTTGCGCTCTCCGACCTCACGGCGCTCTCGCCGTTGGATGGACGCTACGCGAGCAAGACGGCGTCGCTGAGAGGCGCATTCAGTGAGTTTGCGTTGATTCGCGCGCGCGTGTACGTCGAAGTGCGTTGGTTGCAGACGCTGGCGGCGATCCCAGAGGTGACGGAGGTGCCGCCGCTGAGCGCAGAGGCGAACAAGTTTTTGGAAGACTACCTCGCCAACTTTGACGTCGAAGAGGCGAGCAAGGTGAAGACTGTGGAGCGCACGACGAACCATGACGTGAAGGCGGTCGAGTACGTGCTGAAGGATGCGTTGATAACGCATCCGGAACTCGCCAAGATTATGGAGTTTACGCACTTTGCGTGCACGAGCGAAGACATTAACAACTTAAGCCACGCGCTCATGTTGCGAGACGGTGTGGCGACCTTGAAGCCCGAGATGGAGAAGATGGTGGATGCGATCGCGGCCATGGGCGTTGAACACGCGGCGACGCCGATGATGAGTCGCACGCACGGTCAGCCGGCGTCGCCGACGACGCTCGGAAAGGAGATGGCAAATGTCGCCTATCGCCTGGCTCGTCAAGTCAAGCAACTCGATTCCATTCCGTTGTACGGTAAAATGGCCGGTGCCGTCGGTAACTACAATGCCCACATGTCCGCCTACCCGAACGTCGATTGGCAAGCGGTCGCGGAGAAGTTTGTCACCGGTTTGGGACTCGACTTCAACCCATACGTGACGCAAATTGAACCGCACGACTACATGGCGGAACTCTTCGCCTGCATCGAGCGTTTCAACACCATCACGCTCGACTTCGATCGCGACGTCTGGTCGTACATCTCCATCGGTTATTTCAAGCAAAAGACGATCGCCGGCGAAGTTGGCTCCTCCACGATGCCTCACAAGGTGAACCCGATTGACTTTGAAAACTCCGAGGGCAACGTCGGCTTGGCGAACGCCGTGTTCGCGCACCTCGCCGCCAAGCTCCCGGTGTCTCGCTGGCAGCGGGATTTGACCGATTCCACCGTCTTGCGTAACATGGGCGTTGGTTTCGGGTACTCCATCTTGGCGTACCAATCCACCCTTCGCGGTATTGGTAAGCTCGAAGTGAACGCGCAAGCGATGGCGGACGATTTGGACGTCAATTGGGAAGTGCTCGCGGAGCCGATTCAAACCGTCATGCGCCGATACGCCGTCGAAAAACCGTACGAGAAGCTCAAGGAGCTCACGCGCGGTCGACGCGTCGACGCTGAAGGTATGCGCGAATTCGTGTCCAAGCTCGACATTCCGGATGAAGGCAAGGCTGGTTTGCTCGCGATGACGCCGGCGTCGTACATCGGTAACGCCACGGCACAGGCGAAGGATATCCTTAACAAGTTGAAGGAGATCAAGTAAACGATAGATTTGACGCCGATAATAAGTATCTCCAAGTTGTCGTCTTGTCAAAAACTGCTAATTCTAAATTCTACTCGTCGAGACGCACGTGTTTCGTTTGTCCTTTTTCGTGGTCTCCTTTCAGCATGCTCTTCATGTATTTCTGCGCGCGCGGGACGTCGTGTTTGAGACTGAACGCGCCCGTGCCGAGGTCAACCGTGCGACCGATGACGATTCGAGAAGAGGGCGACTTGAACTCGTCGGTTTCGCCACGAATCGTCGCATCCGTCAGGAACGCCGTCGCCGTTTCGTATGACATCTTCAGAAAGGGCGACGTGCTCTTCTCGATGCCAGATCTGTTGCACGGTCGGTATTCGCCCTGCTGCGTCATGAAATCACCGATGAGAGAGAGGTGGCGAGCGTCGACGCCGATGCCGTAAACGCTAAACACGCCCTGCACTTCGCTCACCAGGGTGGCTCGGCCAGCCTCGACGCCGAACGTTTGCATGATGTCCCAAACAGAGTTGGATTTGATTCCGTTCACATCGATGAGATCGGCGTTCGCCCACGCCGCACCGAAAGAGATACCGTCGGTTTGAACGCAGAGCGGTTGTGTACCGCTCGAGTCCTCGGCCTCGGGTTTACCCACGATGAATGTCTGCTTGATGCCCGTCGTCTCACGAATGATGGTCTTCACGGCGATGTCTTTCGCAGCCTCCAACACGAGAACGTGAGGAGAGTTGATGCCAACGGGAACTTCAAACGTGATCGTTCGACTATCCGAGTCCACTTGGGTCAACTCCATGACTTCACCACTGGAAAGTTGAACGCCAGCGTCGCTCACCTGCGGTCTCGTCTTCGATGTTCTCTTCTTTTTCGCCGCGCCGTCGTCGTCACCTGAAGACGCATTCGAATCGTCGCTTTCGGACTCATCGCTGTCAGACGATGATGATGACGATGAACTGTCGGAATCGCTACTGTCGCTGTCTTCGTCAGCCTTGCGCTTCTCCATCTTCGCTCCCTCCTCTTCGTCTTCTTCGGGTTCGTCGTCGGATGCGTCGCCGTTGACTTCAAACTTGACCTTTTTATCCTTCGTCTCGTCGTCATCCTTGTCTTCGCGAGACTCCGTTGAGACTCGCTTGGGGCCTTCAGCGTTCTTTATGATGACACCCTTGGATTTCGCCTTTTTCATGTCGGAACCGATTCTTCCCACAACCATCGGGACGAATTTACTCTTCACCGTGCGAGCGAATTCTTTAAAGGTAACGTCGTTGGGATCGTTCACGTCTTGCCCTTCGCGCATCTGTACGGAGACGGTGTACACGCGGGAGATGCGACCATCTGGACCTGTGCCGTAATCCTTGATTTTGACCGCGAGTTTCGTGACCAACTCTGCCAAAATCACTCGGCGAAGTCGCCGGCACAACGTCTCGGCGTGTTCCTTGGTTTTACACCCAGCCTTCATCGGGAGCACCATGACCGGGGTTAAGAGCTTTCTCGACGCCGCCATCAACAATTCTCTGAGACGAGGGATACCGAGAGTCACGTTAGCTTCACCGCGACCTGCGAAGTGGAACGTGTTGAGCGTCATCTGCGTCGACGGTTCACCCACGGATTGCGCGGCGACGACGCCGACGGCTTCGCCCGGCGGGGCCACCGCGGTCAAGAATCGCATATTCATCAATATCGCGAACTCTTCGGCGGTTAAACCAGACTTGGACGCGAGTGAGCTCGTATTAGATTTACCTTTCGCGTCGGCCCAGTAACCCTTCGGACGAGATTCGATAAACTTGCGCATCTCGTCGCCGAATTTTTCCGGAAGCACGCCCAATTGATCGCAAAAGTTTTCCATGCAGAAACGCGGTAAATCCTCTTTGCGCGAGATTGTCTCGAGCACACTTCTGCCGTCACGGTTGATTTTTGGCATCATCGACACCGCCGCTTCGTTGTTCAGCAAAATGAGCTCGGGGTTTTCCGCCAAGAACTCAAACTTTTGCAAGTAACTGGAACGCGTGACGTCGATGCAGTCTTCTCCGTACTGGAACTGCACGATGCTTCCATCGCAATCGCGAACGGTGTAGTCGTAATGCACCTTGAGCGACTCCAAATTCTTCACGAGACAACGCTGCAAATAACCAGAGCGCGCCGTCTTGACCGCGGTGTCCACCAAACCTTCTCTGCCGGCCATGCAATGGAAAAAGTACTCGGGCGGATCCAAACCGCTAAAGAAACGGCACGCGATGTAACCGTTCGCCCGCGCGCTGATGTCGAATGGTTCGAAGCACGGTAACGTTCTACCGCTCGGCATACGCGGCACGCGTCGACCCTCGAGCTCTTGCTGACCGAGCGCGGCGGCGATTTGGGAAAAGTTCACCAGAGAACCCTTGGCGCCGGAAATCGTCATGATGGAGAGACAATTCTTCGAAAACGGCTTCTTCGTTCCTAGGGGAAGACACTTCTTCACCGCCGCCGATGTCACTTTGTTCAGAGAACCGGACGCTTTCATGTCCAACTGCGCGCCCCACGCGACGTTTTCTCTGAGTTTGGCGGCGACGGCGTCGACCACTTCCGTTTCGGACTTTCCGGAGGCTTCAGCGACATCCGCCGTGGCGGCTTTACACATTTCGTCAGCCTTGCTAAGTTGTTCGACACGATCGAGCTCTGCCTGCGCGGTAAGGATTAAATCATCCATACCACACGTGAAACCGTGTTTTTGCAAGTAATTGGTGAAGAGTCGTGAAAAGATTGACAGCAAGGCGCCCGCCGTGTCGCGGCCGTGAAGCTCGGCGACGGCGTGGACGAGACCGTATTTGCCAAACATATTCTTATCGACCACACCCGTGCAAAAGTAGTTACGACGAATGATCAGACGGTCCTCTCCGGAATCCTCAACTCCGAAGAAATGCGATGGAATCTTACACGGCGCGCTGAATGTCAACGGAGGACGATCGCGCGTAATGTGTGAAAGAACGGAGGCGATGACTTGTTTACCTGTCCACAGCACCCGCGGCTTCAAGACTGTCGGCGGAGGAATCTCGATGCTGCCGTGAGTGTCACCGCAGTAATCGACCAAGCCGCTGTACACGAGCTGTGTGAACTCGGATCGATCGAAGAAACTATCTCTCATCGAAAGCAACAGGCCCGAACAAATGTGGTCTTGAATCAACCCGCGAAGCGGTTTACCGTCCGTCGGCACGGTGAACTGGCGATCACCGTGCATGATCTCGCAAGCCTCGGCTCGACCCAAATGATCTTGCGGGAAGTGCAGATTGATTTCGTCGCCATCGAAATCGGCGTTGAACGTGGAGCAATTCGAGTAATGCATTCTCACGACGCGCTGTCCCGGAAGAACTCGAGCCTTGTGCGCGAGGATACCCGGTTTGTGCAACGTCGGCTGACGATTTACGAGCATGACATCGCCGTCTCGAAGATGTCTGTAGACAGTCTTCGCCAAAGTCCTCGCCGGGGCATCGGACGAGCCCGAAGCCGTCGTGGCTAGAAGAGTCTTCGCGATTGCGGCGCGCTTTTCCGCCGTAAACTTGTCCAAGTGAATCACTCGCCCACGTTCGTCTTCGATCGCGTTCGCACCGGGATGAATGTCCGGACCGTTTTCGACGAGTTGACGCATCAAGTCGACGTTGTGCGGGGTGACGAGCTCGGGAAACGTGAGCTTCTTCGCGAACACGGGAGGAACGCCGATTTCGCTCGTACCCAAGTATGGATCGGGTGAAATCACCGAACGCGCCGCAAAGTTGACGCGCTTACCCATCATATTCATGCGAAACAAACCCTCCTTCTTTTCAAGCTGTTGACGAATCCCAATGGCTTGCTTCGCTTCCTGCGTGTCAGCCTTCGTGGCGTCGATGAGTCTGTTGACGCCGGATTGAAGTGCCAACCACGCTCGCACAGCTCTACCCGCTCGCACTTCCGGCGGCTCGGGCACGGTCGGAGGCGTTCTGAAGAGTTCGGCGAGACTCAGGTTGGCCTGGATGATGGTGGTGAGAGACGTGTTCTGTGGATGCTCGAAGACCATGTCGCCCATCTTGCTCGGCGGTCGAAACTTGGACGGCGCGACAAGAAGCGTCTGCACGAAAAATCTCGACGGATCGCTCCGACGCTGATTCGATCCCTTCTTCGCGTTCGAATCCGGCGTATTAGTCGCCCAGACCATGGAACAGAAGGCATATTCGTGTCCCCACAATCTCTTGAGCAGCGCTCGGGCTTCGATGGGCGTGATGTAAAGCGGCTTCCCAGTCGTGCTCGGAACGCGCTCGTCCACTGACATCTCATCCACGTCACTCTCGTCGCTCTTGTCGCTGCTCGACCCGCTATCAGAACTACCGGAACCGTTCGCTTTGACGTCGTCGTCCGTGGACACGTCGGAATCGCTTCCATCGTCGGATCGCTTCCTCGCCGACTTTTTCGCTGGCACCAATTTCGGCTCAACCTCCGCGCCCGACAACTTGGCCGCTCCCTCGTGCGAATCCGCGCTCTCTGCGCTCGCGTTGCGCGCGAGTAACTGCATGTCCTCCTGAATGTCGATTCCATTCGCCAAGTTGTTCATGTGGTGCTGCTTGGCGAGTTGCGATCTGAAAATCTTATTGTTGCCCTCGGTGGACACCTTTGGGTTAAGCGCTCCGCAATTCTCACACTTCTTCGGTTGCACGGAGAGGAAATCCTTGATCAACTGCCTCGCCGCCGTCGACGTCGCCGACGTCCACGTCACCCCTCTCATCGCCCCCTTGGTCCTCAAGTTGGGCAAAACATCGTGAATGTTGTCCAAATCCATGCGTTCGGCGTCGCCGTCCTCCTCGACGCTCTCCCAAATCTCACTCATCTCCTTCTTCGCGCTCTTACTGATCTCCGGCGCGTAATCCTCCGCCGCCTCGATATCCCCCTTCATCAACAGCTCCAACCGCTCGCGATACCGTCGCACCCGACTCTCGTGCATTCGAAACCGATGACAGTGAAAACACGTCGTCTTCAGCAACCGCACCACCGTCCCGAACGACAACGGATTATACACCGGCACCACGAGCTCAAGGTGTCCAAAGTGTCCCGCACACATCGTTCCCGGAAACTTACACGTCACACACGTCGTCTTCCCGTCCGTCGGTCCCAACGCCGGGTCATACAGACCGTCGCTCACCGGGTTGTTCAATCCGTCGAAGAGCACCGGGTTCGTGATCCTCTTCACCGAGATTTTCCTCACCTCATCCGCGTCGTAAAAGCTAAAACTCGCGCGCTCGATCTCACGCTGCACCAGGTTTCCCTGGCGCAGTCGGTGCCGGGCGACCGAGGGCGTCTTCCCGCGCGATTCGCGGGAGGTCATGACGACGCGGCGGCGGCGGCGGCGCGAACGTCGAACGTCGCCTCTCTCGCGTCGATGCGGACGTGCGGGGCGCCGGGACGCGAGAGAGGGACGCGCGCGAGTGCGCGCGAGTCGACCTCGGCGCGGCGCTCGCTCGCGAGGCGGCGTGTGACGACGTCCGCGTCTCGAACGCGCGAGGGAGGCGTCGACAACACACACCCCGAGAGGCGCTGACAGCGCGCGTTCGAGACGGCGACGCTCGCCGCGACGCGTGTGGTCATAGAGTAGATAGTATTGCGGTATTATGTATCATCGTGTCATCATCGTGGGCTAATCCACGCGTTGCCTATGGTCTACTCGAATCGTGGTGGTCTACTCTCCGCCGTGCGCGCCGCTCGAACCGTCGTCGTGAGAGACGGACCGGGGCGGGGTGAGTAAACCGGAATCTGAATCGAGAGCGTTGAACGTGGCGTCCGGATCGGTGTATTTGCGGATCCAAGGGTGGCGCAATATGCGATCGATGGTGTATCGACGCGAGGTTCGCACGCGAAGACACCCGGCGATTAAATCCTTGGCGCCGTGACTGACGGAGTCCCACGTCTCGCTGTCGTAGGTGAACGCCACGAAATTCCCGCTTCGAATCTTTTCCGCGAGCGAGATCTCGTCCTCGCCGTCGAATGGTTGATACCCGGCTAACAATGTGTACATGATGACTCCGAACGACCACACGTCGACGGTTGGTTCCAGACCCGGTCTCAACGACGGAGTCAGGAGCTCGGGCGCCATGAAGTGCATGCTTCTCCCCGCGCACTGCGCGTACGTACGCGTCACCGTCTCCTGCATCTCGTCCTCGATCTCGTACTCCACGAGTTCCATATCGTACGCCAGAGGCTGTCCGATCATGCACGCGTACCTCATCGTCGTGAGCACGACGTCCAATCTCTCCGAATCCTTTTCTCTCAACATCACCGAGTCCAAATCCAACGACCCGCACACGATGCCAGATTCCGCACAACCCCTCAACACATCCGCCAACTGCACCATGACCTCCCTCGCATCGTTTTCACTCATCCTACAGTCCTTTCGACTCCTCAACTCCTCCGATAACCGCGGTCCGGCTGCGTGATCCATCACGAGCACCCCCAACGCCGGCTTTCTCCGCGCCTCGTAAAACGTCTCGTGCAACCGCACCACATTCGGATGATTCAGCGTATCCAGCACGTACTGCTCCAGATTATACAGCGCCATCGATATCGTCGCCTCGCTCCCCTTCTTACTCACCGACATGCACCGCACCGTGCGCAGACTCCCGCTTCCTCGACACCTCGCCGAAAACTGACACTCTCGGTCCTCGTACGCGTCCACCTCCACCACTTCGTACGCGTCCACGAACGCGAACGGCAGCGCCGCTCGCACCATCTTCAGCGTCACCAAGCGCGCTCTGGTCTCTTTCCTCCCCTTCGGGTCGTCTCGACCGCCGCCCGCGCGGCTCGGTGCGCCCCCCATTCGAATCCGAATCCGAATGCGAATCAACGAGTGAATGAAATTCAATCAACGGTCGACGCGACGCCTCGCCCTTCGCGCGTCTCCGCGCGCGCGCGATCGTCCCGCGACGCGCGCGCGACGACCGACGCCCCCGAGCGCCGCGACGCGCGCGGACGAGGACGACGACGTGTGCGGCGCGACCGACGAGGGCGACGTTTAGAACCGCCGGAGAGTCGTCGAGAGTCCCGCCCTCTTGAGTCCTGACTCGTCGAAACGATGCACTCGAGCGCGGGACTCTCGACGACGACGAACGAACGCGCGAATCGCGTCGCCTCGCGCGCGCGCGTACAAAACAAACAATTCGTATTCACAACTCTCTCTCTCTCT
>Ga0208410_1000111_pt1 | contig 49685 bp, 50 predicted proteins | sample ETN02SmetaG_3_FD_185787 | JGI IMG/M metagenome (GOLD analysis project Ga0208410, IMG submission 185787) | Marine microbial and viral communities from oxygen minimum zone, Eastern Pacific Ocean - ETNP2014F10-02SV257 (SPAdes) (version 2) | ecosystem: Environmental > Aquatic > Marine > Oceanic ... | reverse complement strand
TTGATGAAAGCCCGGTTGTTGATGAAAGCCCGGTTGTTGATGAAAGCCCGGTTGTTGATGAAAGCCCGGTTGTTGATGAAAGCCCGGTTGTTGATGAAACTCCGGCCGAGAATCTCCCAATAGACGGTAATCCTATCGAAGCTGAACCTATTGAAGATCTGGAAGAGAATCCTGGCACCACATCGCCTGCAGTGCCGGTCATCTGGGAATTAATAGAAGCAGTCAATATCCCTGCGAGTGCACCGTTAGCAATCCAAGGTTCCTTTGAAGAAGTCGCTTTACCTCAGCTGTCACCTCAGTCGGGGAGGGAGCCTTTCTCTGCTGGCTTGGGTTATGCGACTCCTCAAGGGGTATCTGAAAATGGCTTTCCGATGAAAGCCATCGGAGCAGCAGCAACTCTGATGTTGCTCATGGGTAGTTCCGCGGGTGCTGTTGCAGCTAACGCTGCAGGAGCTAAACGCTGGGGCACTCGAGGTTTAGCGCTAACAGCGCTCTATCGACTCGTAGGCACAGTCAGAACTCACCGATGCGAACATTGTGATGTTGAACTGCGTTACCGCAAGGGTGGATGGGGAGAGAAGAAGAGCGGCATGACTCATGGAATTCATGGCCACAAACATGTGCCTTCGAGGTTCTTCCCGAAAATATCTAATTAGCAAGACTGCAATTTAAAATCTAACCGGTGGCCGCAAGTTTGGTACTAGCGGCCACCGGTCACATTTTGGTTAGTGCATGACTGTGATTTGAGCGATGGCGTCCCTTAGACGGATGGTCCAGCGCTGTGCTTTGTGAGTGTTTGCCGGCACATAACTCCCATAAGCCAAAGGTCGCAGACACTGCGAGTGAAAGAAAAAAGATGTTCATACTTCAATGGCCCATTGGTCGTTACTTTCGGTAAGCGCTTGTCGGCACACCAGAATCCAGAAGCGACCTAAGTCTCGGTTTAACTGAGGCGGTTGTTGATTTGTTGTCGAAGCCAATGCTTGAGGTTGATGAGAAGCCATGCCTCACGATGACAGTGGGGTAGGACACCGAACGAGGTGGACTGCTTCCATTCTTCTAAACGATTTTTGATTTTGTCGGAGATTCACTCATCGGAGGACGTAGGCTTTTCTTAGTGCGTCGACAGATACCTGTCGTACTTTCCACAGTGCGCGAAATCCTCCCAGTTGAAGGAACTTCTGCTGCCGCGGGTACTGCCGAGCCGGTTAACGGTCGAGCACCACTCGAGGCTGTCTCGCCGCGCGCATGGAGAGCCCTATGGGTCGCATCGCTTGCAACCGTGCTGGTTGGATTCAATAGCACCGCAACAAATATTGCCCTTGATGACATCCAAGCAGGATTTGTTGGAGCAACAGCGGCTGATGTGGGTTGGGGTGTCGCAGGATTCTTTATAGGAACCGCAGCCTTCTTACCCTTGGCTGGGCGTTTGGCGGATCGGATAGGTCGAAAACGTATCTTCCAACTGGGTCTTTTGGTTTTCGCGTTATCAGCGGTGTTTTCCGCTACCGCGGGAACTGTCATCACGCTTAACTTGAGTCGAGTTCTCCAAGCATTCGCCGGTGCTGCGATCTTGCCTTCGTCTTTAGCTTTGGTGTTGCCGCTATTCCCAGAATCGAGACGCACAACAGCGGTGGGACTGTGGTCTGCGGCGGGACCGCTTGGAGCGGGGGTAGCACCAGGAGTTGCCGCACTCATCCTCGCTAGCTCTGGTTGGCGGATCGTTTATCTCGTCAGCGCACCTGCCGCGTTGCTGATGTTTTGGGCTGGTCAGTCAGTACTCAAAGAACTACCCACACCGCCTAAGCAGCAACGACTTGACTTGGTCGGGGCAGCCGCTGGGACGATAGCCATAGCTGCAGCTGTGACAGCCATCATGCAAGGCCGGATCTGGGGTTACACGTCGCTTCTCACTGCGGTAGTAGCAGCAGTTGGAGTGATGTCTTCTGTCTTGTTCATCACTAACTCATTTAGACACCCAGAACCCCTCCTCAACCTTCACTTATTGAGAAGGCGTGGGGTCATGGTCGCAAACACAGTGAATTTTCTTGTCGGAATCACCTCCCAATCAATATGGATTGTGTGGCCTCTGTTCATGAAAAACGTGTGGAACTTCACAACGCTGCAAGTGGGTATGGGGGTCACTTTGGGACCTATAGCGGCCGGATTTTCTACATTGACATTTAGTCGTCTGGCAGACCGGATTGGTTCGGTTGGTTTATGTCGTTTGGGGACAGCTTTACAAGTGTTGGCGGTCGCCTGGCATTTCACTCAGCTCAGCGCCGACGTCAACTTCTGGTCGGATTTCGCGCCGGGAATCATGCTGTACGGACTTGGCTGGGGAATGAGTATTCCGCTTCTCAACGGTGTCGCACTTGAGTGGGTTGAAGAGAAATACTTCGGTGAGACCAATGGTCTGTTCAGCACTCTGCGCTACGCGGCTGCCGCGATTGGTACCGCAGCTGTGTTCGCTCTACTCACCGTAAATTCGGGTGTCGAGGCATTGCCTTACTACGACCGAATCTTAGGATTCTTCCTAATTGCTTCCACGGCAGGAGCGTTAGCTATGTGGATAACGATAGGAAAGGCACCTAAGCAGACCCAAAGCTGATTGACACTTTTATTCGCAATCTGAGCTCAGGTGACGCAAATTGGAGTTATGACGGTAGCGACTGTTCTCTCAGTATTTGGGTGGCTGACATTGTTGGTCAACGGAGCCACGCTCTTCCTCATCGTTTTAATAATTCGGCACAAGGTCACCAAATCTGATTCCGGCAGAACTTATGAGGCGCGGGCACAACAAGTAGCCACCCTCGTAACTGTTGCTGCGAGCCTCGGATCTCTGTACCTGTCAGAAATAGGTGATTTAACTCCCTGCAGATGGTGCTGGATACAGCGAACGGCAATGTATCCGTTGGCATTGGTGTTAGTAATCAGCTGGATCACCGGCGACCGTTTCGTGCGACGATATGCAACACCGATAGCACTCCTCGGCTTAGCGGCTTCAACATGGCACTACCTATTGCAACAAGTCCCCTCGTTATCTGACTCGAATTCGTGCAGCCTCAGCACACCTTGTTCTGTGACCTATATCGAAAAGTTTGGGTTTATCTCGATCCCGTGGATGGCAGGATCAGTGTTTCTGCTTTCACTCACACTGTTACTGGGATTCCGAGGGTTCGAAAGCCCAGCTAGATGAGTACTCATGACGGGCTTAGAAGTTGGCTCACAGACGCAGCTGACTCTGCTATCGAACTAGCAGCCCGACATGAAATAAGTGAAGGGGCTCACATATTCCGGACGGCGATCGAAACAGCAGCCGCAATTCCATACGAACCTCAAATGCTGCCCGTGCTGCGGAACTTGAGTCGAGTTGCAAACTCCGAACGAGCCCTGAAATTTGCTGAACTAGCGCCTTCTCTTAGATGGATACCCTCTCACCGGTGGGATGACGAAGGCCAAGACCGCGCTTTGTGTGTGCTATCGGATGTGTTCGACATGCCTGGTATTGAGGCAGGCATCATGTATGTCGACCAGGGCTGCACTTACCCTTTGCACAATCACCCACCTCAAGAGCTTTACCTCACTGTGTCAGGCACTGCACGTTGGCGTTTCGGCGGAGCAGAAGAGCTAGTGGAAATGCAGCCGAATATGACTCTCTATAACCGACCATCTGATTTTCACACTGTTGAGGCTGGAGAGACGCCTCTGGTAGCGATGTACATCTTGTGGGGCGCAGGGGTCCGCAGCTAATCAACTGAAACCTAGTCTCAGTGCCCCCGGCAGGACTCGAACCTGCGACGCACGGTTTAGGAAACCGACGCTCTATCCCCTGAGCTACGGGGGCCGATAGATCACAACCCCAAGATTTCAAAGACTTAAGGAAGCTTTTGTATCACCGCAGGCTACCCATGGTTCATCAATTCAGATTGCAGATTTCTTAATGTAGGCAGATGAGTTAGCGATAGATCACGGTTTCGCCATTTGTGATGCAGCCGTGCATAGAGATAGCTGCCCTAGAGGCAGCAAGTAAAGGTAGAGATCAGCGAGAAACGATGTGCGATGTCTCACGAGGAATCCGTTCAACTGATTTGGGTCGTTGTGCCTTGCTCTTGGCAGACAAGTCCACGGTCTTGGTTGTGATTCCTGTCATCAAATTGACGGCTTGAGGATAAAAGCCCAGAAGGTCTAAGTTTCTGCATAGGGACTCGAGAAAAGAGTTACATGTCTGACGGGTATCTAGGAGAGACGATGATGCTGCCCATTGAGGGCGCTGCCGCTCTTCGGCAAATCTTAGGAATCTTGACGGATCACGAAATAGAGGATGCTGACGGGCGCCTAGACGCCCTTGATCAGCGATTATCTCTGGCGTGGAACGGCGAAGAGTGGGCTTCGATGGCTGCCACCGAAAGAGGAATTCCTATGTCTCGTCCAGATGCCGAACTGTTGGTTCGCGGCCTGCGTTTCACCGAAATGATGAGCACCCACCTTCCTTTCTTCGACCAGGTATGTGCTGTCAGCGACTGGATTGTTGATGAACTAAACGAAGTGTTTCCCGGGGTTTCTGACGTTTGATCAAAACAGATAGCCGCAATGAAAAGATCTGGTTTTAGTGATCTTCAGTTGGTGAGGGCTCTTCGAAAGATCGAAATTTGGTCGCGTCATAGCTGGCACCGCATCGATCAAGAGCCGCTTTCCAGGCAGGACTGTGTTTCATCGCCCACCGCAAAGAAGAAACAATGCACTGTCCGCCAACGAGAGCGCCCCTTCTGGAAGATGTGCCTGCGAGTTGAGCGAGCTCCGATGGCAGGGTCGCGACAGCCGCGGCTCGCACCACTTTGTATCCCAACAATTGACCTGCTTGAAGAGGTGGCTTGCGAAGGAAGTCCCATGCCGAGCGAAGAGCTTCTGAATCACTCAGGGAAGGATGTTCTGTGACCCAGTTTCGAAGCTCGCTAGCTGTTAGTGGAAGCTCGGTAACTCCCAAAAGTTCACCAATTTTCGCTTGCTCTTGAACAAACTGATCCGCTTCTTGTGCCGTGAGGCCATGGCAGAAAGTTTGATATGCCTCTAAGAACGAATCGGTCAACGTGTTGTGTACCCAAGCGCCAAGCTGAGGTTGGTTAGCTGAATAACGAATTCCCCGTTCTGAGGTCCCTGATACCGGTTTGTGTGCTTCTCGAACAATTCGAACAGCGGCTTCTACCTCTGGCATAGAACCGTAATTGGCGGTGGTTACAAAGAGAGATGTCCGGTTGAGGCGACCGAGCGGGTCTTTTTCGTATTGGGAATGGTCCGCAACCCCCGCGGCTACCTCGGGGTGCAGTGCCTGAAGGAGTAAGGCTCTGACTCCTCCAACGAAACTTGAAACATCCCCCATCACTTTCCAACTGACGCTTCCCGGACCGAAAAGGCCAGGATCACCGGGGTAGAGATGTGTTCGGGACAATGGTTGTTCGCCTTCTGAAAACAAACGGACAACGCTCGCTGTCAATCGTTCTTGAAGACTCATGATGATGCGACTTTGTCGGTGAGCGAATCAACTGCTGGTGAAGCGCCATCGATCCACCATTGGTCGTCCCACCAAATCAAGAAATAGACAAGACTTGTTGGGGTGTTCTGACCGAATCGGACCTCCACTGTCGCTGTATCGCCCACTATTCGACATCGACCAAAAGCAGCTGGTTCACCGGTCAACAGAAATGGGAAACCGGACTGGATCATGGACTGAAACTCCGAAGGTCCGACATTTTGTCTAAATGATGGCGACGCGAATTTTCGCGCCTCATCGAAAGCGCCGCGATTTAAAGCACTTATTTGGGAGAATATTCTTTTTTGGAGGTTATCTCTTGTGTTATTCGCGCAGCTAGACCTGTCGTCAACGACTGAAGTTGAACTGCTTAAACTCACAGATTCCTGTGTCGTTTCGCTTGGTGTGGTTGTTTGGCTCGGAGCGCTGGAACAGCTGCTTGAAACAATGAGAGCAAGGGCTGCTGTTGCGATGAGGAAGCGTAACGAAGCTCGTTGTCGGTGTTCGTATCTGACGGACATAGCTACTACTGGCACGACGCGCTACCGCTGTTCTCTATCGAAGTGGTGAATGAGGCTGCTACCAACATAGGCGCTCTAAAGAGGGGGGCAGCCCCCGAGCCACCTGCGGAATTTAATTCTCACTGGCGGACCCGGAGGCTTGAAAGAGGTTTTGGGGGACCTCTCATTTATTAATTTAGTACTAAATAGAGATGGCGTGCAAGTTGCCCGCTGAATCTCCCAAAACAAAGGAGAGTTGACGACTTGGCCCTGCGCTGATGCCCTGACCCATTACCGTTCCTTAAAGAGATCACGCAACAGGAGACCAACCTGTGAGTTCTATTACTCAGATCTTGAAGCCAGATAAGCGGAGACTAAAACGCGTCCTGAAATGGATTGTGATCGTCAATGCGGGTTTAGCTGCAATAGGAATTCTGGTTGGAGGTAACAGTGATTTCGTCGCTCGGATCCATGGAACCAGCTTTTTATTAGTCGTTACGGCCGTCAGTTTGGTCGCCATAGAGCAAGGGAGATTTAGGTCAGAAATCAAATACCTCTGGCCAGCCGGTTCAGGCTGCTCGGTTGTAGTAGGCGTCTTCACGATAAGCCTCGTCTGGGGCTTCGATCCCCCCGACATTTTTGCTCGGCCCGTCGGATCTTTTGCTGTGGTAGCGGTAGCTGTCACTTACTGCGCTGTGATTTCGGCAATAGCGGATCGAGTTCGTTTGCGAGTCCTTTGTTGGGCTGGCGCGCTCGGCCATAGCTGTTATGTGTTGGTCCTCATTTGGTTTGACATTGGGATACTGCCGGGAAGAATTCTTGCGCTAATGGCTGTAGGCCAAACAGCGTGTTCGTTACTTGCAGTAATTGATTTCATAGGGTCCCGCCGGGCCTCGGCTGTAGACCCCGCCCCATCGGAACGGAAAGTCGAATACTGCCCTTATTGTGGATCCAAAGAACTTTCAGAGCCTGCCGGTGATATCGAATGTAGGACTTGTGGCGGCCAATTCCGGCCTCTGAATAGCTAAGTGGGTTAGTCCGCTCTGAAGTCTAAATCCGGGATGAGCGGAGATGCTTGGTGACCAACCATATTCCAGACACCTTGGTGTTTTTTAAATACGTTCACCGCAGCAACTGCGGATAGAGACGTTCCCAAGAGGTTCTCTTCAAGGAAGACCCAAGCAGTTTGTTCATCACCATGAAACCGGACATTCGATGTCAAAAATTGTGGCAACTCGGGTCCAGAAAAAATCTGTTCAAAAGAGACACGAATCTGGTCCCAGCCAAAGATCGTTGGCCAACCAGGGTGAGTGCACCAAACCTCTTCGGTGTTAACCCACAGGTTGGCCATTCCGTCGATGTTCGCGCTTTCGAACAGAGCATAAAAAGAGGCGTTGGCTTGTTCGACGGTATGCAAATCAGTCATTTTCGGGTAGCGACTTACATCGGGTAGACGTACAACAAGGGAACCTGAAATCCGAGTCTCCCGATGACCGCGCTAATGAGCGGTCATCGGGAAGCTCAACGTCTTTAAGAGTAGAGAGCGGCTAGCTGTAGTACCGCCATGACGACGATAACTAGGGCGTTAAATCCGCGGAACACAGCAAACGGAGCTTTCGAGAAATTCTGACCCATGTTGCTGTCGGAAACTTCGCTATCCATGTCTTTCATTCCGGCAGATAGGTCGGCAATTACCCCGTCAAACCACAGGAGGGTCCACAATGACCCCAAGACGACCCACGCGGCAACGGCTAACTGAATTGCACCTGTTTCGAGTGCGTCACCGCCCCAAATAATGAATGCAAAGGTTCCGAGTACCGAAAAGACATAAGGCAAGATGACTGCATGGGAGTCTCTAGCCCGCATGTCCATTAGCTGAACCCAAGTGTTTTGTTGCATCAGTGGTTACTCCTTATGTTTCAGCCGCTTCGCGACTGTTCCCAACCGAATAAGAACAACATAGAACCATTAACCGGGGCTGCATAGGTTGACTCGGTAGGTTTCTTCAGATTGGATTATCGGCCAAGTGGATGATCTATCGAACGATATGAGTACACAACAAGCTGGTGCGACCAAATGACCACCGCTCCTGTTCCAAGCAATGGAGCTCGGACCGAATCTGACCCCGAATACTTGGTTGTTGGGGCCGGATTGGCTGGCCTGGCTACCGCTGTGTCTTTACATAAAGCTGGAAAGGAAGTCCTTCTCATAGACCGTGATGATTCAGTTGGTGGAAGAGTGCGAACTGATTTCGATGCTGGCTTTACCTTCGATCGCGGCTTTCAGGTGTTGTTGACGGCATACCCGGAATTGCAGAGGCATCTAGACCTTGCTGCGTTGAATCTTCGGCCGTTTATCCGTGGGGCAAACGTGTGGGACACCGATCGATTTGTCGAGGTATCTGATCCCCGAAGTTCTTTACGGGGTGCTGCCAATGCTCTGCGTACAACAGCGTTGACGACGGGCGACCGATTCCGTTTTCTGAAACTGGTTGTTCGGCTACAAAGATCAAAGCATCTTGTTGAAACAAGAACTGATGATTGCTCAACCGGGGAACTGCTCGAGAGACTTGGGTTTTCTCAGCGATCAATAACCACGCTATGGGAACCGCTCTTGTCTGGAATCCAACTGACTTCGTCGCTTGAGGGCTCAGCCAGACTGGCATCGCTTATCTTGGGTTGTCTTGTCCGTGGTCCCGCAGCGGTCCCAGCCGAAGGGATGCAAGCAATCCCTCGGCAGATGGCTTCTAATCTTCCTCAGGGTGCCATACGGCTGCGAACTGAGGTTGAAGGAATCCACAATTCGCATGTTCTCCTTGCCAGTGGAGACAAGTTGTCAGCCCGCCAGATAGTTGTAGCAACCGAACAAAAGACTGCCGCACGCCTAGTGGGACACAAAGCGCCCATAACGAGATCTCAATGGCACGCGTACTTCGCGGCAGATGAACCTCCCAATGACAGTCAAGCAATCCATCTCATGCCAGCTCAGCAAGGCCCGTGCAGAAACATGGCAATTATGAGCAATGTCGCGCCGACGTATGCACCTCTAGGAAAGGCGCTGATAGTTGTAGCCGGCCCTACATCGCATCGAGAACCACCTATAGCTGACGCCCACCAGCAGCTGCAAAATGTGTTCGGTAAGCAGACGCAAGGGTGGGAGTTACTGAAAGCCGGCGTGGTCGCTGAGGCGCAACCAGTGTTTGCGCCGGGGAGCCCCTTGACAAAAAAGCTCCACGAACAAAAAGGAATACTCGTGGCAGGCGACCATCGAACCACTCCTTCTATACAGGGAGCTTTGGTCTCAGGTCGGATCACCGCAGCAGCCGCCCTTAGGGAGTGTTAACTGCTTTCACCAGGGTGATTCTTACCTATTTAGCGCTAAACTTTAGTGACTGATTGAAGGGTGACTGAGTGAGCAGTACAAACGAAACGCCAGCCCTTGTTGATGTCACGGCTCCCGGCTCGTTGCCGTTCGTTGATTTTGCCATATCAGACTTTTCTGAATTAGTGGCCGCAACAGAACAACTGCAAAGCTCAGAAGATTGGGCTGTTAGAACTCCAGCTGGCCCGCTGGTTGTTGGCTATGAACAGACTCGACAGATCCTCCGAGATCCAGCTTGGATAACTGTCCTTTCGGGTGTCAGTGCCCTCCAAGCAGAAGGCCAAAACGACATCAATTTTGAAGCTCTTGTCAATAAAGCGCGTGACATGTTGCCAGGCGCAGGTGATCAAGTAGAAATGCGACCGAATTTGTTATCGGTCGAAGGTGAGGACCATCGGCGACTACGACGTTTGGTTAGCTCATCGTTCACTCCTGCTAGTAGTGAAGCTTTGCGACCTTTTATGCGGGAACATGCCGATCAGCTGCTCAAGCCGCTGGTGCGACGAGGCGAAGGTGACCTAGTAGCTGAATTTTGTCGACCATACCCGATACCGGTGATCTGTCGGCTGTTGGGCATCGATGATGATGATCATGAACGATTCGGCCGTTGGGCGGACATAATCTTTTCTGGCTTAGATGCCGATGCTGAGGCAGTCCTAGGACGTCTAGAGCAAATAACTTCGGCGCAAAAGGAACTTGACCGATACGCGACTGGACTAGTGGCCGATAGGAAAGGCTGTCCGCATGCGGATCTAGTTAGCGATCTGGTTCAGGCAAGCTACGAAGAAGATCGTTTAAGCCCTGATGAACTTGTCGCGATGATTGAAGCGATCCTCTTAGCTGGGACTGACACCACTCGAAACCAGTTGGGTTCACTGCTAGCTATTTTGGCTAGTCAGCCAGATCAGTATCGGCTTCTGAGGAATGACAGATCTCTAGTTCCAGCGGCGGTAGAGGAGTCGTTGAGATACATCGGGGCGGTTCGCACTACGGCGCGAGTTGCCAGCGAAGACTTAATAGTCGACGGTCTGTTTTTCCCATCCGGAACAACCGTATTGCTGGGGTTGCACGCTGCAGGGTTAGGTCAGCCAGAAGATGGATTTCGCTTCAATATCAATCGAGCGGACCGCTCTCCACATTTAGCGTTTGGTCTTGGAGCGCATCACTGTTTGGGCGCTGCATTGGCTCGAGCTGAATTACAAGAGGCACTCAACGCATTTTTGGACGTCGTTCCAGCATATGAACTCGCCGCTCCGGTCTCATGGAAGCCATTATCTATGGGCATATGGGGTCCAGACGAACTTCGGTTCCGAGTGCTTAATGAGTCAGCAGAGAACCATGAAAACCAAGTTCTAGGAGTTATTAAAGAAGAGCCAACAGACGGTGTTGTGGAATCCGCGGCACCTGATTCAGAGAACGATTGGATTAAGGATGCCCATGCCGTCCGCAGAGTGATTGTTGCGGGCGTACCACGTTTGGTAAATGCTCCGAGTTTTCCTCCGGCTATTCGACTTTCGCACACGACGCTCCGATTTGGTTGGGCGTTGGTGGCATGGAAGTTCCTAGATCGCCGCTTGCCTGAACAACAAAGAATTGCTTCTTTGTATCGACGACTTCGGGTTGCAGCTGAACGACTTGGCCCGACATACGTGAAACTTGCGCAACTTATTTCTGCGGCAGAAGGTGTTTTCCCGCAAGCGCTGGTTGACGAATGTTCTCGGTGCCGAGACCAGGCCAAGCCTTCGAAATGGAGAAAAATCAGGCGGATTTTGAGAAAAGATCTTGGCCCTATATCGGAATCTTTTGATGTATTCGAAAAACAACCTTTTGCGGCTGCGTCAATTGCTCAAGTGCACAGGGGTGTCCTGAAAGATGGATCCGAAGTTGTCGTTAAAGTTCAACGGCCTTCGATTCATAAGAAAGTTGTTCGAGATCTGCAAGTTTTAGCTTGGGTCGCACCTCGGTTGGTTGGGAAAATACCGGTTTCTGCCCTAGCCAACCCCCCAGCACTTGTTCAACTCTTCGCTGAGACTATTTCCGAAGAGTTAGATTTTCGCCTTGAAGTCGCCAACTTGTTTGAAATCCGTCGAGCACTGGCGACTGGAGAACGTGGTCGTTGGGTTACACCAGAACCGAACTTAGACATGACAACGACCCGCGTCATTGTCATGTCGCGTGTTGAAGGTACGCCATTAACTCGTCTTGATTCGGAACAACTAGCCGAAGAAGCCGCCCGAAGCCTTTTTAGAAACATGGTTGATGGCTTAATAGAAGGGGCCGCCCTTCACGGCATTTTTCATGGTGATTTTCACGCCGGAAATCTTTTCGTTAGTGAAAGCGGTGCCATCGGTCTCGTCGACTATGGAATGGTCGGCCGCCTCGAACATGAACGCCGAATCTCATTTCTTCGCTACGTCACTGGATTGATGTCAGGGGATGTCCGTACACAAGTTTCAGCTGTTAGAGATTTGGGCGCTTTCCCACCGGATGCAGATATAGAGGAGCTGATCCAGAAGCTGCAGCTTGACCGAGTTGATTTCGATCCTCTTCAGTTGACAGAAGAACAATTTGTTTCCGAATTCCAAACATTGCTCAAAGAACTTCTTGCCAGCGGAGCTCGGATCCCTAAAGAGCTCATGCTCTTTGTGAAGAACTTTGCTTATCTAGCTTCCTTCATCCAAAAGATGGATCCTGAAATGGATTTGCTCGGAGAATTTTCGGCGATAAGTGCTGGATTTCTCACAAAGCACGGCTTCCGAGTTTCTGCTGAATTAGGGCTATCGGTACAGGATTTAGAGGTGTCTGAGTCCTCTTTCCGACGAGCTGCTGGGATTAGGGATGATGTTGAAGTGTTGACATGGCGCGATCTGTCAAACCGTAGAGAAGAGATGCAAGAGAGACTGATGAATGGCGACCGCAGTTCTCGTATAGCGCCTCGTAAGAGTGGGAAATAATGAACAGCCCGACCAAGATGCTGAGCCTGAACGAAGCGGCCGAACAGCTTGGACTCCATTACATGACGGTCTACAAATATGTTCGCTCCGGCAAGTTAGTAGGCCATAAAAATGGTGGCAGTTGGGAAGTTTCTGGGGCTGATGTAGACGCCCTATCCGATATCGAACCTGCGCCGGCGGGACGAGGCCATCGATCGCTCGGGAAAAAGTCCGGCTTGTTTCTGCAAGCTCTGCTTGCCGGTGACCAACCGGGCTCCTGGTCGATTGTCCAAGGAGCGTTCGATGTTGGAGCCAGTGTCGAAGACGTCATCTGCGAAGTAGTTGTTCCCGCGTTGCGCGCTGTTGGTGATCAGTGGGCTCATGGACGGTTGGAGGTTTACGAAGAACATCGAGCTTCCAGCATCGTCCTGTCACTCCTTGGGCGGATGCAGGGTTTACCTCAACGTCGCGGACGAAAACGAGGAAGCGTTCTTATAGCTTGCCCACCTCTTGAAACGCATGGTTTGCCAGCGGCTATGTGTGCAGAGTTAATACGAAGTCGTGGCTTCAGCCCTATCAATTTGGGTGCAGACACTCCAGTTGACACGATCATCAAAGCTGCTTTGTCGACCGACGAACTTGTAGCCATTGTCCTCAGCACCGTCAGCTCCACGTCGCAGGAAATGTTGGTGGACGTGGTCAACGCCGTTCATGGGTCGCTTCCAACGACTCCGGTGATGATCGGCGGAGTTTGGCCTGATTTGCCAGACAACGTCTTATCCATCAATGGTTTCCCGTCAATGTTGAATCAACTGGAACTACTAGGTGACTCTCAATAATTCTCTTGTAGTTGTTACTGGAGCTACGGGATATGTCGGCGGACGGCTTGTCCCACAGTTGTTAGCTGAGGGCTATTCGGTTCGTTGCGTCGCTCGACGCCCTGAAGAGTTATCTGATCGGTGGTGGAAAGATCAGGTCGAGATTGTTCAAGCTGACTTATCCCGATTCGATGATATTTCTAGGGCTTTGGATGGAGCTCAAGCTGCCTACTATTTGTTGCATTCGATGTCGTCTTCGGAAGATTTTGCACAAGTCGAATCAGAGATGGCTGAACAATTTTCTCGTGTTGCCGAAGAAGAAGGTCTGAGCCAAATCGTCTACTTAGGAGGGTTGGGACACGATGGTGTGCATGAATCCGACCACCTCTCTAGCCGTCATCGAGTAGGCCGTCTTCTAGCTTCAGGTGCTACCCCTGTCACCGAGCTGAGAGCCGCAGTCATTATTGGCTCCGGTAGTGCTTCGTTTGAGATGCTTCGGTCGCTAGTTGAGGTTCTTCCATTCATGGTTGTGCCTAAGTGGGTTTCTCAGACTTTGTGTCAACCAGTAGCCATAACTGATGTTCTCGAAGATCTTGTTTACGTTTTAAATCGGCCAGAGTTCTATGACAGAACAATCGATCTAGGTGGTCCTGATGTCGTCACGTATCGGGAGATGATGCAGTCATATGCCCAAGTTGCTGGTCTGCCTCGAAGATTGATTCTCCCAGTGCCTGTTTTGACACCACGGCTGTCGTCTCATTGGGTCAACTTGGTCAGCCCATTGCCAATCCGCTTGGCGCGACCTTTGATTGATTCGCTCACGAGTGATGTAGTCGTAGCAGATGAAGGCGGCGGCTGCGCCCGAGGTCTTTCCAATCAGAGCCTAGAAGAATCGATTGGCTACGCTATGTCCAACGTCCGAGGACAAGAACTCCCCACCCGCTGGAGCAATGATCGGCGAGACAACGATGAGTTTGGAGCAGCTGCCCCCGATCCGAGCGACCCTGCTTGGGCGGGTGGACGTATTTTTGTTGACCGCCGACGAGAACAATGTGACTGCGGTTCCTTATCAGCCATGGCTGTGGTTAGGTCGCTTGGCGGCGATACGGGGTGGCTAACGTTCAATTGGCTCTGGGCGGTGCGAGGCTTTGTAGACAAATTGCTCGGTGGCGTCGGTCTTCGGCGAGGTAGAAGGCATCCAACGGAATTGCGGGTTGGAGATCCGGTGGACTTTTTCGAAGCTGTCGAAGTTCAACCCGAGCTATTGCGTCTGCGTGCAGAAATGAAAGTCCCGGGTCATGCGTGGCTTGAATGGTCCGTTCATGACCAGGGGTCCGGATGTGTCATTGAACAAAAAGCGGTTTTTGTCCCTCGCGGGTTGTGGGGGAGGGCGTATTGGCTCTCTCTCGTCCCAGCCCATGCGGTGATATTTAGACGAATGTTAAAAGCAATAGCGAAGCGAGCTGAAACTCTTTCAGCTTCTGATACTTGAGTATGAGACTTACATGAAGAAACCAATTTCATTTACTGGTGTAGTAGTCGGCTTAATGCTCATCGCAGCCGTTTCTTTGAGCGGCTCCGCAGGCTTATGGCAAACTTTTTCGGTACCGCCAATCATCGTTGGTGCAATAACTGCCCTCCTGCTTCAATGGGTTGGTTTTGCGGTTGCGTGGCGTTACCAGACGGAACGATTTTTCGATCTACTCGGGTCGGGAACTTTTCTGGTGATCGTGTTGATGATGCTTGCAGGCTCAAGATCGAATTTAGGGTTGCTCGACATATTTCTTGGTGCAGCGGTGTCTGTATGGGCAATCAGGTTGGGGTGGTTCTTAGTCGCACGTATCCGTTTGACTGGCTCAGACAAACGGTTTGAGAAGATAAAAGCGGACTTTCTCTGGTTTCTCATGACCTGGACGCTGCAAGGAACATGGGTAGTGGTTACTTCTGTTGCTGCTGTAAGCGTTATTGGGGATGGCGAAGCTCAGCAAATTGGGTTAATCGAAGCCATTGGATTCACGATTTGGGCTCTAGGTATGACCATTGAAGTAGTTGCAGATGAACAGAAGAAAAAGTTTCGACGCGCAGGTACCGATTCATTTATTCGGACTGGCTTATGGAGTCGATCTAGACATCCAAATTACTTCGGGGAAGTGCTCCTCTGGAGTGGACTCTCGTTATCTGCTTTACCGTCTCTCAACGGATGGCAGCTGATGACTTTGGTATCGCCGATATTCGTCTGGACTCTATTGATCAAAGTATCGGGGGTTCCTATGTTGGAAGCTAAAGCTGATCATCGGTGGAGAGATGATGCTTCATATGCCGAATACAAAAAGAACACCCCGCTGCTAGTTCCCCGCCTTTGGTAAAGAGGCACCTTCGCTGTTGGTGACCCATTCGTCTACAGCGAGCCATTGATCATCGAGCCATTGCGTTACTGCTACCTGATCTTCGACTGCTGGCACTTCTTTTCGCGGTACTCGCGAAAGCTTGAAGCGGAGTGGGTTTCTTAGGGGTACCTCCGCACGTAGTTGTCGTAGAGAGGAAATATCGCTGATGCCAACGTGATTGCACATCACAATGTCTGCGGTTGAAGCTGATAGAACGGCCAGCGTGCCGGCTACACGAACCGGAAGAACCGAGCGTAGATTCGTGACAGAAGCCGTTCTGAGTGGGTTTGTTTCATGGAGATTCTTGATGGCGGAGGCAAGTTTCTCGGGGGAGAATCTCGTTCCTTCTGGAAAGATAATTAGCGCCTCATCTTGATCTAAGTTTTTTGCCAGCAACTTGATGTTGTCAAGTTCTTCTCTATTGTCCGCCGAGTCGCGATTGACGAAATAGTTCGGTATTCGATGACCAACAACATCCAGACAAGGGTCCGTCAGGAGTTGTTGCTTGAGTATGAAGCGAAGCCTGCGACCCTCGCCTGATAGGAGTGCTGCAGCTAAAAGGGCGTCACCCTGACTACCGTGCCTTGCTAGGACAATTATTGGGCCGGGGGCCTGTAAACATTCGAGTCCTTCGGTGCTCCACCTAAGCCTGATTGTGAATTTGGCACCCCAGGCTAGGCTGCGCGCCCAAGTCCCCTGTAAGCGACTGTGCCATCTTTGTGACCGGTCACTATCTAATTTTTTGAGTGGAGCGAAGATTAGCCAGAAGCAAAATGCGGTGAATACTCCTAGGAGTTCCATAAAAAGCCACCAGGCCCCGAAAGCGACCAATCTGACTGTCGGAAGAGTCTTGTCTTTGAGGGCATCTCGAAAAAATGCGCCCAGTAACAGAACGGGGAAGAGTAGCCAGGTGAGAGTGAAGGCGATGACTAACGCGGGGATAGTTTTACTGCGACGAACCCATTTAGCGGCAGGGCTTGAATATTTTGATGAGAACTTGAAAGATGCTGATGAATTGGTTTCAAGCCAGCGGTTCATGTTTGCAATGACTATCAGCTAGGCGAAGTGTTGGTCGACATTTTTGAGATGGCTTTTTTGAAGGCTTCAACGCTTTTATGGTGATCAACAATCGGTTCGGGATAACCGATCTTTCGACGCGTCGAGCTTGATGGGTTAATTGCCTCGGTTGGTTCTATATGGGATAGCTCGGGAATCCAAGTTTGAATGTATTTGCTGCTTCGGTCGAATCGCTTTGCCTGAGTTTCGGGGTTCAGGATCCGATTTGGGTTGTTGCCGGTGCCTGTCCCCGCGACCCACTGCCAATTGAGGGAGTTGCTAGCGACATCTCCGTCAATGAGGCGGGACATGAAGTAGTTAGCCCCCAGCCGCCAGTCGTGGTGAAGATTTTTGACTAGAAAAGACGCGACGACCATACGAACTCGGTTGTGCAGTAAACCTTGTTGGTTTAATTGCCTCATGCCGGCATCCACGAGCGGAACCCCTGTGTAACCAGAGCACCAGGCATCAAATTGCTGTTTGTTGTAAGACCAATCGTTACCGCGGTCGCGGTAATCGACGCCAGAGACGTCGGGGCGTGCGTCAAGTATCTGCGTAAAGAAGTCTCGCCAGACGATTTGGCGGACAAATGCTTCTGAGTTTTGGAAGTCGCTGGCGAGTGTCACTGCTTTTAGCGGAGAAATACAGCCAAAATGCAAATACGGCGAAAGTAAAGAAGTGGCGTTTTGTGATGGAAAGTCGCGGGTTTCTTCGTAGCTGTCGACGCTTTTTTCTAACCAAGTTACGAGTTGACGAGTGCCATATGACTCGCCCCCTTTGGGAACTGATTGATTGTTTACGACCGGATTGAACGCTGCATCATGAAGCGGCTTTCTCGTTGGAATAGGCGCGGGGACAGGTGCCCTCTTTGGTGTTTTAAGCCAAGCTTTCCAAAAGGGCGTGAAGACTTTATATTCACCCCCGCCGGCGGGATGAAGCTGACCGGGCTCCACTGCGGTGATACCAGGATGGCAGTGCAATGTGATTAATTGTGACTCACACCAAGATTTAAGATTTGCTAGGCGGAGTTTTGCATACTGGCTGTGATCTTTGGCGATGTGCACCTCATCGGGGTTCAACTGAGCGAGGTGGGTCTTAACTTCTTCTAGCCATTGCCCCTTGCGTACAGCTAGGTCTCCTCCGAGGGATGTGAGAGAACCTGACAAATCACTTATTGCCTCGTTGAGAAACTGGAGCTTCTTGGTTGGGTACTTTCCGTCTGCCAGGATTTTTTCATCAAACACAAACAAGAAACTGGTGTTCTGAGCTCGCAGTGACGCGACTAGAGCAGGGTTGTCGTCGATCCGTAGATCTCGAGTAAAAATCATGACTGACGTCTTTACCGGTTTGTCAGTCAACTTTGTCCTTCTGTGTAGCGGTGGAAAAACGTCGAGTGTTGTCAGTCGATTAAGGCTGGTTCGGCGGCCAGTTGTGAAATGGCTTTGGCCACGGTCCTGCGGGCGCTCTCTGCTGATACGTCGAGAAGGTCGCCAATTTCTCGAAAGGTGCGTTCGATGCCATCATCAAAGCCAAAGCGATATTTCAACATTGCTTGAGTTTTTGATGGCAGGCGTTTGAGAGCCTTATGAATCGTTTCGGTTTCATGCCAGTCTTGGACGAAGTCGTCGGGAGAGCGGTCTGGCGACGCGATCACGGAATGAAGATTTTTGTCTTCATCGGTGATTACCGGCCCGTCAAGTGAAGTGACCTGGGTAAGAGCATGAATTCGGTTCATCTCGGATGATAGATCGGGGGAAGTGCTATCGGCTTCTCGTAACTGGCGACGTAAAGCACTGTGAGTATCCGCTGGGATCCTTATTAGATTGCTGTGTTGATCGATCAGTCGGTTAATGGCTTGTCGGATCCAAAAAGTCCCATAGGTCGAAAACTTGAAGCCTTTTCTCCCATCAAACTTCTGGACGGCATGCTCTAGTCCGACGTTGCCTTCTTGGATTAAATCCTCAAGTTCCAATGAACCTGCGACTGGATATTTTTTTGCGACGCTCACTACTAGACGCAAATTTCCGAGAATAAATTTCTCTTTCGCGCGATCAGATCGCTTCACTCGCCTTTCTAGCTTTTGTAGTTCATCGAGATCTCGGTAGTCGCTGGCTTCCATTTGTTTGGATGCCTCTTGGCCTTCTCGGATCTGGTTAGATAGGCGAATTTCATCCTCTTTGGTCAATAGGGGATGTTTACCGATCTCGTTGAGATAAACCGTCAGTGTGTCTGTCATTGTTCGAGACATCGTTAATGGCGTGTCCTTTGAAATGAATGGGAGCCCTTTGTGGGTCGCCCAGTAGTCAAATCATAACAAGGTACTTCATTTAGCACTAAATGATTTTCAAGATATTGTAATTCCCAAAACAAAAGAAAACGAACGTCCTGCGCACCGAACACGGAGCTCACCGAGGACTAGATGTCTAGCCCGAAAAGAACCTAACGGACTCATATGAAATCTGGCCGCCAGATCTGCCACACTTAGCGGATGCGTCCAAATCCTCTGAAAGCTGAATTAGCGAATGGGGAGACCCGATATGGAACGATGGTCTTTGAATTCCTAAGTGCTGGACTCCCTCAAATACTTCAAAACGCAGGCTCTAGCTTCGTTTTCTATGACATGGAACACAGCGGTTTCTCCATGGAAGAAATGAAGATGCAATTGGCTTTATGTCGCGGCCTAGACATCGTTCCGCTCGTGCGTCCCCCCGATACCACCTACCAATACACCGCAAGCTTGCTTGACTTAGGGGCAGCAGGAATGCTCTTCCAAATGTGTGAGAGCGCAGAACAAGCGGAAGAATTTGTGAAGTGGACTAGATATCCACCGCAAGGTCAACGAGGAGCGATGTTTGGTGGAGCTCACGATGACTACAGCTCCGACTCGGTGCCTGACATCATCGCTGGAGCCCACGAACGAACTATGGTTTGTGTCCTTATCGAGTCAGCAAAAGGAATCGCGAACGCCGAAGAAATCATGTCGGTTCCTGGAGTTGATGTTGCTCATCTAGGACATGGAGACCTGTCACTTTCTCTTGAGGTTCCTGGAGATACCGCCCACCCGGAAATGCAAAAAGGCATAGATGTGATTTTGGGAGCTTGTGAAACACACGGGAAAACAGCAGCGTGTCTTGCTGGGTCAGTGGAGACGGGGATTGACTGGGTGAACCGAGGATTTCGAATGGTCAGCTATAGCTACGACATTGGTTTGATGATGTCGGCTTTACAAAATGGAATCGAACAAATTCGTACAGGAGTTGCTGAAAATGAATCTGACTGAGGATCAGTGTCAAGAGTTCAGAGAACGTGGCTGGATAGTCGCCCCTTCTGTTTTTAACACTGATGAGATTCAGCTACTGAGCGATGCCGCACTTCAGGTTCTGAAGCGACCCGGTCCTGAGGTAGGACGTGAAGCAGACGGGTCACCACATGTTTCATGGGGGATGCATCTATTTGACGAACAGCTCGCTGTTCTGTGTCGGCACAAAAATCTCATCAATCCGAGTAAGACCCTTTTGGGCAACGACGTATATGTCCACCAATCTCGTATCAACATCAAACAGACCAACGGATCAGTTGTTGCATGGCATCAGGACTTCGGTACTTATCACCGAGTCGATGGAGTGCCAGAACCGCGAGGAGTGATGATCGGGATCTTCCTTGATGATGTGACAGAAGTAAACGCTCCATTACTAGGGGTTCCCGGTTCACATAAGGAAGGCTTAGTTTCGACGGCTTCGCTGGACCCGACTTCACCTGATTTTGAAGAGGTGTCGAAGTACCGCTATGACATCACCGAGGAAACGATGGCTCGGCTTGTTGACCAATACGGGCTGGAAACCATAACTGGGCCTGCAGGCTCGGTGCTCTTTATGGATATGACCGTTGTGCATGGCTCTACTGTCAACATCAGCCCACTCAGAAGATTGCTTTTGTTCGTAAATGTCTGCCCGATAGACAACCGCGGAGAAACCTATGAACGAGCGGAGTACTACGCCGCCCGTGATTTCTCTGCGATTATTCCGGTTGGCTCAGAAGAATTCCAGATTGCTGGCTAAGCATGAAGCTTGAGTTTGAGAAACTGCAAAATGATTTTGGTGCTCGAATACATGGGTTAGATCAACATCAAGATGTTGACGAACAACTAGTCAACGCACTGACCGTTGGATTGAGCGAGCATGGAGTTTTGTTAATGCGAGGCGAGGAGATTTCGCCTGCTCGACTCGTCGAATTAGGCCGAGCTTTCGGAGAATTAGAAATCCTTCCAGAACCCGAAAAACGGCATCCCGACCACCCTGAAATCTTTGATTTAACAAACGTCAGAAACGATGGTGAGGTTGTTGACTACGAGGAGCCTCAAGCAGTTTTTCTGAGAGGCACTGAGCGTTGGCACACTGACAGCTCTTTTCGAGAAGTCCCTTGTCTATGCACCATGCTCTACGCAGTAGAAGTGCCCGATTCTGGAGGTGAGACACAGTTCGCCGACATGTTTTCTGCTTTAGCGGAACTTCCCGCTGATCTGTTAACGGCGATTGAGGGTAAACGATTGATTCATAGCTATGTCTACAGCCGAGCAAACAACCCTGGCCGTATGGAGCCGATGAGCCCTGAAGAGGAAAAGAAATACCCAGCAGTAAGCCACCCATGGATACGCAGCCACGCGGATGGCCGCCAGTCTCTCTACATGGGAGGCCATGTTTCACACGTCGAAGGCATGGATCTTGACGAAGGCCGCGAGCTTATTGAGGACGTCCTGACGGCAGCAACACAAGAACAGTTCATTTACGAGCATGACTGGCAGGCGAATGATTTGGTCATCTGGGATAACCGGTCAACACTCCACCGGTTGCGTCCGTATGAGATTTCTGCTCGTAGACGCGTTATGCGACGAGTGACCGTTGCAGGTGTCGACCCGGTCAACTAACGAATCAGCTGAGCTTCGATTCCAAGAACCCTACGACCTGAGGCCAGAGTTCAGCTGCAAGCCCTTCGTCGAACGCACCCATAGGGTTTTCTTCATTCATGAAGCCATGACCGGCCTGATGAATCGTGATTTGTACGTCTTTACCCATCTCCCGAAGGCGTTCACCCAGATCTGATGCTGCTTCTGGAGTAAAGAAATCGTCGGGTGAGGCCATGTGACCCTGAACTGAGGCAGTTAAGCCTGACCAATCTGGTTCTTGTTCTCCTTGCGGGAATCCGTAGAACGGAACGGCGGCCTTAACCGCGTCTCCGCGGAGAGCCGCGATCATGAAGCTGAGGAGGCCTCCCATGCAGAATCCCACGACCCCTACCCCGTCTCCAGACGACGCTTCATGGTTCAGTAAGAAATCGACTGCCCCGCTCATATCGCGAGCTGCCCTATCGGGTGGCAAGTCGGTCATTAGTTGTCCAGCTTTGTCCATCTCGTCGTGGCCCGCTAATTCACCGTGATACAGATCTGGTGCCAATGCGACGAAACCTTGGTCGGCGAGATAGTCAGCCACTCCCTTCATTTGCGGGTTCAATCCCCACCATTCTTGAATGACCATGACTGCTGGCCCTGAGCCGCTGTCGGGCAGGGCAAGATGTCCTCTGGCGTCGTGTCCGTTACTTGCAAATGAAACCATTTCTCCCATGGGCAGGACCGTAGTCGCGACAAGAAGGCGATGCACCTGATATCGCAATTCAACAATTCACAGTGAAGTGTTGGTCACGGTGAAAGAATGGGGTGTAGGCCAACGAGAGGTGCATATGAATGTGCGACTTAGCCCGGTAGCTCCGTTCTCATACGTCCCCGGTATTGACCCATATTCAGGTGGGGTAGTGGCGTCTCCTGGGAATGAGATTGTTCGTATTCGCTTTGCGAAAGAGATTTCGTGGCGTGAGGGTTTCGAACGTATTGAGGCCATCACAGAAGACGATGGTGTCGATAGAACAGCATTATGCGCAGTGGAGCTTCGTTGCCCTGAGCCGCATTCGTTTGAGGGCTTTATTGAGTTCAACGATGAGTACAGGGCCTTATTGAATAGTTGGGGTCTTTTGAATGGTGACGAAAACCCTATTGCTCGAACAAATGTCGCGCCGGTTCAATACGCGCCCAACTCCACCTCTTTGTACGCATTCAGCTATGTGAAGCCATCTGACAATCCCGACCGTCGGTCATTCGTAGTGGCTGGAGCAGGTGATTTGATGGATCAAAGTGATCTTCAAGTCAGCAGCATTGTCGCTAAAGATCGGAGCGACAAAGAGGCCTGGATGTCAAGAATTGATCAGGTCTGTCAAGAAATGGAGGATCGCATGACTTCCATTGGAGTTGACTGGCACGACTGCACGGTGATCGATGTTTATTGTGCTGAGGACTGGTTTAGTCAAGCTGGAGAGGCACTGATGGAACGCATTGGGCCCGCACTAGCCAATGGAATCCATTGGCAGGTCGCTCACCCTCCAATTGAAGGTCTCCGCTTCGAAATGGATGTCAGACGAGTTGGTACCGAAAAGGTAGTTTGATATTTAGGGAGCCTGAAACTTCATCATCACTGGGCTAATGAGACCTTGGTTTACGGCGTCAGCCGCGTTGTCTTTCATTTCCATCATGCGAGGGCCCATTAGATGACCGAGCGTCACTGGTGGTGGGGAAGCTGGTGGTTCGTTAAAGAATCTCAGAGCTAAGTCATAGTGATCGGAGTTGCCGATATGGCGTAAACCTGCGTTATCGGCTGCCCTTTCGTAGCTGTCAACGGACTCTGGGAAGCTGAATTGGGGCGTTGAAGACCAGGGCATAGGGTAGGTCAAATCACCGTTTTTCGTAATCGTCACGTCGTAGATCAACACTGTTCCTTGTGGTCGACACACTCTGGCAAGTTCGCGCATCATCTGGTCCTTGTCGGCGATGTTCATACCAACATGAAGCATGGTTACTGCGTCGAAGGTGTCATCCATAAATGGGAGGTCTGTCGCTGAACCGACTTTGAAGTCAACTAGCTCGCTCATACCGACAATGTCGGTTAACTCGATAGCTGCTTCAACAAACTCGGGTGTTAGGTCGATGCCGGTGACTGATGCTCCCGTGGATCGAGCAAAGAATCGGGCCGCTCCGCCGATTCCGCAACCAACATCGAGGAGATGATTTTCACTGTTGAGGTTGAGTGCCGCCGCGACCTGCATGGTGCCTTCGCGGCCGCCGATATGAAATTCGTCTGCGCCGGCCAAGACGTCGGGGTCGAGATTTTCCATATCAAAACCTGACTGAGTTAACGCGCCAACGACCCGCTCAACAATGCCGTCATTTCCATAATGTTCTTCGACTGAATCAATCATTTCGTAACTCTTTTCAATGTGAATCGAGAAGTTATGTTGCGAGAGGTTCGGAGGGTATCTGAAATCCCCAGTCCTTTGTCCGCACCATCTCTTGGTCCGCTACCGCTATTAATCCTTCAGAGCTATACAGAGCGCCTCCGCAGATAATGCTCCGGTCATCGTCGCGTTCTCGCCATGACTGAAATGCATATGTTTCACCCACACGAACGTCGTCGAAAAACTGTGCCGCTATGTTGCCTGTTACTGCACCGCCGCCAGCTTTTTTGGGTGGATCGACGAAAAGTACGTATGCGGTAACACAATCGAAGGCTGTCCAGACAAACTCTCGGGGGATCACTCCGTTCTCGTCTGCCCATTGAGGGGCAGGAGACCAGACTGCAACAACATGACTTCCGTCGCCGAGTGGTCTGATTTGTACTCCGAGTCCATCAACCTCGTGGCCACATCCGATGCACTGTGGGTATGGCGGGTCCCACCCCATGGGTCTTCCCATTGCTGCATCAATGGATTCCCTTGAGATTGGTGATCGGGCATCTACATGGAGGGGGCCCAGAGATGCGGACATCACCAGGTCAGTGTCTCTGTGTATCACTGCTCCATCATCTTTAGTGCTGCGAACCAACGATTCACCAGGGTGCATTGCTTTGCGGATATGGACCCTGATAGGACCGTTGGAGGACCCGGCAGCTAGGCCGGCAACGTAGCCACCCTGCATTGTGTCGGGCATCCCAACGTAGGTGTCCGATAAGTCAATGGTGGTTTGGCTCATCTGTGGTGGCCATAAATGGTGGAGACCACATCAGGATCAGTCGAGGCTTCAATCAATACGGGTCTGCCCGACTGTCGATTTTTGACTATCTCAAGCGCAGCGTCCACGTCTTCGAGGGAAGTGATCTTCGCCGTATCGCAACCCATGCTCGCAGCAACGGCACAGAAGTCTGGCCAGTCATGAAGAGAAGCGGTTGGGTCCATACCTTTAGCTACGAGCTGGATATGTTCGGCACCGTAGCTGCCATCGTTGTACACGATCACTACGAGGTCCAGGCCCAGATGTACCGCAGTTGAAAGTTCGGTTAGACCTCCCATCATGTAGCCGCCGTCTCCGATGCAGAGCACCGTCGGTCGGGTTGGGTCAGCGACAGCGGCGCCGATTGCAGTCGACATGCCCAGCCCTATAGCTCCGAAGCCGTGGCTCGTGACCAGGTCTCGCGGTTCAGGAACCGACATTGTCAGAGCGTCAAGCATGAACCGGCCAGCGTCAACTACGACTTGCCTGTCTTGAGGTAAACCAGCATCCAGCTGGCGAGTCAAGGTTCGGGGGTCAACGGCGCCATCGTAGCTTTTGTCTTCGTATGAATTAGTTGGGTCGAACTCTCGAAGTTTCTTTTCGAGGTCTGCTGTCCTAAATGAAGATGGCTGATGCTCGGCTTCTGCTAACAGTTCGATCATCGCTTCAGCTACAACTCGTGCGTCTCCTACAACCCCTGCGTCAACAGTTGCATGCCGATCAATGTGGGTTGGATCAAGGTTCACGTGCACAACTCGCTTGCCTGCTAACAGGCTTTGATAATCAGTCGTGAAGAAATTCAGCGAAGCTCCGAAGACGACGAGACAGTCAGCCATCGCCAAGGTTTCGCCGGCAATTTCATGACTTAACGTCCCGTGAATACCAAGGTTGAAAGGCTCGTCTCTGAAAAAGCCTGTGCCTAAGAGAGAAGTTGCCAAAGGCGCCCCGAGAGCATCACCCAGCTGTATAAGAGCTTCTCGTGCACCCGACGCCACGGCACCACGACCAGCCAAGATGATCGGTCGGGTTGAGGAGGCGATAATACCGAGTGCTGATTCGAGTTGATCAGGGTCTGGCGCTAACCGGACAGGCGGAGGGTTGAGGGCCGGGCGCGGTTGGTATTCAACTTCATCCCATTCGATATTTAATGGGACATTCAAGACAATTGGCCGACGCTCGGCGTGGGCACGTCGTACAGCTGAAGAAACATCTTCTGCAATAGTTTCAACATTTCGGACAGGTTGAAAACCAGCGCCTGTGGCTACAACCAATGCGTGTTGATCAAGGTTCTGAAGGTGTTGTTCATTTTCGATTGGAGTGTCGCCAGCTACTAACAGCATCGGCGTTTCGTTCTTTACGCCTTCTACTAGTGCAGTAATCGTGTTGGTGAGTCCGGGCCCATGCGTGACAGTTGCTACACCCAGTCTGCCGGTCGCCTTTGCCCACCCTTCGGCCATGCAAACAGCGTTAGCTTCATGTGTGGCCCCGATCAGAGTGACGTCGTGCTCTCGTTGCAGGTTTTCGCCAATAAAAAGATTTCCGTCTCCGAGTACACCGAAAACAGTGTCGACTCCATGATCGACAAGGGCTTGGGCTACCGCATCGTGTCCTAACATTTCTTATCCTCCCGGGGGGGCAAAAAAATTGAGGTGTTCAAAGAATAGGTTCGGGCTGATGACTGATGCCCGATTCAATCGATTCCTATGAAGCTAAGCATCCCTAACACTCTCTTGTCCACGAAGATTTGCTAGCAATTGGGCACCATCAGGCGCGACCTTTTGAAGTGCAGCTACGGTCGTGAGACCGACCTTTGATTGGATTGAAGATGCGATTAGGCCCCTTATTGGGATTCGAACAAAGTTTTGACACTGTCGTCACTGTCGCCCGGGAAATGGAAGCCGTTGGAGCTGGGTCGGTGATGCTTGCAGAAGCAGGTCGCAGCGCGGTCACCCAGGCCGCAGCCGTCATCGCTGCCACCGAATCGATAGAAGTTGGAACTTACGTCGTGAATGCTTTTGCAAGATCCCCGTGGTTAACGGGACTTACGGCTCGAGATTTAGACGAAATGAGCGGAGGGCGTTTCGTTATGGGGGTTGGTACAGGGAATCCTCACTTCAATGACTGGTACATGGGTATTGACTCAACGAAGCCCATGGCCGCTATGCGCGACTTTGTGCAAATAGTTCGCCAAGTAACTGCCGCCCAAGTAGGAGAGCGTGTTAGCTACGACGGTTCAGTGCATCACGTTGCCAAGTGGAGGGCGAGTTTTCCTCCAATACGTCAGTCTGTGCCGGTATACCTGTCAGCATCGGGACCAAACATGATGCGATTAGCAGCAGAGATCAGTGACGGCATTGGAGTCGGCATTATGGCTTCGGTGGAATTTATGAGTGAAACAGTTCGTCCCAATGCGATCGCTGCGGCGAAATCAGTAGGTCGAGATCCTTCAGAACTTGCTTTCCCAATGGGGGCTTTGGTGAGTGTGAATGAAGATTCAGAAGCTGCGCGCAAAGCAGCCAAAGCAGCAGTATGTGGGCTATTCCATCCGGTCCCACATCCTTATTATGACTCTCAAATACGACAGCAAGGATTTGTTGAAGCGGCCGAAATGTTGGCTGAACTGATGCCTCAGGGAAAGACAACTGAAGCTATGGAACTGCTTCCCGAAGAAATTATCGACACTATGACTATTAGTGGGACCCCATCGGAATGCGCGCAGAGAGTAAAAGATTACGAAGGCGTCGCCGATCAGATTGTCATGATGCGGGTCGCTCAGAGAGATGAACCATCAGGAGCGCATGCTTATGAGCCTATTTTTGAACTGATCTCTGAAACACAATCGAATTAGACAACTGTTGCCGCTGGGCATCGAAAATTTGTTCAATAAACAAATACGAGCATTCTCGTGGAGGCAGTGGCCCTAGCCCAGCTACCCTGCGGCCATGACTGAACGCATAATTCCATCCTCACAGCAGGCAATGTACGACAACTTCCACTTTGCTCCGGGCATAAAGACAGGCAACTTGTTGTTGATGTCAGGACAGGTAGGAAACGATTCCTCAGGGAAATGCCCTGAAGACTTCACCGAACAGTTCCGACTTGCCTTCCAGAATATCGAAGCGGTTCTGGTTGAAGCCGGAGGTGATTTATCAAACCTCGTCGAGTTCACGAGTTATCACATCGGCATGCGAGAGCATCTGAGAGAGTTCATAGCAGTCAAAGATGAGATGATTAGTGAGCCGTATCCGGCATGGACTGCAATTGGTTGTACAGAACTTGCTATGCCTGGAGCCGTCGTCGAAATACGTGCACAAGCTGTTCTTAGCTGACATCAGTGGGCGCCTCATACGAAGTCGCAGTTATTGGGCGGGGATTGATTGGTTCTGCCGCTGCGCGCCACCTAGCAGAGGCAGGATGCAACGTCATCGTTATTGGTCCTGATGAGCCGCTTGATCGTCGGGTAAGCCAAGGACCATTTTGCAGCCACCCTGATGAAGGGAGGATCACGAGGATCGCGGGTCGCACTCCGATTTGGTCGCAGCTAGCTGCTCGTTCAATAGCTCGTTATGCCGATATCGCGGACCGGTCAGGAATTGAATTCCATTGGCCATGTGGACTTGTTAGCTCATCACCGAAGATTTCTGAATGGTTGGAAAATTCCGAACTGGCCGGAGGTGATGCTCGTTCAGTTGATTCTGAGTGGGTGTCCGCCGAGACAGGGATTTCTCTCACAAACGGGCACCCTGTGTTGTACGAGGGTGACCCAGCTGGTTACATAAATCCGCGGAGCCTTGTGAAAGCCCAGACAGAACTCGTTGGTCAGGCAAAAGGTGTCGTAGTAACAGAATCTGCTTCGACGATAACGGCGCTAGATGGTGGGTATCAGATCAACGGGAATTGCGGGTCACTGTCTGCTGATCGAGTGTTGGTAACAACCGGAGCCTTCGGTTCGGAACTTCTCCAACGGCCTTTGGATCTGAGGCGCATGCCGCGGACAACTGTTACAGCAGAGGTATCTATTGATGGTGATCTGCCGAGTCTTATATGTGTTGACCCTCCAGACGAACGGCTTCAAGAAATCTACTGGGTGCCGCCTGTCCGCTATTCAGATGGACGAGTTGCTTTGAAAATTGGTGGGGACTTGCGTGATGCTAAGCCGGTCGCCCAGGATGCTCTTACGGCATGGTTCCAGGGTGAAGGGGACTCCCTAGAAGTTGAAGCGCTTAAGAATTCCTTGTTGGGTTTGTTACCTGGTGTTGAGGTAGCAAGCTGGGCACAGAAGCCTTGTGTGGTTACCAACACAGCATCGGGACACCCATATATCGGATGGGTCGAAGACGGTGTTGCGGTGGCGCTTGGCGGGTGCGGTTCGGCTGCTAAGAGTAGCGACGAACTTGGACGGTTAGCCGCAGAACTGTTCAAGTCAGAGCAATGGATTGACTCGCTGCCTTCCAGCGCGTTTGATCCGGTTTTCGCCTAAAAAGTTTTCGGTCGTCTTTGTAGAGCTACGACTGTCTGAGGCTCAGCTGCTGGGTGATTGAGTGTCAAGTAAGCGTAAGAAGAACTGAACTGCTGGCCCGATTACGACAACAAACCAAAGTGTTCCCCAACCAATAGTTCCGCCCATTGCTAACCCGCAAGCCAGAGCGGCTCCCTCAATCAGAGTTCTGGCTTTCCAAATAGCGACACCGCGACGGTCGAGAGCGGTCATCAGCCCGTCACGGGGCCCGGGTCCTAACCGAGCACCGATGTAAAATCCCGAACCGATCGCGACGACCACAGGACCAAAAGCTGTGCAGAAAGCTCTAACCACAGAATTTGATGGGCTGCCTGCGATGCTGATCGTGGCGTCTACAACCAATCCGATAACTAAAACATTTGCGAGGGTTCCGACGCCCAAGGGTTCTTTGAGTATTAGGAGCGCTATTAGGAGAAGTATCCCGATGACGATCATCGCAGTACCGAACGTCAGCCAGGTCTGTTCAGCGATCCCTTGATGCAAAATATCCCACGGTGGAAGGCCGAAGTCACCGAGAAGTACAAGGCCTAAACCAACACCGAAGAAGATCAGCCCGACCGCTAGGCGCAGGTACCTCCAGGGCAGAGAAGTTCGGGTAGTCACCTCTAACCACGCTAGAGGAACAGCATGTCTTTCACGCCGTTGGCATCACTTTCCTGAAGGTGAGGTTCACGCGGGGTTCTTTAATAACTTTTGATCGAGGCACTTCGTGCTCCCAAAGTTGTTGTGTGGGGCCGCGCATGATCAGAACGTCCCCAGAATCGAGAACTATGTCCACTGTTTCGAGTGAACGATCTTTGCGTCGCATACGGAACTTGCGAGATATACCCAGACTCACCGAAGCGATGACCGGGTTGAGGCCCAATACCTGTTCGTCGTCTGCATGCCAGTCAACTTTGTCGGCCCCATCTCGATACAAATTGGCCAATACTGAGTTGAACTCTTCACCTGCTAATTCGATGACACGTTGTCGAATGCTGTGCAGATTTGAAGTCCATTCAGTCGGCTGCATCTGAATGCCTGACCAGCTGTATGAGCAGTCCGGATCTCCATACCAGGCATTAAGTCTTGGGACATCATGCACGCGCCCGAACATCGAAATTTTGTCTTGCCTCCATTCGAGTTCATGGATTAGCTGTTGGCACAGGAAGTCACCCTCGGTGTGATCCCAGACGCCTCGGTGAAGAACAATGTCAGCTCCGGGCAAGGCGAATTCTTTGATCCGTGGGCTTTCAAATAGCGATGTTTGAGACAGTGATCTGGAGTGTTTCACTAGAAAATGCTGAAGCCGCCGTCGATTTTGATGACGTCTCCTGTGTGCCACCTGCTGGCGTCACTCATCAAGTAGACGGCTATTGCACCAAAGTCATCTGGTTGTCCCCAGCGGCGCATTGGGATTCTTGGCATGACATTGTCCACGAATTTGTCCCACCCAAATAAGCCTGATGTCATCTCCGTTTCGATCCAACCAGGTATAACGGCGTTCGCTGTGATTTTGTAGCGTGCCATTTCGACTGAAAGCCCCATCATCATGGCCAACATTGCACCCTTCGATGCTGCGTAAGCCTGCCCTTTAGGCGAACCTTGGATCGCTGTGCCGCTCGAAGTAAGCACTAGAGAGCCACCTTCCCCTTGAGCGACCATCTGGCGGGTCGCGGCTCGCAAGGTGTAAAAGACACCGTGGAGATTGACATCTAGGACTGAGAACCAATCATCATTAGAGTGCTCAAAGAATGGCTTTTGGTTTTGTGTGCCAATACCAGCATTGGGAAAGCAACCATCGATCCGGCCGTATCTTTCAATCACCGAGGCCATACATTCCTCTACTTGGTCCTCATCGGACACATCACATTGAATGGCTGATGCTGAAGGATTGATTGACTGAAGTTCTTGTTCCGCTGCACTATTTTTTTCGAGATTTGTTCCCCAAATGCTGACGTCAGCACCTGCGCTGGCCAAAGCTCGGGCGAAACCGAGACCAATACCGCCGTTCCCTCCGGTGATAACAGCCACTTTGCCTGTTAAATCGAACCCGTCGTAGCTCATAATGTTTTCCTCCGAAGTTTGGCTCCTCATGAATACTAGAAGGCCAAGGTTGAGCGAAACCGGCAACTCTCTGGAAGACTCTCAAAATGGAATTTGAGACTGTCAAAATTGATGGAGAAGGTGCTGTCCGCTATCTGGTGTTGAACAGACCAGAAGTGCATAACGCGGTAAATGCTCAGCTAGTCGCAGATATGTACGAAGCTGTTCGGTTGCTAGATGCCGACTCTTCAGTTCGGGTTGTAATTGTTCGAGGCGAAGGTAAATCTTTGTGTTCGGGAGCTGATCTCAAACAACCCCGGACCAGTCCTCAAGACACAATGATCGGATCAAAACAGGGCGCGTTGATGTACGACGCGCTATTACACATGAATCCCATCACTATCGCGTTGTGTCACGGATACATGATCGGCGGAGGCGCAGTGTTGCCAGCGGCCTGCGATTTCAGAATTGCTAGCTCAACAGTGAAGTTGACGTTGAACGAGGTCAGCATTGGGTTCAATTTGACGTGGCATTCGCTTCCAGTGCTCGTCAATCTCGTTGGACCACACAAGGCTAAAGAAATGCTGATCCTGGGCCGAACATACGGAATGGCAGAGCTCAATGAATTCGGCTATTTCACCGCCACAGTTGATGGTGACGATGATCTGATACCCGCAGCTGAAGAGCTAGCTTTAGAGGTCCTGAATCAACCACCGGTGCCTGTGACTGTTACTAAGGCATCTATAAACGCTCAAGCAATGCCTGTGGGTCGAGCTATCCAACACATGGATCATCTAGCAGTCGGCTACATGGGTAAGAGCGATAATTCTCATGTCGCAAGAACGACCTACTTTGGCGACCAGCCTCGCGATTGGACTGATGATTAAGCCGTTTGTGTCTAGATGCGAGCGGAAGTGAACTGGTCGAGACCCAGGGACTGACTCATATCACCTATCGCATCGAGTCGTTCAGGTGGGTGACGAGTGCCCGTGCCATCGGCGATTCGAGTCATCATTTCAAAATTCGCTACGACGGCGCATGCGTCAATCATCGTTTCTTCGTTTGTGACTTCAACTAACGCCGCGCGAGCAGTCGATAGTGCCTCAAGATCGTTGACTGAACTGTCGACCAAGTTTGCCAATGCTGGGGCGTGTTGAACCGCCTCACTTTCGTTCGCCTCGCCGCGTACGAGCGACAGATCTAGGTCAAGATCGTTTGCGGAGCTGCTCGCACGGAGCATCATTGCGTGGGCAGCAGTTCAATAGAAGCATTCCCGGTGCGCAGAGAGTCGTCCAGCCACAAATTCCATCTGACGACGAGACAAAGTCCCTCTAGTCCAATTCAAGTCAACCATCTCGCGATTTGGTATGTATTGAGCGCCGGAGAGCACCGACAACGTGTCCATGGCAGCGGGAACAGAGCTTAGGGCTCGAATGACCGGAGCAATAACGGGTAGTCCTTCGTAGAAAGGCTCAAGTTCTGTGGTCATATCTTCAAGGTGAACGACCGGCACCCAATGATGGTTAGCGGGTTTGGAGGGCTGCTCTTGTCTTAGAGGTTCTCCGTCGAGAGCTGTTGGAAATTCTGGTCGGTCAATCCCCGCCAGCTGAGCGAATCGGAGAACTGAAGCAACACTTATCACTACATCGATTACCTCGACCCATTGTTGGTGGGTGATAGCAGTTGCATCGCGCATGCTTAGGTACCAGTCTTCGGTCAAAGTACCGGCGTGCCTTGTAAGTCGATATACGGCATCTTGTAGCTGAGAGCTCAGTGCGGGGTGGTGCGCCACATGACCACTAGAAGAAGCGCTGACCCAAGGTGGTGGTGGTTCCTTATCGTCTAGAGCAGTTCGCACGACCTCGGCTATTGCAAGTCGTTCGGCACCATTCCACCATGTGCCCGGTGCTGCCAGTTTCTCCCAAACGTGCGCATGCGCAGCTGTCAAATCTGGTCGGATTTCAAGTCCTGAAGATTGGTGACAGGACCGAATGATTGATGTCGGGGTCTGACTCATAGAAGTTCCCAGTCGAGGTTTCTCTTTTTGTCACCGTAGTTGCTTTAAACAGGGCACGATAGAGGTATGGCATGGATTGAAGTTGTTCCAGATGAAGAATGGGCTGATGACGAGGCACTCGAAAGTCTGTACGGCCGGGTCGTAGACAAGAGCTCCGGTCAGATTGACTACGTCATGTCAGTGCACTCCCTGAACCCAAGGGGATTAGCAGCTCATGACGGGCTCTATAGATCAGCTATGGCCGGCACCCAAAGCCTACGTAAAGTTGAAAGGGAGCTGATTGCACTTGTCGTAAGTCTCGAGAATGAATGCCATTACTGAATCCATCATCACCGACGCGGTCTGCGCGGATTACTTAAAGATGATGACCTGCTCGTTGCGGTAGAGACTGACTGGCGGTCTGCTCCACTAAGTGAAAAACGAAAGGCGATGCTTGAATATGCGACGAAGCTCACGTTGCTACCTTCAAAAGTGACATCTGGAGACGTAGATCAACTGCGTAAGGCAGGATTTAGTGACAGAGATGTCCTAGATATAGCGGAGGTCACGGCCTACTACGCCTATGCCAACCGGATAGCTGATGGCCTAGGTATACCTGTGGAAGCTTGGGTTGAGGACTGATTCAGTAAATTTGGAATCTATAAATTCGTAGTGAAGTGAGGAGCGACTTCTTCGGCGAAGCGATGTATTGCTTCTAGCCGACCTTCGTTACCTTTTCCCAAAACAAAAAATGCGGCGTGTCCTAACCCAACTTCGGAATACTGACCAATTTGATCGATGACTTGTTCGGTTGTCCCACCGACTTCACCTTGATGTAAATCGCCGCCGTCAAAATTAAGTCTGAAGAGGCTTGTCAGTTCAAGCTCCTCAATATCTCGACCCAGTGATTCGCATTCCCTTGTGACGGTTGACCACTGTTCACTTAGCAAGTCTGGGTGAGCGAAAGCGGAGTGAAACGCGTCACCGAATACGGCAGTCCTCTTAAATGCTGCTGCTGAGTGACCGCCCACCCACACGGGAATGTGGTTATCAACTGGCTTGGGACTAAACCCGATATCTCGAAATTGTGTCCAACGCCCATCGTAGGTGGATAGGCCGTCGTCAAAGAGCACCTTGAATACTTCAAGTGTCTCGTCTGCTCTCTGACCTCTCTGATCCCAAGGACGGTTGATGGCCTCGAATTCTTCTTTCATCCACCCAACTCCGACACCCATGATTGCTCTGCCGTTGGAGAGGTGATCAAGGGTTGCCCAACTTTTCGCTTGTTGGACTGCCCCCCGGTAGCCGAGTATCAAGACGGTGGTCCCGAGAAGTACTCGTTCTGTAATTGCGGCAACGAATTGGAGTGTGCCGATGCAATCCAACCAGGCGCTTCCGGCTTGGGGGAAGCCGCTGTTGTCGTCGGCGTAGGGATATTTCGAATTCAGAGTGGCAGGATCGGGCCACGCAATATGGTCGCTTGACCAAACTGACGCATAGCCAAGGTCCTCAGCCTCTGTAGCGACCTGAATCATGGCTTCTCGACTTGGATCGCGCCCCGCATCTGGCAAATGAACACCGAACTTCATAGATTTCCTATCCCCGTTTATGAGGACCCTAGAAGACGGGACTCTGTTTATGCTGCACGACTCATCGGAAAATATCTACGCTGCAGTTCATGAAGAAGGACGAGTTTTATAAAGATGCTCGCAATGACCTTCCGGGTCCGTTGGCAGGGATCAGGGTTGTTGACGCAACGACAGCGTGGGCGGGCCCTATGGCTGCATGTCTTCTTGCTGACTATGGCGCTGATGTAATTAGAGTCGCGATGCCAGGAGATGAAGGACTGGATTGGAAGCCTTGGATTGGTGCAACAAATAGGTCCTTTGCCGAAGAAACGGTCAATCGGAACAAACGAAGTGTCTCCATTGATCTTCGAGAAGCGGAAGGTGCCGAAACCTTTCTAACTCTTGTTGCTTCGGCTGACATGGTTATTGAAAACTTCAAACCCGGGACGCTTGCGCGGTGGGGTGTGGGTTATGAGGAATGTCGGAAAACAAAATCGGACATCGTGTACCTGTCGGTTAGTGGGTGGGGGCAGTTCGGTCCCGAATCGGAACGTCCTGGATATGACCCGGGCGCTTTAGCTCACAGTGGCTGGATGGCGTTAAATGGATCGAAAGATGGCCCTCCGTCGAAGGCACCGACCTTTTTGGCTGATGATCTTTCTGGTCTTCATGGGGCTTTGGCCGGCTTAGCGGCTTTGCGGCACCGAGATGCTACTGGCGAAGGCCAGCACGTCGATGTCTCCCTTTTGGACTCGATTATCTACCAATCGAACGGCTATCTGACATTAGGGGCAACTGGCGGTTCGCTTGAAAGGTGGGGGAGTGAAGTCAGAGTTTGTGCGCCGACTAATTGTTACGAATGCCTAGATGGTCATGTTTTTATGGCGCTCATACTTGATTCTCATTGGGTAAGACTTACTGAGGTTTTGGGATGCCCTGAAATGGGCAGTGACCCCCGATACTTAACAAACGCAGACAGGTTGGCTCATAGGTCTGAAGTTGATTTGTTGGTAGCTAACTGGTGTCGCGAACGGACTAAACAAGAGGTGGTATCTGCCATTGACGCAGCCGGAATAGTCATCTCATCGGTCAATACCTTTGCAGACGCTGCACAGGACCCTCATGTACTCGAGAGAGACTTGTTGCAGGAAACCAGACTGGTTGATGGATCTTCTGCTCCCTTAACAGGTCCCGCTGCGAAGTTCAGTCGAACACCAGTGAAGGTGCGACACGGTGCTCCTTTGCCAAATCAGCACACGGATGAAATTCTGGCTGAGGTTGGTGTTACTCGAGAGCAACTAGAAGCGTTGCGTGCGGCAGGAATAATTGATTGATAGATCAACCCTTGTTGTCCCTCCTTAATGTCAACATGTAGTTCATGAATGTGATTTTCGTCGCAGTGGTGGCTTTTCTAGCTGTCGCAGTTGGCTACCTATTAAGTCAAGTACGCGCTCGATCCGTGGAAGTCGACTCTCCACAGCCTGAAGTTCGGTTGGATACTGAAGGGTTAGTAACCGCCGTCAAAGAAGCCGTTGATGCACAGGTCAGCAAAGCTGCCCAGTCAGCATTAAAGGCCAACAATGAACTAGCTGGCCAACTGATCGACGAACGTAGCCGAACCTTGGAAGAGCAGACCAAGAATCTCTTGCAACCTGTAACGGAACAAATGGATCAACTAAAGACCTCGGTCGGTGATTTGAAGTCCAGTTACGAAAAAAACAAGGGCTCCTTTGAAGCCCTGAACGAAAATTTGATGCATCAAATTACCGAGTTGAATACGCGAACTGGTGCTCTCGCTGGCGCATTGAAGTCACCCTCCGCGAGGGGTGCATGGGGAGAAAATCAGCTGCGAAATATCATCGATCTTTCGGGCATGGCTTCATTCTGTGACTTCTCGGAACAATCTTCAGTTTCTAGCGACGATGGCGTGTTGCGTCCTGACTTGACAGTCAGGCTTCCCAACGGGGCCTTTCTGGTGGTCGACTCCAAAGTCCCCCTATCTGCGTACCTGCGAATGCAAGAACTTGATGATTCTGTTGCGAGAGAAGCCGAATTGAAAAGTCATGTGAAAGCTGTACAGGACCATGTCAAGGCGCTGGCCGATAAGCGCTATTGGGCACTCTTTGATGATGCGCCAGATTTTGTCGTGATGTTTGTGCCTGGAGAATCATTTCTTGCTGATGCGCTGAGAGCGGAGCCTGGCCTCGTGGATGAAGCGATGCGTCAACGAGTGGTAATTGCGTCACCGATGAGTCTGATGGCGCTTCTTCTAACTATTGCCCGGGGTTGGCAAACAACTCAATTAGCTGAAAATGCCAAGAAAGTAGAAGAGCATGGTCGCGAATTACATCATCGTGTTGGCACCACTTTGGCTGCTATGGCGAAGACAGGGCGAGGATTAGAATCAGCTACGAAGGCATATAACGAAATGGTTGGCAGCGTAGAAAGCAGAGTGTTGCCAACCCTCAGACGTTTTAGTGAGCTAGGCGTTTCTGGTGATGAGTTGCCAGAGGTTAGGCCAGTGGAAGCTTCAGCGCGATCGATGACTGCGAACGAGCTCGAAGCCTCATCGAACATAGATGATCAAGGTATTTCTGAAGCTAACTGATGCTCTGAGATACTTCGATAAATGGTTCAATGATTTCTAGATTTGCATCAAGGTGTTTAGTCCCTTGCCGCAAAAATGGGATAAGGAGCTGAGTCACACCCGCTTCTGCGTAAGCCTCGACCATCGAAGCGTCCATTTGGTCATTGACTGCTCCGACGTGAATCTCGATTTCGTCTATCTGTCGACCTTCTGCTTCAAGAAAGGTTGCTAACCGCGAAACCATCTCGCTGCTTTCATTAGGAGAGAGATTGATTCCGTACCAGCCTTTACCGTATTTGGCGGTCCGGCGGAGAGCAGCGTCGGAGTGCCCTCCGATACAGATCGGAATCCCACCTTTTTGAACTGGTTTCGGGTGCATGCGACACGGCGCCAGGTTGTACATGTCCCCCGAGAACGAACTCAGTTCGTCATTCCACAGAGTGTTTATGACCTCAAGATATTCGTCGCATCTTTTTCCGCGGTTTGGCCATGGAGCCCCACATGCTTCGAATTCTTCCCAACTCCACCCAACCCCGACTCCGAAGTCGAGGCGGCCATTGGATAAGAAATCTAGAGTGGCGTATTCCTTTGCTGCATAGACCGGGTTGTTCTGAGGGAGAATACAAATTCCAGTTCCCAAACGAAGCTTGGATGTGCAGGCGGCAAGAAATCCAATGCTGCTGACCATATCCATGAGTCCGGAACCATCGGGGAATCTGAAAACACCATCAGAAGAGCCCGGATATCGAGATTCATATTCATCGAATATGACTACGTGTTCGCCTAGCCACACTGAATGAATGCCAATCTCTTCAGCCTTTTGTCCAAAGTCTTTGAGGAATTCGGGTGTTGCGACGGGGGACCGCAATGGGGTGAATAAACCGATCTTCATTAATTACTTCTTTCGGGAAAATTGAAACTGCAACTCACCAGCGCAAAGGTATATTTCGAGGCCCGCGCACCTGACCTCCTGACCACGACACCAGATTCGGGTCGGTCAATTCGAACTCAGGAATTCTGCGAACCCACTCTTCAAGTGCGACCTTAATTTCCATTCGAGCCAAGTTCGACCCTAAGCATCGGTGGATCCCAAGGCCGAAGGCAGAATGACGATTCACTTCCCTATCAATTTTGAACGTCTCGGCATCTTCCATGAATTCGGTGTCACGATTCGCTGACGGGAAAGGTAAGAGGATTCTTTCTCCCGGGCACAGTGTTGTACCCGATATTTCAACTTCTTCGGTAATGACGCGAGCCATAGTTACTGGAGAGTAAAAACGGAGGAATTCTTCGACTGCGGCGTCAAAAGCAGAATCATCAGTCGCAAGCCGAATGCGGTCGCCCGCATTTTGTCCGAGGTGCAGTAACGAAGAGCCGATGGAACTCCAAGTTGTGTCAATCCCAGCGAACAGAAGCAGAAAAAGCCCGCCAAGTATTTGGCGGTCGTCCATCGGGGCGCCGTCAACCTCGGCTTCAATCAAGTAGGTAACAATGTCGTCACCCGGTGCCGCACGACGCTCCTTCAGGTATTCGCCAAAATAAGCGAAAACTTCGCTTGTGACTTGTTGGGAGATATTGAGATCGGAGGGTCCCACTTCAAGCAAGTCATGAATCCATTGGCGAAAGAGATCCCCGTCTTCCTCAGGAATCCCAATCATTCGGGCGATTACTTTCACAGGAATGTGTTGCGCATAATCTGCGCTCGCGTCGCAATATCCGTTGTCAGAGAATTGGTCGAGTAGCTCGTTGCAGATGCCGCGAGTTATTGGAACCCACTTCTCTATGGCTTTTGGAGAAAAAGCTGGGAGAAGCGCACGGCGATGATCTTGATGGTCAGGAGGGTCAGAAGTGATCGGTGGCATGCGGAAAGTACCGATGTCAGCTGCAGGTAGATCGTTAATCACTACTGCTTTCGACGAGAAGTGTTCGGTGTCGTGTGCAATTGCTGAAATGTCTTCGTGCCGTGTTGGTAAATACACTCCATGGAAACGTTCGGTGTGAGCTACAGGGCAACCGCCTTCGCGCATGTCCTTCCAAATGGAGTATGGATCTGCGGAGTAGTCGTTATGTAAATGGTCGAAGTCTGTTTCCCAGTCTTCGACGTCAGGTCGATTTGGCATTTCCACTACGTTCCCCCAGGTGTCGCCGACCCACTCGGTGAGCCGGCTACCGAACAAAGCGTAGTCGGAGCACTCAATGGACTGCTCTGGGAGCTGTTTTCCCAAGCTGTTCACACAGTCGTTGAAAAGACTACGGTCGGGGCATGGCAAGAATCTTTCAACAGATGGTGGCTCGACCCGATTCAAGTCGGACTGCCCTTCATCTTGAAGAGCAGGGTTTTGATGGGGTTTCTTTTGTTGATTCTCAAAATCTGTCTGGCGATGTGTATGTCGCAATGACCACAGCAGTTCAAGCAACGGAAGCAATACAAGTTAGCTCGGGGGTGACCAATCCTGTTACGCGTCACCCGGCGGTAACCGCTGGAGCGGTAGCTAGCGTTAATCGGCTTGCTCCAGGCCGTGTGCAACTAGGTATCGGTCGTGGTGATTCAGCGCTTGCGCATTTAGGAAGGGCGCCCGCTCGCGTTAAAGATTTTGAACGTTACTTATCGGCTCTTCAGAGCTATCTACGGGGCGAAGAAATACCGTTTGAGAATTTAAACTTTGGAGAAGCGTTAGCTCCGCCTGTCGGTGAACTGGAACTGGCAGACACTGCTGGTACTAGCAAAATTGCTTGGCTTCCTGGTTCAGTGGGGAAGGTGCCTGTAGAGGTATCGGCGACGGGTCCCAAAGTAATCGGAGCCGCAGCTAGACACGCGGAACGGATCATGTTCGCATTAGGAGCTGATCCTGACCGAATCAGCTGGGGAATAGAAATAGCGCGCAACGCTCGCGACGAAGCAGGGCTTAACCCCGACGACATCAAATACGGGGCGTATGTGAACGTGGTCTGTCATGGAGATCTGGAACGCGCTCGAGATCTGGTTCGCGGAGGGTTGTCAACATTTGCCCGATTCTCGGTTATGCACGGTGAGGTCGTAGGTCCAGTGTCGGAGGCACAACGCAAAGTTATGAGTGAACTGCACGACAAGTACGACATGAACAGTCATACCCGTGCCGACAGCCAGCAAGCATCGGTTTTGACACCGGATTTTGTGGACAGCTACGCAATAGTCGGAGCGCCTGAGACATGTATAGAACGAATAGGAGCACTTAACCGTTTAGGTTTGGACAAGCTGATATTCGTTGGGGCCACCATGGGGACCAACCGGGAAACAGCCTCTGAGTCTGATGCGCTAATTCGGAATGAAGTGCTTCCCAATTTAGACCGTTAAATCGAATCTAGAAGTGCCCTGCTGTATGTATTGGCCGCATGGTCCCATGTCAATATCGCATGGGATCGAGCCGCATTGACATCACGCCACAGCCGCTGAATAGGTTCATCAGCTCGCATAGCGTTCGCGCCGCTTGCTTCGTATAAGCGGTCTACAGCATTTGCTAATGCTCTGACTCCCCAGCCACAGTCCCGAATTATTGACGCATTAACTACCGGGTCAACTTCTTCGACACCACCCAGATGGTCTAGCCGAGCAGCAGCGTCATACAAGAGCAGTTCTGCTGCATGAATTTCTGCTGTGGACTCAGCAAGCCGGTATCCGGCGGCCGGATCATTTCTCTGAACGCTGGCGAGTGCAACGAGGAAGTGGTCATCGATTCTTTCTTGGAATCGACGAACCGCGGCCTTAGCAGCGCCAATTACTGGGGCCGCGAGCACCAGTATTGCTGTAGTTCGCCATGGACAGGTGTAAAGAGGGCCTCCGTAGTGCAGTTGGCCAGGTGCCTTACGAGTCATAGTTTCACTGACATGTAATACGCGATGAGCGGGTACTGCGACCTCATCGGCTATGACAAGGTCTTTACTTCCAGTACCGCGTAACCCGACGACGTTCCAGGAATTGTGATCGATGATCACATCTTCTGCCGGTAAAGCACAAATAACAGGTGCCGGCTGGTCGCCTGGCAAAAACCCGCCAACGCTTAACCAAGGAGCGTGGTCGCAACCGGAACCAAAGCCGAAACGGCCTGACACGATCACATCGCTTCCCTCTTGGCGAAATTCGTTTTTTGGCACTATGGAAGCACTAACGAGATTGGTGGGATCAGACCAAATCTCATGTTGTCCTTCTGTTGGCATTTGCGCCAACATCCAGCCATGAGCGCTCCAAACGGCTAGACACCAAGAAGTTGCCATGCAATATTCACCCGCTACAGCAACAGCTCTCATGTGATCTTCAATTGATGCCTGCGCACCCCCGAAATCGTTTGGCTGCAGAAGACGGGCAGCGCTGATCTCTCTGATGTCAGACGCATTCTCGGCATCAATGCAGCCAGCCTCGTCAGCTAAAGCAGATCTTTTCTCCCAAGATGGGCCCACCGAGTGGAGACCATCTATAACAGTTTCGAGATTCACAACCTCCACCCTAGAGACCCGAAAGACGCCTGACCTAGAAACGAGAGAGATTCTTAACCCAACTCGTCGCTAATGTTGCCTGAGAAGAATTCTGATTAGAGGTGTAATGGGACGCTTAGACGGCAAAGTAGCGATAATCACAGGCGGAGCAAGAGGCCAAGGCGCAGCCGAAGCAGAAATGTTTCGAGACGAAGGCGCAGAGGTGGTTATCACAGACGTTCTCGAAGACGAAGGTGGCAAAACAGCCGGCACATTGGGCGTCGATTTTTTGCCTCATGATGTTTCATCAGCTGGAGCTTGGGAAGCGGTTGTTTCAGATGTGATCTCCCGGCACGGTCGCATTGACGTTTTAGTCAACAACGCCGGAATCCTTAGGGGAGCGAGGCTGGTTAACACTAGTGACGATATTTGGGATCAAACAGTCGCCATTAATCAGACGGGCGTTTTTTATGGGATGAGAGCCGTTGCCCCGCAGATGATCGAACAAGGTGCGGGTTCGATTGTGAACATCAGCTCAGTAGCTGGCTTAGAGGCGACCTTCGCGTCAATGGCGTATGGGGCTACTAAATGGGCAGTGCGTGGGATGAGCAAAATCGCGGCGCTTGAACTTGGTCGACATAATGTGCGCGTCAACTCGATCCATCCGGGGTTGATCAATACAGATATGACCTCTGAGTTCGATAAAGACAGAATGGTGAGATCAATACCACTAGGACGAGAAGCTGAAGCTACGGAAGTTGCTGCGGTGGCGCTGTTCTTAGCCTCGGATGATTCGAGTTACTGCTCGGGCCAAGAGTTCACTGTTGACGGCGGTATGCATCGCTAGGTGACTACCACCTTCGACGCCCTCAAAGTTCGTCACTTTCCGCTGCTTTTTGCGTCCGGTTGGACGTGGAATCTTTCGCGCTGGGGGGTCTCCTTCATCGGTCCGTTCATAGCCAATGATTTGACTGGCTCTGCCCGAATGGTTCAACTAGCGGGAGTAGCTCTGTGGTCTCCGCTGTTATTCGGTGGCGTCGTCGGGGGATGGATCTCAGACCGATTCGATCGCCGTCGGATCGTAATAGGGCAGTTTTTTGTGACCATTCCAGGTCTCGCGATTCTTGGGTGGATCGAAATTACTGGCAGGCTTCAGCTTTGGATGATCTACCCGGTCCTTTTCGTAACTGGTGTTGGTTGGGTCTTCGACATGGTGGGGCGACGTGTCATCGTCTATGACCTTGTAGGTCCAGAGAAAATAGACAATGCGCTGGCCCTCGAGTCGAGTGGCACAGCAATGGCCTTAGCTTTCGGAGCGTTAGCTGGGGGTTCTCTCATTCAAGGGGTAGGTGTCGGCTGGGCCTTGATCGTTATGGGGGCATTGCAGGTCATTTCATTGACGACTTTTGTGGCAGTGCCTTCGGTTGCAGCGCGCAGGCAAGCTGCTGCAGCAGGGTTTACGGCCTTGATAGAAGGCATCAAAATGCTTCGGACCGAAAAAAATCTCATATCAATTCTTGGTGTGACGGCTTTCGTCAACTTCTTCTTCTTCTCCTCAAGTCCTCTTTTGCAGGTAGTCGGAGGAAAATTTAACGTCGGGCCCGCATTGTTAGGCCTCCTTGCAGCAATGCTGGGCATCGGAATGTTTATGGGTTCCATAGGAATAGCTCGATACCACCCCGTTCGACGCGGTTTTTTATACGTAACCGGTTCCTACCTAGCATTCGCGTTCATGGTCGGGTTCGCCCTATCACCGTGGTACGCCGCATCTGCGATGTTCCTGGTGTTTGCCTCTGTTGGCATGGGCTTCTTCGGGTCGACCCAATCGATCCTGGTTATGGATTCCGTATCTGAGGAACGACGTGGCAGGGCTTTGGGGTTACTTAGCAGCGCCATCGGGGTTTTGCCTCTGGGCATGTTGGCGGTTGGAGAGATTGCCGAGGTGTTTGGGGCTTCTCAGGCAATCACTATTGCCGTTCTTACTGGAGCGCTCCTAATGACACTGTTCTTGCGTGTTAGACCCGAAGCTATTCACCAGCGTCAGATGCTCCACGAAGTGGTGATCAACTCAAAACAGCGAACAGATTTACCCGAAAGTCGCCGGCCGAACGTCTTTGACCTGAAGGCCTTCTAATTCACGTTGTTGATAGCCAGTCCCTGAGATCAAACAACGAAGCATTTGAAATTTCGTGACCCATTGGATACTCGGCGTAGTGAGGTTCTTGTCCCGCTTCGCTCAAGACATCACGAATACGACGACCGCGTTCAATGTCGACCATCGGATCAAGTGAGCCGTGTTGAATCAAGATGTTGGGAACTGATGACAGGTTGTACTCAAAGTCAGGTATGTCTTGCAGCATTCCTGAAAGGCAAGCTATGGCGGACGGTGCAGTGGCGGTTTCTTTTCCAAGTCCAACGGCAAGGGTCATAGCGCATCCCTGAGAGAAACCGATTATCACTGATTCCGATTGACGGAAACCTCCTGCCTCACACACCGCATCAATTGTTCGATCAATTGCCTGCACTGAAGACCTAAACGTATGAGCATCAACTTCCCCCGTTTCGTCTCGCTCATACCAGGCTGCCCCGAAGGGATCTAGATCGATTGGGGCTCGAAAACAGACCGAGGTGAAGCGCCCATCTGGATCAATGTGTTGCACGAGTGGCGCCAAGTCATTTTCATCTGCACCGAATCCGTGGAGCAGCACCAACAGGCGGTCACCTGGCCCCAAAGAGCCCACCGGATTAATTTTCAATAGCCCCTGAGTTTCTTCCATCGGACTCCCTCACGACACGTCTAGGTCAGCAGTAGCCACACGTTAGATGAGAGCATCGAGTGCTACCACCGTGCTTCCGAGCTCCCTCCTAGTTCATTTGAAGCGACGAAACTCAATGACTGTCATACGATGGCCGCAGCATGACTGAAGCGACAGACCACTTTGACACCCCACGGGCGTGGGCTGTGGCCGTTGGTGCGTCTATCGCTAACGGAGTCGCCTTTGGGGTTCTGTACACCTTTGGCGCATTCGTTAGTTCCATGGGACAAGAGTTTGATACGAAACTTGGACCGACCTCCATCGTTTTTGGTCTGTCTATGTTTTTGTTTTTCGGTACTGGTGCAATATCGGGCCGATGGGCAGACCGTTACGGTCCGCGACCACTTCTATTGATTGGTGGTGCCCTTTTCTGTGGAGGTCTCGTAGCGACCTCATTTGTCACCGCAATTTGGCAGGGCTACATCGTCTACGGAATCGGATGCGGGTTTGGAGGAGGAATTTTCTGCTCCCCACTGTTTTCAACTGTCGCTACTTTTTTTGTGAAGTACAGAGCCTTGGCTCAAGGAGTGGCAGCCACGGGTTCGGGCTTCGGAACGCTGCTGTTAGTTCCGTTTGCGAAGGCAATCATTGAGACAGAGGGCTGGCGCAATAGCTACCGAATTTTGGCGGTGATTTCTGCCGTTGGGTTCTTAGTTGGCCTCGTGATGGTGAGGCGGTCACCATCCCAGGCTCCAGGCGGTAGTGGCGGGCACGTACGTAACGTCATGCGGACCAGGGAATTTAAGACCATTTCTATTGCATTCGGTCTGATGTCCATGGCCTTGATGGGGTCTTTTGCCTTCGTTATCAAATTTGCTGAGGATGACGGCATCACACCTTCTAAGGCAGCGTTGTTGATGAGTGTTGTAGGAGCTTCAAGCATCTTGGGCAGGCTCCTATTAACTGCGGTAGCTGGAAAGCTAGGTTCGGTGCGACTGCTCCAGATTGCGTTGATGGCACAACCAGTCGCATATTTCTTCTGGATCATCGCTGACGGTCGCTACTACATGCTCGTGATTTTTGCGGCCCTCCTTGGACTCACCTATGGCGGCTTTGTCGCGTTAGCCGGTGACGTCGTTGCCTTCTATTTTGGTCTGGTAGGCATCGGCGCAGTTACAGGAATGCTCTTCTTCTATTCAGGTTTCGGGAGTCTGATTGGACCTCCGATAGTCGGGTTCTTAGCCGACCTATCTACACTCCGAATCTTGCCGGTAGGCGCAGTTTTCGTAATGGCACTGTTAGGAGCAGTGGTCTTACTGACAGCCTCAACGCAGCCTGTCGATTTCGGAGTGAACAGACCATTACCTCAGCCAGTGACTGAAGTGGCAACTGACACCGGTGAGGTGAGTCGGCGACCGACAGTCTTCGAACTGGAAGCAGTCTGAGCAGAAAAGAGTCGGGATAATGGAAAGTGCAGATGTCGGCTTGACCGGTTGCAATGGTTGCAGCAGCGAACCACTGCTGCTTCGAGAGATGACTATCTAATGAGTGGGGAAAGCCGCACGATCGAAGAGGCTGGCGTCGGGCTTGTCGAAAGCTTTGACCTTCCAACGGATGAGGCCACTCTTTTGCGACTACTCGAAGTCGTTTTTCAGCATTGGGAAACTGTGCAGTTCGGTCCCATCGTCCAAGGAGCTGCATACGAAATTAAGGCCCCATGCCAGCCGCGGATAACGGTGATGGATGGCTACGCAACCCTCGATTTCGATCAATGGCACATACACATATGTATCGGGCCGACAATCGGTGACCCGTCAAACCCTACCGACCCGGAGATAGCAGCGATTCGGCCATGCCAGCGAGCACAGCTGTATCGTCTGATCAGAGAAAACGCCCCTGTCTCGTGGGGGTTAAGACTTTTCAACGGAGCTGATGAGCAACTTCTGACTGTGTTGCTTCCAAATCCGTTCCTTGACGAGAACGAAATGCCGAGTGAACCCAACTGGGAGCGGCTTGTTCTATGGGATTACTTGAGAGCTGAGTTTCTGAATCTAGACCAGGATCCGTTCGACAGATCAGGCCACAGGTTTGTACATGGTTAACCCTAAGCACGGACACCCTTTGGGAAGCTAACTTTCGAAGCTATGGAAAAGCCGCTTTCAGATGTAATGGTCCTGGACTTGACCAGGGCGCTAGCTGGGCCAATTTGCGGTCGACTTCTGAGCGACCTTGGGGCCCGCGTGATCAAGGTCGAACCACCTGACGGAGATTTGACACGATTACTCGTCCCTCGAGTGGACGGGCTATCGCCGTATTTCGTGCAATACAACGCTGGCAAAGAATGCATCTCAGTTGATCTCTATTCTGAGGCAGGCCGAGAACTCTTTCTACAACTCGTCGAGCACGCTGACATTGTCTTAGAAAATTACAGACCGGGCGTTATGGGCCGATTAGGGATTGATTTCGAAGAATTACAGTCCGTAAACCCAAAGATTGTTATGGCTTCAGTCAGTGGCTGGGGACACGACAATTCCCGTTCAGGCCAAGGCGCGTTTGCCTCGGCAATTCATGCTGAGGCAGGTGTCACCGAGATGGTGGCCCGCCGACGGGAAGAGGAACCGAGAAACGATCCGATGTCCCATTCAGATACCTGCACCGGTCTGCATGCGTTGGGAGCTGTTCTCGCAGCACTGCATATGAGGGACCGCACAGGGGAAGCCCAAAAAGTTGAAGTATCAATGGCTGAGAGCACGCTGATGGTCAATGACTTAGCCGCGATTGAAATGACAGGACAGGACCCGATGGTTGGGTTCAAAGGCGGCCAAAATTGGTCGCCTGTGCTTCGTATGGCGAATGGTCGCTATGTGAGCATCACGACCGATATAACAACAAATGACGGTTTCCGATACATGATCGAAGCCATGAACCGTCCAGATCTGGCCAGTGACTCTCGTTTCGCCCTTATTGAGGACCGAGTAGAGAATCGTGAGGCGTTAACAGAAATTCTTGCGGAGTTTGTTGCCACCTTCGACGATGCCGATGCAGTTGAAGCTGCTATCGGCCCGAGAGGAGTTATTGCCGCTGAAGTCCGATCAGTTAGAGAACTGGCAGATACCCAGTGGGCGAAAGAACGAGAAGCCTTCGTTGACATCGACACTGGCCGCGGCGAAATGATTACCGTTCCTCAGTCACCATGGCGCTTTCGCGGCGCGCCGGCTGGTGTGGAACCCCGAGTCGGATACCGAGGTCAAGACAACCGCGAAGTTCTCCAACAAGTGCTTGGGTTAAGTGCCTCCGAGTTAGATGACCTCGAAACTGAAGCGATTATTAGCAGTCGCCCACCAAGATGGGCACGAGAATCCTCTTAGATCCCAGGGATAGAAGAAAAGTCTGGGTCCCGCTTCTCTACGAATGCGGCCACAGCTTCAGTATTGGCGGGAGCCCCTAACAGCGTCGCGTACGCAGAAATCTCACGTTTGTGCGCTGCCCAAGCTTCATCAGGTCGACCGGCTCCCATAAGTAGTTCTTTCGTAGCCACAAGTGACGGTATTGGATTAGCTGCCAACTCAGTAGCTACAGAGATCGCATCCGGCATGAGGTTTTCTGGATCACTCACCTTCCAAACAAGACCCATGTCCAGGCATTCTTCAGCAGAAAACCAACGTCCAGACATGAGAACGTAAGCCGCATTTTGCCAACCCATCCGGGTGGCAAAGGTGTAACTACTCCCAGCTTCAGGAGCCAACCCCAACTGGGGGAACGGAGTGCGAAGCCGCGCAGCAGTTGACATCAAAACCAGATCGCAGTGGGCAAGAAATGTCATTCCAATCCCGACGCCGAGACCATTTACAGCTGCGACCAAAGGCTTCTTAAATTCGGTGAGCTGCTTCAACATTGCGGGGAACTGATGATCTCCTCCGCCTTCCCCAGATAGTCCGTCCTGCATTTCCTGCAGATCTTGACCAGCTGAGAACGCTCGCCCCTCGCCCGTGATAACAGCAACAGCGACCTCGTTGTCAGTCTCAGCTGCTGCCAGCGCATCTCGAATTCCAGCAAACACAGCGTTGTTCATTGAATTCAAGGCTTGGGGCCTATTAATCGTTATTACTCTTACTCTGCCATGATCTTCGGTGATGATAACGGGGTCGCTCATGCCAGCATCTTGACATGCTGAGTCGCACTTTGCATGCAAGAAATTATGAGTGGGTCATGTGTCAACGGCGACCGGTATTTCCCTAATACCATCTCAATATTGGAACCTCCCAAATGATCTGGAGATGCATTGCATTACTACTTTGATTCGTGGCGTCGCTACACCGATTTCCAAGGCCGCTCAGCAAGGCCTTCCTACTGGTGGCCAACGCTGATCTCAGCCATCATCACATTTATCCTTGGGGGCATTTCGGCTTCCATATGGAACCTAGACAGCAACGACATAGGGGCACTGGAAGTAATTTATTTCTTCGCTTACTTGTGCCCCAGCATCGCTCTTGGTGTTCGGCGGTTACATGACGTAGGGCGCAACGGAAAATGGATGTGGCTCGTCCTCACTGGAATTGGTGTAATCCCAATTCTGTATTGGGCCGTTCAACCCAGCTCCCCCGAAACCAACGAATGGGGCCCACCGCCAGGAACGACGACATAGGCGTCGCGCTACATGGCATCTAAGTTCGTGAATCCAACGAGAGACATAGAGCCGACAATTGCAGAACTCCATGTCGGAGACGACCCAAGCGCATGGGAGCGACTCGGCTTCAGTATCAACGACCGGCGGTGCCTAGTTGGTACGACAGAAGTCGTATTCAGCGATGGACCGACAGGGATCCACTCGTGGGTTCTTCGCAACAGTTTGCCGTCGCAATTCGGCCCGATACCCACCACTTTCACCGAGAACCCGGTCCCGGGACCCTCTATTGCGCATCCGAATGGCTCGGTTGGTTTTCATCATGTTGTTCTCATGGTCCCAGAATTCGATATAGGGAAAACAGCGCTAAGCAATGCAGGGGTGCAGGTTGAACAGGGTCGACCATTTGGCTCTCCCGAAAAAGCGATGCTTCGTTCAGCACCGAAGATGGGGGAGATAGAACTAGAACT
>Ga0208410_1000110_pt1 | contig 49770 bp, 40 predicted proteins | sample ETN02SmetaG_3_FD_185787 | JGI IMG/M metagenome (GOLD analysis project Ga0208410, IMG submission 185787) | Marine microbial and viral communities from oxygen minimum zone, Eastern Pacific Ocean - ETNP2014F10-02SV257 (SPAdes) (version 2) | ecosystem: Environmental > Aquatic > Marine > Oceanic ... | reverse complement strand
GTCGATTGAGTCGATTTCCCAATTAGCCCTCGATATTGCCATATTTGTAGCTTCTATGGGCCCTATCCCCATCAACTCAGGAGGGCATCCTACAACGGCACCGGAAACTATTCTGGCAATCGGCTCGAGTCCGTGCGACTTTGCAAATTCCTCACTGCACACCAGCATGGATACCGCTCCGTCCGTAAGTGGGGACGATGTTGCTGCCGTTACAGAACCCTGCTCAATAAATGCAGGTTTGAGTTTGGACATTGACTCAATATTTGTTTCCGGGCGTATGCAGCCATCGGAGTCGACCACCGAATCTCCCTCAACAATGGCACATAATTCGTCATTAAAGAAGCCGGACTTGGAGGCGAGGCTCGCCTTGTGATGGGACTCCAAAGCGAACTGTTCCTGCTCCTCTCTGGAAATAGCCCATTTCTCGGCGACGTTTTCTGCGGTGATTCCCATATTGACATATGCATCAGGATAGTTCTGCTCTAATTCAGGATGCGGGCTCCAGTTGAATCCCCTCCTCTGGACCCTGCTCATAGACTCCACACCAGAGCAAATGAAGCATTCACCCCAGCCGACCTCGATGTGGGCGGCAGCAGTAAGAATTGCCTGCATGGATGATCCACATAGCCGGTTAAATGTCGCCCCAGGAACCCTGTTTGGGATATCACCTAGGAAAACAGATAGTCTTCCAATATTGTAGCCCTGCTCACCTTCGGGATATGCACATCCAACAAGAATGTCATCTATCGAATCGAGAGGCATTTGGTTTCTAGATAGGAGGGACTTCGTAACCTGTCCAAGTATCTCATCCGGCCTAAATGTGGACATTGCTCCTTTGTGAGCGCGATGAAACGGACTCCTCACCCAGTCAACAATAACTGCCTTCACAATAATGCGAAGAGTTGGTGGGACATAACGGTTGAGTAGGTCGAATAATCCGATATCGACCGAGGGGTTCATGAAATAAATGCTTCTCGATGGACTGATACAATGATTAGAGAGTGCAACACACACGGATATTTCTCTGACGACGACCTATGTCCTGCATGTAATTCTGAGGGCAAGTTCATTATGAGGGGAAATGAAAGAGACACGATAGCAAGAAGGTTAGCATTAGTCCTTAGGCACGCACCAGAGAAGTTCGACCTGGAGATGGATATCAATGGTTGGATAGATGTTAAGGACATAGTATTCCAATTCAAGAAGTCGAATGAAAGGAGATTCCACTGGCTGAGGCCACATCATTTCAGAGCCATTTCCGAGACTGATCCTAAGGGTAGATACGAAGTCAGAGGGAACATGATGAGAGCGACATATGGGCATAGCCTCGAGATTGAGTTGGATCTACCAACTGATAATATCCCCCCTCTTCTATACTTCCCATGCTCACCCGACGAGGCAGAAAACCTGATCGAAGTTGGAATTTCACCAAGCGGGAGGTCGCATGTTCACCTTTCTGCTACAATCAGAGCGGCAGCGGAGGCTGGTCACGTACATCATGCGAGACCGACACTACTAGAGGTCGACACAGCTAGGATGGTGGCCTCGGGGGAAACAATATGGCACGCAGGGGTTACCGTTTACCTAACCGATGTAGTTTCGGGAGACTTCCTGAGTATCCTACCAGATGATGACCCTGAGTTTGAGGCAGCAAGAGCTAGGTGGGAAGAAGAGTAGTTAGCTCTTCTCACCGCACATGGTGCAGAAACCTAGCTCATGCTCTACTTCAGAGTCGCATTTAGGGCACCTTGAGCTAATATTCTCTTTATCGGGTGCGATGGGTTCTGAAATTTTTCTTACCGATGACTCTGCGCTGACAAACGGAGGCGAGACTTGTAAATCGGCCAACATTTCCAAGGATTCCCTAAAGGAGATGGCTTCACGTATAGCGGATTCAATTTGTAATCTTCTACGTTCCCTCTCACTTGGTTCTTCAATGGAAGCGGTCAGAGACAGTTGAGTCTGAAGCCATCTTTGGAAATTTTCCATTTCGCTAGTGTCGGACATGAACGTCCGAAATGACCCCATGAAATGAACCCTGTGTGCAATGAGACAGTAGGAGAACCCAAATCACTAGTCCGCCTCGGAGCACTGAATATAATGCTCAGTACCATAGTTATCAAAATGGGCGGGGGACTGATAACGGACAAATCCAGTCATAAATCCGTTAAGCTTGATGTGATAGATTCAATGGCTGCAATGACTGCAGAATTGATCGTACATGGACATAGAGTAATCTTAGTTCATGGAGCTGGTTCATTCGGTCACCTGACTGCTAAGAAATGGGGCCTTTCGGGTGGTCTTGATTCCGAAATTGCAGAGGGTCAAAGAGAAGCTGTCGAACAGGTACGTGAAGACATGGTAGAGTTGAACAGACATGTTACAAATAGCCTGAATCGCATTGGTGTAGAGTGCATCTCGCTGCCTCCATCTAGATGGGCCAATGGTACAGGCCCCAGCTTCAAGGGAAATTTGGAAGCATTCAGAAAATCTCCCCAAGAAGTAGTGATGGTAACATTCGGCGATGTAGTAGATACTGATGACTCATCAGAATTTGGAATACTCTCGGGTGATGATTTGATGGCTAGACTCTCGATCGAGATTCCGAACGTTACACATTCTATTTTTCTCCTGGGAGATTCCCCAGGCATGCTAGACAGACCCCCAAGTAAAGCGGGTGCTAATTTACTAGAGGTTTGGTCACCTAGTGTAGAAACCGAAACATACCACAATGCAATTGAGGATGTCACAGGGGGAATTGAGTTGAAATCTAGAAGAGCGGCTCAAATCGCCCTACACGTGCCAAATGTTTGGTTCATTGATGGCAGGGAGCCGGGCAGGGTAATTGAGTTGTTAGTTGATGATGTATTGCCCATAGGTACGAGGATATTGCCATAATACTGGATTTCGATTATATGGTGTCGATTCCTCGGAGTAATTATGACGGGTCAAGAAGGGGCTCTAAGTGGGCAAGACAGCTCACAAGCAGATATGATGCAGGAGCGATGTATTCTTGTTGATTCATCAGACAATGTAATCGGTTCCGAAACTAAACTCAAGTGCCACTATGGAGATGGGCTTCTTCATCGCGCATTCAGTGTATTATTGTTCAAAGGTGGAGGTCAATATCTATTGGTACAGAAGAGATCTGCTGACAAGATTACTTTTCCTTCAGTCTGGGCAAATACCTGCTGCAGCCACCCTCTCGATATCCCCGGCGAGAATGAGGATGCAGTCAGTGGAGTGATTAATGCTGCAAAGAGAAAACTAAACCAAGAATTGGGAATACCTCGGCAACAGTTAGATCTAATCGACTTTCATCATGTTGGTAGATTTCAGTATGAATGTAGATGGGATGATAATTGGGTGGAAAATGAAGTTGACCATGTTATTGTGGCCCAACTCACAGGAGAATTAGAAGACGGTCTACATGTTGAACCCAATCCTAATGAGATTTCAGAGACTAGATGGTTGCATATAGGCGATGTATGGGACATGGTAAGTGGCAAAGAACCGGTACATTCGGACACGGACATTTGGAAAGATGAAGCCGTTGCCCCTTGGTTCAAATTACTGTGGAAGGAGTTTTTGTTGCAGCAAGTGCCAGAATTACCTCCTTCTCCTAGAGAAGGTGTCGTATCTTTCGGAGAAGTAGATATGGATGGAAATTCAGTAGACCCTGGGCAGAATCTGATGGCGGCGATTGGCACCCACAGAGAGCATGTCGAGAGTGTCATTATGGAAAGTCTCAGTAAGATGAAGCAAGAAAGGCTCCATGGGGCGATGAGGCACCTTTTCACAGGAGGTGGGAAAAGGCTCAGGGCGACTCTTCCAAGGTTAGTTGGAGAGGCCGTAGGGAAGGCTCATGAGGGACATTATACACTCGGTGCCTCTATCGAAATTATTCACAATTTCACCCTAGTTCATGATGATTTAATGGATCAAGACCCCATTAGAAGGGGATTGGACGCAGTTCATGTCGCGTATGATGATTCTACTGCCATTAACGCAGGAGATGCGATGCTTGCCGTTGCATTTGAGATATTGGCCGAATCACCACACATAGAGCAGGATAAGCTTGCTTTCCTAGTCAGTTCGATTGGAGAAATGGTAAGGAATGTTGCTAGTGGGCAGCAGGAAGATATCTCATTCGAGACCAGGGAGTCGGTGTCTGAGGATGAGTACATTGAGATGATAAAAGGTAAGACTAGTGTAATGTTCGAAACCTGTGCCGGAACTGGTGCAATTTTAGCCGGTGCTTCTGATAGCATTGTCAACAATATGAAAAATTGGGGACTGAATCTCGGCCTATGCTTCCAGTTGATGGACGACTTAATCGACATCACTGGAGACACCGAAACGCTTGGGAAACCGGCTGGTTCGGACATTGTCCAGGGGAAGAAGACACTCATAGCAATTCACGCATTGAGTTGTGGTGACGATATGCCTGCATTCACTGAAGCATATGGGTCTGGTGATTGTTCAGAAGACGTTCTTTCGAAGGCCGTAAAGGAGTTACATGAAAGTGGATCAATTGGTTATGCAAGGGAAAGGGCGATGCATCACCACTCTTTGGCTCATCGATGTCTAGACGATATTGAGGATAGCCCTGCATTGGATGTCCTAAGGGAATTGACAGACTTCCAGCTGATTAGAATCAACTGATCAGTCTTGGTAGTGGGCTTCGCCGGGAATATCTGGGTTGAGTCCCTTCCTCTCCCTAATCTCACCTGTAACCTTCTCGAAAAGGTTTGGAGGGAGGTGGACGAAACCCGCGTTCTCAGTATTCCAAATCGCCCTTCCTTGACTTGCTGCACGAATGTCATTTGAGAAGCCGAATGTCTCAGCGACCGGAATTGTACCAATCACCTTTGTCACGCCATCCTCCACCGGCATGTCCTCGATTATCCCCCTTCTAGTTGAGACCTCCCTTGTGACGCCACCAATAACATCGTTCGGAGAGTCTATCTGAATTTTCTGGATGGGCTCAAATATCACTGGTCTTGACCTCATGAAGGCTCCCTTCACAGCATTCCTAACTGCGGGAATTGTCTGTGCTGGCCCCCTGTGAATCGCATCTTCGTGGAGCTTTGCGTCGACTAGCCTGACCATGACCCCCATCAGAGGCTCGTCAGCAACGGGCCCTTTCTTGCACACATCATTGAATCCCTCGATAATCAGCTCCCTGGTTTCGTGGAGGTTCTGTATTCCCTTGGTATCATTGACTAGGACATTGGTCCCATTGATTGCGTAAATCTTCCTCATTAGATCCTTATTCATCCCCAGAGCTGCGAACTTGTCTCCAACTTCCTTGGCATCCTTAGTCCTCACAGCGCCATCTCTGAATTCCCCGGCCCTCAGGTTCTCAACGACTACATCGGGCAGAGGCTCAATCTCGATATAGAATCGGTTGTGTCTATTTGGTGACTTGCCTTCAAACGGGCTTCCGGTATTTGTACTCTGAACGGATTCCCTGTATACCACAATGGGCTCACTTACCTTGACCTTGATTCCCTGTTCCTCTTCAAGTCTGTATACTGTAATTTCAAGATGTAGCTCGCCCATCCCAGCGAGAAGGGCCTCGCCCGTCTCTTGGTTTGTCGAGACGTCCAAAGACGCGTCGGCCTTTGCTAGACCCCTGAGGGCATCGATGAACTTGGGTAGATCCTTCATTGATTTTGGCTCAACTGCGACCGTGACAACTGGCTCTGAAATGTGCCTGATTGCCTCGAATGGTACAGCGTCCTTATCCCTGGCGATAGTTACACCAGCAGCAGCACTGCGAATTCCGGTTATTGCGGCGATGTTTCCTGATGTGACTTCTGAGGTAGCGATCCTATCGCCGCCAACCATCATTCCGACTTGTTGGACCCTTTCTGCCTTTGCAGCGCCGATAGCCCATACAGACTCACCGTGTTTGATTCTGCCTGAATAGACCCTGCCGACTGCTACTTCACCGGCATGAGGGTCCATCCATATCTTGGTAATCATTAGTGATAGAGGGCCATCCGAGTCACACTCAATCATTGCCTTACCAACGCCCGACTCTAGGTCCCCCTGCCAAATATTCGGAATTCTATACCTCTGTGCAACAACAGGTGATGGGTGCTTCTCGACAGTCATGTCGAGGAGTACGGTGTGAACTGGTGCAAGTTTTGCTAGCTCCTTCTGGTTGTCGTTGTGGCAAAACTCGAATATTTGGGTGAAATTGAGACCGCTCTTCTGCATGTATGGTATTGACATTCCCCAATTGTAGTAAGCCGAGCCGAAGGCAACTGTTCCCTTCTGAACGGAGACCTGCCATTCTTTCTTGAGATCCTCTGGAGCATAAGTAGTGATCAATTTGTTGACCTTAGTAATGATTTTCTCGAACCTGGCCATCATCTCTGGTCCATCAATCTGCAACTCATTTATCAATCGGTCAACCTTATTGATGAACAATACCGGTCGGACTTTCTCCTTGAGGGCCTGACGTACTACTGTCTCAGTCTGCGGCATTGTTCCCTCCACTGCACAGGCTAGAATGATGCAACCATCGACTGCGCGCATGGCCCTGGTAACGTCACCTCCGAAATCGACGTGTCCGGGTGTATCAATCAGGTTGATCAGGTAATCCGTGCCATCGACACCGTGGACCATTGAAGCACTCGCAGCGTTTATCGTGATTCCACGGGCACTCTCTTGCTCGTCGAAATCTAGAACTCGTGACTTGCCGGCGAGATCCTCGGACATCATTCCAGCACCGGCAATCAGGTTATCGGAAAGAGTGGTCTTTCCGTGATCTATGTGAGCAGCAATAGCAATGTTCCTGATGTGCTCTCTATCGTGCATTATCTCTGTAGCGCGCTTGATGTTGTCTTCCTTACGACCCATCTCAATTCCTCAATTGGTGCAGCGACCTGACTTTGGTTCATAAATACGATTGCGGAGGCGGCATAATATGCCTCAGTGGCCATATTTTCAAATCTGACGGAATCATCTAGCCGAAGCTGCAATCCTCTCAATTTCCTCTCTCTTACCGATAGAGAATGCTCCGACATCCCCCTCAGCCGCTTTAGTAATTTCATTTACAATTCCCTGTGTTAATGTTCTCTTGCTCCCGGCAGTAGCGGCCGCACAGCCTACTGAAAGGTTCCTGAGTGCAATGTCGAGGCGTCGGCTGGGTGAAGAGTCAACTGCCTTGGGGGTGCTAACTGCACCGAGTTTGATTCTGGTGATCTCCTCGCAAGGTGCCGCTTCAACTATCGCGTCAATAAATGACTGCAGTGGATTGCTACCTTTTCTCTCGCTGATAGAGTCGAGTGCTGCCTCGAACGCCTTGACACAGTGCTGTTTCTTCCCCGAGAATTTGCCGGTTCTCATCAGGTTGTTGATAAATCTCTCAACAACTGATAGTTTGGCCTTGCCGAACCATGCGTTGGCGTGCCTGCCTCCGCTGTGAGGGGTTCCGATCGTTGTTAGATTGATGTATGGGGCGAGTCCGGGGTCCGCGCATGTAACCTCAGTTGCATCCCACTTACCAAAAACCATGGTTCCTATTCCAGCAATTGGAGATTCTGCGTTTTCTGCCATCATTTCACCTACCTGATCGGCTTCTCCTTGCGTCCCCTTACCATTTCGTCTAGGGAAACGCCGTTGACCTTGATTACCTTGTATCTTACACCGGGCAGGTCACCGTATGAACGTCCCTTGCTGCCTCCAATACCCTCTACAAGAACTTCATCGTGTTCATCGATAAAAGATATCGCTCCATCACCTGGCGCGAATGCAGTAAGTTGGTTCCCGGTCTTGATAAGGCTTATCTTGACAGCCTTCCTAATTCCGGAATTGGGCTGTTTTGCTTCGAAACCCACCTTTTCTATTACTATTCCCTTGGCCTGTGTACTTCCTCGAAGGGGGTCGTGCTTCAGCACGCCGCCCCTCTGTTGCTTCAGTTGGCGGTCTCGAAACTTGCGTTCCTTCCACCTGTATCTCTTCCTATCGGTCTTCATCTTCTGGCCGGAGAATAGTCCTCTACCCAAAGTGACACCTCAGAATGACGCCTCGCCGACCCTCATGGGGTATAAGAGCGTGACGGGGTCACCGTAGGTGAGTGGCACTCCAAGTGAGATAGTCTCACTAACATTGAAGCACGACCTGACGTCGCCCCGATACATGGCATTCCGCGACATGCTCGATGGTGTCCATCACGTGAGCGATACTGTGAGTGTCATTCATGATATGTTGGATAGTTCTGTTTCGATGGGAAATCCGCCTCTAGTATTCGATAATATCGCTGAGACACCGGGGCACAGAGCCGCACTGAATGTCCTTGAACGCTCGCGGCTATGCGAGATGTTCGGAGTTGGTCCCGGTGAACTCATAGACATCCTCGCTTGGGCGATGGAAAATCCCTCCGAACCAGTGATTGTTGAACGTTCAGCGGCTCAAGTGATGGAATCGGGGCAGGAAAATGTGGATTTGGGGAAGATTCCAATTCCCTGGCACTTCAGAGAGGACGGGGGGAGGTATCAATCGGCCTCCATAATTATCGCGCAGTATAATGGGGTTAGAAATGTCTCTTTCCATAGACAATTGCTAAGAGATTCGGGGCATTCTGTTGCCAGACTTGTTCCGAGGCACCTCAGAACATTGAGCACTATGGCTGCTGAGAATGGTGATGATGTCCCAATTGCAGTAGTAAATGGTGCTGATCCTACCGTCCTATTGGCTGCTGCGATGTCATTTACCGATTATGTGGACGAGTTGACCGTTGCTGCAGCTCTACATGAGAAGTTGCATGGAAGTCCTCTAAGGGTTGTTAAGTTGGATAACGGTGTAATTGTGCCTGCTGATGCTGAATATGCCATGCAGGCCAGGATTACTCCAGAGAGGGACGATGAGGGGCCATATGTTGACATTACCGGTACTGTTGATGACATAAGGCAGGAGCACGTAATCGCTTATGATGCCGTACATCACAGAAAGGATCCGATATTCCATGCGATTATTCCAACTGGAGTGGAACATAGGACATTGATGGGGATGCCAAGGGCTCCGACGATCAAAACGGCTGTTTCTGAAGTTGTCACCTGCACTGATGTGCACATGACGGATGGTGGTTGTGGTTGGCTTGCCTCGGTAGTTCAAATTAGGCCGGAAGATTCAGATGACGGTAAAAGAGCTATTCAAGCGGCTTTCGAGGGACATCCTTCAATGAAGCAAGTGATAGTCGTTGACGAAGACATAGACATCGCTGACCCGATGAGAGTGGAATGGGCACTGATGACACGATGGCAGCCGGATAGTGACACAATTATCCTCTCGAATCAGAAGGGATCTAGCTTGGATCCAAGCAGATCAGAAGATGGAATGACTAGTAAGATAGGAATGGATGCTACGCTTAATCCGGGGGAGGACAGGAGTCCTTTCGAGTCGGTTCTGTGAGGTATCAAATGTCAGAAGATTCCATCGACGACAGGTTACAGCACCCTAGAAGGAGTCTTGGTAACAGACATAGAAGTCAAGCCAAGAAGTATCTAAAAATTGTAAATGGCACAGATTCTGATGCTACCAATCTTGGTTGGGCAGAGCAGAATGCCAGACAGTCCGTCCTTCATGATTTCACTCATCCCGATAACTGGAGGGTTTTGCTTGAGGTGAAGATTATTTCAGGAGATGAGGATGGTATCCGAGCAGTTCTTGATGATGTTTTTACCGTTCTTGGACGTGATCCCGAACTTCTAAATCAACTAGATAACGTGAATATGTTGGAGTCTGGCAATATAATTCTGGAGGGAGCTTTTGCTGCTGATCCATTGGATCCGGACGAATGGTGGGAAACCATATCGATTGCCGATGAAAATATTTCCAACTTTATGGAAAGGGTAGAGGGTCTAGATTTGAGGGACAGGCGTGCCAATGTCTTGTTCTCTAGGAGGATTGAGAGAATCAGGGATAACGGCGACGAAGATGGATACTTATCACTTGCCAGACTGATCCTCGCACAGAGACCGACCAACTTTGAGGCTTGGTCTGAATTGGGCAGGATGCATGAAAGGAGGGGTGAATACAGTGATGCGTGGATATGCTACGATCAAGCACAGTCTCAATTCCCAAGAATGGATGTACGTGATCAGTTCAAGAAAAGGATGGAGTCCCTCTTAGATGGAAGTGGAGGAAAACCATGGAAGGCTCCTGCAGTAAATGAGAGGCTCGATTTCCTCAGAAAGATGGAAGCTATGGCAACTCCTGAGACAGATAAGATTGGCTTCCCTGAACCCGATGAGGCTGCTAGTATTGATCCACTAACAGAGGTAAGGGGTTTGATGTCCTCAGGAAATTTCTCAGAGGCATTCTTTGTTGCGAGGCGACTGGCGGCTGAAGGGACACCTGGGGCTATCGAAATCACTGAAGAAATTAGAGGTGAGATGGATGGCTAGCGAAGTATTCGTGATTTCTTGGGTCACTTCTAGCAAGGGTGCTGAATTAGGCGAACCTTGGATAATGGTGCTACATGAGGAAAGAGGTTGGGAGTTTCCTGGAGGCTCTTCCGAAGAAGGCGAAGACTGGGATGTTACCGCGCTGAGGGAGCTTTTCGAGGAAGCGGGCCTTCTAGGCACCGCTAAGGCGTATGACGAGGAACTGGTTGAAGGTGGCGTAGTAGTATGGATAGAAGTCGACGAGGAGCCCGTTCCCGAGCCCTGGATATCCAATGACCCCAAGATTTCCGAAGTGGGGTGGTGCATCGAAATCCCGGGTAACCTAGCATGGGACGCTTCAGAAATTGAGAAAATCAGGAGTCATGACTGGAGTGATTCGAAGACCCTCGGGTCTTGAATCTCTGAAATCCTATCAGACATCCCAGAAGTCCAATCTGCTCTTCCAATTATTTCTGATGCATCAATAATGAGTCCTAGGTCGCTCCTACTGTGTCCAGACAAGTCGGCAGTTAGAATTGGGAGCAGGTAATCGACTACATTTGTTATGTCAATTGGATTGGCAGGTATCCAGGTATTTCCCGGGCCCTCCCGTGGAGATGCTTCTTCTATCCTAGTATCCATGGTAGGGGCGTTTTCAGAGACCTCGTCGAGCGCTATATTCAACCATTCTAGTGATGCCACTAGAGCCTCTGGAGACATCTCGCAATCAATGAATCCGTTTCTTGCTGACCATAGGTGCCTCATGGCTGGATCGAGGTCGCCCATTCCAGACAATATCCTCGCAATCTCTAATCTGGAAAGGGCTCTGATATCACTAGGGTGGCCTGAACCCGTGGAGATATCTGAGTGAACTGCCATGGCCATCATTAGTTCCCCCTTATTAGAGTGCCAAATTGCTAGATTTAGTAAAGCGAGACCGTGTAGTGGGGAGCCGGGGCATATAGCATTTAGTCGGTCTACACACCACCTCAACTCAGTGCCGACATTGTCTTCCCCTATAGCGCCCAACAGGGCCCTCTCCATCCTTACTCTTGCTTCGATTAGGTGATCCCTCTCTTCGGCATCCCTAGACCTATCCAGTATTTCATCAGAAAGTCTGATTGCTTCGGTGGTTTGTCCTCCGGATATCAGTTCTAGAAGCCTGGAAAGGCTCTGATTCAGAGTGTCACTCTCAGAAGGAATCTTCCCACCTCACTGGGACTCGAATGACTTGACTAATTCCTCGTATGTCTCCCTAAGTTCTGATTCCCTCTCAGAGAGTCTTTCAAGGTGTGTTTGGAATGAGTTCTTCGAGGCCTCAATATCTGAATTAAGGGAGTCCCTGTCTGCAACCTCTAGGAGGAGGCTTCCAACCGCCCTGTATACTGGCTTGTCGGGATCCTGGGTTGATAGGGCGTCCAATGTCATTGTGAGCTCACTAATCTGAGAGTTGACTGTCTGAATCTGTGACATGACCGCCTGTAGTTCTTGGGCGACCAATTTCAGCGACTCCCCGGCGTCTTGGCTACTTTGCATATTCTCACCTTGAGTCCCTAATTGCCTTCAATGCTTGCTCTGAAGCTATAATGCCCCTCATCAGAGAATTCCACCTAGCTCGAATATCGGATATATTTTCAGAAGATAGGGAGAATTCTATCTTATTTCCAATCAAATTGAATTCTGATTCGGTGACCATGCCGGCACAAATCGACTCTGCGTCTTGGTGGGTTGCACGAAAGAGGATTGATGCTCTGTTACTCTTCCTCTGAGTCGTCATTACGCTCGGCCTCCGCCATCTTGCGCTCATAATCGATAGCTGCTTGCTGAGCGATTACAGTCATGTCTGTGGCAGTTGCCCCTTCCATTGACCTGCGAATTACCCTATTGTTTGCTTCCGAAGCCCTGGTGAATGGCTCCCAAACACCGCCGGTGAAGGTGTGACCGCACTTTTTGCATTCCCAAATTCCTGCGACCTTTCTCCTTACCTTGGAATATTGACACGACGGGCAAGTGTACTCCCTGGACTTCTTCTTGAGCGCTGATCCAGCCCTCCTCCTGACGCTGACACCATATCTGGAGCCGAAGCGTGCGGTGAGCCCTGTTTTTTGTGTTCTCTTTGCCATAATTGACCACCTATCCGTTTACCATGTCTCGAAGTTCTGAACACCTTGACTTAGCATGTTCCATTATCTCTGCGAACTCGTCTGCCGTGAAGATTCCCTTTAGACCCTTCTGGAGAGAATGGACGTGATCGTCATCACCTAGTGTGATGTGGATCCTCTCGTCACCACCTAGCTCCTCGCGATAAGATGCATCGTAAACGAACCTTCCCCCGACCTTGTGATACGAGCACATAATTGGGGTCTTGGACACCTTCAGAGGTGTGTCTTCCCCGATTTCGAACCTCTCAGCCGGAATTGTTGCGTTTCTGAGAGCGGCGATACCTGCCAATGCGAAGGCATCGAACAGATTGCCATCATCCGAAATTGCGTGTAGATCGAGTATTACCTGCCATGCCTTTTCACCGGGGATAATGCACAAATCATCCACATCTATGCAACCCGATTCGCGAATTCCGCGGTCGACGACCCTTCCGAGCTCGATTGACTGTGGGCTTGGAGGTCCATTCTCCCAATGCCTTCCAGCGATTGACCTGACCTCACATGAACACATCAGGCCGCCCTGATTGGGTCGGTCTGGATATGGGGTCATTATCTGGAACTTGACTCCAGCGAGAACGATTGTGTTGCCCATGGTAACTCTGGCGGAACCCTCTGCGCGTGGGAGGACGCCGATCTCTAGCTTAGTCTCTCTTCCGTCCCACTGGCCTCTATCGTCCAATCTTGCATCATTTGAAGCTAAATCAGAGAGGTGTGCCCTGAGGAGCTTGGGAACTAGTGGAGCTGCCATCAGTTCTCACCCCCCTTCAGTGCATCGACCATCAATTTGTGAACTTCCATGGCAGCGTCCATGTTGTAGTCCCATGCCTGCTTGAACTCATCAGGGGACAGGTCGCCATCCATCTGTAGGAAAACTAGCTCTCCACTGTTTGGAAGTACCCCCATCGGTAGGTCTGCCTCGCCGTAGTTGTCCTCTTCCTTATTCAGGTCGCAGACAACAACATCATTGATTTTGCCACTAGCGACGCTTACGACAAGGTCAGTCATTGGAATACCGGCATCTGCCAGGGCGACAGAAGCCGCTGTGAGTCCGACGCACCTTGTTCCGGCCTCTGCTGAGACAATTTCGATACTGATTCTAATCTTTGAACGAGGGTAGAGCTCCAGTAGGACGACGCTCTCCAGGGCGTCGGCCGTGACCTTGCTGATCTCCCTGCTGCGTCGATTGAAGCCTGGCCTCATCCTATCAGTAGTAGAGAAGGGAGCCATGTTGTATGTGACATCCAACACAGCCCTATCCTGCCTCTGGATCTTTCTAGGGTGCGCCTCCATGGGGCCGTATACAGCAACTATTGCTTCATTGGTACCCCATGTCATCCTGCAAGAGCCGTCTGCTACTGGCACAACTCCTGTTTCGATAGTTATTGGTCGTACGTCCCCTGGTTTGCGGCCATCCATTCTCAGGCCATCATCATCAATCATCTGTACGTCTCCATATCCACCCATCAATTAACACCTCCAACTTGTCTTGCCTCAAGAGATAACTCCTTCAGGCAATTTCTGACCTTGAATATTCCATCGAGGTCACCATCTATCCAGAGTCGCCCATTCTCAGCGACCACTATCCTGCACTCTGATTCAAGTTTCAGATCCCTGAGGAAGTTGCCCCCCTTGCCGATTAGTCTTCCGAGCAAGTGTGGATCCACCTCATCTAGGGCGCCAGATTTGATCTTCCTGAGTCCCAATCCTTTCATTGTGACAACGCTCTGGTGAGTCTCTTCTACTTCTTGTACCCTGCAAAGAATGGAGTCTCCGATGTCCAGAATCTTTCTGGTACCGCCGAACTCGACCTTTGCCGGCCCTAGGCTCATGGGCAATATGGAATTGAAAGGGGCGCCGATGTCGACGAACCATATGTTGTTCGTGCAACCTTCTATGTGCCCAATGACTAGGTCTCCCGGCCTAGGCATGTATGTGGTGTGAAGTGGTTCCACTGAGACAGTGCTACCCTTCGTGTTCATTCGTCCTTGTTTCGTTGATCTGAGGCGGCCGTCGACCACTAGGACCCCGTGTCCCGCCTCATACCCCTCTGATACACCGAGGTCTTCCCCGGGCACGACGACGAGGGCTCGTCGTGAGTCTCGCGGTCCGTCCGCGCTGCTCTCTCTACTCATAGTATCGAGCCGCGCGACCGGCCAGCCCTTCATAACCGTTGATGCTGCCACCTACGGTGGATAATCAGTCGAGTTCTCTGACTTCTGCCTCTGAAGCCCTACTGGCGACTCTGCTAATTATCTCGTTCTTCATCCCCCCAGGAACCTCAATGACGCAGGCCCAAGTGCCGTCAGGAAGCCATTCTTCCCTCATTACTGAGTCTCTTAGCATCTGATTAACTGAGCCGTACGAACTTCCTGGAATCTTGAATGCGAGCCTCACTGTGATGAATTGCAGAGGAATTAGGGGCTTCAGGACGCTTATCGCATCGTTTACCTGACTTTCAACGGATTTGAATGGGTCGACAGCGAACCTAGCCTCGTCTAGGGCATTTTCAATTCTGGTTCTGGGATGTGGCATTTTTGTCTTGGGATCTGTGGCAGTACTGGATATCTCACTGATTATCTGAAGCCTTTTCTCTTCGACCATTTTCTTCCTCTGGGCAGTAGTGAGTTGTATACTGCCTTCTCTGAGTATCTTGATCACACATTGCTCGAGATCATTGGAGCCGAAAATATTCTCCAAGGCATCCGATGTCGGCCTTTCCCCATTCTTGGAGTCTGTCCAAACCTCACCTATTGCGAGAAGGTCATCTAAATCTACAGAAGAAGGGTCGTTTTTCCATTCGTCAACGAGTTCGGGGTCCACGAGAATCTCATATCTGCTACCTCCCTTTTCTAGGCGTGCTATGACTGCATCATCTAAGCTTACCATGGACTCTCGGTAGATGCGAGTGCGTGGGGAGAGATAGTGCTTGCCACCATCAGGCCTTCAACTTGGCCAGATGCTTCTCGGTATCCTCAGAGGAGAGTTCATTGTAACCGTTATCGTCAATCACACAAATCTCCACTGACTCACCAGAGAGGCCGTCTTCGAGTGTATCAGATAATGCCTCTAGGCCTATTTTTATTGCGGCATTAGAGGTCAAGCCCGGCTTCCATTTTTCCTCGAAGTATGCTATTACTTCACTGCGTCCGCTTCCTATTGCGCCCGCCTGGTATGAGCCGTATGCCCCAGAAGGATCTGTTTCGAATAGGTGCGCGCCATCGGAGTCGACTCCTGCTATCAGCAGGGCAGTTCCGAAAGGTCTGGCGCCCCCATACTGAGTGAATGACTGTTTGTAGTCACACATCTTCTTCACCAGTGACGTGACGTCAATTTGCGCGCCGTAGGTCATTCTGTTGATTTGGCACTGTACCCTAGCTCTGTCAACGAGCTGTCTGGCATCGGCGACCAGTCCAGATGTGGTAATTCCAATGTGGTCGTCTATCTGATACATCTTTTCTATGGAATCGGGTATTACTAGCCTGCTTGGTATCCTCTTAGCTACAATTAGTATGACTCCATCACGGAATTTCAAGCCGACTGTTGTAGAACCTCTCTTTACTGACTCTCTTGCATACTCGACCTGATGGAGACGTCCATCTGGTGAGAAAGTTCCTACTGAAGAATCGTATCCACGTCCGCTTGGCTGCATCGTTATCGAACCCCATGCCTCATCGGCCTCTTATCAAGGTTGGTTGTTTACAGGCTCGACAATAGAGGCATTCAAGCGCTTCCACCGCTGGGCGAGGCCATGAGGGTGGCAATTCTTGGATCTGGTGGAAAGGATTCGGCTTATGCCACCTGGTGGGCCCTGATGAGGGGATGGGATGTGAGGGCTGTTGTTACAATGTGTGTTACTGGTGACGATTCGATGATGTTCCAAACACAGGGCGTAGGAATGGCTGGGATGCAGGCAGCATCTGCAGGAATTCCATGGCTGCCCATACTTACAAGTGGTGAAATGGATGAGGAAATGGAGGATCTTGAAAATGGTCTCAGAGGCTTGTCTAATCCTGATTCGGCAATGGAAATTTCATGGCCCGAGGGCTGGGATTCTTCATACATAGCGATTCATACTGGTGCCTTGTCAGTGGATGGCATTGTCTCCGGTGCTCTACGTTCAGATTTCCAGAAGACTCGGATTGAATTGATGTGCCAGCGTCTTGGTATACATTCATTCTCACCCCTCTGGCACAATTCCCCAAACAGTCACATGAGTTCGCTCTGCGAACACGGATTCGAGGTGGTGATTGCTTCCGTCTCCTCCGAGGGACTGGGCATGGAATGGTTGGGCAAGAAATTGGGGATGAGCAATTTGAGGGAACTGGAAGAGTTGTCGAAGAGATATAGGTTCAATGTAGATGGGGAAGGAGGGGAGTTCGAGACTCTTGTTCTGGGTGCGCCCCATATGAATCGCGACATAGAAATCACCATGGAGCCGGTGTGGAATGGTTCCAGAGGGCACTTGAAAGTGAAATCCGCGGTGTTAGCACCCGTGCGCTAGACTCAAACAGGGGACGGGGGTCGGAACGACACGGGGAATCATGTCAGTATCACCTCTAGACTACCGTTATGGCCGTGATGAAGCGAAGTCGATTTGGTCTCGAGAAGGGAGGCACTCTAGGCAACTGGAGGTCGAGAGGGCTCTAGTTTGGGCACATAGCAAGATGGGGAGGGTCAGCCCTGAGCACTATGACATGATAGCTGACATTTCTGACCCCGGAATAGTAACAGCAGATAGAGTAGACGAGATCGAGGCTGAGACAAGGCACGACATAATGGCACTTACGAAAGCAATGGCAGAGGTTGCCGGGGAGGCTGGGTGGTGCATCCATCTAGGGGCGACAAGCAACGATATTGTCGACTCGGCTGTCGCATTGCAGATTAAGCACAGTATAGAATTGCAGAAGAGGATGGTTCAATCTCTCATCTCTACAATGTGCGACATGGCTGAGAGAGAGCGTGATACGATAATGCTCGGAAGGACTCATGGACAAGCGGCCGTACCTATCACATTCGGGCTCAAGGTCGCAGTATGGATAGATGAGTTCAGGAGGCACATGGAGAGGCTCGAGGAGCTCTCCCCGAGAGCCACCACTGGAAAGTTCCTAGGTGCCGTTGGAACTGGTGCTGCCCAAGGCGAGAGGGCTATCGAATTACAGAGCCTAATTCTAACTGAGTTGGGTCTGGGAATTCCCGTAGCGACGACACAGGTTGTCGGGAGGGACCGGTATATCGAGTGGGTCGGTTGGATGTCAAATGTCGCAACGAGTGTCGAGAAGATCCTCCAGGAAGTAAGAAATCTACAGAGAAGCGAGATTGGGGAAGTTGCAGAGTCCTTTGACGTCAAGAAGCAGGTCGGCTCTTCCACCATGGCGCACAAGAAGAATCCGATAACCGCTGAAAATGCCTGTGGTTTGGCCAGGATAGTTAGGTCGATGATCATCCCATCTTACGAAAATGCCCTTTTGTGGCATGAAAGAGACTTGGCCAACTCTTCATCGGAAAGATTCACTCTCTCGCACTCAATGATCCTACTGGACGATATCCTCGACAAGTGCAACAAGGTACTTTCCAGGTTGGCTGTAAACCGTGAAAGGATGATGGAAAACATCGAAAGGCAGAATGGCCTAGTTATGGCAGAGAGGCTGATGCTGGCCCTGGTTGACTCAGGGATGCCCAGAGACGAAGCTCACGAAGTCCTAAGAGGTGCTTCTATGGAAGCCATGGACAAGGGCATGCATCTGAAAGACGTGTGCTCCAATTCAAATTCCATATCTTCAATCTTTGACGAAAGACAGCTGAGTGATCTGTTCGACCCGAGGGGCCATCTTGGTGTTTCGGGGGAACTAGTGGACAATGCAGTTTCAATCGCCCGAGAGGTCCTCTAATCAAAATGCGAACATTGCAATCATCAGTATTGCCGCGGTTGCTGCAGCTACAATTCCCAGTAGAGCTATCATTGCGTGTGGCCCATATTGATTAGCGTCGTCTAGGGCAACTTTGAGGAATCCTGACTCTGAGATTCCTTCGATAATACCGGACTCGGTCTCTTCGAAGTCAGGGAGGGGCCTTCGTGGAATTCTCTCGTTGCCTCGTGCCGTGCCGCTCATGCACCGGACTACGCGTGGCCGTACTATATCCTTCGCAGGAAAATACTCGATAATCCTCAGTAACGCTCATTCGCAAGGTTACGGTGGGGGACATGTGATAGACCTGAATGAGGGTAATGTGCACCTTTCATGCGAACCAGGAGCAGGAAAGACCACATTTTGCATGAACATTGCTAGAAACGTCATAGAAAGTGGGAGTTCTGTTATCTGGTCCTGTATGAGGGCCCCCGACACAGGCAGATTCTCAGAAATATTCGAGGGAGTGGATAGGTCCCAACTGGTCAACCTCAAGATAATTGAATTCGGAGACTACCTGCCAGTCGTTGAAGACGTGATATTGGACAATTTGGAACGAATGAAAGAGGGGGACTTGCTTGTTATTGATGATTGGTGTGAACCGATTGGAAGGCCAAAGAAGGATGTGAGTGGTTCTTTGATCAGAATGGTAGAGAAGTCGAGATGTGGAGTTATTGTGTCGTCTTCGGCAGTGGGGAATGCGTCTGGTTCTGGTCCGAGTCTTATTGCTAGGGGAGGGGATTATATTTCCAGGAATTTTCGTACCGTGATGCTACATAGACACCCTCGTAGAGAGTCACTAAGGATTCTCTCCGAGGAGTCTGAAGAGAGTCTCCTTAGGATGGGGGGAAGAGGTCTCTCACCTGTCTGAGCGTTTCTGAATCAATCTGTCCAGTTCCGATAATGCCTCTGGAGTCGGGTCAGACAGGGATTCAGGATCTCTAGCTGATCCAGAGTAGTCTTCTTCGTCTTCTTGAGGGTCCTTGGTTCTGCTCCGCAGAAGCATGTAAAGTAGGGTCAATGCGGTTAAACTCAGTATAATCTGAAGAGTTGTTTCTGTGGTGGTCGACATAACATATCTCCGAACACTATGAGGGAATTCCGTGATTTAGTGGCTTTGCGAGATGCCTCCTCTGAGATGGAGTGGGTTCGTACCACCCCGAAATTGAGGAGACTCCCGAGGGGGACCATGGCTTGGACATCCAGAATTTCTCTGAATTCTCGCCACAAAGAAGGCACCTCAGAGGCTGTCCTCTGCCGGCACTCCTCATAGTCCTGCCACAGCATGATGGGCGAGATGAGATTCTAGGAACGGCAGATTGGACTGAGACCCTCTCCAGATGTATCGAGCCATCGGGAGACTCGAGGCCTAGCCAGCTGATTCTATCTCCCGTATTCAGTTGCCTGACGAGCCTGTTGACGTGCCCGCCTTCCTTGAAAACGACCAGTTGGCGCGTGCATCCGCCAGATATGACGCTCAGATTGGTGTGAGCACCTCTTCCCTCTGATGGAGGCATGATTACAGTTCCACTGCATATTCCAGCCAAGTGATCATCTGACAACTGATTAGTCCTATGTGGGGCCCAAGACGAGCTTCTCTCCACATCCTCCCTTTCCTGCATCCACTTATGTGCCTCAGACACTGCTTCGCACGTACTTCCTCTGATTCCATACAATACTGGACAGGGAGTTCTGGGAGCTATCATTCCCTTGCCCTTGGTAGGATCCCTGTTTAGGAAGGTCTCGGGGTGTTTCTCGGCCATCTCAATGACGGACTCTTGGCTGACATCTCTATTTGTTCCCACCTTTACTTCATCCCTCCAAGCTACCAATTCCCATGAGGAGTCTTGATTGGGCATCCATGATATTGCTGCACTGGCACCGATAATGCCCCAGCCCTCACCCAATGAAAAAATCTTGAGGCCGAATTCAGAAGCCTCTGATTTCCTCTTTTCCAGATCTACCTGGTCTCTTACTGAGTCCCAGTACCACGACTCAGGGGGGTTCCTGTATGAAATGACCAAACAGGGGGATGCTGGTATGCCTTCATCAGGATGCTTAGAAATGGACAATGCCAACTCATCGAACCATTTGCCGCACAATTCTTCCAGTTCGACTGCTGAATCGCTGTTTATCTTCACAATCGCTGACAGTGCTCCATTGCCCCTAGTCCTCCTGGAGGCGAATGGCCAGAGCCTCACAAGCCTTCTCTCAGTAACCTCGAACATGTTACTGTCAGAAATAGTCCGCAATAGTGAGTCGAACGAATGGGTGGTGCACCCTGCCTCTGGATGATCGGTGTCATCTAGTCCGATTATTGCTGTAATACGTTGGCCATCTGTCAAACCAATCACGCCCCGATAGCGTCTAAAACCCCGCCAATTCCCTCATCTGGGTCGCACCTGATTCCCCTGACTCCGAATGCCTCAGCGGCTTTCATGTCTACATTCCTGTCTCCGACCATTACGGAGCCTTCCTCGGATGGCCTGTTATCCCATTCGTGACCAAACATGATCTTCAGTTCGGACAGTGATGGGTCTCTATGGGCAAAATCCATGATTTGCCTTGATGCTTCTAGCATCCCGGGATTGGGCTTCCTCGCCCATGAGTTCTCCCAAGGGGCATATGGGCTGTGCAATATGAGGTCAAGGTGAGCATCTGCATCATCTAGAAGAAGAAGCCTCCTAGTCTCGTCGTGAATCGATGCGAGGTTTTCCCTAGACCATATTCCCCTTCCGATCGGCGACTGATTAGTTACCACACATACTCTGAATCCTGATCTACGAAGAGAGCCTACGGATGAGGCGGCTAGTGGCAGGACCTCGATTTCTTCTACTGTGTTGACGTAGTCCTCGAAACCCCTGATAATCACGCCATCCCTATCCAGGTAAGCGATGTTTCCCTCCCACTCCATTCCATTGGGGAGAGGTGGCAATTCCATGGGCTGTGTGAGTTTACCAGAATCCCTCTGAGGCGGGAGCATTGAATCACAACCCATTGTTCGACTTTACGGCTTCCTTGATGATGTGGTTTATCACCAGTTGCACGTCTTCAATTCTCTCCATGGAAGTTGTTGGGATGATGATTGCAATATCGGCCATTTGAGCCAAATTGCCTCCGGAGTTTCCACCGTAGTTTCCAGTGATGGCAACGGTGGAGCATCCCCTTTCCTTGGCTAATGATATTCCATTTAGCACGTTTTCAGAGTTTCCTGAGCCACTGTATGCCACTACCAGGTCCCCCTCTCTGATGAATGTCGATAGTTGGCCGACGAAGACATTGGAATAGTCTGTATCATTGGCCCATGCGGTGAGTGACGAGGTATTGTCCGTATGGGCGATGGTCCTCAGGGACAGTTCCTTAGACCAGTCTCCTGCGCTGTGGGATGGAGTAGCTGCGCTTCCCCCATTACCAATGAAGTGAACGCTTCCGTCTGATGATCTGGTTTTCTCCACCATTCTCCAGAAGTCGCATAACGGCTCCCGGGGGAGCTCCCCAAGAGTCTCCCTTAGGTCTGAAATATATGAGTTCGCGAACTCCTCGAAGTCGAACGACATGTGCTTGCCCGGCTATCCGTCGAGGGCATCATATTTACGGGTTGATGACTCATTGGCCCATATGGAGGAGCCTGTGGGGGCACTAGTGGGGTCAATCGCAGAGGCCCTCGGGGTTACAGAATTCACACTCGGACTCTCATTCTGTTGGGTGGGAGCGATTCTCCTTGGTGTCGGTTTTCACCTAAGGGATCGGTCTTATGCACCATATAGCTCAGCCGCAGGGTGGTCACTCCTTGGACTCTTCTTTTACCTACAGTCATCCCATTTCGTAGAGATTTCTGATCCGGTTCTGGTGGCCATGACGGCAGGTGCCCTGCCGGCAGGAATAGCATTGGGAGTTTGGGAGGTTCGTAACTGGGAAACAGCTCCAGAGTCACTTGTCTGGCTCAGGGGGGCCGTTGTTTGGTCGGTGATACCTTACTATACAGTATACAGCATTCCTGTTTTGAACATGGCATTTGTCAGTTTCACTGCCCATAGTACAGAGTGGCTTCTGGAATTTACAGGCCTAGGGTCATATGATGTAGGCCTGATGAGAGTAGACTTGCCGGAGGGCGAGATGCTTGCATCCCAATGGGAAGGTAGCAAATGGCTCCTGACTGAGCCACTGGGTGAAAACGGCTTCTTCGTCCCACTCAATCACTCTGATGGCACTCCAGTGAGTGTAAGTTTCATTCTCGCATGCTCTGGCCTACAATCAATGATAATCTTCGTCGGTGCAATTTTCGCCCTTGGTTCAGTACCCTGGAAGCGTCGAGCTAGGGCCTTGCTTATCGTACTACCAACAATTCACGTTCTAAACGTATTCAGGAATGCGGGCATAGTTTGGCTTAGCGACACGTATGTGGGCTGGAGTTTATTGGGAATAGAGATGTTTGACTTCACTCATAGCTACGCTGCAAAGTTCGCAAGCCTATTTGCGATGTTCCTGATGGCAATAGCGCTATTCGACCTTCTCCCGGAGCTGCATAGGCACATTCTCAGAATTCTGAAACCAATAATGGACATCATGGGTGGAAATGGAAAGGAGAGTTCATCTTGACCTCAATTTCTCATAGAGATCGCCAGTCAGTGGCATCTGGTGCTCCCATGCGAACTCCTTCATCACCCTGAGTGCTTCCTTTTCTAGCTCGGAGTCGCCTACGAAATCAGTTACGTCGATCGTGCCATTCCTTGTGTTGGCCTTGAAAGCGGCGATGGGTTCCTCCTTGTGGAACACAAGGTAAGCCGAGCCAAAACCGAATTTCTCCCTGAGTGTCCCTCCAAAGTAGTGGATTAGTGAGTCGGAAGGAGGTATGACAAGGTCCCTAGTTCGGGAAATTCCCTCTACCTCGAGGAGGTCCTTGCGACCCCATGAGATATCGTGCTGGTCGTCGACCAAGAATCCCTTGATCAAGGTACCATCCTCTTCAAACTCGTGCAGTACATCGCTAATCTCCTCGGGGGCGAACGGAGTTCCAGCAAGCCTCTCAAACTGCTTCATGGTGATTACAGGGTACTCCTCAACCATGTCCCTGAGGTAGTCACTCTTTACTTTCCAAAGATCCTGTCCCTCCATGGGCTTCACGGTCTTGAAGCCGCCACGGTAATCTTGCACGAGGTGCCCACTTCTGACGAGGGGGGAAATCAGTTTTCTGAACTCACCCCTTTTCATGGCTAGCCTTTCCATGAAAACCGAGGGGTCGTTGTGATTGCTGAAGAATTCTAGAATTCCCAGCTCATCCTCTTCGGGTTGCATGTTCCTGATAGTTAGCAATCTCTGGAAATGTGGCAACCTGGCCCAAACTTGGTGGCCTCTGAGATTGGTCCCCTGGTGTAATTGCTCGGTAGCGGCCATAGATTGGAGGTCGACTCTGAACATCTCGCACCTCCCCCGTAATGCGAAGTCGTCTCTGAGCTCGTTGATTTCTTTCAGTGCGTATGTCTCATTTTCCCACCTACTGGACTGGTGCACATTGTGCCTATGGAATAGTCTCCTGTTGATCTCCTGACGGGGGCGTGGTTCGACGACTCCCCCTCTGATGTATCTCTCCTCGTCACCCATGGATGAGAATCCCAATTCAGAAAGTATCGATTGTATATTCTCGTCGCAATCATGCACAGGTACACCATTGAATGCATGGATTACAGAAACGTCGACTAGCCTATCCCTGTAATTGTCTAGTAGGTCGCTGAAAGCAGTCTTGAACTCGTCCAGATAGGAGTGGGGTATGTTGATGTCCTTAATTTCGAGATAATCATTGACGACGAACATCAGGATCCTGCCTATTGGATCTACACCCTTGAATACGGGATGGTACCATCCCTGTTTGAGTATCATCCGAACCTCTTGGATAAATCTGCTGCAGAAAGGGTCGGACTGAGAGAGAATCCTCATCTTCCTATCCTCGGGCATTGGGGATAGCAGCCTCTCCGCATCCTCGTGTGATGCATAGTAGTCAGTGGGATCCGGTTGCAAGGCTACAACACGACAGATGCTTCCATCCGATTCCAGATCCCTCAGAACCTCGGCCAATTCCTCAACGGGCCTGCTGACGAAGAACCTTAGAGTGTGTAGCCTGACAGGCCCAATTTTCCTTATGAGAGTGGAAAGTGCCTGTGGGAATGGCATGGCCTCGATGACGCCGTGTACTCTCCTGAAGATTGCAACGGACCTCCTCCTATTTGGCATATCCAAGAATTGCTTGGCCACAACTAACTGCCTCTCCAAGTTTGCTAGGGCCCTCTTGAGGCTCTTCTGGATGTGCTGATTCTCTTTACCCCGGGGGTATTGTGAGAACAGTTCTGTCCTAGTTATGCCTTCATCTGGAATCTTATCCAAGAGTTCGTTCTCAAGGGCGCCTAGCCAGGGCTCTGTCCTGAGGCCCTGTAGCATTGGGAGCTGGTCCCCAGTCGTGTAGCCGACCCTGTTGTGAAGTAGCCTGCCGTTGAAAACATCGGGATCGTGCTTGATGTCCTTCCAGTCTCTAAACCTATAGTTCTCGACCCTGTGAAGTAACTCATCTCTTCTCTGAATGAGTGCGAGGGAGCGTATCGCTTCTGAAGGCTCGCTGAATCTTGTGAAGGACTTCTGCAACAGGAGTGTTTGCAGGGTCCTATAGTCAACGACATCGACACTACCCCCTGTGATCCTATATTCATCGACCCTGAGGATAAATTCGCCTTCATCCGTTTGTGTGAAGAACCCTATTGACACAAGATTTCTCATCTCCAGTTCCTGTAAGACCGATTCCACTTGCGCAAGGGGGAATGGAAGTCTGTCACTCAATGATTCAAGGGTCTGGGGCCCCTCTGATCCTAGCATGTCTAGGAGCTTTAGTCTCAGGCAATCTAGGGGGTCGGAAAGGTTAGATTGATTCCATGACTTTGGTTCCGATCCAGTAAAGCCCTCTGCAATTTCATAGGTCATTCCACCTGTGTATAGTGACCTTAGATCGTCCATCTCGGATGCCCCGGCAACAGCGAGGCAGCCTAGGGTCCCGTGAACACTGGCCATCCTCATTGAGAACCACTTGTCGTCAATCTGGTCGTGATTAGTATTCCTGACCTTGGTTATTAGGCCCCTCTCTGCCAATTCATGGACCCATGACCGGATTATTGGAACCTCAATTTCGCTGAGTTTACTGTTGTAAAGTGGGTTGGTCAATTCCCTCTCTAGCCCTCCACCCATGTCCATGAGTCTGAGTAAGCTAATCGCATCGTTTGGTTTGGCTACCTTTGATTGGTAGTATTCTGCAATCTTCTCTCTATCCAGGTCGGTTGCAAGGGATCGTGCCCCCAATAGCCTCCTGAGTATCTCCGGGTCGACGTCCTTGATCAGATAAGCGCGGGTTCTGAGGCTTAGGAGGTCCTCGAAGGCCGACATGAAGAGCGTCATACCAAGGGGAGATGGCATCTTGACTCTTCGATGGACGATTCTAACGTCCTCGCTATCCATCCTGGAAATGAAGTTCCTCAGTTGTTTCATGTCCAAGTCGCCATTGAGTATCTCATTCATCGCCTCGCGGATTATCACTGATTCTTCCATCTGTCTATGTTTGGTCATTATTGCCTCGGCCTTCTGCTGGAATTGCTTCGGGCTGACTTCCTCAGAGCCTATCCTACGTGTATTCAGCATGCTCCTGGATGAAACTTCCCTGAACCTCTTGGCGAATAGCTGGGAGTCCATCATGTACCTCTGCAATACTTCTTCACTAGTGTCGTTTCTGAAAACTTCTGGAATTTTTGATATCTCTACTTCATGGCTTAGTTTTGCCATGAATCCGTTTTCATCGAAGGACAATTCGTGAACTATGACGTTATCTTGTGTGGCAATTCCCGCGAAGAGGTAGCCGAGAGCCAAGTTGAATGCCCTCCCTCTGCATGTGGTGACTACGTATGTTGGGAGTGGGGCCTCTACTTGCTCGACCAGGATTCTATCATTGGAGGGGACTTGGAAGGTGGTGGCAGAATGCTCGTCCAGAAACTGCTTCAACGCTAGGGCGACTGGCCTGTTTAGTCCTAGGGCATTGGTAAGAAGAGGTTCAGAGTCCTCGCCCATCCTGATGCCTATCGAAACGTGGCCGAGTAATTTCAGAACTGCTTGGCTTAATTCGTGGGTTCTACTGTTTGCCTCTCCTGTCCACGACGGGATTGTAGGGCGGTATCCAGTAGCTGGGGTAACATTGACTCTAGTGCCCCTAATGCTTGCAACCCTGTATGTTGATCCTCCCAGTAGGAAGACATCGCCATTCCTGAGGCTAGAAACGAATGAGGATGACAGTTGGCCGACTAGTGTTCCGTCTCCAGTAAATACGAGATAGTTGTTGTCCGGTGCTATTGTGCCTATGTTTGTGTAGTATATCATCTGGGCGAAGCCCCTCTTGCCGAACCTGTCCTCTTCCCAGTCTAGCCAGAGTCTTCGCTCTTCGTCGAGCATGTCCAGAACCTCGATGTAGTCACCCTTGGGAAGCTCACGATATGGCCATGAAGATGTAACCAGTTCGTATGCGTCGTCTATGTCCCATTCCTTGATGATAGTGAGCCCGATTAGGAACTGGGCTAGGACATCGAGGCTGTTCTCGGGGAATTTCAGTAGGTCCATCTCGCCCTCCAGTATTGCTGTCTGCAGGGCTACGAGTTCCAGGAGGTCATGTGAGGAGGTCGGAAGGAACCTAGCTCGGGGCAATCCGCCAACTTGGTGCCCGGCCCTTCCAATCCTCTGTAAGGCGGTCGCAATTGATCCGGGTGATCCAACTTGAATGACGAGGTCAACAGAACCTATGTCTATGCCCATTTCTAGGCTAGACGATGATACGACACATCTCAGTAGTCCATTCTTGAGCTGTCTCTCGACATCGAGTCTGATTGCCTTATCCATTGAACCATGATGCCCCTCCACCCCCTCTAATCCAGCAATCTTCAGTCTCTGAACGAATGTCTCGGTCATGTTCCTAGTATTCACGAAAACAAGAGTTGTAGTATGGGCCTCCACTAATTCCTTGATTCTGTCGATATTGTGATCCAGAATTTCTTTCACAGGGGTTGAGCTGAATCTGGGGGTCGGGAGGATGATGTCCAAATCCAGTTCTCTGTCTCCTGAAATTTTCGCTATCGCAACCTTCTGTTTTTCCTCTTCTCTTTCTCTTGAGTCGCTGGCAACTAGGAACTCGGCAACTGCATCCAGTGGCTCCATAGTTGCACTAATGCCAATCCTCTGAACCTCGGAAGAAACGACAGAGTCCATCAAGGCCATGCTCAAAGATAGGTGAGTACCCCTCTTTGTTGGAACCAATGAGTGCATCTCATCGATAATTAGCCACTTCATTTCATTCAGTATTGGTCTGAATCTCTTAGAGGCCAGGCCAAGCCCGAGTGATTCGGGGGTTGTTATTAGGATATGAGGGGGTTTTCGAAGCATCTTCTCCCTCTCATTCTGAGGGGTGTCCCCAGTTCTCAGTCCGACTTTGATTTCCTTTGCCCTACTGGGCAGATAACGCTCCTTAATTTCCTCCAGTGGGCCTATCAGATTCTTCTGAATATCATTCGCTAGTGCCTTGATTGGGGAGATGTAGACGCATTGTACCGAGTCTGATAGTGATCCATCTAGTGACTTCCGGACAAGATCATCTATTATTGTCAAGAATGCCGTGAGTGTTTTTCCGGATCCAGTGGGGGAACAAAGCAGCAAATGTTCCCCTTTCAGAATTCTGGGGATTGCTACCTTCTGGGGCTCAGTGAAGTCCGGAAACTTATCCGTGAACCAGTTCCTAACCGGCTGACTGAGGTTTTCCAGAAGTTCCTCGGTCTCCATCCGGTCTTCTACATACTCTATTATTGGCATTTTTTCGTGCACCTATCGGTCCGCGGGCCTCGTGTACGTACATCAATGTTATCTAATGATGAAAACGGGAATGTGCCCTACGGAAGATTGTCAATACATGCAGTATGCCCTTCCAATGGAAAGATGCAAGGATGGCTTGAAATCTAGGTGGGCGAGTCGAAGACTCGAATATGACAGAACAGGGCCGGTTGGATCGTCTGACATCCATGATGAGGAGGAGGGGTATTGTACTCCCTTCATTCGAGATTTATGGAGGGGTCTCAGGCCTGATTGATTATGGCCCAGTTGGAGCTAGAATAAAGAGGAGGGTGGTTGAATCTTGGGTGGATCACTGGACCAGTCAAGGCGATGTGGTTGAGATCGACTCACCCTCTATCACCCCGAAGGAGGTTCTTGTCGCCAGTGGCCACGTCGGCGAATTCAACGACCATATGTCTGAGTGCCAATCCTGCGAGGGAATTTTCAGAAGTGATCACCTAATTGACGAGATGCATCCAAATCCCGATTCCCTGCCCGGAGTTGAGATTGATGAGGTCATATCACGAAATGGCGTTAGCTGTCCAAATTGCGGAGAGGCTGACTGGAGTCCTGCTAGGCCGATGAACCTAATGTTCCCCACAACTATCGGAGCCATGAGGAGTGGTCGGGAAGCATACATGAGACCTGAGACAGCACAGGGTATGTTCATGTTGTATCCTTCTCTTTTCAGGCATTTCAAGCAGAAGCTGCCATTCGGCGCCCTGCAGACAGGGAGGGGGTACAGGAATGAGATTAGCCCTCGGCAGGGGATGATTAGACTTAGGGAATTCAACATGGCGGAGCTCGAGTATTTCATTGATCCAGAAGCCCCCCCAACAGGTGATTTGAGTCGGTGGGATTCCCCAGTAGAGATGTTGTCTGACCCCGAGGGAGAGCATCCGGGTGTTCACAATATTACTTTCTCAGACGCTCTGGCTAGCGGGATTGTCAGGCACCCTACCGTAGCATGGTTCCTAGGTAGGACATGGGAATTCCTCGTAAATGTCGGAATAGACAGAACCAAGATTAGATTTAGGCAGCACACTGGTACTGAAATGGCGCATTACGCATCGGACTGCTGGGATTGCGAAATTTTTGGCGAGTACGGTTGGGTGGAATGTGTGGGGATTGCGAATAGAACATGTCACGACCTAGAGTCGCACGAGGAACACTCGGGAACCAATCTCCTCAGGGGTTGGAGGCAATACTCTAGTCCCGTATTGGTCAAGAGGGACGTCCTATCTCCTAATGGATCCGTAATTGGGCCCATATTCAAGGCCAAGTCGTCAGCGGTTTCTGAGGCCCTTTCACGATTGGATGAAATTCCGAGTGAGATGCCCTTCGAATTGAGTCTAGAAGATGGCTCTAGTGTACAGATAACTCCTGAAATGGTGAATAGGAGAAACGAGGAAATCAATGTTCATGGAGAATGGTTCACCCCTCATGTTGTGGAACCCGCATTTGGAATCGACAGGATAATCTGGCACATTATCGACCATGCATTCGATGAAAGCGGAAAGGATGGGGAAGAGTACACCATTCTATCTCTAGACGAGTCGGTGACTCCATATGACGTATCCATACTTCCTCTTTTCGACAAGGATGGAATGGGTGAGATAGCTCGAATTATGGCATCAAAAATTAACTCCATTCCAGGAATTAGAGCGGATTTGGATACATCCAGATCAATCGGTAGGAGATATGCTAGAGCGGACGAAATTGGAGTCCCCTGGGCGGTTACAGTCGATCACTCCTCACTTGAGGACAATACAGTGACAATTCGCAGAAGGGATGACCAGATGCAGATTCGTGTGCCGATTGACGAGGTCATTGATTCCCTCCGCATGGGAACTCTGAATGGTTTGTTCTGACAGCCAATCTTCAAGGAGCCTCACCTTCACAATGCGTTTGATGGACGCGGACGTCGAGGACTGGACCGAGCGACACAGGCCAACCAGCCTACGTCAAATGGAAGGAAACGACAGTCAGATGAGGTCCATCAGAAGATGGTTAGATCAGTGGGAAGGCACTAACAAGCCCAAGAAAAGGGGAATTCTTCTCTCCGGCCCTCCTGGAGTTGGAAAGACCACATTGGCGAAGGCCGTTGCACAGGAACGAGGATGGATGATAATTGAGCTCAATGCATCGGAAGAGAGGAATGCTGCCGCGATTAGGAAGTCTGCCACCAGGGGATCTCAACATATTTCCTTGGATGCATTCTCTGGTGGCTCCAATAGTGATGGGAAGACCGTCATACTACTAGACGAAGTGGATCATCTAGGAGGTGGTTTCTCTGAAATCTCGGAAGACCGTTTGGAGAGGGTTATTTCTAACGAGGGCGATGGTCCTGTATTGGCAGGAGACTCAGGAGGGAAGGCGGAGCTTCTACGTCTCCTCAGCATCTCGGAACAACCCGTAATTATGACTTGCAATGATCCCATGAGGCTCTGGGGATCAGGACGGTCGTGGCGAAGGAACCGGGACAGGGTACTGTCATTGTCTGATCTGGTTCACTTCAAGAGGGCTGGAAACATAGACATGAGGAAGATTGCACATAGGGTCCTAGATCACGAGGGTTTCACCATTGATCCTGGGGCACTTGAGGAACTCCTATCATCGAACCCGGGAGATCTCCGGGCTTTGGTCAAGGACTTGCAGGCCATCTCAACGGTGAGTGATGGGCACATCTCAATGGAACACGTCAAAGATCTTTCCAATGTTGCCATCAGGGACGTCCAAGTGGATGTTTTCAAGGCGATGCGGGAGGTCTACTCCAGCAAATCGGGGAAGGAGGCTAATTCAGTCCTGTTGAATAGTGACAAGGACCCCGACCAGATGCTGTCCTGGTTTGCTTGGAACAATCAGTCTGTGTTTGACTCGAATAGCCTCAGGGAGATTAGCCCAGCTATGGAAATGGCAGATAGGTCCCTAGCCACGAAATTCACAAACAGGGCATTTAGATCTTGGTACTGGGGCTCGACCCTGACTTCCCAGTCTGCAGTCTCCCAGAATCCGATAACCTCTGACCCTTATCTCGGATATCCCGATTTCCTGAGGAGAGGTAGTGAGGCATGGAGGTCGCAGTCTGTCGTAGAGAAGATGTCAGAGATAATCTCGACCAGCAAGTCCTCATTCCGAGAGGAGATTTGGCCAATTCTGATGGCAGTCCACGATGAATCACTCGGTGGCGATCCTGATGACTTCTCTATCGCCGTGAAGCTTGGCCTAGCAGTAGAAGACCACCTATCACTCCATGGAATCACGAAAAGCAGCAGAGATGGCAAGAGGATAGTCAAGTTATTCGAGGAGCAGTCCTCTAATGCAGCGGTTATTGATGAAATTTTACCGGATGATGCGGAGCCGGAGCCTAGTAGTGAAGAGTCGGGAACGCAGTTCACTTTGGACTCGTACTAGTTGCCCCCCCATGTTTTGGGGTGAAGAAGAACGAGGACCGTGAGGAGCTCCAGCCTACCAAGCCACATCAGAAGACTGGCGACGACCATTGATGGTTCGCTGAGTGCGGCCCATGTGGCTGTAGGTCCGAAGGCACCCAATGCTGGGCCGGTATTGCCGAGAAGGGAGATTGAGATTGAGAGGACGTCTGTCATTTCCAACGAAGGTTCGAGGAGTGCGAGAGCTAGCATCGAAGCCGTTACAAGAACGGTCCATGAGCTCAGCATGCCCAGTACAGTCCAAATCCTCCTATCATCCAGAACATCACCGTTCAGCCTTATTGCGACGACCTTCCTTGGTCTGATGATCCTCAGAATCTCCCTCTTTGAAAGTTCGAAGGCGACCCTTATCCTGAGGACCTTGAGCCCGCCACCGGTCGAACCAGCTGACGCCCCTATTATCATCAGTAAGAGGAGGACAAACTGGCTGAATACTGGCCACGAAGCGAAATCGGCAGAAGAGTAACCAGTACTGGATATGGAAATGGCTTGGAATGCGGTGTGCCTCATAGTTTCGAGAATCCCTTGCCCCTCAACCCCAGAACGTAGTAGATTGAAAGACATGGCTAGCCATGCAATGAGAATTATCATGATGTATCCTCTGAACTCTTCATCCCTGAGTGCTTCACGAGAGCGGCCTGCGAGAACCAAGTGTAGAAGGCTGAAATTGATGCATGTAATTAGCATGAAAACCATGACAATTGACTCGATCCTAGCTGAGTCGAATGTCATAATGCCGCCATCTGTTGTACCGAAACCTCCGGAAGATAACGTGGTTAGTGAATAATTCACTGCATCGAATGTGGACATCTCCCCCACGAATTTCAAGAGTGCCATCTCAATCACTGTTAGAGCTATGTAGATTGACCAGAGCCTCCTCGCAGTCCACTGCAAGGAGGGACCCAGCCTAGATAGGGTGGGGCCGGTCAACTCGGCTCTAGCGAGAGTCATTCCCCCGCCGAGTGCCTGAGATAGTATCAGCAGCCCTAGCATAATCACCCCCATGCCACCCAGCCACTGTGATACCGAGCGCCAAAGAATGAGGCTCTGGGGCTGGGAGCCTATGCAATCTGTTACTGCTTGGCACAGTGGGCTTGTTGCTGGATCTATCACAGTTGCACCAGTGGTGGTGAATCCCGACATCGACTCGAACCAAGAGTGGATTGCCCCCAATAGGACGTCAGACAGTCCTACGCCGGGATCCGACAAATCGAATGGCCCGTAGAAAACTCCGCCGAGCCAATATGGTAGTGCACCTACCACTACCACGGGTATCCACCCTAGTGCGACGCATGCATATGCCTCCCTATCCCTTAGCCTAGAAGCGGTATCTGCGCCCTTAGCCAGTGAAACGAGGCCCTGTCCGACAGCAGCAGCAATAATCAGTGGTATTAGGTAAGTCCTCGCAGCGAACTCGTACCCCTCTGTTTCAACCATGTAGCAGCTGTATGCAGCGACTATCACGAGTGGGAGGGCAACTAGCCTGATTGTCCAACCGAGTACAAACCCTACAACGTCCCAGCGCATTTTCAACTCCCGAGAGCTTTCTCTAGCTTCTTCAGGTCCTCCTTAGGAAGCAGCAGGTATATCCTGTCGCCGGCCTTTATCGTCTGAATAGTGGCCGGGTCTACGATGTTAGTAACTCCGTGTTCATCCACCCTGTCCACCATAGCAACACGGACGCCTAGCTTGGATTCGATTTTCGGTATTTCTTTATCGACGAAGTTGTGGTCGGACCTGACCTCTGCGGAAATTGATATCACTTCGGGAACTGTGGGGATGACCTGGAATGTCCCAGGTACGTTCATGTGGATTGACTTTAGAATTGATGTCACTGTGACCTGCCTCCTACTCACGGGTTTGATTGAACCTATCCTCTGCACCGCCTCAACGAGTGCCCTGTCTTTGAGAACGAGGCCTGTCCTTTGCACTCCCTTATCTTTGGCCCTCATCGAAATGGCAATGTTTAGATTGTCATCATTCAATGCGGCTACTGCAATATCATGCGTGTCAATTCCAAGTTCTTTCAGCAATTCCTCGTCCTGTGGATCCCCGTGTATTACGTCCAATCTCTTGCTGTTTCCAATGGAAGACCCGACGAGTTCGTTGGCGGTGTCCAAATCCGGCTCTATGACCACCACATTGTGCCCCCTTGAGAGATAGTAGCTAGTTAGCCTCATTCCGAATTGGCTTGCACCGAAGACGGCTATCTGTGCTCTTTCCTTCAAGTCTGGATCTGATTTCCCAACACCTCTTGTCACTTGGGCGAACTGGTCTGTTGAGTTTGAGACGAAAACCAGCGTATCTCCCGGCTGTATTACCTCGTCCCCATTCGAAAGCCTCCCCGAATCACCGTTTGGGCTAATCGCGTAGATTGAGGGCATCCCCCTGAAAATGTCGCCTACCTCGCCAGTTTTGGTTCCGATTAGTGCGGAAGACGTTGTCACCTCTGTGGCCACTATCCAAGATGAATCACCCAAAGGGAGGATCTCATCTATTGAGGGTGCCAGCAGTCCTGCTGCCAGCTGCTCGACTATCTCGTCCGATGCACAAACGATGTGGTCAGCACGGGACCAGTTGTTGATTGGTCCTGCCCCTCTAACCGGATCTTCCATGTTTGGGTTCCTAATCCGGGCTATCGCCTTTAGTCCGCTGGCGTTCCGGTCCCCAATCTGCTCGCTGTAGACCTTCTTCGCAAATGAGCATGCTAGGAGGTTGACCATGTCGTCATTTGTAGCCATCACTATCATCTCTGCATCTGAAATTCCCGCTCTGAGCAGTGAGTCTCTAGAAAGAACGCTGCCAGTAACAAGCAAACAATCAAGATACTGTGACTCAATGATTGCTGTTGGATCGGTGTCAATAAGCGCCACGCTTCTTTTTTCCTGCCTCAGAGCGGCTGCGACCCCACGACCGACCTCGCCAGCGCCAGCAATGATTACTCTCATCTGTCTTGTTGCCTCGGCGGGACGAATATAAGACTGCGCCATCCGTATGTCCGATAATGCATCTATGAGGGGGTACAGTGGTTATTCGCTCTCATCTTTTACGAGTGAACCCCTTGTTCTAGATGCGGATGCCGCCCTGTGCCTCTCAGATTGCCTAGTTGTCCTCCTGTATACCTGCCTTGCTGCGGGGGTTAGTCCAGATGGGAGCCAGTGATCGTGTGCAGATGACCATAAGGCGGCTACTGCAACTATTGGTGCTATGAGTATGAGGGGCATATACAAGGATAGAACAAGGGACATTGTCAAACATGCACGTCCCAGTGCCGCCAGTAAGAAGGGGGAGAATCTCTTAGACTCGAGTATCATCGACCCTTGGAATGCAGCAGGAATGGCGTGACCAGTGCATGAAGCACCTGCTATGGCCAATGCTATCGCCACGGAAATTACCGAGAAGCCGGAGTAATCGGAATTGGCCAACTCCCCTCCAAAAAGCCTCCAAGCAAGGACTGAGGCCTGCATAGCACCGATTCCTAGCCCCAGGGTCCATCCAAATGGGGGAGAGGTGCGCAGTGCTACGTTTCTCGGCCTCCCCATCAGAAACATTACCAGAGCAGACTCAGCGAATGCGATGAGTAGTGCGAATACGCTAGCGGACGCTATATTTAGCGAGCTCTCAACTATTCCCGCCAGTATCAACCTGTCAACCGCCGAAGCTAGGATCATCCCAGAGACAATTCCATACAGCAGGTATCTGACTGAGCCTGCTAAATCGAAAAAACCGGTCATCTTGGCAATTGAGCCCCTCCAACCAATGAATACACCCATCAGGCCAATGGCGAATGCAGCCTGGGTTTGCCACAGTCCTGCGACCATGTTGTGCCATGGCGCCCGCCATTTGAGGGCATCTGCCTCAGATAACGTTCAAACCACTCGATGTGAACCCGATAGCATGGCGCTGGACGGGCTGAAGAGGCGTCTGCTTGGCTCTGTTGGCCTTCTGAAGGGTAAGAGGGAAATCGATGAGGAGACTGTCAAGGAACTCAGTCGTTCACTCAGGAGGGCCTTGATCGAGGCGGATTTCAACGTCAGGCAGACGAAGGAGCTCACTGAGAGAGTCGAGCGCAGGATGATCGAGGAAGAGCCTCGACCGGGGACTAAGCTCGAGACCCACGCAATGAATCTCATCTACACTGAACTAGTTAGGGTGCTTGGACCTCCAAGGGAAATTAGACCACATAATCAGACTGTTCTGATGGTCGGGCTATATGGTCAGGGAAAAACCACCACCACAGCAAAGGTCGCAGACTGGTGGAGACGTAAGCACGGCGTCAGGGTGGCAGTAATCGAGGCGGACACTCACAGACCAGGGGCGTTCCAACAACTAACCCAGCTACTGGAGGGGACCTCTGTGGAGGTTTATGGGGAGCCTGACGAGAAGGACGCCTCCAAGATAGTCAAGAATGGTTTGAAAAAAGTTGGTAATGCCGATGTTGTGATAATTGACACGGCTGGAAGGGACAGTCTAGACGGTGAGCTCAGAGATGAGTTAGTGGGCATTGCTGAGACTGCGAAAGCAACTGAGCGTTTCCTAGTAATTGATGCACAAGTTGGCCAAGCCGCTGGACCTGTCGCGGAGACATTCCACGAACTAGTAGGCGTCACGGGAACCGTCGTAACGAAGTTAGATGGTACTGCACGTGGAGGCGGTGCTTTGAGCGCCGTGGCTGCCACGGGTGCGCCGATAGTTTTCGTTGGGGAGGGTGAGAGAGTACAGGATCTCGAGAAGTTCGAATCTGACAGATTTATCTCAAGGCTTCTAGGGATGGGAGACATAAAGGGACTAATCGATCTGACTCCAGAGGACTTGGACCAAGAAGAAGCGATGAGGCTCACACAAAGAATGATGTCAGGTAGATTCACCCTCACTGACATGTACACCCAGATGGAAATGATGGGGAAGATAGGTACCATGGATAGGCTGATGTCTCACCTTCCGGATGGTATGTTTGGCATGGGGAGCATGAGTACCGGGCAAAAGAAACAGATTCAGAAGAATCTGGAAAAATTCAGGGTCATCATGGACTCCATGACGCAGCACGAGAAGGATGAGCCCCTGGTCCTCAAATCGAGCAGGATCAGGAGAATAGCCAGGGGATCGGGAGTTACTGAGAAGGAAGTCAAGGAGCTCATAGCCCACTGGAATAGGAGCCGGAAGCAAATGAAGATGATAAAGGGCAACAGGAAATTCAGAAGGGACATGCAGTCCATGGTTGACATCGACGACGTAGATTTGCCAATGTAGGTAGTCGCATGAATCGCAGATTTGCTATTATCGGTCACCGTGCCCCATCAAATGGGAAAGTCAACCTGAATGACTTAGCTGGTTCCTCCGGGAGGTTGGACGTCCTAGTAAGGGCGGTTAATGCCGCGCTTTTCCTCTCTCACGGCATACGAAAGGACACGGACATCACCCTCCACCTGATGGGAGGGGAAGGCCCTCCCCGAAGGGTTTGGTTCGAAGGTTCGAGATTGCGGGGCGTGCACCCTGATGAACGTGCTATTGCTGGCCAAGTTGGGAAGGCACTGAAGTCCCCAGTTCCTGCGATTGGGAGGATGGTCGAGTTGCACGAAGGCCTCTGGCACTCAGGAGGCGGTATCGAGCAAACACTAGATGAGTGGTCTCGTGAGGGCGTTAGGGCATTCGTCCTAGATGCGAACGGAGTGGCGTTTGATCCCATGGAGCACAGCGGTGAGTCGGTCGGCTTCATCCTCTCCGACGATCAGCCCTTCACCGAGTCGGAGTTAGGGGCCATGGGGGCATTGGAGAAGGTCTCACTTGGAGAGACCTGGATTCAGGGTCATTCATGCATAGCCATACTGCATCACGCAATGGACTCTTAGAGCCAGTTCGGAAGGCCTTCACTGTCCCCTATTGCCGCATTTCTCATAGTCTCGTCGGATGCCCCGAGAGGGTGGTTTGAGGGCCAGCTTCCCAGAGGGGTAATTGACACGTCCCCTTGGTTTACCGCGTTGCAGTCGGTCCCGGGGATGTCCTCCTCGTCTATCGTAGCAGCTCCTACCTCGAATGCCACTCCTGTGCCCTCACTGTTGATTGAGTCGGTAGCGCTCCTATACCACCTAGCCCCAAGTTGTACGGTGCTGTAATTTCCATTCCATGTTGCTGGCACATTGATGTTTAGCAGTATATCGCCGTTGTGGAATGCCGATCTGATGGTCTCCTCGATACTATTTCCAACTGGTAAAGTCTTGGTCCCGTGGGGCCTTAGGAGATTTGGGAGCTCCCTAGGCATTCCTGTTGAGCACGCGTCGATTACCTTTGATATCGCGGTAATTGAGTCTGAGAAGTCATCGTGGTCATAAGTTGCCAGGCTTACTGCGATGGAAGGCATCCCATACAGAGAAGCCTCGCGGGCTGCCGAAACAGTTCCAGAGTGCAGAACATCGACCGAGAGGTTTGGGCCCCTATTTATCCCTGAAATGCACAACATGGGCTTGAGCTCGGGTGCTATTGATCTGATGGCTCTCTCCAAGGCGACGATTACGCAGTCGCAAGGGCTCCCATCTAAGGAGAACATCCTGAGTGCCGGACCCCCATCCAAGGCGATGTCCTTCGATATGTCATCTCGCTCCACGAAGCTCATGTTGCTTTGGAGGGTCAGCTTCATCCCCGTTGCCGACTGCTCGCTCGCAGGTGCCAGAACGAATATCGGGTGGCCGCGTTCGTGTAGTGCCCTGACGAGGGACGTCAGTCCGTCCGACTCAATGCCGTCATCATTGGTTATGAGCAGAGGCAGGTGGCGCACAGACTCGGGAAAGGAGGCTGGTTCATGAATGCACTTCTGGGGCCCGATCATTCCTGCCTTCTTCCAAGGTCACCATAATCGCCCCGGAAAGCATGAGTGGCCCCCCTAATGCTGTCCAAATTCCCAGAGTTAGCTCACCTGTCCATAACCACCCTATCAGTCCGCCTATAACGGGCTCGAATAGTAATGTGATGGAGACTATGATGGGCGGAATCCACCTTAGGATGGTGTTTATTCCGGTATGTCCGCATAGTCCTGGGCCCAATGAGAGATACGCGACCCATGGTATCCATGCGGCTTCGCCCCAACCCAACATGGAGCTCTCGGCGACTGAGCCGGTTAACGAGGTTCCCTCGATCCCTATTGATGAGGCGGCGAGCATCATCCCGGCCAGCAGTGTGACTGGGAATGCGTAAACGAACACGGGGATGCTTCTCTTCGATCTCAGGTGCCTTCCTATGAACAGGTAACCGACTACTGTTACCGCACCGAAGAAGGCGGCTATGTCACCCCATAGGGTCACTCCATCGCTTCCGCTGACATCACCAAGAGTTATTGCTGCCCCCACGAAACCAACGAGGGCCCCTGTGACATGCCCCCTCCTAACCGCCGTGCCCAGTATTGGCATCAACGCGACTACCACGAGGGGGTGGCTAGTGACGAAGAGAAGGCTATGCACCAGGCTAGTGTTGTCCAATGACCATATCCAACTACCGAAGTGGAGCGCTAGGAAAGCACTGGATGCTAACATGAGCAGCCAGTCATCTCTTGTCAGGGTTGAACGATCCATCCTGTACCACTGGTACACGAATCCGGGCAACAGCACCAATGAGGTGCCCTGCATCCTCCATGATGCCCTGAGAAGTGGCGGTACCTCGCCCATCTGCTGTAGCACGGCTCCAGCGCTCGATACAGCGAACAGTGCTATCCCAAGGAGAACGTATGCGTAAACCGGTGTTGAATCACTCGGGCCCATGTTCAGGCCGCCAGCTCAGCATCTAGGACTTCATTGGAGGCGTTCCCACCGGATCCGCCTTGACCGAGTATCCCAGCCTTCCTGAAGAGGATGTAAATCATAGCCCCTAGAACTGCATTGAGTATGATGAATCCGGAGAACCTCACAATCGGCCAATTGTCCATTGATCCTATCTGCTCGTCCAAGACGGCCAGTATTGCTGCCTCGACGCCATAGAACGCCTCTCCTGTGAATGCCCCTGCGGCGATCATGAATGTCCCCAGAAGCATTAGTGCCCTTCCCCTCTCGGCCGCTTGTGACCCCTCTTCGGCCCTGATTGACTCGACCTTCGGCTGGAGCCTCCTCTTCTCCCACCAGTCTCTGGCAGCACCCCCTATCAGCATGGGGAATGTCGCAGGGGTGGGCAGATACATCCCGAGCCCGAATGAGGTTCCCATTCCCGTGGCCCATTCGACAAAGGCCCCGAGGGCGAAGCCCAGAGCCAAGGCACCCCAGTCGCCCTGGCCCTCGGCCAGTATTGTGGTGAAGTAGGCGAATGCATTGGCCTGAGGGGCTAGCAAGTCGATGGTTCCGTCAGCAAGGAGCTTGGATAGGAAGATGGCTACTGCTGCACCTAGGATAGCTCCGGGGACCACGCCCATGATGTTGCCCTTGGAAATGTGATACGGCCTGTTACCGATATACAGGCTGTTCTTGTAGTCGCCCACAACGGTGCCACTCATGCTGATGGCAGATCCGAAGACGGTGGTGCCGACGAGGGCTATCAATACCGACTCCTCCTTGTCTAGGCCCACATCGACATTGAGGAAAACTAGGAGGAGCATCAGCAGGACGATGAAGGAGGTTCCCGAAACAGGCTCTATGCCCGTCTCCCCCATCACTCTGACTGCTATGGCCCCGAGAAGGAAGGTCGTCAGAATCAGCACTATCGCGAATATGGCTGAAGGGAGAGCTGGGAAGCCGCCTATCAGGAATGTCAGGATCATGGCAAAGAAGGATATTCCCATGAAGACAGGGATGTGAGTCAGTGGCCATTCGTACCATCCCTTGTTCTCGATGAACTCGTCCCCTCTCTCTCCCGTGAACGCAGTGGAGATGTCTCCGAATATTGAGACAAAGGTGGGTGCCATCTTGACTAGCCCGAAGATTCCGCCACCGAGGATTGCCCCGATCGCTATGGTCCTGACCACGGAGGAGAATGCCTTCCACTGGACGATGGGATAGTATGGGTCGGATGACATGTCGCCGTACTGTGTGATATTGACGTAAGAGCCGATTGCTGGGTCATAGACTGGGACGTCCTGTATCACCACCAGGGGAACGAGGAAGAACCATGCAACCAATGAGCCGAGGTTCACGAGGAACGCCACCCTGAACTTCATGAACCAGCCTATTGCCAGTAGTGTCGGGCTGAGTTCTATTCCAAGGAACGTGTAGGAGAATGGGTTGCCAGACTCATATGGCGTTATCCCCCCATAGGGAGCGTGCCCCCCCTCTAGCTTGCTAGGCTGGTGAATCCACCTCTCGGTGTATACTGATGCCAGTCCCCAGTCTCCACCCGATAGTGTCATTGAAACCCAGTCTGCTATGCTGCTTGGGACTCCTGCAAGCTTCTTTCCCCAGCGCACCGGATAGTCGATGACGAACATGAACCCCATCGTCAGAACCGTCCACACCCCCACGGTCTTCAGGGACTCCATGGCTGCATCGGCAGCCCCGGTACTGACGTCAGACGAGATGTCGAGCATCTTCAGAGTGGCTTCGAATCCTGGCATGGGGAGAGGATCCTCGACCAGCCACACCCTCCTGAATATGATGAAGTACATCACACCCAGGAAGCCTGCGAACATCGAGGCGATGATGCCGATGAATGCTAACTGCAGAGTATCGACCGAGCTTACCAGGAAACCGTCGCCCACCTTGTAGTTATCAGAGTAGGCAAGCAGGAATATTGCCGGGAATGTGAATATGAATCCCGTTGATGCGTGGGTCGCTCCCGTAGTCGCACTCGTTGCTATGTTTACTTCCGATGGGGACCATTTGAGTGCCATGCCAAGCAAGTATGCGACATACCATGCCGCGGATACCGCCAACCCTATCTTGAGTCCTATGTATGCCGTAACGCCACTGAATAGTGCACCGATGAGGACTCCGATGAGGACCTTTCTGGTGTCCCAATGGCTGACCTCGAATGACTCATTGAGGTTCTTCTCCTCCAGATACTGCTCCAAAACCCCTGTGTTGAGGTTGTTGTACATGTCCTCGTCTAGCCAGGTCAGAGTGCCCTTCTCTATTGCCTCGAGCCCCGAGGGGGTCACAGGTTGGCGATAGGCCGAACGCTTCACGTCAGACATGGCATTGCCTCGATGCTAAAGGCTGGGCCCAATCGCTTATACTTCACTCGCGAATATCGAGGAGGATGGTTGTTTGAAGCTCAGTGGTCGCGAGTGACCTTGTACCGGCCCATTGCTTCCATCCACTGAATCTCCCCTCCGGACTCTAGGTTGAGGTTTGGATCCGTAGGGAGTATCAGGGTCTCGTATGTCTTGTTGTCCATGGCGTGAACCTCGTTTCCCTGAATGTGAGTTACTATGGCAGATCCCTTCTCTATCAAGGGGACGTGGATCGTGTCAGTCACAGTTCCGACATGGCTCCTCTTCTGCCCTGTGAAGATGTCCTCCAGTTCGATTCTGGCCTTTGCCGAACCGTGTTTCCCTGGCTTCGACTTGCTCATCCCCAGTATCTTGTACGCATTCTCCTCTAGAGCGACGTACCTTCCAACTTTCAGGGTTCTAATCTCAACGCGTGTCGTGCCGGGCATGCTATCGAACGATGCCTCTCAAGCCGACTTATCAGCATTGCCGGTGAAAGGGTGTGAAATTGGGTTGGCAAGGCTGCACGCAATTGCTGGGGAATGACCCGATCCGAGGGCCCGAGGGCCCCCGAACCGGGGTTTTCGTAACTGGCTAATTGCTCAGTCTTGCTTTCTGCGACCGGCGAATGCTGCACCGATTAGGGCGATGGCCGCGAACAGTGATGGGAATCCTGGTACCGCGTTGGTCCAGCCAAGCTCGGTCTCCGAATCTCCCTCACCAGCGGTGTCGTCCGTGTTGTCAAGTGCGTCACACAGTCCGTCGTCGTCGAAGTCAGAAGGCACCGCACTGCTGTCGAGTGTGTCTGTACCACAATCGACCTCAGTGGAGTCGGTGTATCCATCGCCGTCGTCGTCGTCGTCAGCGTTGTTGCCTATTCCGTCGCCATCAGTGTCATCCCACTCTGCTGCGTCGGTTGGGAACTGGTCGTCGACATCTGCGTCTCCATCGCCATCGTCATCCTGATCGGCGTTGTCGCCAAGTCCGTCGCCATCCAGGTCAGCGTCCTCACTTGGGTTGTTGGGGAACGCGTCGTCAGCGTCTGGGGTTCCATCGCCGTCGTCGTCGGTGTCGGCGTTGTTGCCTATTCCGTCTCCGTCCAGGTCAGCGAACTCGCTTGGATCGTCTGGGAAGACGTCTATACCGTCGTTGACTCCATCGCCGTCGTCGTCAGCGTCTGAGTTGTCTCCCTGTCCGTCGCCGTCGGAGTCCACAGACTCCGATGGGTCCTCTGGGAACGCGTCGTCTACGTCGTCCACTCCGTCGCCGTCGTCGTCGGTGTCAGCATTGTTGCCTATTCCGTCTCCGTCGTCGTCAGCCCACTCTGTTGGGTCGTTGGGGAACGGATCTGCCACGTCTGCCACGTTGTCGCCGTCGTCGTCTGGGTCAGCATTGTCGCCAAGGCCGTCTCCATCTGAGTCAACGCACTCTCCCGCATGGTACGGGAAGGCGTCGTCTGCGTCCTCGCATCCGTCGTCGTCGTCGTCGGTGTCGGCGTTGTCGCCTATTCCGTCTCCGTCGAAGTCCGATGTCTCGCTTGCGTCCAATGGGAACGCGTCAAGTCCGTCGGTGACTCCGTCGTCGTCGTCGTCGGTGTCGGCGTTGTTGCCTATTCCGTCTCCGTCGTGGTCGGTGAACTCGCTCGCGTCATACGGGAACGCGTCATCTGCGTCCAGTGTACCATCGTTGTCGTCGTCATCGTCGACAACGTCGCACACGTGGTCGCCCTCGAAGTCATCAGGCATCGAGGTAGCGTTCAGAGCGTCTGAACCGCAGTCGGCCTCTTCGACGTCCGTCCAGCCATCGTTGTCGTCATCGTCATCGATCGTGTACGCGGATGCGTCACAAGCGCTGCCGTTGAGCGTCGATGCCCCTAGGTCGTCTGCCATGCCGTCACTGTCAGAGTCGAGACCCACGCATGGGTCTAGTGGATCCATGTCTAGGTCGTCAGGCGTACCGTCGTTGTCATCGTCGAGGTCGTTCTGAGTGATTCCCGTTGGAACTGGGATGTCGACGTCGTCGATCCAGACGGTGTCCTGTCCGCCATCGACCGAGCTGTCCTTCCAGTACACCCATGTGTAGGTGTGCCATCCGCCGGTGGTTGTCCACTGGTAAGTTCCTGCAGTGGTACCTGACCAGCGCATAGTGTATCCAGATGTCCTCAGGCAGTTGGCCGAGTTGTCTATGCAGAAGACCAGGAAGTCCCATCCGCTCTCAGTCGAGACCGAGTAGTCGAACGATGCCTGTCCAGCTGTTGCGTTGACGCTTATCTCCAGAACGGTGGACTGGCTGTTGGCTATGTCTCCCGACTGCACAGAGTATCCGCCGTTGATCACGGTGTTGCTCTGAACGAACCACAGTGCGTTACCGCTTGTGGTCCATCCGCCGCCCAGCGAACCGGACTCGAAGTCTCCTGAGAATGGCGGTGGCCCGTTGTAGTCGGGTATGCCGTCGCCATCAGTGTCGAGCCATGCGCTGCCGTCCATTGGGAACGGGTCGACGTCGTCGTTGACTCCGTCGCCGTCGTCGTCCAAGTCAGCGTTGTCGCCGGTTCCGTCGCCGTCGTAGTCGGACCACTCTGTTGGGTCGTTGGGGAAAGCGTCCTGGCTGTCCGTGACGTTGTCGTTGTCGTCGTCGGTGTCAGCGTTGTCGCCGATTCCATCACCGTCGTCGTCATACTGCTCGGACGGGTCGTACGGGAACTGGTCGTTCCAGTCGTAAGCGCCGTCGTTGTCGTCGTCAGTGTCCTGCACATCGCAGTAGCCATCGCCGTCAGTGTCGGTGTTCTCGTTGGCGTCGAGCGGGCAATCGTCAATGGTGTCGTTGTAGCCGTCGTTGTCGTCGTCCATATCGAGATCCAATCCGTCGGATGTGAACACGATGTTATCCAGGTATATCGCCTCTGAGCCGGAGTTAGATGAGAACTCCACCATCAGGTATCCCGCGCCTGAGACGTCGCCTGACACCGTTGTCCATACTCCCTCGTATCCGGGGAAGTCTGTGTCGATGTCATATCCGTTGGTGTCGAACAGAACCGTTGTGGCGCTCGTTCCGACGAAGCTGATTGTGATGTAGTCGGTAGACTCCCATCCAGTGCTCTGGACGTACAGGTCCACGGAGACGCTGTCTGCGTCCGTGACGCTTCCAGTCATGAGCTGGGCGATACCGTCAGTGTCTGACATCTGGTACCCCTGGGATCCATCTGTGTATGCTCCAACTGTGCCGGTGTAGTCCGAGACTCCGAAGTAGTCGCCGTCAGTCATACCCGAGTCGCCGGTGCTGATGTATGCAGCGTCGTATGCTAGGTCGGTGCCAGTCACGGTAGCAGAGAATCCTGCCATGTAGTAGGTTCCGAACGTGTAGTAGTCCTGTGACCATGTGTACGTTCCAGCCTCGGTGTATGGGCCCCATGTCATTCCGCCGTTGGATGCCCATGTCGTGTACGAGTCGTACGCGCCCGCGGACATCAGAATGTGTCCGGACGGACCAACTAGGCTCATGTCGAAGTATGCGCTTGTGTATCCCGTGATTGGGTACGCGTACATCACCTCGCCCTCCTGGACGGTGAAGCTGCATGTGTATGCCACAGCGATCAGGCCGCCCGTGCTGCACTCGGTGGAGGATGGCGTGTATGCCACGCTTGGCTCGCCTGCGTTGTTTGCCAACGTGTGGTTGAGCGAAGCGTTGCCCGTGTCCGTGTAGTAGCTGCTGGAGGTCGATGCGTGCTCGAATGAGACGGTTCCGACTGTGGAAGTGCATCCAGCGACTATGGTGTCTGGCATTCCGTCGCCGTCGAAGTCGTCGCTGGCGCATGCGTTCATTGGCCATACGTCGGATCCGTCCGCGGTTCCGTCGCCGTCGTCGTCGGTGTCGGCGTTGTCGCCGGTTCCGTCTCCGTCGGTGTCGGTGTCCTCTGACGAGTCCAGCGGGAAGGCGTCCATGACGTCCCATGTGCCGTCTGCGTCGTCGTCCATGTCGAGGGTCAGGGCGCTTGTGCATCCCTGGGTCATCGTATCTGGCATTCCGTCACCATCGGTGTCGGTGTCCGCGCAAACGTCCAGTGAGAATGCGTCGTCGGTGTCGAGGACCCCGTCTGCGTCGTCGTCGGTGTCGGCGTTGTTACCGATTCCGTCGACGTCGGTGTCGACCCACTCGCTGACGTCGTCTGGGAAGATGTCGGCAGTGTTCGAGTAGCCGTCGCCGTCTCGGTCGCTGTCTAGAGCGTCGCAAGTCAGATCGCCGTCCATGTCAGCAGGCGTGCTTGTGGCATCCAGAGGCAGGCTCGTGGAAGCGTATGCGCCGCCGTCGTCACAGTTGGTGGTCTCATCCAGGTCGCTGTAGCCGTCGTTGTCGTCGTCGTAGTCGACCGATGTACCGTAGGTGGTCGTAGTTGGGACTGTTGTTCCCGAGACGTACGTGTAGCTGGCCTGCACGAAGCAGGCGCCGTAGTACGTCGATGGGTTGCAACCGTCTCCCCACGAGTCGCCGTAGTAGATGGTGTACGTTCCAGCGTCGGTGAACGATCCTATCGAGTAGGTCCCTCCGGAGCCGAATGTTCCAGAGCCGTAACTGACAGTGGTGCCGTCTGGCTTCACGATGTCGAGTATTGCCTCGCTTCCGTAGCTTCCAGTCTGCAGGACCACGTCTAGAGTCTCTCCTGCGGGCAGCGTGAACGTGCACTCTGCGTCCTCCTCTCCGTCGCCGGTAGAGTCGGTGTCGCTGCTGGAGACAGCTAGGTACGCGCCCGTTGCCGGGCTTGGGTAGGAAGACATGGTGTACCATGGGGTGTTGCTGCAAAGCTGAACGGTCGAGTACGCCGTGATCGTCGAGTTGGGGTCGATGTAGTCGGCTAGTCCGTCGCCGTCGGTGTCGTCCCAGACCTCGTAGTCGAAGTCGAAGGCATCTACCGAGTCGAGGTATCCGTCGTTGTCGTCGTCCGTGTCGACCGCGTTGCACAGGTTGGTTGCCGTTGTCTGGCCGCCTGTGCCTGGGTAGGTCAGCTTGACCGTGTCGGCGTCGTTGTCCGATGGGTATGAGGAGGAGTCGGCCTTGTCGGTCCCGCACTCGTCCTCGTAGGCGTCGTCCCACCCGTCGTTGTCTCCGTCGATTGGGTAGGTGTCGCTTCCGTCCTCAATTCCGTCGTTGTCGTCATCCGCGTCAACCGCGTTTCCGATTCCGTCGCCGTCCGAGTCCCACCACTCTGTCGAGTCGAGTGGGGCCCAGTCGCTGACATCGGCGTATCCATCGCCGTCGTCGTCGGTGTCCGCCACGTCTCCCGTTCCGTCACCGTCGGTGTCGGTGGTCTCTGTCGAGTCCAGTGGGAAGTCGTCGTAGGCGTCCAGAATTCCGTCGCCGTCGTCGTCGGTGTCCTCTGTGAGGGTCGTCGTGCAGCCGGAGACTATCGTGTCAGGCATTCCGTCGCCGTCGGTGTCCATGTTAGCGCAGGCGTCGTTGACGAATGCGTCGCTGTTGTCACCGTAGCCGGTTCCGTCGGATCCCGATGGAGCGTCGCCGTCAGAGTCGTCCCACTCGGCCGAGTTCAATGGGAACTGGTCGGTGTCGTCGTTGTCGCCGTCACCGTCGCAGTCAGCCAGTAGGGAGCAGCCCGTGTTCTCATTGGAGTCTAGCACGTTGTCGCCGTCGTCATCGTTGTCGAGTGTCGTTCCAGCTGGGCTGGACGCAGGTGTCTGCGTTACCGAGAGCTCTGTCAGGGTGGCTGCAACGAATGCAGAGGATGTGCTCCATGTGTATCCTGAAAGGACTGAAGCGCCCGACGGAGAGGTGATCGAAAGTGCACCCTCTCCTGGGTAGGAGTCGCTGTCAATGGTTACGTCAGCTGTGCCGCTCGATAGTGCGAAGGTGCATGTTGAGCTACTATAGTATGAGTAGGTACTGATGCTGCATAGCGAGTTGCCGCTAGAGTCTACCACGCTAACCGCGTGTCCACCGTCTCCCCATCCTGGGTCGGATATTGTCAACGAGTAGGTTGTCGTCTCCGATAGGTTCGGGAAGTCGTCAGCCAGGCCGTCACCGTCGGTGTCGGTCCATGCGTCCACGTCGTTGTCGAACGCGTCCGTGTCATCAGCCACGCCGTCGTTGTCGTCGTCGGTGTCGGCGTTGTCGCCGGTTCCGTCGCCGTCGTAGTCGGTGTCCTCGGCTGGATCCAGTGGGAACGCGTCTGACGTGTCGTCGGTTCCGTCGCCGTCGTCGTCGGAGTCAAGCGCGTTGCAGGATCCGTCGCTGTCGGTGTCGGTCGGTACGCTCGAGGCGTCTAGCGGGTCGTTGGACTCGCCGCAGTTGGTTACCTCGTCAGCGTCCGAGTACCCGTCGCCGTCGTCGTCGGTGTCGGCGTTGTTGCCTATTCCGTCGCTGTCGGTGTCGGTGTCCTCGGTGCTGTCCAGAGGGAACGCGTCATTGACGTCGAGAGTTCCGTCGCCGTCGTCGTCGGTGTCGGCGTTGTTGCCTATTCCGTCGCTGTCGGTGTCATCCCACTCGTTGTAGTTGTTCGGGAACTGGTCGGTCGCGTCTGGGTCGCCGTCTCCGTCGTCGTCATCGTCGAGTGCGTCCTCGACTCCATCGCCGTCGTCGTCGTTGTCTGCGTTGTGGCCCCATCCGTCGCCGTCAGCGTCCCACTGCTCCGTGGAGTCTAGCGGGAAGTCGTCGTCAGTGTCGGCGGTTCCGTCGTTGTCGTCGTCGGTGTCGGCGTTGTTGCCGGTTCCGTCGCTGTCAGTGTCGTACCACTCGGTGCCGTCGTAGTCGAATGCGTCTGCCGAGTTGATGTAGCCGTCGCCGTCGATATCAGTGTCAACGTCGTTGGATATTCCATCGGAGTCCAGGTCGCCTGTCGGGTTGATCACGACTGCGCTGGTCGGGCCATCGGTCAGCGATAGTGCCTCAACCACTCCGTATGCGTCCGTGTGGACCGCTGTTACCGAGTACACCTTGCCGATTGACGCGCAGGTCTCGGTTGGGTTGCAGGCAGGTATTGTGTACGTGCTGCTGGTAGCCCCTGAGATTGCGCCGTCCGCGTCGGACCACTGGTATGTGAAGGTGCCAATTCCGTCGTCGTCAGCAACTGCGCTGGTGTCGGCGGTTAGGGTCAGTCCCTCGTAGGCGGTTCCGGTGATGGAGAGGCTTCCTGTGGATGCGTCCTGGGTGTTCGCCACTGTAAGTGTGAACGAGGCCGTATCTGTATCGGTTCCGTCTGAGACGCTGAATGATACTGTGTGGTCTCCGACGTCCGAGTTGTCAGGCGTACCCGTTAGTGTGGCTGTTCCATCCCCGTTGTCGGTTAGGGAGAGCCAGTCTGGGTTGGTTGCCGCATCATACGTGTAGGCTGCTTGCTCGTTTCCATCTGGGTCTGTTGCGGTTACCGTGTAGGAGTACAGGGAGTCTTCGTCAACAGTGGTGATGTGCGTACTGGTTATGGTAGGGGCATCGTTGGTGTCTGCCACGACTATGGTGAAGGTCTCGGTAGCTGCGGCCCCTGCTGTGTCTGTCGCGGTGACAGTAACGCTGTGGGATCCGACGTCCTCGTTGACTGGGGTCCCAGCCAGGGTACCTGTTCCGTCTCCGTTGTCGGTGAGCGAGAGCCATGATGCTCCTGTTCCGTCGTCGCATGTAGCGCAGGCGAAGGTCAGAGCCATCGTGTCTCCGGAGTCCACGTCTGCCGTGGTGATGGAGTACGAGTAAGCGCTGTCCTCGTCGACCGCTGTGCCACCAGTGCTGGTGATCGTCGGTGCGTCGTTGGTGTTCGCGACGGTTATGCTGAACGTCTGCGTTCCGGTTGCGCCCGCTGCGTCCTCGACGGTGATGGTCACGCTGTGCGATCCC